>ERZ808278.40-NODE-40-length-124526-cov-30.745089_pt1 | contig 124526 bp, 122 predicted proteins | sample MGYA00521239_ERZ808278 | MGnify/ENA primary metagenome ERZ808278 (study PRJEB31516, sample SAMN03275600) | gut metagenome | biome: mammalia-associated habitat; material: feces | host: Papio cynocephalus | place: Kenya | collected 2012-07-17 ...
TTTCAAGGACCGTTCCGCTACCGCCCCTCGGCGACAGCTTTGTTATTCTATCACATCACTCTACGATTGTCAAGTGGTTTTTTAATCTTTTTTCAAGTTTTTTCTTTTTATTTTTTTGAGAAAACACGCGTTCTTGCAAAAGAGGCGGCGCAGGCTCCGCATTTTTGCGGTTTACGGGCTTTGCTTTAGTAGTTTTTTCGGACGGATAAATTTCAATCGAGTTCCGGCGGAGAATCAACCCAGCCGACGGTATACGCTGTAAACTCGCTCACTTCAAGACGTCCGAGATTGCGCGTATCGAGGAGCATAATATCGTTTGGGTATTTATATAAGGTATATCTTTCCGTCGCTTTTTCGATATACAGATCCGGCGCTCCGAAAAGATGCAGTATCTCGTGCGCAACTGTTGACGCTCTTGGGCTGTTTTTGCCTATCGCTGCATCCGAATGCAGATTATTTGCAAAAATAATGGTGTGTTCAACGTAGTCGTCACCATAATCGGAGAGCTGGTTGCGCGCCGTCGAGGTGCCGTCTCTGTTTACGATAGCGGCAAAAATAACTTCGCCTCCGCTCAAAGCCTTAAAGCTGTTATAAAATTCCTTTGTACTGTAATATCCGAAATTGCCCGCTATCTGCTCAATCATATCGTGCGTGTGGGTTCCGTCCGAGCCGTCCAGCACAGCGCCTTTATATCTCAACTTGTCCTTTTCGCCCGATACGGTCGTTGCGTGATACTGCGTTTTGAATTTCAGCTCAACTCCGTATCTGCCCGCTTGTTTTTCAAGAAACTGCAAGCCTTCCTTTATCGGTCCGTCAAGAAAAAGCGAAATGCTCTCTGAATCCCATTCGCTTTCATCGTCATCAACGAAAAACACCTGAACGCTTACCTCGCCCCGTAGCTCCTTATTTACTCCGAGAGAGTAATACGGTCTCGTCGAAAACAGCTCTCTCAGCTCCTCCGTCAGTACTGGAGGCGTTTTCTTGTCAAAAGCTGACGGATGCTTGCCAATGTAGTCAGCGCAGAAACAAAAGAGAGTTACGGCAATAATACACGCAACAGCTATATTAAACAGCTTTTTCTCCGTTATCCGCATAGCTTATCCGCCCTTCTCCGTTTGTTTTTCATTCGCCACGGCTCATCTCCGGCGACGGTTGTCTCTCTCCGCAAGCCCCGCGCCCGACCTTGTTTCTGACCGCAAAAAAGAATATAGGTCTCAAAAGCCCGAGCGTCAGGCACGTCAAAACCGTCATTATGTCGCCGTTGTTTCCGAGTGCCTTCCTATATATCTTGTGCGCAATAACGGAATCGATCACAAATTTTGCCGCAAGCAATGCAAGCTCCGCGGGAAACGCAAATTTTTCAACTATCGGGTAGCCCTCCGCCATTATGTAATAGCAAATGCTTATTCCGAAGGTTATGACGGAGAGGACAAACGATATTATTCCGAGAGCCCTTGCTCCGGCAATTTTCCCGATCAGGCAGTTGTTATAAAACGGTATCCAGGCAACGCCGCCGTGCTTATATCGCAGGCTTTCAGCCATACGCATCACGGATATACCCTCAAGAACATAGCGCACAACCGAATATATCAGACAGGCGATAAACATCCATATAAATATTATAAGGAAGGCAGACACCATCCCCATCATAAAAAGCACACTGATTCCGCCCATAAACAATCCCCCTGAAATTACGTTTTTTACATTGATATTATATCAGTCGCAATAAAAAAAGTCAACCGATCCGAGCACATCTTTTCGGGCAACATCGGCAAAGCCCCGCCGGACGGCAGGGCTTTCGCTTTCATATTATTTTTTCCGGATTCTCTTTTCAGCCTTTACCTTCTTATAAAGCTCCTCTGTTGCAATACGCGCTTTGGCAGCGGAAACCTCTCCTCCTTTAGGAAAGCAATAATAGAGTCGCTCCCTGTTTCCTATGCAGATGACATCGCCTATCTCATACCAGAAGTAATCGGCATAGAGGCTGTAAGACGCCAGCGGAGACTGAACGTAATCGAGCTTGCCGTCACAGCCGGTTAAGTGAAACCCGTCGCAGGTATGAACAAGCCTTCCCTCGCCAACTCTGTACATACTCTTGTAATCAATCATCATCAGAATGTCAACGTCACATTCGGTCAGGTAAGTCCCGTTTTCTATCTCCTTCCGCACACAGTCGCGCTCCCAGGCGTACCAATCCGGAATATGCTCAAACGTGTCGCCTCCGGAAAGATCGCGGAGAAATCCGCGTTCATCAAGCTCCCATTTGCTTCCGCAGTTGCGGCAGGTCAGAGTCGTACCCTTGCCCTCCGTTTTTCCCTCGCAGCCGCAAACGGGGCATTTGTAAAGCGCTCTTTCCAGATGGTCTGCGCGGAAATCCTCCGAAACGGAAACTCCGCTCTCCTGTTGCCATTTGAAATAGTCAAGGTCAAATTCGCGGCGCAATATTTCATCAAGCTCCTCCGGCGACTTTTCATCTATCTCCTTCGGAGAGAGCAGATATTTCATCTCCGCGGAAACCTTGACCTTTCTCTGTTGCAACCCGTTATAAAGCGGGTCGTGCGAGAACGCGCCGTACGTTTTTATCATAACAACCGGCACCCCGAGAATTTTCAGGCACTTTCCCATATCCTCCGGCAGGGGCGTTGTTGTTCCGTCGAAGCTGTAACTCGCTTCGGGATACATAAGCACGGAGGTTTTGAGCGTCCGCAGCGCATAAATCATATCGCTTATGAGCGAATATTCGGGGACGAATTTCTTTTTCGGTATACATCCGAGCTTTCTCATCAGCCATAGCTGACCGACAAATCCGTCCTGCGTGCAAACCGTCTGAAACGGCTTCGGATATATGATATGCGCCGCTATTTTGAGATCGATAAAGCACGAATGGTTCATAAGATAAAGGCACGGCTCGCTCTTGCCCAGCCGCTCCATTCCGGTCTTTTCATACGAAAACTGCGTCGCTTTCAGCTCGGACGAGCCGGCAAGATACATAAGCGTCCGGAACAGAAGGCTCGGCTTATGCGGCAAAAAGTGCGGAGCGACAGGCTTTGCCATCGCCTCTTCATATGTGCAATTTCTGACCTTGATCTTCATACAGACCTCCCGTCCGGATGATTTGACGCTCGCCCGCCGGAGCGGCATCTCCCGAAATCCGCTTTCCCGCCCCGCAAGTGTTTTATAAAACCATTGTAACACACAGAAGGAAAAAGTCAAGAAAAAATAATTTGCGTCCGATTGCTTTAAAGGGGTTTTTGTGTTATAATACAAAAAACAAAATGCGATGAGGAGAGGCAATATGCGCAATCGTGCACCGAAAAAAGATAAAACGACAAAAAAGAAGATCGTTTCCGCCGCCTGGAAGCTCTTTTATGAGCAGAGCTACGAAAGCACGACGGTTGAAGAAATCGTCGAGGAATCGGGAACGTCAAAGGGCTCGTTTTATCATTATTTTGAAGGAAAGGACGCTCTGCTCGGCTCGCTTTCCGTCCTCTTCGACGAAAAGTATGAGGAGCTTATGCCGCAGATCGACGAAAGCCAGAACGCCGTCGATACGCTGCTGTATCTGAACCGCGAGCTTTTCTCAATGATTGAAGAAACGGTCTCTCTTGAGCTTCTCGCAAGACTTTTCTCCTCCCAGCTCATCACGCACGGCGAAAAACATCTTATGGACCATTCCCGCTCGTATTATAAAGTTTTGCGCAGCGTAATTATGAAGGGACAGGAAAAGGGAGAAATCAGAGACGATATGTCCGTAAACGAGCTTTCGAAAATATATACCCTCTGCGAATGGGGAATGATGTACGATTGGTGCATCTGCGACGGCTCCTATTCGATAAGACAGTACGCCGCGGGCGTTATGCCGATGTTTTTGGAGTCGTTCCGAAAAAAATAATTTTTTAGCCTGTTTTTCTTATTGATAATATTATCAAAACAAGTATATATAAAAATCTGTTGTAATATCTGTATTTTTAATATTTTACCAGAACGCAGTATAGACCAAAGTCTATACTGCGTTCTGTATTGCATTCTATTTTTGTTTGTGATATAATTGGCGCATCTTTTTTAAAAACAGAAAGTGATCTTGAAATTATGAACGGAGAAATTATTGCATTTATTCTGTATTTCTGCCTGATGCTCGTCATCGGCATAATATTCTTCTTCCGCGAAAAGAGCGCGGGAGAAAAAGAGTTTTTCCTCGGAGGACGTTCGATGGGTCCTTGGGTAACGGCCATGTCGGCTCAGGCTTCCGATATGTCCGCTTGGTTTCTGATGGGACTTCCCGGCTCGATACTTGCGTTCGGATTCGGGCAGATGTGGATCGGGATCGGTCTTTGCCTCGGTACAATCGCAAACTGGATACTCGTTGCCCGCAGGCTCCGTTGCTTCTCCGAAGCGGCAAACGACTCGATCACAATGCCACAGTACCTTTCAAACCGTTTCGCAACCAAAAGCCGTGCGCTTCAGATAATATGCGCCGTTATCTTTCTCGGCAGCTTTACGATATACGTTGCTTCCGCTTTCGTTGCAGGAGCGACGGTATTTACAACCATATTCCCCTCTCTTTCAAACGGTTTGGCAATGCTTATCTTCGCTTCAATCATCATTATATACACATTTCTGGGCGGGTATAAAGCCGTTTGCTGGACGGACTTTTTCCAGGGGCTCCTGATGCTCGTCGCCGTCCTTGCAATACCGATTGTCATTTGCGTAACAAAGGATCTCGACACCTCAAAGCTGGCAGAGGTCATCATCGGCAACGACGGCACAAGATACGCCTTCGGCGAAAGCCTGTTCTCTTCCTCCTGGCAGGATATTGCCTCGGGACTTGCCTGGGGTCTCGGATACTTCGGTATGCCTCATATAATCGTCCGCTTTATGTCAATAAAAGACCCCAAAATGGTCAAAAAAAGCGCAACCGTTGCGATAATATGGGTAATTCTTTCTCTTGTCGCCGTTTGCCTCATCGCTTATTTCGGAAGAATGCTCGTTGCGGATGAGCTTCTGCCGGACGGTATGCAGAAGACGGTTTTCATCAAGCTGGCAAGAGACCTCTTCCCCTCCGCAATAGCCGGCACGCTACTCGCAGCCATTATGGCGGCTTCAATGTCAACTGCGGACAGCCAGCTTCTCGTCGCTTCCTCTGCGTTCACTTCGGACATCTACCGCCCCATCTTCCGTAAGAAAGCCTCCGATAAAGAGCTTCTTTGGGTCGGAAGAGGAGTTGTCCTCGTTGTTTCCGTCGTCGCTTATTTTATCGCCTCTTCGAAAGGAAGCGGCGCGCAGGCGATAATGAACCTCGTTGAAAATGCCTGGGGCGTGTTCGGCGCCGCGTTCGGGCCGGTCATAATCCTCTCGCTCTTCTGGCGCAGATTTACATATAAAGGCGCAGTTGCGGGCGTGCTCGGCGGCGCGATAACGGATATTTTATGGCTGATATTCCTCTCAAAATCAACGGGAATTTACGAACTTCTTCCCGGCTTTATAATCGGTGCGATATGCGCGATAGTCGTAACGCTTATAGACAAAAAGCCGACGAAAGAAGTTACGGATATTTATGATAAAGCCGTTTCTATGAAATAAGCAATAGCAAAAACCGCCTCGCGGATAGCCGTGAGGCGGTTTTTATTTTGGCAGGAGCGGTATTTGATTTTATTTTTCCGCCTTCCTGACGGTGCAGTCAAGCTCGCCGTCCTTTGCGTCAACGATGAGCGTATCGCCCATATCGAGGTCGCTTGAAAGGATTGTGCGTGCGACAAGCGTTTCAACTCTGCCCTGAAGGTATCTCTTGAGCGGTCTTGCACCGTAAACGGGGTCATAACCGCAATCGATGCAGAGCGTCTTTGCGGCGTCCGTGATCTCAAGGTGCAAGCCCTTGTCTTCAAGACGCTTTGAGAGCTTTTCGGTGAGCAGGTCGATAATCTTTGTAAGCTGGCTCTTTGCAAGCGGTTTATAGAAGATTATCTCATCGAGACGGTTGAGAAATTCGGGGCGGAAGGAGCTGCGGAGCAAGCCCATAACCTCCTCGCGCGCCTTTTCCGTAATCTCGCCGTCGGCATCGATACCGTCCAGCAGATATTGCGAGCCAAGGTTGCTTGTCAGAATGATTATAGTGTTTTTGAAATCGACGGTTCTGCCCTGCGAATCGGTTATTCTGCCGTCGTCAAGTATCTGGAGAAGAATATTGAAAACGTCCGGATGAGCCTTTTCGACTTCATCAAAGAGGACAACCGAATACGGATGACGGCGCACAGCCTCTGTCAGCTGACCGCCCTCGTCATAGCCGACATAGCCGGGAGGCGCTCCGATGAGACGCGATACGGAGAATTTCTCCATATATTCGGACATATCGATTCTGACCATCGAGCGTTCGTCGTCAAAAAGACATTCGGCAAGGGCTTTTGCAAGCTCCGTTTTACCGACGCCCGTAGGTCCGAGGAACATAAACGAGCCTATCGGTCTTGAAGGGTCGGCGATGCCGGCACGCGAGCGGAGGATTGCTTCGCTCACCTTGCGGACAGCCTCGTCCTGACCGATGACGCGTTTATGAAGCGTGTCTTCAAGGGAGAGTATCTTTTCTCTCTCGCTTGCCTTCAGCTTTGAAACGGGGATTCCCGTCCAGCGGGCAACGATTCCCGTAATCTCTTCTTCGGTTACGGTGTCACGCAGGATTTTATCTGTTCCGTCTGTGTTTTTGCTGTCCTTATTTGCCTGCTCCAGCTTTTTCTGAAGCTCGGGCAGGACTGAATATTTGAGTCTCGCCGCCTCTTCATAACGGAAGGTACGCTGAGCCTCCTCCATATCGGCTGTGGCTCTTTCAATCTCTTCCTTTATGTTCTTGACGGAGTTGATTGCCGCTTTCTCGCTCTCCCATTTTGCCTTCATAGCATTGAATTTATCCTTCATTTCGGATATTTCCTCCGTCACCTTGGCAAGCCTTTCGACGGAGAGCGTGTCTGTCTCCTTTTTGAGCGCGGTCTCTTCAATTTCAAGCTGCATAATCTTTCTGCGGACGTCATCCAGCTCTGCGGGCATTGAGTCAATTTCCGTTCTGACAAGCGCACACGCCTCATCGACAAGGTCAATCGCCTTATCGGGGAGGAAACGGTCTGTTATATATCTGTCCGAAAGAACGGCAGCGGAAACGAGAGCCGCATCGTGGATACGCACGCCGTGATAAATTTCGTAACGCTCGCGCAGACCACGAAGAATGGTTATCGTATCCTCAACCGTCGGCTCGTTTACCATAACGGGCTGGAAACGTCTTTCAAGGGCAGCGTCCTTTTCGATATACTTTCTGTATTCGTCAAGCGTTGTTGCGCCGATACAGTGCAGTTCACCCCTTGCAAGCATAGGCTTTAAGATGTTGCCGGCGTCAAGTGCGCCGTCTGTCTTGCCCGCGCCGACTATCGTATGAAGCTCGTCGATAAAGAGGATTATTCTGCCCTCGCTCTTTGTGACCTCGGCAAGAACCGCTTTCAGTCTCTCTTCAAACTCGCCGCGGAACTTTGCGCCCGCAATAAGCGAGCCCATATCAAGGGCAAAAATCGTCTTATCCTTCAGCCCTTCGGGAACGTCCCCGCGGACGATTCTCTGCGCAAGTCCCTCTGCAATCGCCGTTTTACCGACGCCCGGCTCGCCGATGAGCACAGGGTTGTTCTTCGTCTTTCTCGAAAGAATTCTGATGACGTTACGTATCTCGGTATCCCTGCCGATGACAGGATCCAGCTTCTGCTCTCTTGCCCGCTCGACAAGGTCAAAACCGTATTTTTTCAGAGCATCATACGTCTGCTCCGGCTCGTCATCCGTGACGCGCGCCGTCTTTACCTTCGCAAGCTCTGCCTTGAAGGCGTTTTTCGTTATGCCTCTTATGCGGAAGATATCTCTTATCGCCTGCGTCGGCAGGTCGAATATCGCTTCCGTTATATGCTCGACGGAGACATATTCGTCCCCTTCGGATTTTGCCAGCTTTTCGGCATTTTCAAGCACACGCTGGCAGTCCTGAGAAACATAGATTTTGTCAAGCTCGGCTCCGCCTCCGCCGACTTTTGTTATTTTTGATATAGCCTCATCCAGCGAAGAAAGAACAGCCTCCGTATCGACGCCCATCTTTGAAAAGATACTGCCGATAAGTCCGCCCTCCTGCGAGAGAAGCGCATAAAGCAGGTGCTCCTGCGTTATCGCCTGATTGGAATTTTCAAGCGCCTTGCTCTGTGCGGCGTTTATCGCCTCTATTGATTTTTTAGTGAATTTCTGAAGGTTCATAAAATCACTTCCTTTGCGATGAATTAAATAATGCTTTTTGTGTTTTTAAGGTATGAAAGGTATATTTTCTCCGCCGTTTCCGCGTCAAGCTCGCCGGAAACGCAACCTTTGAGAAGTCTGTCAAGAACCGCCACATACGATGAGATTGCAAGGCTGAGCTCCTCCCCGCTCTTTATTCTGCCCATCGGGTCTATGCTTCTTACATAGCGTCCCGGAAGAAACTCATATTCCGGCGGTGCGGGAAGATATTTATCCTCCGTGCGCTTCATCCAGACGAAGAACCCGTCCATAACGTCGGAAAGCGCCGGCGACTGTGTCCTTACCGCAACACTAAGCTTGCCGCCGGTTCCCTCGCCCGTGCTCCAAAGCTCAACCTCGTATCTGACCGTCGGTCTGTATTTAAAGCGGAGGCTGCTTTTGAGAAGCATTGTGTCCTGATTCGGGACGGCAAGCGGAACGATGTCGCTCTCGCCGCCGAAGAAATTGCAGATTGAAGAGAAAATATCGTTTATCCGCTTCTCCGGCGTTGTGACGGAAGCGTATTCCGCAAGTATCCTGTTTATCAGCGCCGAGCGGTTCGTGCCAAGCCTGTGAGCGGCGTTGTCTATCTCCCGAACGACTTCATCCGAGAGCATAAGGCTGTATAAGCTCTTTTTCATTTTCCGCCTCCTTCCTTTCTTTACATTGTATATTATACTCGCTTTTTGAAGTTTTGTCAAGAGTTTTATATAAATTTCTTATCAAATTAAATAAATTTTTTCGCGCATTTTGGATTTGTATCGGTATTTTCGGATTTTCCTGCGAAAAATAAAAAAAGCGCACCCTCTTGAAAGGATGCGCTTTTCTCTTGTATTTTTTGAGGGCTCAGACTCAAAAAACGAAGGAAAAATCAAAATAAGGGAACGGAGAATTCAACCTTATTTTTTTCTGAATAAACCGAAAAGTCCTGACTTTTCTGGCGCCTGCTCCGATCTTATGCCTTTCAGATCGTAGCCTGTCTGCGCAATGACTTTTTTCAGCATTTCTTCATCGGGAACGGTCTCCGAGAGGATGACCGTCTCGCCCTTTGTATGGGACGAAGAAACCTTTTTAACATTAAAATTCTGACGCAAGCAATCGTTTATGTGGCTTTCGCACATTCCGCACATCATTCCATCAATCTTAAGAGTTGTTTTAATCATTTTGTTTCTTCCTTTCCCGACGTACCGCGACCGAAGCCGACACGCCTCATATAATCCTTGATAGCGCAGACAGCTGCCGCAAACGCTGCAGCTCCCGCCGCCGAAATCAGTTCGCCACACATAAGAAAGCCTCCTTTATCTTTTTATTCGGCGCCCTTGAGCGCCTCAACCATATCGATTTTCTTGTTCTTTTTCGCAACGGCAAAGCTAACCGCAAGCGACATACCGATCGTCAGAAGAATGGTTATCGCTATACTTGCAAAGCTGAGCGCCAGTTTCATTTCATATTCGCCTGCAAGCGCACGAAGCAGATAATCGAGCAGTCCGATTCCGCAAGGAATTCCGAGAGCGACCCCTATGACGCTCAGCCACAGGTTCTGGCTTATAAGAAGCCTGCCGATTTTCTTATCCTTAAAGCCAACAACCTTCAATGTCGCCATTTCTCTGTAACGCTCCGTATAGCTCATAACTCCGAGGTTATAAAGCACGACGATACCGAGCGTAAGCGCTCCGGCAACAAGGATGAATATCATCATATCCATCATTTCCGTAAAGCTGTCAAACGAGTCCATTATGTCCTGCTTTGATTCCTTGCTCGCAATTGAAGCATCGGCTTTTATGTCTGCGCTTTCAGCGTTTGTATATACATATGATACGGAATAATCAACGCCCAGTTTCTCTGCATATTCGGGGGAAATTGCGATGTTCTTTGACGTGCTTCTCATAATCCCCGCAACGCGGATTTTATATTCTTTGTCCGTGCCGTAAGGGCTGACGGTTATCTCATCTCCCTCCCGAAGCCCGAACTCATCCGCTATTCTCACGCAGACAAAGGCTCCGTCGGACGGCAAATCCATAAAATCGTTGTTTTTATCGGGAAAACGGATCATTCCGTTCTTTGTATTGTAAATATCGAGCGAGAACGCCTCATCGCCTATCTGAACTCCGACAGACGAGCTGTAATCTCCTTTATAGCGATCAATGACAGCCTGCGCCTGCTCCTTTGTCGCATCCTCGGAAATGTCAATTCTCGTTGCGTAATTTATTGCACCGTTATAATAAATATCTATAAACGAATCCATCGTGTCCCGCATACCGAGCGAGCCGATTATAAGCACCGTGCATCCGATAATTCCTATAAGGCTCATCGCCGTGCGCGATTTATGACGTATAACATCTCTCATATTCCAGCGTGTCCCGAAGGAACGGCGATGAAACCATTTTGTCTTTTCTATTGCCAACGGCTTCATCTTTTTCGGCGAATACGGGCGCAGCGCGTCGGCTGCCGTGCCGCGAAGCATCTTCTTTACGGAGAGATAGCCGATGAGCGTCAGCAAAAGGATTATGCCGGCAACCGTCACATAGCAGAACCAGGGGAAATACAGCTTCCATTCCGGAAGATCCATATAAGTTCCCATCATTCCGTTTGGATTCATAATCGCCCAAGCGATTCCGTAACCGATCGCAACGCCTATCGCAGAACCGATAATTCCGATGATGAGCGCATATGAGGTGTAATGGAAGAGGATTCTTCTGTCCTTGAAGCCGAGAGCTTTCAGCGTACCGATCTGCGTTTTTTCCTTTGCGGCGATGCGGTGCATAGTCGTGACCATCGTGAGCACTGCTATTGCGAGGAATACAACGGGGAGTATCGATCCCATCGTCTGCCCTTCCTCCGTCTCGCCGGAGGCGCCGGCATATGACGCTGACTCATCCTTTGTGAGTATCATACTGAGATTTTCGAAAACGCCGTCAATCTTCTCCGTAAATTCCTTCTTATCCATATCGGATATGACGTTTATCTGCGGATAAAAAGCGTTTCCGAGCGCCTTTTTATACATTGCGGGGGAGATATATGCAAAGCCGTACGTTGAAAAATCGGGCATAAGCTGTTTCTCTCCGCGGACGCATATCATATGCTCGCCGGATTTTATCAGTCCGCGGACGGTCCCCTTTATTTCAAGTCCCTTATAGACAAACGTAAGCGCGTCGCCTTCGGAAATTCCGTTTTCGGCGGCAAATCTGTCCGAAAGCCAGATACCGTCCTCGCTCGCTTTGTCATATTTTTCGCCGCTTACAAGATACATTCCCGAAACGGCTTCGTTTTCCGTGACAGTCAGGGCAAGGCTCGTCTTTTCGTATTCCTTGATACCGACCGCAACCGAAATATATCTCGACGCCGCCTCTATTCCGTCAACATTTTCAACCTTTTCGACGTCCTCTGCGGAAAATCCCCTTTCGGATACAATCCGATAGTCGGCATAGCCCGTAGCGTCGAAGAAGCTGTCCGTGTTTCCCTTTATGCTGACCCACTCCATATTGAAGCCGACAAAAATACCGACTCCGAGGGCGATCATTATTATCATTGAGATAAACTGGGCGCGATAAAGACCCATCGTTCTCCAGAGTTTTCTGAAAAGCACGGCAAAGCCCTCCTCACCAGTCGATATCGTCTGCCGAGGCGGGATTTTTCTGCTCCTCCTGAGAGACGATCTTTCCGTTTTTGACCCTGATGACGGTGTCCGCCATTCTGGCAATGTTCTGGTTGTGAGTTACTATGACTATCGTCTTTCCGTAGCTTCTTGCCATTTTCAGGAGCAACTTGAGCACCATAACTCCCGTTTCGGAGTCAAGAGCGCCCGTCGGCTCGTCACAAAGGAGAATCTTCGGATTCTTCGCCAGCGCTCTGGCAATCGAAACTCGCTGCTGTTCGCCGCCGGAAAGCTCCGCCGGAAAATTGCGGAGATGATCCGAAAGCCCGACCTCTTCGAGCATTTTTGTTGCGGAAAGAGCGTCCTTCGAGATTTCCTTCACAAGCGAGACATTCTCGTGGACGGTGAGCGTCGGGACGAGGTTGTAAAACTGGAACACAAAACCGACTTTCTCCGCTCTGTACTCCGCAAGCTCGTCTCCGGAAAGAGTTGAAATATCCCTTCCCTGCACATAAATCTTTCCGCTCGTCGGGCTGTCGAGCCCGCCGAGGAGGTTCAGGAGTGTGCTCTTTCCCGCCCCGCTGGGTCCGAGAATAACAACAAACTTTCCCTCTTCAAGCGACATATTTACGCCGTCGAGGGCTTTCAGCTCGTGATCGCCGCTTTTGTAAACACGGCTGACATTTTTGAATTCAACTATCGCCATTAAAAATACCTCTGTAGTTCTTTCTTCCGGCACTGCGATAACCGTGTCGGGCTCCGTCGGGCAAGTTAGCAGAAGCTAACTTGCCGGGAAATTTCAAGGGAGACGGGCGTTTGCCTGCCTCCCGCAGAAATCATTTGTCTTTTTTGACGTTGTTGTGGCAGGAGCCTGCCATAGCGCAATGGGCACAGTTACATCCACAGGACGATTTGCCCTTTTTCTTATCCTTGACAAGTCCGATTATTATCGCCGCAACTATAAGCAAAAGTACGGCACATATAATTATCGTTCCGATATTAGCAGATATCCACGCAAACATAAAACACAGCTCCTTTCACATAATTGTTTTTATTTTGCAGAAACCTTAACCTTTTCTGTGAGCTTTGTAGCTTCCTTGTAAGGACGGACAAGCATATAAACAATGAGTCCGAGCAATGCAAATGCTGCAACAAGGCCTACGATGTTGACAACTGTCGTGCCGACTTCGCCGGAAACAACGAGGTTGCCTGTGATAAGGTTACCGAACTGGTTGATCATAAGTGCGATAGCATAAGCAAATCCGCACTGGTATCCGATTGCAAACCAAGTCCATTTTGCGCTGTTCATTTCACGCTTGATTGCGCCGATAGCTGCAAAGCAGGGAGCGCAAAGAAGGTTGAATACGAGGAAGGAATAGCCTGTGATACCGGAGAATGTCTTCGCGAGCGTAGTCCAAACGGGGCCTTCGGCACCGTAAAGAATACCCATTGTACCAACGATGTTTTCCTTAGCAACAAGACCTGTGATGGATGCAACGGTTGCTTGCCAGGTTCCCCAGCCGAGAGGCTTGAAGATCCAACAGATAGCTCCGCCAACAGCAGCAAGGATTGATTTGTCAAGTTCATCCTCAGCGAGCATACGGAATGTTCCCTCAACAACACCGAAGTAAGATGTGAACCATACAAAGATCGTTGAAAGAAGGATGACCGTTCCCGCCTTCTTTATGAACGACCAGCCGCGTTCCCACATTGAACGGAGAACGTTGCCGACTGTCGGAAGGTGGTATGCGGGAAGCTCCATAACGAACGGAGCGGGGTCGCCTGCAAACATCTTTGTCTTCTTGAGCATAATACCGGAAACGATTATTGCAGCCATACCGATGAAGTATGCGCTTGTTGCAACGAGAGCAGAACCGCCGAAGAGCGCGCCTGCAATCATTCCGATGAACGGAACCTTTGCTCCGCAGGGGATGAAGGTTGTCGTCATTATTGTCATACGGCGGTCACGTTCGTTTTCGATTGTACGCGATGCCATAATTCCGGGGATACCGCAACCCGTACCGATGAGCATCGGGATGAAGGATTTACCGGAAAGTCCGAATTTACGGAAGATACGGTCAAGCACGAATGCGATACGTGCCATATAACCGCACGCTTCAAGGAATGCAAGAAGCAGGAAGAGGACGAGCATCTGAGGAACAAATCCGAGAACCGCGCCGACGCCGGCAACGATACCGTCGAGAATAAGTCCGGAGAGCCATTCGGGAGCGTTTGCAGCCTCAAGTCCGTCTCCTATGAGAACGGGAACACCGGGAACCCATACGCCGAAGTCAGCGGGATCGGGTTCTGCGAATTCCGTATTTTCACCCGAGAAATACTCAACGGCTTCAAGGTAAGTCATACCGATTGTGCCGGCTTCTTCAGCCTTCGTGAGATTTTCGGGGATCTTGTCGTAGTAAACTGTCATTTCCGTCTGTTCGAGAGTTTCCTCATCTTCAACGATAACAGTTCCTTTGTTTTCGCCCTCTGCGGGTTTGAAGTTCTTGAGAGCTTCAAGAACAGCCGCAGCGTCAAAGTCTTCAGCTTCGGTATCAACTTCGACAAACGCGTTTATCGCGTTCATAGCATCCGAGTATGTGTCTGACGCTTCGCCGTAAGCCTTCGAGCCTATGCCGAGAAGGTGCCAGCCGTCGCCGAACACACCGTCGTTCATCCAGTCGGTTGCAAAAGCACCGACGGTAACCATCGAAAGATAGTAAACGATGAACATAATTGCCGCGAAGATCGGAAGTCCGAGCCAACGGTTTGTGACAACCTTGTCTATCTTGTCGGAGGTTGTGAGCTGACCGGCTTTCTTTTTCTTATAGCACGATTTGATTATCGAGCCTATGTAAATATATCTTTCGTTTGTGATGATCGATTCAGCGTCATCATCCATCTCCTTTTCCGCAGCGGCTATATCGCTTTCGATATGAGCCATTGTCTCGGGAGCGATATTGAGAGTCGAAAGAACCTTGTCATCTCTCTCAAATATCTTTATCGCATACCATCTCTGCTGTTCTTCCGGAAGGTTATGAACAGCAGCCTCTTCGATATGAGCGATGGCGTGCTCAACACAGCCGGAGAAGGTGTGCATAGGAACGGTCTTTCCGTTGTTTGCCGCATCGATTGCCGCTTCAGCCGCTTCCATAATGCCCGTGCCCTTCAGAGCGGAGATCTCAACGATCTTGCATCCGAGCTGACGTGAAAGCTCTGCGGTGTTGATCTTGTCGCCGTTCTTTTTGACAACGTCCATCATATTTATGGCAATGACGACGGGTATTCCAAGCTCTGTGAGCTGTGTTGTAAGGTAAAGGTTTCTTTCAAGGTTTGTACCGTCGACGATGTTGAGAATCGCGTCGGGACGCTCGCCTATCAGATAGTTTCTCGCAACAACCTCTTCAAGGGTGTAAGGAGAAAGCGAATAAATACCGGGAAGGTCCGTGACGATAACGCCGTCGTGCTTTTTCAGCTTACCTTCCTTTTTCTCGACCGTAACACCAGGCCAGTTACCGACGAACTGGTTGGAACCGGTGAGAGCGTTGAAAAGCGTTGTTTTACCGCTGTTCGGGTTGCCCGCAAGGGCAATTCTTAAACTCATAATCCCAAAAATCCTCTCTTTCTTTCGTTAGCTTGAGCTAACATAAAGTCTTGAAAAACGGGGATTCACTCCCCTCAAAAAGGTTTATTCAACCTCGATCATTTCCGCGTCGGCTTTTCTCAGGGAAAGCTCATAATCACGCACTTTGACCTCAACCGGATCGCCGAGAGGTGCAACCTTGCGAACATAAATCTCGACACCCTTCGTAATTCCCATATCCATTATGCGGCGTTTGATGGCGCCTTCACCGTGGAGCTTGACAACCTTGACGGTATCTCCGATCTTTGCATCTCGCAGAGTTTTCATAAGCCCGTATCCTCCTTCGTTTCAGATTTACTGATTTTGTTTCCTTAAATATGTATAGACGCTGTCTGCGCCGTTATACCATAATCTTTCTCGCCATCTCTTCGCTTATGGCAACACGCGCCTCTTTTACGTTGACGATGACGTTCCCTCCGAGAGAAGTAACAACGGTCACATTCCCTCCGACAACAAATCCGAGGTTTTCCAGATGTTTTTTTACCTCCGGGCTTCCTCCGATTCTCTTAACCGTATTCTCTTCGCCTATATCGGCAAGTGATAATGGCATCATAATAACCTCCTTTGGTTACCCTTTGCTAACTACGTTCTCATTATAGTTAGCAGAGGGCAACTTGTCAAGAGGTTTTTGAAAAATTTTTTTGATAATATTAAGGAAGATAATCCGGCGGCTCGCCATTATCGATATTCGCAAAATACCTCCCGATATGACATATTTCCTTCAACCGGAAATTTCACAATGCTTTTTCGTTCCTTTCTATCCAGTCGTCCAGAAAACGCATTTGCTCCTCTGTATGAAACCAATGCTCGCCTCCGGGCATAACCGTCAGCGCCGCGCCGAAGCGCTTGGCGAAAGCCGATACGGTTTCAAAAGAAGTCAGCTCATCCTTCTCCCCGAACAAAATACAGCCCGGTATACGCAGGATAAGCGGATGCTCGCGAACGTAGCAAAGATATTTCAGCGAGAGCGTCTCTCCGAAGTCCGTCTTTATTTCCTTTCTCTCCCGTAGCTCCTCCTCTGTCACGCCCGACCAAGCCATCATATTCAGTATCAGCTTTTCCATATCAACGACGGGCGATATAAAATATGCCTTGTCTGCAAGTGAGCCGTCAAGCGATGAAATCGCAAAAAATGCGCCGATGCTGTTTGCAATCAGGGTCAGGCTGTCGCATCGCCTGCGCACATCCGCAAAGAATGTCCGAAATTCTCCTTCGGCGTCCCACGGCGTCTGCGACCGATAGTCAAAACCGATAACCTCGCTCTCCGGAAAGAGCTTTTTATAATGCCCGGCTTCTTCTGCGGAGCCGCCCTTCCCGTGAACATATACAACAATATTCTTCATATTAAAAAGTCCTCTTTTCTGCCGCCGGCGATCATATTCCTCTCCGTTTTCGGATCTGTTTATTTATCTCTTTGATATTCTCCTGCAACAGTCGCAAAAACAGTCCGGCGTGTGCGCCATCCATCTGGGTATGATGAAACTGAAATGAAAGCTTGAGCGTCGTCTTAAAAAATCCTTTATGATATTTGCCCCAGATGATAAACGGGTTATTGAAAATGCCGCTGTTCATACCGACGGCGCCGTCAATCTCGGTATCGATTATTGCCGATGTGCCGATGACCATACTGTCGGCAATATCGTGATTTTCACAGTTCTCCGCCACCTGCCGGGTAAGGCGGAGATAGTCTGCGTCAAACTGCTCAAGACTGCCCGAAAACGGTATGTCGCAGGAGGAAACCTCCCCTTTTTTGTTCTTTACAATGGTGTTTACGGCGATGCCGTCATATTCCCAAAGCTCCCGCCCGACGGGGAGCATATAAAATTCCTTTATTCCGCTCGCCGCTTTCCCAATGCAATAATCCATCAGCATATTGAATTTCAACCCGCGCTTCCGGCTTAACCTGACGAGAGGCGTAACGTCAAACGTTTTAAAAAAGGTCACCATAGGATTCGGCGCGTTCATCCAAAGCTCATAAGCCTCGGCGCGAGCGGTTGTTTTGGGGTCGATGACGGTCGGTTTCATTCCGCACGCTCCAGCACACATATATCTCCGGACTGAATCGCTGAAATATTGCGCTTTATTTTTTCCTCATCCCAGTTCCAAAAGCGAATCTCCTCCAGCTTTTCAATCATTGCGTCGTCAAAACGCTTACGGATCTGCTTTGCGGGAATACCGCCGACGATTGTATAAGGCGGGACATCCTTTGTCACAACCGCTCTTGTTCCGATAATCGCTCCGTCTCCGATCCTGACTCCGGACATTATGACGGCTTCATATCCGATCCAGACGTCGCTGCCGATGACAATATCGCCCTTGTTGTCCCAAGCCTGCCTGATATTTTTTGCGTCAAGCCCCCATTCGTCAAAGAAAATTGGAAAGGTATAGGTCGATAGCGACTCAAGCGAATGATTTCCGCTTGTAAAAAGAAACTTTGCCCCGCAGGCAACAGAACAGAATTTCCCGATCTTCAGCTTGTCGCCGTTGATCGGATAATGATAGAGAACGTTGTTCTTCTCAAAATCGCGCGGATCGTTTACAAAATCATTATAGATCGTATATTCGCCGATTTCGATATTCGGATTTGTTATGACATCCTTCAGGTAAACCGTCTGCCTGTCGTGCGGACGGGGATAAATTTTGTTTCTCATTTTTGTAAGCTCCTGTCTTTATTTTCTCCGCCTGCACAAAACAGATGAATTCCGAGCGCCGCATTGAAACCGGTCGCGGCAAACACGCTGAACCTTTCAACAACGCCGAAATATTCTGCCGGCACAATCTTCATTCCGAGCGCACCGACAAGCATCATCGCAAGCGCAACCGTTGCGCAAACGCCGTATGAGCGGCAATCTCTGCTCTTCGCCCCCGCAATAATCGTCAGCACAAGCGACACGATCGAAAGCAACACGACAACCGCCGTAACAACCATATGCATAACGTCCTGAAACGCTCCCGCATAGCCGCTGTCCGAAAGAGGAAACATCCTATATCCGACAGCCGAAACCCATTCCATAACCGCAAAAAGATAAATTCCCGTCCGCAGAAGCCTTGTTTTCTGCCCCTGTATGCCTATGCAGACAACCGTGACGCAGGTGACCTCGCAGACGTTGTAAAAGGCGGTAAGCTGATTCCATAGCGCAAGCGACGGTGCATTTGCCGCGCTCAGATCGCTGACCGCCTGCGAAAGCGAGTCATATCCGGGATATGCAAGCGGCGAAAAAACAACAGCCGCCGTATAAGAAAGAAAGCTGATAACGCCGAGCAGTCCCAGCTTTTGTGCCAATGTTTTTTTCATTTGTTTTCACCTCTGCTAAAATCGTCTTTATGAACTGTGCGGAAAAACAGTCGTACGTGGCGGCGGAGCCTTTCAAGGCACTCGCTCTCCCTTTCCGGCTGACGGTCGCACACGCCGATGAGCGTCATAACCGGCGAGACATACATCATCGCCAGAGCTTCCGGGTCTTCGTTTCTGATCTCTCCTGCTGCAATCAGAGCGCGGAAAATGCCCAAATGATATGAAATCAGCCGCTCAACATAGCGCTCGGAATAAAGCACCGCCAGCTCCGGAGAGCGGAATTGCTCAATCGTCATCATACGACGGAAACGACTGATCGTTTCATTGTGCAAAGAATATTCGAAGATCTGCCGTAGTTTCTCAAAGAGAGCGTCCTCCGTAATATTCTCAAAAACGGAAATATCCTGCGACGCGTTCTGAACGTGAATATCGATCTTCCCTGTATCCGCCTCATATTTTGCCGCAGTTGACCTGACGATCGCATCGAATATCGCTTGTTTTCCCGAAAAATGATTATAAAGCGACGGCGCCTTAATTCCGACAGCGTCTGCAATATCGCCGACGCTGACCGAATCGTAGCCCCGCTCGGAAAAGAGCTCAAGCGCCTTATCGATAATTTTTTGTTTCGTATCTTCCTGCTTCATACCCGCCTCATACTAACTAATGTTCGTTAGTATATTATAGTCGGTTTTTTCAAAATGTCAAGAGCGACTTCGTAATATTTTCGTTTTCGGCAGCCGTGTCGCCGCCATAAATCAGATGCCAAGCCTTAAACGTTACATTTATCCCGCCCCGCGCCTTCCGGCAAACAAAAATACTTAACGGTTATTTTTGAGAAAAACAAAAAAGTCCGAGAAAATCTCGGGCTTTTTGACCGACATATTTTGATACCGGAGCACTTTGCTTATTCAGTCTTGAAGGCTGCCAATCTGTTATCAAACAGAGATCTTATGAGCTTTATAGGTCGATTGCCGGACGATCGTCTGAAAATGTGATGCGATAAGACATAAAGAATTGCGGCACAATTGTCAACACAACTCCGCTTTTCAGCCTTGTTTCCAAATATGATTTCAAAAACATCGAATCCTTTTCTTCGTCGTTGACAAACAGCCTTGCAAGACCCAGCCCGTTATATACGATAATGTCCTCTCCGTCGATCTCGGTATAATAAATTTTGGCTGCCAGCAAATCGGCAATAAGAAAGGAAAGCGAAACGGCAAAAAACAAGCCGGAAACCAAAATCGCTGCTGCGTAATCTTCTTTATACTCAACATAATCATAAGATAGAAATGGCTCGGCGTCAACGCTTGTAACCACTTTGCTGTTTTCTTTCAAAATGCAAAATATAATTAAAAACGCAAAAGCCACAACGACAATTGCAATTTCTATAATCCGACGCGTCGTTCGCCGTTTTTTCAGCTTAATGAATATATCCATTTTGCGTCCCCTCTTATATCAAATCATTATTTCCTTACTGAGTATTATATCATCCTTTCTTCAAAAAGTCAATCGTTGCCAGTTTTTGAAAAGGCGAAGTGAAAACAAAAAAGCCCGAGAAAATCTCGGGCTTTTTGACCGGCATTCTTCAAGACCGAAGCACTTGTCTGTTACAATCTTAAAAAATGCCTGTTTGTTGTTAGAGAAAGGCATTCCGATATGAAACACATTTGAATTTTTCCTTCAAAGCTTCAAAAGCTTGAATATATTTTTCGATTTTTGCTTCGTTTCCTTTAACTTTCAAAGCGGGTTTGCGCTTCCCGACAATTATCGTTCCGGGTACATCCACCGGATTTTCATTCGATTCAAATAACTTGCAGTCATACTTGGGCTTCAAAGAAAAACCTTCAACCTGCGGAAAGTTTGCAACGATCCACGCCACCTGTTCCGTTGTGAAAAGATTTGTCGGAAAATCAAACACTTTCAAATGCGGAAGTTGCTCTATAAAAGACAGGTCGTTATCCTCAATCGCGCGCCCGGTAAAAGCAAGTCTTTCTATACCTGTATTTGCAAGCGGCATCATACTGTCGACAATCATTTTGCTCCAAACTGCGTTTCCGATTCTGAATTCCTTGAGAGCAGGAGCGGTTTCAATTCCTTTAATAGACGACAGACGCGAAAAATCTTCTATGCACAGTCCCGTCAGAGACTTATTTTCAGTCATATTCCAGAGAGAGGCAACCCTTTGATTTGCAAAAAGAACAACATACTCAAGTTGCGGCAGCGTACTGAGTAAAGACAGATTCTCAATAAACTTATTTTTAAAGAAGCGAATCGCTTTCAGCTGCTTGCCGTATGTTTTTATAAAATACTCGAAGGTATCTTGTTGCAGCCCGGAAATCGTCACCGCATAAGCGTCCGGACAATCTCTCAGTTTATCAATATCGGAAATCGAAATTCTTCCGCCGCCGATGTCCATTTTTTCTTCACGCAACCATACACAACTATGCGTTTTTGTCTCAGGATCATAGTCAAAACTTCCGTCAATAAACGAGTCAAACGAAAATCTCATTTTCATCTCCTGTATCTGTTTTTCGTTATTATAACATATATTTGAAAATCATTCAAGCAATGAATAAACAGATAAAAATAAGGCTCAGGTCTGCTTCGTCGGTCAGATTCCGCGCGGAAAAGTCGAAAACGGCGCTTGGCATCTTTTTTGCACTTTTCCGGCTTCTGAAAAAGCGAAGCGAAAACAAAAAAGCCCGAGAAAATCTCGGGCTTTTTGACCGGCATATTTTGATACCGGTGCACTTGAGCATAAATTTATTACTCAATATGCGACCTTGTTGCTCTTCGCTCTGTTGCATTTCCAGCACAATGTCTGAAGATTGTCTTCTGTTGTGCAACCTCCTTTGGACACTGGAATAATGTGATCTATTTCAAGCAGGAGGTTTGGCTCCGCATAAACAGAGTTTCCGCAATTGCAGCAGGTAAAATTGTCTCGTTTTTTGATATACTCGCGCAATTTATTTGTCATCAATGCCCTTTGTTCCTTTGTAAAAGCTCCCGCCGAAAGTTTTCCCTCAAGTGCTTTGATCAATTCTACAATGGTTTCCTCTGTCATCGGGACAGTAAAAGTTCTTTTTGCCATACCTCCGCCGGATGTATATGAGAACTTATATTCCACAGCAAGCACGCTCTCATCAATATTGGCAAATCCCAGTCTGGAATAAAAGCCTGCTTCATCGTCCGTCATAACATAACCGGGCACATCTCCGAGATACTGTTGATACTCCGCCTTATAATTATCAATAATCTGTTTGGCTTCCTTAAGAGTTTCAAGCTCCTCAATAAGCAAACGAAGTTTCTGAATCTGCTCGGGATATAATTCCTTGTTGGGATAAAAATTTTTTATCACATAATCGAGCGGACTGTTTTCAGCACTTGAGAATACAGCCGCAGACACCTCTGCCGTAAACGGTGTAATTGTCTTTTGATAAGGACGAACATATTGATATTCGTCGTCATTGATCGTATCGTTGCGCACGACTCTTGTCCCCAAAAGACGGGAAATCGCATTAACTTTTTCCGTAATATACTCATTGAATTCTCTTTGGTTACTCATTAAAGTCTCACAGGTTTCTTTAATTTTCAAAAAACTGTCTGAATTATAATACTCAAGAATCCTTTCGTTTTTATCAACAACTTCATTTATTTCTTTATCTATCTTATCTATAAAGCTCTCAACAATATCCCATTCTTCGCTATCAACGGCTTTTATTTTTTTGATGCTGTTTACAGTTCTGTCAAACAGCTGAGCAACCAAGCTGTCCAACCGTTCTTTGCTTTCTTTGATAAACAGCGTCGGTTTCTTCTCGTTAGCAAAATCAATAACTTTATTTACTCTTTCGTAATATGTATGTTGTTTTTGATTCAACGCCTCTTTTTGCTGCTCTTTTAAATATTTGTTATACTCGACCTTGCCCATAAGCAACGAAGGATCCTCTTCAAACCTGCTTATATCACGTTTTCGCAAAATTATTTCTCTTGTGCCCAAATGGTTACCTGCAGACGATATATATTTTACGGCAACTCTGTAAGCACGTGCATTATCTATAATCTTATCAATGTGCGGAACGATCTTTGAATATTGCGGATGGTCCTTATACTCGTTGTCTTTTAAAAATTCGCGTGCAATCTTTGAAATTTCATTTTTCCTTTCAATTGTTTCCCGCGCGCTCGCAAGATTTTTGTCATCTTCCTTGAAAAACCTTATTTCATCATACTTTTCCAGAGTTTGACGACTTTTTACCACAACGAACTCATCATAATGAGGAACTATATCCCAATTCGAGAAACCAAGTTTTTTCAGAATTTCAGATTCCAACTCCTTATACCTTTTTTCATTTGTGATTTTAATTGCTAAAATCGAAGCAATTATTACAACAATTGATATGAATGCGACTGCTCCCATTGTCCATCTTACCTTCCACAATTTTTCGTTTTTAGCGCTTGAACAAAAAAGTCCGGAAAACGTATAGTTTCCGGACTTTTGCCTGGTACCTTTCAAGACCAGAACACCTGGAGGCACCACCCGGAATCGGACCGGGGAATAAAGGTTTTGCAGACCTCTGCCTTACCGCTTGGCTATGGTGCCTTATTTAATTTTGTAATGCTCTGAAAAAATCAGCACACCAATATTCACTTGGTGTGCTGATTCTTTGGAGCGGATTACGGGGCTCGAACCCGCCACCTCGACCTTGGCAAGGTCGCGCTCTACCAAATGAGCTAAATCCGCAGATGGTGCCTCCGATCGGAATCGAACCAACGACACGGGGATTTTCAGTCCCCTGCTCTACCAACTGAGCTACAGAGGCAAACCGCAAGGGAGTTATTTCCGCTATTGAATTCGCCGCGGAAATTGGCGACCCGAAGGGGACTCGAACCCCTGACCTCTAGCGTGACAGGCTAGCGTTCTAACCAACTGAACTACCGGGCCGTATGGTGGGAACAATAGGACTCGAACCTATGACCCTCTGCTTGTAAGGCAGATGCTCTCCCAGCTGAGCTATGCTCCCCTATACTCTTTCGATTTGACCACAAGGGCTTCACTCGCTCGCGGCGAGACTTATTATAGCATAAGGCACTCCTCTTGTCAACACTTTTTTTGAAAAAAATTGAATATTTTTTAGAAAAATTTTCGGAAAATAATTTTCAAAAACTGTTGACAAAAATAATACCATATGATATAATGTACGAGCGTTGTCAAGCAGCGCGTTCAATTTGTATATGCGTGGCGGAATAGCTCAGTTGGCTAGAGCATTCGGTTCATACCCGGAGGGTCGTGGGTTCAAGTCCAACTTCCGCTACCAGCCTAAGCCCAATAGGGTTTAGGGTAAGGCCCGGTGGTCAAGCGGTTAAGACACCGCCCTTTCACGGCGGTAACACGAGTTCGATTCTCGTCCGGGTCACCAAAATCCCGAATGCAAAAGCGTTCGGGATTTTCTTATTATCAGCATACATTTTTTATTATATGCAGGTATGGCGGAATTGGCAGACGCGCCGGTCTTAGGAACCGGTGGGCAACCGTGCAGGTTCGACCCCTGTTACCTGCACCAAGGCGGAATAATCCGAACCCGATCATTATGGATTTTGGGTTCGGGTTTTCTTTTTGTCTCGGTCGTCAGCTATATGCCCTGACGTCGCCGATAACTTATACGTCCACTGCAAAATAAAATCCAACCTATTTTATAATAAAAACAACCGCTTTCCACATATTGCCGAAAACGGTTGTTTTTTATTTTAATTTCAGTTTTTAAAAAAATGTCATATTTACAAGGGCTTACAGCGATTTCAGAAATTCAACCAGCAATTTTTTCTGATTTGCCGAAAGGTGCGACATTGCCGAGCTCAAGTCCGACTCTTCCTTCGGATCCGAGAAAAACTCGCCGAGCGAAACGCCGAGCGTATCACATATGAGCGCCAAATGACCGACTGTTATGTCGGCTTCGCCAAGCTCAACACGACGCAAATGCGTCTGGGACACCCCTGCCCATTCTGCCAGTCTGTTTTGAGTGAACCCGCGCTTCTCCCTTAATTCCTTTATACGGCTACCGACAGTCATTTAATGCCTCCGTTTTATTCTTATATGTATATTGTATCATCTTATTGCGCGCCTTATTATTTCTATAAAGGCTTGTGTTAAGTTTTATAAAACTGAAAACGCGCTTTCTCGCGCGAATTTTCCCCGCCTTGCGGCATTCATTCGTTACGGCAATTATGCTATATTCACCATTTTTCCCTCAATATTTTGTGAATATCGACAAAATACAGATTTTTTATTCTTTTAAGATTGACTTTTTATTATTATAAGAATATAATGTTTACAAATACCGACAAAATCTGTTGCGTATTGAGCATCACCCCCCCTGCGGACAGAAGGACACGAAGCCGCAAAGGAAAATCATTATTATTTAAAGGAGAACAACAAAGATGGGAAAATTCGTAGAAAACAATTTAACAAAGAACGAGAAAGTGGTAAGAGAGTGTAAAACAAACGGGCTATTCCTCATTCCGACTTGGATCAAGGGTATACTGTTCTGCTGGCTGCTCCTTATCCCGCTCATAAAAGCGATTATTGCAACAATCGCCTTCACAAAGCGCGAGCTCGTGCTCACGAACAAAAAGGTTGCGGGCAGAGTCGGACTTGTAAACACTCAATCTATGGACATTCCGCTCAACAAGATCCAGAATGTTGCCGTAACACAGAATCTCGGCGGAAAAATATTCAACTATGCAACGATTGAGATAACAGCTGCCGCAGGAAAATTCATTTATGCGGGAATGAAAAACGCAGAGGATTTCAAGCGCGCCGTAATGGCTCAGCAGGATCAGTTCGAAGAAGACAGAATCAAAGAGCAGGCTTCTCAGATGGCAAATGCCGTTGCAGGCGCTATAAAATCATAAAATGAGCATAGCAACAGGCGACTTTAACCCAAAGCCTGAGGAAAAAATCATAAAAAGAGCGGACAGCAGCCTTGCCGCAAAAATAGTCTTTTGGGTGTCCGTTCCCGCTTATGTCCTTATAGCCTATATACCGACGATTGATCTCGGGCTCATCAGGCTTATCGCGGCAATATCCGAAGACGCAGGAAAAGTGCTTCGTGTTGTGTCCGCCGTAATCATTGCGATTCTTGCGACTGTCTGGATATGCTTTTGTCTCGTTGCAACAAAAAGGCAAACAAACGGGTTTCTCCTGCTCACCGATTCTCGTGTCCTCGGAAAGCAGGATGATCGTGTGCTGAACGAAAGCATCGGTAACATAACCGATGTTTATATCGAACAGTCGCTTTACGGAAAAATTTTTGGCTATGCAACCCTTACAGTTACGACAACCGGTTACAATCTGACGGTCAAAAATCTTGCAGGAGGCGCCGAAATGAGAAAAGCCATTCTCGATGCCGCAAAAATAAAATATTATTGAATTGCATTTTTGATATTCAATATTAAAAACATCCCCATAACCCCCAAAGCAAAAACAGCTTTCCGCCAGTCGGAAAGCTGTTTTTGCTATTGAAAATCATCTTCCGCTATGATATAATCCTATAAAAAGAATGCCCTTTAAAAAGAGGTCAAAATGAAATATTCGATAACAACAGAAAGAAAAATATCAAAGCTCATAAAGAAAATGACGGTTGAAGAAAAGGTTCTTCAGCTTCAGCAGGTCGCTGCAAACGGAGACAGCGAGGTTTTTGAGAGCTTTATCCGTCGCGGCGCGGGCTCATTTCTTCACGTTCTCGGCAAGGACGCCGACGCGATAAGAGAAAAAGCGGCTCAGACAAGAATGAAAATTCCGCCGATATTCGGTATAGACGCAATTCACGGTCACGCGCTGATAAACGGCGCGGTCGTGTTCCCTTCGCAGCTTGCGGCGGCTTGCTCCTGGAACAGGGAGCTTATAAAAGGAATGGGAAAAGCGACGGCAGAAGAGGTCAATGCGGACGGGCTTGATTTCGTATTCTCTCCCGTGCTCTGTCTTGCGAGAGATACCCGCTGGGGTCGCGTTGACGAAACGTTCGGAGAGGATCCGTATCTTGCCGGCGAACTCGGCGCGGCGATTGTTCACGGCTATGAGGACGACGGTCTTGTTGCCGCGTGTCTCAAGCATTATATAGGCTATGGAGAGGCAACCGGCGCACGCGACGCATACGACACGGAAGTAACCGAGCGCAAGATACGAGAGGTGTTTCTCCCGCCGTTCGTAAAGGGCATAAAAGCCGGTGCAAGCACAGTTATGACGGCATACGGCTCAATCGACGGCGTGCCGATGACGGTTCACAAGCGCCTTCTTTCGGACGTACTGAAAAAAGAACTCGGCTTCAAGGGCTTTGTCATAACAGACTGGGACAACGTCAAAAGCTATATAAGAAAACAGCGCGGAGCGGAAAATTTCTCCGAAGCATCTAAAGCAACGCTTGAAGCGGGCAACGATATGGCGATGGTATCGACAGACTTCTGCGACGCCGTTATCGCCGGCATCCGCAGCGGCAGCATAAGCGAGAAAACGGTTGACAACGCCCTGCGCCGTATACTGCGCGTCAAATTCTCGCTCGGGCTGTTTGACAAAAATAAAAAGCGACTGCCGAGGAGCGTCATCGGTTCAAAGGATCATATAGAAATAAATCACAAGCTGGCAAGAGAAAGCCTTGTCCTGCTTGAAAACGACGGCACTCTGCCGCTGAAGTCCGCACCGAAAACGATTGCCGTTATCGGGCCGAACGCGGACAATATAAAGGCGCAATACGGCGACTGGACTTTCTTCAGTCACCCCGACCCGCATCCGGACGCTATTCCTGCCGGCGACGCTTACACCGTTCTTCGCGGGATGAAAACCGTTTTCGGCAGCTCGAAGATCAGATATTGCAAGGGCTGCGACATTCATTCTTCAGAAGAAGACGATATTTCCTCCGCGGTTGAGACGGCAAAGGCCTGCGACGTTACGGTCTTCGTCTGCGGCGATGACCTTTCCCTCAACGGAGAAACGCGTGACAGAGCAAATCTTGAGCTTTCCGGCAGACAGAACGAGCTCTTTGACGCTTTAAAGCAGACAGGCAAGCCAATAGTTACAGTTCTTATAAACGGCAAGCCTCTCTGCATCGAAAATGTTGCAAAGAGATCTAACGCCGTAATTGAAATGTTCAACGGAGGAGACCTCGGCGGGCTTGCGGCGGCGGAGCTCATCGCCGGAAAATTCTGTCCGAGCGGAAAGCTGCCGATCTCATTCCCCCGCGCTTCGGGTCAGGTTCCCTGCTATTACAATCACCTTTCCGGCTGGCACGGCGGGAAATACGTCGATGCCGAGGCAGGGCCCCTCTATTCTTTCGGCTACGGACTTTCGTATACGTCGTTTGAGTATTCAGCTATGACTCTCTCCAAAGGCACGGCGACGGCAAAGGACACAATCGACGTTTCAGTAACCGTCACAAACACGGGAAGCTGCGACGGAGCAGAGACCGTTCAGCTTTATTACAGAGACGAGATTTCAAGCGTTATGCAGCCTGTCATCCAGCTTTGCGGCTTTGAAAAAGTTGAAATCAAGGCGGGCAAGAGCAAGAAAGTGACAATTCCCCTCAAAATCTCCGATCTTGCGATAGTCCATCCGGATCTGAAAACATACGTCGAACCCGGAAAATTCACGATATATATAGGTAAAAGCGCAGAAGAAAACCTCTCCGCACCGCTTACCGTAATATAAATAAGGAGAAAAATATGGATATTGAGAAAAAACGCGCCGAAATCGACGAGATCGATTCATACCTGACAAAGCTCTTTTTGCGCAGGATGCAGATCTGCGGGGAGATCGGTCATTATAAAAAGGAAAACGACATCCGCGTTTATGACGAAGAGCGCGAAAAAGAGATCTTCGCAAAGGTAAAGGCGATGACGCCCGAAAAAATGCAGGAATACACAGAGCTTCTCTATGAAACGGTCATCGGGCTTGCAAACGCATATCAGCTCGAAATAAGAAACGACGGATGACATCTTCCCGCCGCACACCGATTTTCGTTTTTCTCCGAATTTTTTTGCCGAAATTCGCTTGCAAAAAATAATTTTTATTGTTTTTCATTTATTTCTTGACAAATTATGCGAAAGAGAGTATCATTGTTATATTATATGTTTCACCACTGTGTAAACAGAATTTTAACGCATTTTTAAGGAAAGAAAAACAAATGGAAAACAAACTGACCAAAAAATACGGTCTGCTGACAGCCATATGTATGGTTGTCGGTACGGTCGTCGGCTCCGGAATATTCTTCAAAGCCGGAAAAGTCCTGCAAAACACAAACGGTAATATGTTGAAGTGTCTTGTAACAGTCGGCGGGGTCGGGCTGATAATGCTCATCTGCTCTTACGTTTTCTCGGTTCTTGCTCAAAAGCACGAGAAAGTAAACGGCATTGTTGACTATTCGGAAGTCACCTGCGGGAGAAAGTTTGCATACATAGTCGGCTGGTTTATGACAACCATCTATTACCCGACAATCACCTCAACCCTCGCTTGGGTGTCCGGACAGTACACCTGCGTGCTCTTCGGCTGGGACCCTTTCAGCGACCTTCATCTTGTCGTTGCGGCATTCTATCTCATTATGGGATATTTCGTAAATGCCATTTCGCCGAAAATTGCAGGCAAATTTCAGGTCAGTGCAACTTTCATAAAATTCGTCCCGCTCCTTGTAATGGGCATTGTCGGAACGATTGTCGGGCTTACAAACGGCAACATCGGCGATGCTTTCAAAGCCAATATCGAGGTTGAAGGCGGCTCCGGCAGCATAATCGCGGCAATGTGCGCTTTCGCCTTCGCATATGAGGGCTGGATAATAACAACGTCGATAAACTCCGAGCTCAAAAATTCGAAGAAAAACCTGCCGATAGCCCTCGTGCTCGGCGCGGTAATTGTTGTCGGTATATATCTTCTCTATTTTCTCGGCCTTTCCGGCGTACTCAAGACAGAAGATCTTATGGCAGCCGGAGACAGTCTGCCGAGAGAAGCCTTCACGGCACTCTTCAAAAATGAAGTTTTCGGCACGATAGTCTATGTGTTTATAGTCATCTCCTGTCTCGGAACAATGAACGGGCTTATGCTCGGTTGTTGCCGCGGTATGTATTCGATAGCAATCCGCGGAGAGGGTCCCGCATACAAAATGTTTGCCCAGATAGACGATGAGACAAATATGCCTCACAACTCGTCCATCATCGGCGTTGCGCTCTGTATGCTCTGGATGCTTCAATGGGAAATGGGACTTATTCAGAAAAAGCTCCCCGCAATTATCGGCTGGGAGAACGATGAACTCCCGATCATCTCCCTTTACGGACTCTACATCCCGATATTCATCGTAATGATTATAAAGGGCAAGGGGCTGAATGTGTTCCAAAGGTTTGTTATGCCTGCCGTTGCGTGCGTTTGTTGCGGATTTATGGTTTATTCCGCAATTGCGGCGTACAAAATACAGTCGCTTTACTATCTGATTGTGTTTGCGGTTATCGCAATCGTCGGTATGCTCTTCTATAAGGGCAAGCTGAGCCTCGCATTCTTCAAGAAAGAAAAGAAGATCGACGAGCAGACAGAGGATATGATCCTGACATACAAAAATATGCTTGATAGCGGCGAGATCTCCGAAGCCGAGTTTGAGGAAAAGAAGAAAGAGCTTCTCGGCATCTGATCCGAATAAATGAAATAAAAACCACCCGCAAAGCGAGTGGTTTTTATTTTGCAATAACAAAGGGACTGCAAACGCAGTCCCTTCGCATTTTCAGACGTCCTTTTTCCCCACCGGGCCGTGTACGGCGTAATTAACACCCTGCTTTTGGCAAGGACGGCATCCTATTGCCCCGCTTTACTGCTCCCAGCGTCCGCGCCGAATCGTGTCATAAGCAGGAGACGGGCGGGAGGTCTGCAAACCGCGGGACGGTCGGACTCCAATTACGTGTTGTAGGTTTAATTGAAACCGTATCACGAGAAGGGCAGGAAAATCTTATTTGTCTGAATTATCGTCGTAATCTATATCGGAGAAAAACTCGTCCTCAAATATATCGGAAACTCTGTCGAATTCGTCGTCATCGTCAACCGACACGAGAATATCTTCGCCGTCCTCATCCTTTTCGAGCTTGAGAAGGACATATTCTCCGTTTTCGTTATCTTCAAGCGGAAGAAGAGCGTAATAGGTTATTCCCTCTATCTCTTTTTCAGCCATTACTTCGAAATTGCACTCTTTGCCGTCTTCATCGGTCAGAGTGATTATATTTTCATCTTTGTATTCGTCTGTCATTTTGTGTCTCCGTGATTTTATTTTTTCTCGTCTGATTATATTTTATACTATTTCAGCGAATATGTCAATAGCTTTTGCTTTATTTGGACGGGTCAAGATACTTCCAATAGCCGACAATGTACGACATCCCCGACCAGACCGTCATAACGGCGGCAGCCGCCATAAAGATATACGTCGCTATATGGCCTTCCCATATAAGCGGTTCGATCATCGCCGTCAGTATGAAGAACATCTGCGTGCAGGTTTTTATCTTGCCGAGCCAGCTCGCCGCAACAACCTTTTTATCAGGGCTTGACGCAACGACAAGACGCATACTTGTCACAGCAAGTTCGCGCAGAAGCACAACCATAAACGTGCAGAAGAAGAGCACGGAAAAGATCATCGAATTTGCTGCGTTGGTTGCAGCTTCGAAGGAGAGCGACGCAAGCGCGGCAAGAACGAGAAACTTGTCTGCAAGGGGGTCAAGAAATTTTCCGAAATCCGTTATCAGATGATATTTTCTTGCAATTCTGCCGTCAAGAAAATCCGTAAAGGACGCAATCGCAAAAACGCATATCGAAACTACTCTGCCCCATACTTCTCCGCCGAAGCCGAGGATGAAAACAAGATATACGGGCACAAGGAGCAATCTCAAAACGGTCAGTCTGTTCGGAACATTCATTTTCATTTCATTATTCCCCTTTCCTTATCACCTTGCCGACAAGGTCGTAATCGAGAACCTCTTCGATCTTAACGCAAGCGAATTCCCCTTCTCTTATGCGCTTTTTGCCGAGTTCGTTTGTAAAGAACACCTTTGTGTCTATGTCAGGAGCGTCCGACGCGCTTCTGCCGTAATATGATTCGGAAACGGGGTCAAAGCCCTCGCAAAGCACAGTGACTGTTTTTCCTATCATCTTTTCATTCAGTTCCGACGAGACGGCAAGCTGCTCGCGCATAATGATGTCATAGCGATCCTGCTTTGTCTGCTCATCGATCTGATCGGGCATATCGGCTGCCGGAGTTCCCTCCTCCGGAGAGAAAGTGAACGCGCCGAGACGGTCAAACCTTGTTTCCTTTACGAATTCGCAAAGCTCCTCAAAATCCTTCTCCGTCTCTCCCGGGAAGCCGACCATAACCGTCGTCCTTATACATATTCCGGGTATGTTCTCGCGCAGCTTTTTGATAACGCTTTTTATGAGCGCCGATCTGCCGTGGCGATTCATTCTTTCAAGAACGCTCTCCGAAATATGCTGAATCGGCAGGTCTATGTATTTGACAACTCTGTCATTCGTTTTGATTTCTTCAATCAGCTCGTCCGTTATCTTGTCCGGGTAGCAATAAAGAAGGCGTATCCAAGGGATATTCGTTTCTTTCGTTATCGCGCGGAGAAGCTCGGCGAGCTTGTATTCGCCGTAAATGTCAAGTCCGTAACGCGAGGTGTCCTGAGCGATAAGGTTCAGTTCCTTTACGCCGATCTCCTCAAGCTCCTTTGCCTCTTTTACAATATCCTCGATCGTTCTCGAACGCATTCTGCCGCGTATGGAGGGAATTGCGCAGTATGTGCAGCGGTTGTCGCAGCCTTCGGCAATCTTCAGATATGCCGTGTATTCGGGCGTCGTGACAATTCTTTCTCCGCCGAGCGGAAGAGCTTCTTTGTCTCCGTAGCTTTCGTAATGTTCGCCGCGGAGAACCGCTTCAACGGCTTCACAGATTTTCGCCTCCGAGCCGAGCCCGAGCACAGCGTCAACCTCCGGCAGCTCCGCAGAGATCTGCTCACGGTATCTCTCCGCAAGACATCCCGTTACGATTATCGCCTTGAGATTCTTGTGCTTTTTCAGCCACGCGACATCAAGAATACTGTCAATCGACTCCTTCTTTGCGCTCTCGATAAATCCGCAGGTGTTGACGACTATAACGTCCGCTTCAATATCCTCCGGCGTTATCTCATAGCCCGCCTTTGCAAGCCTTGCAAGCATAACCTCGGTATCTGCCAGGTTTTTTGAGCAACCGAGCGAGATAAATCCGACTTTAACAACTTTCTTTGCCATCTTTTCTTGTCCTTTTGGTTATTTTTCAGTTACTGTTTTTTATATGTCGTGCCTGTCGGCGTGTCAACAAGAACTATTCCCTGCGCCAAAAGCTCCGCTCTGATAGCGTCCGCCTTTGCATAATCCTTCGCCTTTTTCGCCGCCGCTCTCTCCGCTATTTTCTCAAGGATTGCGGGGTCGCCCTCTTCTGCCGAAGGCTCTTCCTTTTTGACCGCCGCGTCTTTAAGTCCGAGAGAGAGGACGGAATCGATTGCGTCGATAGCGGCGCGCTTTTCCGCACCCGTTGCGTCGGATTTGAGAACGTCATAAAGAGACGTTACGGCAAGGGACGTGTTCAGGTCACTTGACATTGCGTCATTAAAGCCGGCAAGCAAAGCCTTCACTTTTTCGGGGTTGACTTCGCCCGTGCGCTCCGTCGCCGCAACTCTTGCATAGAGCTTTGAATATGCCGCCGCCGCATTGTCAAGCGAGGCAAAGGAGAAGGTCAGCGGTTTTCTGTAATGGCTTTGGAGGCAGAAATATCTGTATGCAAGCGGGTCATAGCCCTTTGATTTCAGAAGAGAGACTGTCAGAAATTCGCCCTTTGACTTGCTCATTTTGCCAGTTTCGTCATTGAGGTGCTGAACGTGGAACCAGTAGCCGCACCATTTGTGACCAAGGTATGCTTCGCTCTGCGCAATCTCGTTTGTGTGGTGCGGGAAGATGTTGTCAACTCCGCCGCAATGAATATCAAGATATTCGCCGAGATATTTCATACTTATGCAGCTGCATTCGATATGCCAGCCGGGGTAACCGACGCCCCAGGGGCTGTCCCATTTCAGCTCCTGCTCATCAAATTTCGATTTTGTAAACCAGAGAGCAAAGTCGCTTTTGTTTTTCTTGTTTTCGTCCTCGGAAACATCGTCGCGGACGCCGACCATAAGGTTTTCCGTGTTGTCTGCGTGACCGGCAAGCTCTCCATAGCCCGCGGATTTAGACGTATCAAAATACACGTTTCCGCCGGCAACATAAGCATAGCCCTTGTCTATAAGCACGGAGATAACGCGGATAAAATCGTCAATACAGCCCGTCGCAGGCTGAACAATTTCCGGCTTTTTGATGTTCAGCGCGTCGCAATCGGCAAAGAAAGCGTCCGTATAAAACTGCGCCACCTGCATAACCGTCTTGTGTTCGCGCTTTGCGCCCTTGAGCATTTTGTCCTCGCCCGTGTCGGCGTCGCTCGTCAGGTGACCGACGTCCGTTATGTTCATCGCACGCGTGACATCGTATCCCGCAAAGCGCAGATATTTTTCAAGCACGTCCTCCATCATATACGAGCGAAGATTTCCTATATGTGCATAATGATAAACGGTCGGGCCGCAGGTATACATTTTGACCTTGCCGCTTTCGTGCGGAACGAATTCCTCAACCGTTTTTGTAAGCGTATTATAAAGCTTCATACTGCCTCCGAAAATATATAACTTTTCTATTGTATTATAATACAATTTCTCTTGTTTGTAAAGATGTGTTTTACTAAAAATAAAGCCGCACAGAGTGTTTTTCTCCGCGCGGCTCCGCTTTTCAGTTTTTGCTTTCAATCTGAGCTTTGATCATCATATCCTTGACCTTCATCAGTCTTGTCAGATTGCCTCGCTCGTTTTCCTCCAGCTTCATAGTTATCGATTTGATTGTCTCCTCGATCTGCGGAATCATAACGTGCTCAAGCGCGTTTACTCTTCTGCGCGTCTTTTCGATCTCCTCCGCCATAAGCTGCGAGCTCTTTTCAAGCTCTGCGAGCTTTATCATATCCGGAAGTATCTCGGAAAGCTCCAAAACAGCCGTATCGATCTCGCCGGACGTAAACGCCAGACCGAAGTTATATCCGTCCGACTGTTGTGCGCCTTTGAGGTCATAACTGAATACCGGGACGACAACGCTCATAACGTTCTTTTCCGAAATGTCAAGCGAGACCTCCTTTTTCGGGAGCATCAGAGCTTCCGTCATAACCTTCGGCGATGTAACTGCGGAGGCAAGCGCAAAGCTCTTGTTTGACTTTTCAAGCGCCGCCTCAACCTTTTCCCTGACGGTTTTCGTCTCGCGGACAACATCGAGAAACTGCTTCATCAGCTCGTCTCTCTTGTCCTTGAGCAGTTTATGACCTCTTCTTGCAACGGCAAGACGGTTTTTCAGCTTTTTAAGCTCCATACGCGTAGGATTTACGCGAATCTGCGCCACTTTCGGTCACCTCCCGTCGGTTTAGTTTTCTTTCGGCCAGTATTTATCAAGAATTTCGGGCTTGATACGCTTCATCTCCGAGCGCGGCAGGAGCTTTAAGAGCTGCCAACCGATATCAAGCGTCTGTTCTATCGTTCTGTTTTCATAAAAGCCCTGGTTTACATATAGCTTTTCAAATTCATCCGCGAATTTTGCATAGAGACGGTCGATAGGCGTAAGCGCCGCCTCGCCGAGGACGACCATAAGCTCCTTTGCTTCCTTTCCTCTCGCATAGCTTGAGAAAAGCTGGTTCATCGTTCCGGCGTGATCCCCTCTTGTCTTTCCCGCGCCGATACCCTTGTCCTTCAGACGCGAAAGCGAGGGAAGAACGTCAACAGGGGGAAGAATTCCCTTTCTGTAAAGGTCACGGGAGAGGATTATCTGACCCTCGGTAATGTAACCCGTAAGGTCGGGGATGGGATGAGTTTTATCGTCCTCCGGCATTGTCAGAATCGGGATCATTGTGATTGACCCTTCTCTGTCCAGCTTTCTGCCGGCGCGTTCATACATTGTCGCAAGGTCGGTATAGAGGTAACCGGGGTAGCCTCTTCTGCCCGGGACTTCCTTTCTCGCCGCAGACACCTCGCGGAGCGCCTCCGCATAGTTTGTGATGTCCGTTATGATGACGAGAACGTGCATATTCTTTTCAAACGCAAGGTATTCGGCAGCCGTCAGCGCCATACGGGGCGTTGAAATACGTTCGATTGCCGCGTCGGAAGCAAGGTTTATAAAGAGCACCGTGCGGTCGATCGCGCCCGTGCGTTTGAAATCCGAAATGAAGAAATCCGCCTCTTCAAAAGTGATACCGACAGCCGCGAACACAACGGCAAAATTTGTGTCCGTTCCGCGAACCTTTGCCTGACGTGCTATCTGAGCCGCAAGGTTTGCGTGCGGCATACCGGAGCCGGAGAAAATCGGCAGCTTCTGCCCGCGGACGAGGGTGTTCAGTCCGTCGATTGTTGAAATACCTGTCTGAATGAATTCGGAAGGATAGTTTCTTGCGGCAGGATTTATAGGCGTGCCGTTTATATCAAGCGTTTTTTCGGGGATTATTTCAGGGCCTCCGTCGATAACCTCGCCCATACCGGAGAAAACGCGTCCGAGCATATCGGGCGAAACGCCGAGTTCAACTCCGTGACCGAGAAAACGCACCTTGCTCTGCGCAAGGTTAAGTCCTGCCGAGCTCTCAAAAAGCTGAACGAGAACGTTGTCGCCGTTGACTTCAAGCACGCGGCAACGGCGGACGGAACCGTCCGGAAGCTCGATTTCGCCGAGCTCGTCATATTTGACGCCCTCAACCCTCCGGACAAGCATAAGAGGGCCGGCGACTTCTTCTATCGTCTTGTATTCTCTTATCATTATCTCTCCTCCTTGTCCGTCAGAGCGGAAAGCTCCGCTGTAATCTCTCTGTCTATATCTTCAAATTCCGCAACATATTTTTCCGGGTCTGCACTCTTTGCTCTGCCTATTCTCTCTCTTACGGGCAGCTCCGCGATTTTTTCGATATCTGCGCCTCGGGTGAGCGCCTCGCCGGACTTTTTATAGAATGAAAGTATCAGTTTTATCAGCCTGTACTGCTTGTCAAGCGACGTGTACGAGTCGCCGTCCTCGAATGCGTTCTGCTGGAGGAAGTCCTCGCGGACTGAGCGTGCCGCTTCAAGCGTCAGACGTTCGCTCGGAGAAAGCGCGTCAACGCCGACAAGCTTTACAATTTCTTCAAGCTCGCTTTCAACGGAGAGTATTCTCATCGCCTCTCCCGTCACAGCGTTCCAGTCACGCGCGACGTTTGCGTTGAACCATTCTTCAAGCTTATCCTTATAAAGCGAATATGACGTCAGCCAGTTTATCGCCGGGAAATGACGGCGGTACGCAAGCGACGAATCAAGCCCCCAGAAGACCTTTACGATACGAAGCGTTGCCTGCGAAACGGGCTCTGAAATGTCGCCGCCCTGCGGGGAAACCGCTCCGATTGCGGAAAGGGTGCCGTGTCTGCCGTCGGAGCCGAGACAGATAACGTTGCCCGCTCTTTCGTAGAACTGCGCCAGACGCGACGTAAGATATGCGGGATAACCTTCCTCGCCGGGCATTTCTTCAAGTCTGCCGGACATTTCGCGCAGAGCCTCCGCCCAGCGGGAGGAGGAATCCGCAATAACTGCGACCGAATATCCCATATCCCTGAAATATTCGGCAATCGTTATACCCGTGTAAATCGAGGCTTCTCGCGCCGCAACGGGCATATCCGATGTGTTTGCGATAAGAACCGTGCGCTTCATCAGCGAATAGCCGCTTCTCGGGTCTTTGAGTTCGGGGAATTCGCGGAGAACATCCGTCATTTCGTTTCCGCGCTCGCCGCAACCGATATAAACAACTATGTCAACATTGCTCCATTTTGCAAGCTGGTGCTGAACAACCGTCTTTCCCGAGCCGAACGGCCCCGGAACGCACGCCGTACCGCCCTTTGCAATCGGGAACATTGCGTCGATAACTCTCTGCCCCGTTACCATAGGCTCGGAGGGAGCGAGCTTTGAGGCATAAGGTCTTGCTTTTCTGACGGGCCATTTCTGCATAAGAGTTATATCAAAGCTCTTGCCCGCGTCATTTTTTATCGAACCGATCTTCTCCGTAACGGTAAAATCGCCGGAGCTTATTTCCTCAATCGTACCGTCCTTGCCGAACGGAACGAGGATTTTATGGAGAACGAGTTCCGTCTCGTTGACAGTTCCGAGGATGTCCCCCGCTTTTACTCTGTCTCCCGCCTTGACGGTCGCCGTAAAGCTCCATTTTTTATCTCTTGAAAGGGGCTTTTCGTCAATGCCCTTTATGATATTTGAGCCGTACTTTTCATACATTACTTCAAGCGGGCGCTGAATACCGTCATAAATATTTGTCATAAGCCCGGGTCCGAGTTCAACGGAAAGCGGCTCGCCCGTCGATACAACGGCATCCCCGCAACCGAGCCCCGCTGTCTCCTCATATACCTGTATTGACGCGCGGTCGCCTCGCATTTCGATTATCTCTCCGATGAGCCTGTCCTTCCCGACACGCACAACGTCAAACATATTGGCTTCTCTCATTCCCTCCGCAACGACAAGCGGTCCCGAAACCTTGATAATTCTTCCTTCGGTCATTTTCTAAACCTTTCCGCGCAAAGCGCCGATAAAATCAGTTGTTTTTGAAAAGTATATCCGCACCGACAGCGCGTTCGACGCTTTTCTTTATGTTCATCATTCCGATGCCCTTTGAACCGCTCTTGGACGGTATCATAACCACGGACGGCAGCGTCTTGTCCTTATATGACTGTATCTGCTCCATAATAAGCTCCGCAAGCTCTTCCGTTATGAATATAACGGCGCAGTTGTCTTCCGAAAGACCTTTGAGCGCCTGCGCGGCATCCTCTGCGCTCTCCGCAATGCGGACGGCAAACCCGACCGCCATAAATCCGAGCGCGCTTTCCCTGTCGCCGATAACGCCGATTTTATACATAGCTTTCGCGTATCCTTTCGATTATCTTTTCCGCCGACTGCCCTGAGGCGCGTCCTGCGATTATTATGCGTATATTTTTGACCTCGTTTTCTATGGCGCACAGATACCAGACAAGCGAAGCCGAACCGAAAACACTGTGCTTGTATTTTTCGCAGATTTCCGCAAACGCACCGTCAAAAATGTGCTCCGTTTCTGAAAACGAGAGGAAACCGTCCTGCGGCAGTCCCTTCCCGAACGCGCTTTTTTTCGCAACGGTAAACAGCTCCTCCTCGCCCTGCGAAACGGCGTCCGAGAGAGCTTTCTTTTTTATATAACCGCCGTCAGACGATGCGGAATCGAAAAATTTGCAGTCCTTGCCCATCCTTATGACTCGCAGAGCCGTCAGAAGGTTCGTTATGTCTATGCGGTTTTTAACATAGTCCGAGACAACCTCGTCCTTATATTCCCGTGCAACAGAAAGCATATCCGCAAGGCACGCGCAGTCAAGAATAAGATCGATGAGCTGCGGGTCGGAGGTCTCGGAGTATTCGTTTATCGCCTCCGTCGCCGCATTTGCCATATTTATGGGGAATACGGAAAAATCGCGGTTGTGCACAGCGTCCGCAACCTTCTTTTCGCCGACTGTTCCGCAAGGCGAATAGAGAGCGGAGAAATCGAACCCGCGCACGAATTCGCATTTTATCGCCGCTTTCAGGTTGTTGCAGTCATAGGGGTAACGCAGAGCGTAAAACAGCTTTTTTTCCGGCGCAATTTCGGAAATGAAAGCATAAGCCCCCTCCGTTTTTTTGTCAAGCGACGGAAAAACGCCTTCGGAAACGTCATATCCGAATTCGCCGAGCATCCTCGAAAAAGCTTCGTCACCCGGTGCCGCCGCAAGACGGATGTATTTGTCCCGCCCCATAAGCGCGCCGTCAACGGAGTGGACTCTCGCCGCCGCATAGACATATTCGGTTTCACGGATTTTCTTCATACTGTGCCGTGCCTCCACCTTGTTATTTTAGCCATTGTTTCAGCCGAAAAGCGCCGCCGTTACAGCGGGAAGGAGCGCTTCCCTCCTCTGGGCAATCAGCTTTTCGGGCGTACAATTGATCTCAATGAGCCCCGTTTTGATGATAAATCCCGCCTTGAGCTCGTCGCTCCCCGAAACCTCATAAGGCGTAACGCCTGCTTTTTCGGCAATTTCTTTTCCGCTCGCGGGGGCATTCTTCGCCGCAACAAGCACAAATTTTTCGCCCCTGACCGCCTCATCCGAAGCGGCACCGGAAAGAAGTCCTGCCATTATGTCAAGATACTTTCCCTTTTCCATTGAGGAAAAGCTTTCCGCCGCACGGGCAAAAACAGAGTCGATAAGCTCGCGTTTTTTCGTCAGGAGCTCGTCGCGACAGGCTGTTCCCGCGCGATTTTCCGCGCGCAGACGCATAGCCTTTCTTTCCGCTTCGGATTTTTCCTCCGCGCGCTTTGCGATCTCCGCACAAGCCGCGGCGGACGTATCCTTTACGTCGTTTATTTTTGCCTCATACTCGGCGCGGAGCCGATTCTCCGAAGAAAGCGCCTCTGCGTTTATGCGGGCGATGATTTCGTCTATACCGTTCATAAATTATCCAACCTGATAAAGGAGAATGGGAAGTGCGGAGATAAGAAGCGCAAGAATTGCGTACATTTCAACGAGAACCGCACTTGTGATGCACTTACCGGACTCTTCGGGACGCTTTGCAACAACGGAAATTCCCGAAACGGCAACTCTCGCCTGTTTTATAGCGGAGAAATAACCGACGATTGCAATCGGAAGAGCCATAAGACCTATGAGCGCACCGTCAAAACGGGAAAGCTCAACGGGAGTTGAAAGAATGCCTGTTTTGAGAACGATAAGGAACGCAACGGCAAATCCGTAGATACCCTGCGTACCGGGAAGCACCTGCAAAAGGAGCGTTCTGCCGAATTTGGACGGATCCTCCGCGAGGACTCCCGCACTCGCCTCGGCAACCATACCGACACCCTTGGCAGAGCCGATGCCGCTGAAGATTACAGCAAGTGCCGCTCCGAGAAGCGCGAGGTTCCTTCCGCTGAAAAGTGCCGCAAGAAAGCTTGCAAAAGTTGTGATTTCCATAATTATAAACCTTTCCGGCAAAATGCCTTAAATTTTTTCAGTTGTTTGTTCGACGTAAACGTCGGTGTATTTGAGGTCCGGAGAATCGGGCTCGAAATGCCGTCCGCCGTCCTCATAGAACTTCCCGAAGAACTCAACGTATTGCAGTCGGCAGGTGTGAACGAACGCTCCGAGAGCAGAAAGCGCAAGGTTCATCAGATGACCAAACGCCCCGACGACTATAACGAGGATGATTGTAACAACGGGATTGTTTATAAGCGTTGCAAACGTGTTTACAACGCTTGCAATAACCGCCCCCGCAAGAGCAAGAGCGAATATTCTCGAATAGGAAAGCAGGTCTGAAGCGTAGTTTATTATGTCGTAAAGCCCCGCAAGCCCCGAAAACAGTCTCGCAAATATGTTTTTCTTTGCCCTGCCGCGCATTGTTATCATCATCAGAAGTCCGATGCCGAGGATTATCAGCCCGACCTTGGATTTCAGTCCGAAATAGACTCCCGCTCCGGCGAACATTATAAGCCAGCTGCCGACGTCAAACACCGCACTCTGCCAGTCGCCTCTCTTAAAGCACATAACCATATTGATTATCATTCCGCAGATGAGATGTGCCGCGCCTATGCCAAGCGATATCAGAAGGAATGTTATCGGCTCGTCAAGCGGGTTGCAGACTATTGCAAGATCATCGAATTTATGAGAGCCCGCAAGACTCTGCGCCAGCTTTGCGGGAAGATCTCCGAAATATCCGCCGAAGAGCACGCCGCATATCATACACGAGACCCCGCATATGACAAACAGCTTCATCATCTTTGCCGTTCCGCCCTTCGGCTTCATCAGCTTCGTGCCGAGAATTCCGATGAGAACAAGCAAAAGTCCGTAGCCGAGATCCGCGAACATCATTCCGAATATCAGCGCAAAGAACAGCGCAACCCAGAATGTCGGATCAAAGGAGCCGTATTTCGGATATGAATACATTCCGATGACAAACTCAAACGGGCTCGCAAAGCCGTTGTTTTTGAGCTCGACCGGCGGTTCATCCCCTTCTTCGGGATCGGCAATATCGCAGAAGCACTCATATTTTGAGAGCGTCTTTGTCAGCTTTTCGATTCTGTCCTCCGGTATCCAACCCGTCATTATGACGGTATGCCCTGTGCCGAGCAGCTTCCGCTTCACGTTCTCTTCCGCAAGCTCGGTTTTGAGTCTGTCGTAAGCGTATTCCATATCGGGGCAAAGCAGCGCAAGCTCCGAAAGCTCCCGCTTTATTTCGTCCCCTCTCTTTTCAAGCGACTGTATTCCCGCCTGCGTCTTTTTCATCTCGTCCGCAGCAGTTCCCGCGTCCGGGCGGAAATTCGTTTTGATGAACCCTGCCTCGGAGAGCAGCGCCGTCAGTTGCTTTTCGACGCTCTTATGGCACACAGCCGATATATACCGGACGCTCTTTCCCTCCGCAACCGTTTCGATCTGCACAGCAGAGAGTTCCTCGGAGGCTATACCCGAAAGTCGCCCGACATCCGCAGAAGCAGGCAAGGTTCCCGTCATCACAGCCGCGCTTCTCGTTTCTTCAAAGCCGAGCGGAAGGTCATAATTCTGCCAGACGGAAACAGACGAAAGATATGATAGCAGTTTGTTTTTCTCTGCCGAAAGCCTGTCCGTTTCCGCTTTGAGGAAAACGGCTCTCCTTGCCGCGTCGACCGAAGTCGCCGTGCTTCTTCCGTCAAATTCTTTTTTTGACATTTCCCTTCGGGTCTTGAAAAATCCCTTTTTGTCCTTACGCATAGGCGAGAGGATATTCAGCGCCTCCGAGATCGCTCCGAGATCGGAATTGAGTTCGGAGATTCTTTCCTCCCTGTCCATACTGCGTATTATTGCGTCGCCCTCCGGCGCTTCGCACTTTTCAACCTCGACGCAGGAGAGCCATATAAGATCCTTTGCGAGCCTGTCAAGGTCGGAGCGCATCGCCACAAGCGACACCTTCTTCATATTTTTTATCATTTTTCGGTTATCCCCGCAATTATGATCTGTATAGCCTTGTCCGCATTTCTGCCGGCTTCGGAGCAGTATTTTTCAGCCTCGGTCTTAGCTTTCGAAACGGCATCCGAAAGATACTTCTCCGCTTCTTTTTCACTCTTTATGCGCTCTTCGGAAACAAATCTCTCCGCTTTCTCCTGCGCCGCTTCAACCTCTCTTTCGGCTTCGGATCTTGCATCCGAAAGGGCTCTTTCAAGCTCCTCCGAAAGAATTTTTCTTCTTTCAACCGCCAAGACCTCCGACTCGCGCACGCGCTCTATTGATGATTTTGACATTTTTTCACCAACTTTTTTCTTTATTTTGCAGTTTTCCAAAGGCGGCGGGCATCCCCGCCGCAGGCTTGTCCGTTTTAATCCCGAAGCGGGAAAAGAAACGGCGTTCCTTGTTGATTATAACATATGTTTTCGCTTTTGGCAATTCTTTTTTTGTTTAATTTTTTAATCAATTTCCCGTGGTTGCCTAAAAACACGGCGTTTAACGTCCTTTTCGGGAACTTCTTCTATATATTCGCTCATTCTGCGCTTCCTCTCTTTTCCGAAAAGATTTCTTATGAGGATAAAGTCGCGACCGTCAAAAAACGTCTGCTCCCCTTTTCTCTTCGGCTTGAAAAGCGTCTCGTCCGCAATGTTCCAGCATTGCGCTATTCTTTTATAAACCTTCAGCTCGCCGTTTTCCGAGGAGATTATGTCAAGAGTTATATCAATTCTGTCCCCGTCCTCATAGCGCACTTTCGGTATTATCCGAAGCGACGTCCTCTTCCCGCTCTCCGCCGAAGAAAAAGCGGCACGTTCCGCATTCTCCGCAAGCGCAGCATAAAAAGAACTGATACCGCTTAAATCTTCCGCCTGCGGATAACAAGCGGAAAATATGCAGAGTCCTCCGCCTTCCGTCCGCTTTTCATTTTCCCGTTTTACAAAAGTAATTCTGCTCATAACAGCGCCTCCCGATATATTCTATTCGGTTCTGTGCGCTTTGATAACACAAAAGGCGACACATATTGCAAAATGCGTCGCCTTTGACTGTCAGTCTTTATAATAATTTATCTTTGTGTTGACGGAGACATCGCCCATTATACTGAAAATATAGGGGCGGAACATTTTGGGAAGATATACCTCCTGAAGAGACGTGCAGGACGAATCAAATATGGAAGAATCTATCTCGGTTGTTTCCTTCGGTACAACAAGGGAGGAAAGCGAAGAACAGGACGCAAACGCACCCGAGCCTATATATTCCAGAGTTGAAGGCAGGCTTATCGATGAAAGTGACGTGCACGCGCTGAACGCTCCGGGCGAAATTTCCTTTACGCCCTCTTCAAGCGTCACCCTTTCAAGTCCGCCGCAGAAATAGAACGCGTTCTCGCCGATCGTTTCGACGTTGCCGGGGATTATCAGCTCTTTCACGCTCTTGACATTGTAAAATGCGTTATCGCATATGCGCTCAACGCTCGCGGGTATATCAATCTTCGTTACAACGTTTGAAATGTTGTATTTTGAACGCCATTCGGGAGTGAGTCCCTCGGAGCTTGTCGGCACGATGGCGCTGTTCCAGCCCGTGCAGGCTCCGCCGGCTATAATCTTGATTCCGTCCGGAATGTCAAGTATCGTTTCCCCGTCCGGAACATATGTCCAGAGCAGAATGTCGTTTACCGTTTTAAATTCCGGCTTCTTTGAATCTTTGACTTCTTCATAGAAGTTGCTGTATGCTTTTGTATACAAATATGCGTTTCCGCCAATGTATTCGACAGTTGAAGGAAGATCAACGGTATCAATGCCCGTGCAGCCTCTGAATGCGCTCGCACCGATCGTTTTCAGATTTTTGCATTTCGAAAGATCGATTTTTGTCGTGAGCTCAAGGTCTGCGCCCTCAACATAGAGGTCGAAAGCGCTCGATTCAATCGTTTCAAGCGTTGACGGAAGATCAACCGTCTCAAGAGATATACAATAATAGAATGCCGCCGTCTGAATTCTTGTAACCCCCTCGGGGATGACGATCGACGTAAGCTGTCCGGCGTATTTATAGCCGTTTGCGGAATTTTCGTTTCCGCTGGCGAGTTTATCGTTTATAAACGCCGTTCCGCCGATGACCTTTATTCCCTTTCCGGAAAGATCAATATACTTCGGAATAACGTTGCATTTGATAAGCACTCCGTCTCCGACTATAAGATAATCGGAGTTGTTTTCCATAAACCAGGGCGTGTTTGAAAATGCGTTCGAATATACGCGCTCAACCTTACTGCCGATCTTTACATCGACAAGGCTCTTGCAGCCGTAAAACGCTTCCTGACCGATTTCTCTGAGACTCTCCGGAAGCTCTACCCTGCGCAGCGATATGCAGTTGCCGAATGCCGCAAGTCCTATCGTTTCCAACTTCGAAGCGTCCGAAAAGTCAACCTCTTCAAGGCTTGAGCAAGCGAGAAACGCCGTTCCGCTCAGGATCTTTGTCTCGGCAGGTATATGCACCTTTTCGAGCGCCGTGCAATATGCAAAGGCGTTATAGCCGATTTTTGTCACGCCGCTACCGAAGGTGACCTCTTCGAGGAACGAGCAATATGAAAAGGCATAATCGGATACTTCCTTTATGCTTTCGGGCAATGCGATTCTTTCAATGGCGTTGCAGCCCCAGAAAGCGTGAGACCCCAGCGTTTCGACGCCGTCCTCAATGACTACCTCTTTAAGAGAAGTACAACCCGCAAAGGCTCCCGATCCGATCACCTTGACGCTTGCCGGAATTATAACCTTTTTGAGAGTAACGTCGTATGCGAAGCATCCTTCGCCGATAAATGAAATGCCTTCGGGAATCGTATATACGCCGTCTGCGTCTGCCTGTCCGATACAGGACAGCAGAACCCCATCCTCCATTTTGATATCTTTGTTTACGGGGGACGTCGTTTCCGTCGCTTTCGGTGTCGTTGTTGTTTCGCCGCCGTTTCCGCAGGAGCAGAAAGCAAAGGCAACGAATATCATCGCCATTATGAGCGCAAATAATTTTTTCACCGCAGAGCCTCCTTTTGTTTTTTACACTTTTTCAATTATACCACAAATGAATTTTTTGTCAACCGAAGGTGCGGCAAATTCACAATATTGTCACATAAAAAGCAAAACGCCGCCCGCAAAAGCGGACAGCGTAATTACGTTTTTTCAGGGTTCGAGTTGTTTTCCGAGGAAGCCCGCCGCTGTCTGTATCAGCTTGATTTCGGTTTCCGTGCCGACGTTTTCTCCCTTGCCATCCGACGGAGCAAGCGCCGCCACACAGCCGATGACATCGCCCTCTGCAAATATGGGCATAGCACAGGTTATGTGCGGGCCCTTTGCGTCGTCCGTCAGGTACATTTTGTCCTTCTGCTGATTATAAACATAAAGGGCTCTGCCCTCGATTATACTCTCCGTTTCCGCAGAGAGCTTTTTCTCAACAAATTCCTTCTTTGATATTCCCGCGCAGGCGATAACGCAGTCCCTGTCGCATACTGCCGCAGGGACGCCGCAGGTCTTATAAAGCGTTTCCGCATATTCGGCGGCAAAATCCATAAGCTCGCCTATGGGCGAATACTTTTTGAAGATGACCTCGCCCTCTCTGTCCGTATATATCTCAAGCGGGTCGCCCTCGCGTATACGCATTGTTCTGCGTATCTCTTTAGGTATAACAACTCGCCCGAGGTCGTCAATTCTTCTGACAATTCCGGTTGCTTTCATTATATATAAATCCTCCGATATTTACCTTTACGCAAAACGGTAAATTTTCCGTTTGCCCAATGATATTCTGTGCACGCAAAGAAGATTTATGCAGCGCCGAAAGATTTTTATCAAAAAAATCGGCTCTGCGATTTGACAGAGCCGATCAGGATTTATCTTTTTCCCGTTCCGAATGTCGTTATGCCCGAAGTATCCTTGCTTTTTTCAATGCCGTAATATTCAATCATCTTCATTGAAAGATCGAGCGCTTCCGTGCTGTTGACGAAAACGTCCGGCATAAGGCCTATGCCTTCGGGGTTCATACCGTTATAATGGTTGTTATAAAAATCCATATACGAAGGGAAAATTTTAATCACAATGGTTGAATTCGGCAATTTCAGGCTATACCCGTTTGCCGAAAGCAAACATCCCATTGTATTTGTACCGACGAAAAGAGTGTTTGAAAATGTTTCAAAATCTCCATACGCCCATTCAGCCGCGGATGCCGAAAATTTATCAATAAGCACTAACTTTTTATTCTTATCATTTTGATGTTGATACTGCGAAGCATTCAGATTGAGAACTGTTTTGTCGTCATATACTGCTGCATATCCAAAAATTTGAGCGGATGACGACTTCTTTCCCGAATAATTTTGTACAAAAGTTTCATTGTATATCGTGTTTCCTCCGCCATTACCTCTCAAATCGATCACAAACAGCTCTTGTTTTTTCATCTGCCTGCCCGACGCCGAGTATTTTTCCAATTCGGACGACTTATCACGACCAAAACTTCTTGCGTGAATTATCGGCACGCCGTTTTCAATGCGCACTCCCGCCGTTGTTTCACCCGTGCTTTGCCTTGTGTCATACTTGCTCCATAATATGTTGTGAATATATGCAACATTTCCTCTCTGAATTGTAAATGTATCGCCCTCAAGACTTTCCGCGTCCGGATTTGCTATTCTGACAAGCGCATAAACAAGCTCGCCGCTTTCGTCGATTGTAACTTTAAGATATTCCGAAAAATCTCCGCCGTTTACATCTTTGAGATACCACTTGTTACCGCTTACAAGAGTATAATAGCCTACATCATCTTTTCTGAAGACTATATCCTTGACGTAGTATGAATAATACTCCTTTTTGTTCAGTATCGTTAATAGCCCGCCTCTTGAACTGCAAGTCAGTCTTGCGTGAGAATCAATTATGAAATCAAGCGAAGAAAGAATGATGTCATACAATTCCGTATCAAAAATCAGCCCTTCTTCACTATCAGAAAGCTCATTTACAGCATTTATTGCTTTTTTCTCTGCGTTTTCGAACTTGTCTGCACCAAAGTATTCATACGGTCCGTAATATGTATAAAATCCCTTGAAGCAAATCTTTACGTCCTCAATAGCCTGTTCTCTTGTTACGATAGTAGCATTTGGTTTGACATTGGAACCCGGCGGCGTGACATATTTATTTTTTTCTTCAGGAGTCAGCAATTTGCTCTTGTCAGAGCGGACATAAGATTCAACCTGACCCTTATACGGCACGGAAAGCCTGCCGTCCCTTTCCTTTGTAACTTTGCTTAGATACTCGTCAAAATCTATCGGCTTTTCGTTTGTGCTGTCAACAATGGACGCATCCGTTTCGGGCAGAAGCGTCTGCTTGCATCCCGCGCAGACCTTATCAAGCCCCTTGCCCTCCAGCTTTTCGTGATTGCTCGGGTCGAGCGAGTCTCCCAGCTCCTTTTTGCAGTCGCGGCATTTTTCTTTTGAGACGCACGTCGCCGCAATTGTCTTTTTGTGATTATCGGGGTCGACCTCGCCGTAAGGATAAGAGCAGACCTCGCATCTTGCACGCTGCTTGCAGGTTGCCTCGCCGCCCGTGTGCGGACCGTAATCGCCATAGGTCACCCCGCAACGTTCGCATTTTGCTCGCAATTTGCAGGTCGCCTCGCCGCCGGTATGACCGAGAGCGGGGATTTCTTCCGTCTCCGTCTCGCCGCAATCGCAGGTTCTCTCCCGCTCTCCGGCGTTTACGCAGTCCGCCTCTCTGACCGTCTGCCATTCGCCATAGGCGTGGATGTGTCCTGCGTCTGTCGTTGTCTCCACGCTCTCTGTCCCGCAGGCGCAAAGGCAGAAAAGCGAAATAATGATCGCCGCTAAAAACGTAATGATTTTCTTCATTTTTTGTCCTCCGTATGAATGAATTCCGCAGGTAATGCGGTGAAGTCTGCGCTTTGACAGAGCCGATCAGGATTTATCTTTTTCCCGTTCCGAATGTCGTTATGCCCGAAGTATCCTTGCTTTTTTCAATGCCGTAATATTCAATCATCTTCATTGAAAGATCGAGCGCTTCCGTGCTGTTGACGAAAACGTCCGGCATAAGGCCGATGCCTTCGGGGTTCATACCCTTATAATATTCTTTGCAGCTGTCTTCATAGCGTGTTCCGATAACAAAGATCATATGTGAGTTCGGAAGCTGAACATATACGTAGTCTCCGGCAAGCATACAGCCGCTTGTGTTCGTCCCGACAAAAAGCGTATTATTGAATGTAGAATGATACTGATACGCCATCTCTCCGGAAGAAGCAACACCCTTGTCGATAAGCACGATCGTGTTGTTCGGGTTTTCTTTCGGAACATACGAGTACATCGCACCATTGATCGATGAGCCTGACAAGCTTGCGTTCAGTCTTGCCAACACAGACGGATATCTAGCAGTCGAGCCCGAATAGTTCCGTACCCACGACTCCGCATAGCTCGAGCTTCCTCCGCCATTACCTCTCAAATCGATCACAAACAGCTTTTGTTTTTTCATCTGCCTGCCCGACGCCGAGTATTTTTCCAATTCGGACTTATCACGACCAAAACTTCTTGCGTGAATTATCGGCACGCCGTTTTCAATGCGCACTCCCGCCGTTGTTTCACCCGTGCTTTGCCTTGTGTCATACTTGCTCCATAATATGTTGTGAATATATGCAACATTTCCTCTCTGAATTGTAAATGTATCGCCCTCAAGACTTTCCGCGTCCGGATTTGCTATTCTGACAAGCGCATAAACAAGCTCGCCGCTTTCGTCGATTGTAACTTTAAGATATTCAGAAAAATCGCCGCCGTTTACTTTTTCAAGATACCATTTCTTTCCCTGAACGAGGGTATAGTAGCCTATGTCATCCTCTCTGAAAACTATGTCTTTTACATAATACGCATAGTATTTTTTCTTGTTCAGGTTCGCAAATGAGCCGCCGCATCGACTGATGTACATCCCGCAGTGGCTGTCAACGATAAAATCAAACAAGGAAAGCATTATGTCATAAAAATCGCCGTCCGTCATCGGCATATCGCCTTCTTCTTCGTAATATTCATTTATCGCGGCAATGGCTTTCCTTTCGGCTTCTTCAAACTTGTCTGCGCCGAAATATTCATAGAGCGAATAATACGTATAGAACGCCTTGAAACAGATTTCCGCGTCCGCAAGAGCCTGCTCCTTCGTCATCATAGCCCCGTTTCTCTTGGGCATACCGCCAGTACCGGCAGAGACGTATTTTTCCCTTTCCGCCGCTGTGAGGAGCTTGTTTTTGTCCGAGCGGGTATAGTTCGGCACGTTTCCGTCATAAGGTGTCGATAGTCTGCCGTTTCTCTCATCGTTCACCTTTTTCAGATATTCATTATAGTCTATCGGCTTTTCGTTTGTGCTGTCAACAATGGATGCGTCCGTTTCGGGCAAAACAGATTTATGGCATTTTTCGCATATCTTATCAATCCCCTTGCCTTTTGCCACTCCGTGATTGTTCGGGTCAAACGAGTCTCCCAGTTCCTTTTTGCAGTCGCGGCATTTTTCTTTTGAAACACACGTCGCCGCAACGACTCTGTGATTTTTCGGATCGACCTCGCCGTAAGGATGCATACAGAGCTCGCATCTTGCACGCTGCTTGCAGGTTGCCTCGCCGCCCGTGTGCGGACCGTAATCGCCATAGGTCACCCCGCAACGTTCGCATTTTGCTCGCAATTTGCAGGTCGCCTCGCCGCCGGTATGACCGAGAGCGGGGATTTCTTCCGTCTCCGTCTCGCCGCAATCGCAGGTTCTCTCCCGCTCTCCGGCGTTTACGCAGTCCGCCTCTCTGACCGTCTGCCATTCGCCATAGGCGTGGATGTGTCCTGCGTCTGTCGTTGTCTCCACGCTCTCTGTCCCGCAGGCGCAAAGGCAGAAAAGCGAAATAATGATCGCCGCTAAAAACGTAATGATTTTCTTCATTTTTTGTCTCCTTATACAGATGCTTTGACAGCATTTTATCATATTCAGATCAGTTTTTCAATAATTTCTCCGAAAGCCTTCGCCATTGCCAGATAACCGACGTCGTTCGGATGACAACCGTCCTGCGTGGACTCACAGCGCAAATCGTCATCGAAAATGCGCCTGCCGTCGACAAAATACAGATTTTTATCCCCCTCGGCAATGCCTCTTTTATAGCTTCCCTCAATTATCAGCCTGCGCTTTTCGTTTTCGGCTTCGTCACGATAATAATCGACCTTCGAAGCCATTATTATCGGCAGTTCCGGCTGCCTTTCGCGGATAGCCCGATAGCCCCTGTAATGCGTTTTTTCAAGATACTCCGCCGACGGAGCGTTGTGATCATAGTCATATACGAAAACACTCATATGCAGAGAGGAAATATAGCTCATCATAGCGTCCTCCGCTCTTGCCGCTCCCGCAAAGCCGAGGTTTACAAAGTCGCTGTCAAGCCGTCTGCCGATTATCGCAGGATAATTTGACGAGGGCTTTCCCGCCCCGACCCCGTGTACGATTGACGAGCCGTAAAAGATTATCGGCGTTTTATGCAGATATTCCCCGCCTTTTTCGACAGTCGCCCCCTCGCGCAGGGCGATATAAACGTTTTTGACCTTCGCAAACAACGGCAGGCTGATTATAAGCTCGCGCATTTCACGTTCCGGAAAGCGGATTCTGCTTTCTGAATAGTCCTTTCCTTCCCCCTGCGACGGAACAAATATCGCCGAGAACCGAGGTTTTCCCTCCTTTATCTCAAACATATCCGCGCCGAGCCTTGAAACGTATGTATCGTTTGTGTCGTCCGAAAGCACGCCCGAAACATCGATATGAATTACAACGTAATCCGAGTCTGTTTTAAAGCGTATTCTCCCTCCCGCCGGCATAAGAGAAAGCTCCGAGACTTCCTTGCTCGTCGCCCCCGCAACTTCTTCCGGCAGGCGGCGAAATCCCTCGCACAAGCCGTATATAGCAAACGGCGGTTTTGTTACGTCAAGAAAAACAGGCTCGCCGGACGTTATTGTCGTATCGCGCAGAGTCACGCCCATTTCTTTCGTTACTTTCATATCGCACATTCCCCCATAAACGATTTTTATTTTCACAGAAATAATATCACAAACGGCAGGCTTTGTAAACCTTTTCGCCGCGTATGACAAAATTCTTTTGCAAAGCGCGGAAAAGTGTGTTATAATTGCAAAAGACTCAATACAAACGACAGGAGCAAAAGCAAATGGATATAAGCAAAATACTGTGCAAAGAGCTCGGGCTTGAGGAATGGCAGGTAAACGCCGTCATTTCCCTTTCGGACGAAGGCTGTACAATCCCCTTCATCGCCCGTTACCGCAAGGAGGCACACGGCTCTCTTGACGACCAGAAAATACACACGCTGATTGAAAGGCTCGAATATCTCCGCTCGCTCGACGCAAGACGCGAGGAGATTGACAAAGCGATAACCGAACAGGGCAAGATGACGGACGAGATCAAAGCTGCGCTTGCCGCGGCTGAAACGCTTGCCGCCCTCGAAGATATATACCGCCCGTTCAGACCCAAGCGCCGCACCCGCGCGACAATCGCAAAGGAAAAGGGGCTCGAACCCCTCGCAGAAAAAATTATGGCGCAGGGCAAGGATGACCCGCTCTCCCTCGCCGCAGAATTCATAAATCCCGATCTCGGAGTTGAAACGGCGGACGACGCTCTCTCCGGCGCAAAGGACATAATCGCAGAGATCGCAAGCGACGATCCCGAGATAAGAAAACGCCTGCGCAACCTCTATAACCTCGGCGGAACGGTGACAGTCAAGGCGGTCGACCCCGAAAAGGACAGCGTTTACACGATGTATTACGACCATTCGGAGCCCGTCAGCAAAATCGCGAGCCACAGAGTTCTCGCAATCGACCGCGGCGAGAAAGAGGAATTTCTCAAGGTCTCCGTAACGATTGAAACGGACAAGGCATACAAGGCTCTCGAAACCGTTATGATAAAGAACGCATTTTCGCCCTGCGCCGATGTCGTCCGCGAGGCATATATAGACGCTTATTCCCGTCTCATAGCTCCCTCTGTCGAAAGAGAGATCCGCGCGGCGCTGACAGAAGTCGCCTGCACCGGCGCAATAAAAAATTTTTCAAACAACCTTCACCAGCTTCTTATGCAGCCGCCTGTCAAAAACAAGGTCACAATGGGGCTTGACCCCGGTTACCGCACGGGTTGCAAGGTTGCCGTCGTCGACGGTATCGGCAGAGTTATGGACACGGGCGTCATTTATATAACCCACGGCGAAAATCAGCTTGAGTCGGCAAAGAAAAAGGTGTCCTCGCTGATAGCTAAATACGGAGTCGAATGTATCGCCATCGGCAACGGTACCGCAAGCAAGGAAACGGAGATGTTCGTCTCCGATCTGCTCCGCAAGACAGGCTCGAAGGCGCTCTATATGGTCGTTTCCGAGGCGGGAGCCTCCGTTTATTCGGCAAGCAAGCTGGCGGCTGAAGAATTTCCGGATTACGACCTCACCCTCCGCAGTGCGATAAGCATTGCCCGCAGGCTTCAGGACCCGCTGGCGGAGCTCGTCAAAATCGACCCGAAATCAATCGGCGTCGGTCAGTATCAGCACGATATGCCACCGAAGCAGCTTGCGGAAGCTCTGGATTTCGTCGTCGAAAACTGCGTAAACAGCGTCGGAGTTGACCTCAACACCGCCTCCGTTTCCCTGCTTTCGAGAGTGTCCGGCATAAGCTCGGCAATAGCGAAAAATATCGTTGCATACAGAGAAGAAAACGGCGCGATGAAAAGTCGCGCGGAGCTGAAAAAGGTTCCGAAACTCGGCCCGAAGGCATTTGAGCAGGCGGCGGGCTTCCTCCGCATTACAGGCGGAAAAGAGCCGCTCGACGGCACAGCCGTACACCCGGAAAGCTATCCCGCAGCAAAAGCACTTCTGAAAACCCTCGGCTATACGGAAAGCGACATTTCCGCAGGAAAGCTCTCGTCCCTCCGCGATGAAGCGGAGAAAATCGGTCTCCCCGCTCTTGCCGAAAAGCTCGGTATCGGCGTGCCGACCCTATCCGACGTTATCGACGAGCTGATGAAGCCCGGCAGAGACCCACGCGACGAACTTCCTCCCCCGCTTCTCCGTTCCGACGTGCTCGAGATGAAGGACTTAAAGCCCGGTATGGAAATAACGGGCACAGTTCGCAACGTTATCGACTTCGGAGCGTTTGTCGATATAGGCGTTCATCAGGACGGACTTGTTCATATCTCGCAGATAAGCAAATCGTTTATAAAGCACCCGAGCGACGTTCTCAAAACGGGAGACATCGTAAAGGTCTGGGTAATCTCCGTGGACGAGGCAAAAAAGCGCATCGCGCTGACAATGATAGAACCGAAAAAGAAAGACGAATAAAACAAAAAGCGGCAGGGGAAATCCCCTGCCGCTTTGTATTATTTTATTCTGCCGGCATAGTAAACTTTGTATTTTTAATATTGCCGTTTTCATCATACTCATATGCCGAACGGGTTAGAAGCACGCCCTCAGAATCAAACCGTTCTTTTTTTATTTCATTTCCGGCATCATCGTATTCAAGCAACGTATAGGTTAAAAGAACTCCCTCCGGGTTGAAATTTTTCAATTTGGCGAGCTTTGCGTTCTCACCGTACTCATATGTTGTATACCCGGTGACCTGTCCGATGCTGTCATACCATACAGATCTGATACGTCTTCCGTTTTCATCATACTCGGTTTTCGCAACGCTCTTCTTTCCGCACGAAGCAAGAAAAAGAATTCCGAATACCATAACCATCGCAAGCAAAAATGATGTAAGTCTTTTCATAATATACCTCCGATTTCGGCAGTTTTCACGCTCGTACCGGGACGAGCCCTGTTTATACTTAATTGTAATATGATTTTGACAGCTTGTCAACCCCTGTACGTTTTCACTATCGCACAGTGACAGTAATCTCCGCCGTCAGCCCCTTATAGGAGATTCGGACCGTCCCGTTCTTTGCAAAGTCATATTCGACGACAACATCATCCTCCGTCAGAGTCGTAACATCAAATCCGGAAGCGATATAAGTCATTGCGTAGCCAGAAAAATCAAACTTCTCTCCCGCAGAATAAACATTTTTTGCGCCGCGGCGCGGCAAAAAATAGAGTGCGTCGGTTTCAAGCCCCGCATATACGAGCGACTTCTCGAGAGCCAGCCGCTGCATAGGCGAGTCGCCTGTGTCGCAGAGGATGACGGTGTCATCCGGTATTCCTTCAAGATTGCCGTCACCGATCGTCAACCCCGCCCCGCTCCTTGCGCCGCAATAAACGAGCGAAAGCTGCGGGCAGTCTTTTATCGCGCCGTCCTCTATCAGCCTTATATCGCTATGAATAAACAACTTTTCAAGCAGAGGATGAGTTATCGCCCCGTCGGCAATCGCCGTAACGGGATATGAACGCTCTCCGTCCGAAATGCTTGTCGGAACGACGAACCTGCCAAATGAGAGGTTTTCCGGCAGCTTTATAAGAGTCGCCGTGCCGCTTGCGCGGTCGACCGAATATTCCGCCCCCTCCGAATCCATCGTTCCGGAAATCATAACTTCGTACTCGACATAGACCTCGGCATCCGCCGCATAATCTCCGCAAAGAACTCTGACTCTCCTCTCTCCGGGAACGGTCAGATCGCAGTCTATGCCGAAATCATCTTCGAGCCCGAAATATACATCTGTATAAAGTAAAACATCTATGTCACTGCTTGATATTCCGCCGCCGAGCGGAAATCTGTCCTTACATTTCAGGATTGTTGCGGCGTCCTCTTCAACTGCCCTCCCCTTGCCGCCGGACGCAATATAGCTTTGCATTATGCGCGACGAATTTCCCGAGCAAACGGTGCAATCCGGAGAGCCGGAGAGAATGCCCTCGCCGCCGACACAGGACGAGGGAACCGCAAGAAGACGAAGACTCGGACACAGCGAAAATGCGCCGTCGTCGATCTCGCCGAGGGAAATCCCGCCAAAAGCACGGGTCAGTTTTTCGCAATATGCAAACGCACGCCTGCCGATATATTCCGTTTTCTGCGACAAAATTATCTCCTCAAGCGAGACGCAGCTCTCAAACGCCTGATGACCAATCAGCTTTACGCCGTCGGGAAGCTCAATTTCGGACAGGCTCCCGCAGCCGGAAAAAAGTCCGTCCGGGACTTCCGTTATTCCGCTTGGAAGTACAGCCTTTTCGAGCAACGGGCAGTCTTTGAACACATATCCGGAAAGCACGGCATTTTCTCCTAAAAGCGCGGTTTTAAGCTCATTGCAACCGCAGAACGCCGCCTCGCCGACGGTAACATCCCCCGCACTCACGCCTGTGAGCGAATTATTTCCGTAAAAAGCATAATCCTTTATCTCCGAAACGGAATACTTATTGCCGCCGAAAATGACCTTTTCCGGAACTGTGAAATATCCGCCGACGGATGTTCCGTTTGCGAGGATTGCTTTGTCGCCGTTTATCTCGTATACGGCACCCGAGGTGTCACGGCGGTTTTCGTCAAGCGTCGGCGTGTGCCACCCCTCGACCTTTACCGGAAAGTTGCAGACATATCCTCCGCAGGTGATCCGGACGGTCTTTTCACCCTCGGAATCGAAGGCAAATTCTGCGTCATAATCATTTATTTCCGCCGTTCCGCCCGCAAAAAGCTCAGCCGTAACCTTTATGCTGTCCCTGTCAAAGGTGTCTCCGATACCGTAGACCCTTTCGTATTTTTCTTCTACCGCAAGCCCGACTATCATCGTGTTTTTTATCACAACGTCATAAAGTCGGCTCTCGCCGCCGTAGCCGATGAACAGACAAAAAACGTTTTCGCCGTCCTCAAGGTCAAGCTCGTCGCCCTCAAAATATTCGTCAAGCTCACGGCTCGAATAAAGGCGGACGATGCCGGAGGAGGCTTTTATATCGCTGTAAATATCGACATAGTCCATATTGTAAAAGCTCGCGCGGATTGTCTCGCCTTCAAGGGTGTAACCGTCCGCCAGAATGAGCTCCGGGGAAAACGGCGCTGTTTTCCCGCACGAACAGCAAAGCAAAGCGAGCAAAGCCGTCGCAAGCAAAAAGGAGATTGCCCTTTTCATTTCGTTTTCCTCCCGTCTGTTTTTTTTATATATTATACCCCTGCGCGCGAATTTAGTCAAGAGCTGTCGAAGCATAACGTTCCTCCGAAAATTATACAATTGTATAATATAGCAAAAACTCCCGCGGCACGGGAGTTTTTGAATTTATATGGTTATATCCGAAAGTTCAAACGGTATGACCTTTTCAAGCTCTGAAAGCGAAGTCTCCATCTGATAGCCGATCTTCCCTCCGCTGAAACATATCGTCTCCTGCCCCTCCGCGCTACGGTCTATAACCGTCCGAAACAGCTTCTTCATTCCGACGGGAGAGCAACCCCCGTGAATATATCCCGTAAGCGGGAGAAGTTCCTTGGCCTTTATCATTTCAACCCATTTTTCGCCGACGGTCTTTGCCGCCTTTTTCAGATCAAGCTCTTTGCAGACGGGAACGACAAAAACATAGTTTTTCCCGCTCATACCGACAGTCACAAGCGTTTTGAAAACCTTGCCCGGGTCCTGCCCCATCGCCGCCGCAACATCCTCCCCCGAGACTGCGCCGGAGGCGGTATAATCATAAAAAACATATTTGGCTTTCTTCTGCTCCATTATGCGCATTGCGTTTGTTTTTTCAGCCCCGTGCGACATTTTTATCACCCCGTTTCTTTTTTCACCGATATTATACATATCCGCCCGCCAAAAGTCAAGCGAAAAAACAAAAACGGCGAGCCGGAGCCCGCCGCATTGCGTTGCGTATTTTCGAATTACTTAACAACCTTTACGCCTGTGATATGGGGGTTTACGCCCTTGTACCAGTAAAGGAAGCCCTCAACATCGATCTTGTCGCCGACTTTAAGCTCTTTTACAGCCTTGTAAACGTCTGTATCAGCGCCGCAGAGATCGGACTCAACGAGGAACTGATATTTCTTGCCGTCAAGCTCTACGTAGAAATAGAGGTCGTCGCCTTCGGAGCCTGTGCCGTTCCATTTGTAAAGGTATGCAACGTCGTTGCCGTCAACGTCCTTTGAAGCAGCAACCGTGAGTCCCTTGAAGGAAACGAGCTGGTTTTGGAGCTTGATAAGCTCTTCTTCATTTGCGAGAAGTTTTGTTGCGTCTTTTGCTTCTGCAATATACTTGCCTTCAAGAAGCTCAACCTTTGCGGTTCCTTCCGCAAATTCAACTTCGCCTTCCCATTCGGTCTTTGTTCCGGAAACTCTTACCTTCTTGCCTATCTCGAACTTGGCATATTCGTCTGCCGTGCAGGCAACTCTGTATGCAAAGTAGCCGCCTTCTGCGTCCTGAAGATAGAGGGATGTGTTTTTGTAATTCTCGGAATAAACCTGTTTAGCCTGGATGTATGCTTCGATTACAACATCCGAGTCAACGGGAGCTGCGAGATACTCTGCGTATGTCATAACTCCCTCTGATTTTTCTGTGTCAGCGCGATTTACCGTCTTTCCACAGCTTGCGAGCGAGAAAACAATCGCAAATGTGAAAGCAATTAACAAGCCGATTGCAAGGGTTCTTTTCATAGTATTTCTCCTTTTGAATATTATGTCTTGCCGATGGCATAGACTTATTCAAGTTTAACATATGATTTCAAAAAAATCAATAGCAAATATGAAGAAATTTCATTTTTTTGCGATTTTCGGAGAGCACGGCTTCCGTCACAAGTCATCTCTCTTTTTTCTTCTTGCTTATAACTCCGAATATATAGAATATCGCAAGGCAGAACCATATTGCGGCGATAACGCATATAAGCACGACGGACGCCGCAGGCATTTTTCCGAGCGGCTTTTCCCCGCCAGTCGCCATTCCCGTCTGATCGAGACGATACAGCGCGCCGACCTCCTTATAGAGATTCTGCATATATTCCTCATCAACCGTTTCGCCTCTGCGGATTGACTTTGTAACGTTTTCAATCAGTTGCCCTGCGGCGTTGCGGAGCGAGGTTGAGCCGTTGTAAGCGGGGGCGACGAATGTGCTTTCGATATTATCAAGCAGCAGCTGCGATGCTTTTATTTTAACGTCGTAATATTCGTCGTTATCCTGACCCGCGCGGGAAAGATAATCCTTATATTCCGCAGAGCTCTGCGCCGTCAGCGTTACGGGAACGTAGCCCTCTGTCTTCGCGTATGCGGTCTGGATGTCGTCCGTCAGCAGATACTGAACGAAAAGCCACGAAGCCAGCACCTCCTGCGGGTCGCTTTTGTTGAAGATACAGACGGACGGCCCCTGCGATATCATCTGCGGGTGCTCCGTGTCAAACTGGGGCACGGGCATAACAACCGTCTCAAAATCGACAACCTTATCGTCGCTTATGTCCATAAGCGGAGCGTCGCTGCCCATCCAGGTCGCACCCGCCGTTGAGTCGATCGCAAAAATACACTGTCCGGCGTTGAGATAGTTGCCCGGATAGCCTGATATAGAGAATGTCGAGAATGCGCCGTTTTCAACGTGTCCCGCAATCGTATAAAGCAGGTCCTTTGTCGTGTCGTTGAAGATGAGGGTCTCTCCCTCCTCCGTCGCATAGCCTGCGCCCTTCTGGCGGAGCATCTGAATCATCATATTGTCCGTCGATTTATATACAAAGGGTATCATCACGTTCTGACCGTTTACCTTGTACGTTCCGTCCTCGTTTTTCTCGGTTGCGGCGTCCGAAACCTCCCAGATAAAATCCCAGGTCAGCTTTTCGGGAATTGTATATCCGAGCTTTTCGACATAGGTCTTGTTTATATAGCACGCCTCCGTCGAACGCATAAAGGGCAAAGCATAACAGCTTTCGCCGAGATAACATTCGGAAAGATACTTTTGCACAACCTCGTCCTTTGACGGAGAAGAAAATCTCACCTCGCTCCCGCCGAGCCCGTATCTTGCGTCTGTGAGCAGTTCGTCCAGCGGAACAACCGTGTTCGCTCCGGAAATATAGGTTGCTATATGGTCCGGATAGGTTATGCAGATGTTCGGCGTTGTGCCTGTTGAGATGTTTGTTATAACGTCGTTGTATATTTTCCCGTAATCCGTGTAAAGGCGGATATTGACCTTTATGTTCGGATAAAGCGCCTCAAAATCAGAGACGGCTTTTCTGTAAATTCTGACCTGCGTCTTGTTTGTATCGTTCTTTGCCCAAAACGTTATTTCATAGTTTTTTGATGTGTCAAATTCCTCAGGAATTTCAAAATCCGATGCAAGGCGCAAGCCGTGGCATCCCGTAAACAGCATAAGCACAGAGCAGATAAACGCAAGGGCAAGAGCGGAGGATAATATTTTTTTCATCCTTTTGTACCTCCCCTCGAAACACCCGCCATTATCTTTTTTCTGAACACGAGGAAAAGTATTATCAGCGGAAGCGACACTGCGCAGACCGCCGCCATCATAGCGGGAATGTTCTCTCTGCCGAAGCCGTTTTCCCTTATCTCCTGAATACCGTTCGAGACGAGGAAAAAGTTCGGGTCATCGGTTATGAGTCGCGGCCAGACGTATGAATTCCAGCATTCAATAACCTTGAGTATTATAACCGTCACAAAGGTCGGCTTGCATATCGGGATCATAACGCGCAGAAGGTATTTGAAATCCGTCGTTCCGTCAACCTTTGCGGCGTAATAAAGCTCATCCGGCACCTGCGAGAAATTCTCTTTGAGAAGATAAATATAGAAAACGGACGTAACCGACGGAAGAATAAGCCCCGTGAAGGTATTGCGCAGACCCGCATTTGTTATCGTCACGAAGTTCGTTATGATAACGAGCTCTGTCGGAAGCATCATAAGCGAGAGAAACAGCGTGAACGCTACGTTCTTTCCCTTGAAATTCAGCCTTGCGAAAGCAAACGCCGCAAGCGTTATGACTATGAGCATAAGCGCGGTTGTGACAAGTGTGAAAAACAACGTATTGAGAAAGTATCTTGAAAGCGGGACCTCGGTAAAAGCGTCTATATAGTTTTTGAAGGTCGGCGTCGCCGTAAAGAATTTCGGGATGCGCTCCGAGCTGTACGAGCTGTAACTTTTAAGCGAAGTAAGTACCATCCAGTAAAACGGGAAAAGGACGACTATCGCCCATACGGAGAGCAAAATATAAACGAATGTGTTGCGAACGCCGCGCGCCGCAGAGGCACGCTTTTCGACCTTTGAATAATCTGTCGTTCTGTTCATAATGCCCCCTTAATAATGAACGTGTCTTCTGCTGACCATAAGGTTTATGCAGGTGACCGTCAGCACTATGGAAAAGAGGATTATCGCCGCCGCGGACGCAAACGAAGGATACCCTCCCCCATCGCCGTAAAGCATATCGTATATATATCCGACGATCGTGTTCATTCCGGCAGCGTTGAGATTCGTGCCGAATATTGCAACAACGTCGCTGTACGCCTTGAAGGCGCCGATAAATCCAGTTATGACAAGATAGAAAAGAGAGGGGGAGATCATCGGCAGGGTTATTTTAAAAAACATTCTCCGGCGGGACGCCCCGTCAATCTTTGCGGCGTTATAATACGTATCGCTGACAGAGGCGATTGAGCTCGTCAGGATAAGTATTTTGAACGGCATAACTATCCATATCGTATAAACGCAGAGAACGAGCATTTTTGCCCAGTACGGACCGTCTATAAAATCAACGGACTGCCCGCCGAAAGCGTTTATTATAACGTTTACAAGCCCGTCCGAATAAGCCGTTTTCTTGAAAAGTATCATAAAAACAAGCCCGACGGCGAGAGTGTTTGTAACGTACGGGAGAAAGTATACCGTCTGGAAAAAGCTCCGCAGCTTTTTTATCGAGCCGAGCGCAACCGAGATAAGAAGCGCTATTCCCGTCGAAAGCGGAACGGTTATGATAACGAGGATAAATGTGTTCTTCAGCGCTGCGAGAAAATACGGGTCGCGCAGGACATAGGCATAATTGTACGTTCCCGTTCCGAAAAACGACTGCGACGCAAAATTGAATCCCTCTTCAAAGGAATAAACAAGCACGTCTACAAGCGGATAAACCATAAACACGCCCAGAAACAGCACCGCGGGCAAAAGATACAGCCAGCCCTTGAGATTGTTCTTCTCCATTTTTTCATTCGCCCCCGATACCGGAAGCGCCCTCTCCTTCGGCAAGCATAAAAATGCAAAGCCTTCGCCTTATATGATTATTATATCATAAGTCCGACAAAAGTAAATAGAAAAACTGCACATTCGGCACATAAAACAAAAACAAACCGCCGAAGCGGTTTGTTTTTGTTTTATACGTCATTTTTTGTTTACGGCAAGGTCTCCGCTTGTCGTATCTGCGGAGATTTTTATGCTGCCGTCGCCGCAGGTATATGTCTTTCCGTTTCTTACGCAGGCAAAGTCCGTATCGAAATCGCCGCTGACGGATGAGAGCTTTGCCTCAAAGCCGACGCCCTCCGGTAGAAGAATTTCAATATCCCCGCTGACGGAGTCAATATCGATGCTCTTCATCGTCTTTGCGGAAACTGCGGAATAATATACTTCTCCGCTGACAGTCTCAATGTCGAGCGAGACTATATCCGAATCGTTTATTCTGACGTCTCCGCTGACGCTTTCGACATCTGCCCTGCCGACCGCAGCTCCGTCTATTTTTATGTCTCCGCTCGTTGTGTTTACATCGAGCTGGGAGCCGGAGAACTTTTTGACGGCAACCCTGCCGCTTACGCTTTCAACCGAAAGCACCTCCGCCCCGAGACCGGCACCGACGTTCACATCTGCCGATACCGCATCGACCGTAGCGACGGAAAACTCGGCTTTCGCCGGAATTCTGACAGTAAGCTGTTTTCCGATCATATTCGTTTTGATATTTCCGGAAGCTGCGAATTTTATCATAAGCGAGCCGTTTATGATCGCCGTATGAACCTTCTTTTCTTCGCTGCCGTCCGTATTGCCCGTTTCAGAAACGGATATTTCATCGCCGTCCCAGAGCTCTATGTTTACTGTACCAGAAACCCAGTTGACATCTATTCTGTTTATTCCGTCCGTCTTATATGCAATGTCCCCTGCGACATACTTATCCGCGTTTTCATATTTGTAATTACTGAATACAGGCAAGCCTATATCGATCTTTCCGAAGGGAAACTCCGGCATCAAAAAGAGCATAAGCGTTATCGCAAGCACAGTCAGCGTCACGATCGACCAGATTATTATTTTAGCTGTTCTTCCCATATTATTTCACCTCGTCATCATCGTCATCGTCGTCATCGTCATCATATTCTTTCTTGTTTACTATCGCGCGGACAAGATTTGCAAGCGGAACGCCGAGAACAAACAGTATCCAAGAAACATCCCAGCGCATAGTCGCAAAGCTGATTATAAAGTATGCGGTTGTTATTCCCGTCCATACGGCGCCGCCGATCGCCGAGTTTTTCTTTCTGTCATTGCTTTTGATAACTATCGCCGCATAGAGACAGTCGACCGCGGCAGCGGCTATGAAAATTATCCAGGAATACGCCCACGCTCCGCTTACAAAAAAGCTGTAAAGAAGATAAATGCATACAACAAGCGGCCAAAGAACCGAAGAAAATACTTTGCATTTCTTTTTCTCGCGCTTATATTGCTTTTCGTACATTCTTTCAAACTGCTTTTCGTAAGCATAAGAATATTTGACCTTTTCTCCCTTGAGATCCGAAACTATGCCGGAAAGGTCGCCTCCGCTCGATATTGCAACGGCATACGCCTCCTCATCAGACTTGCCTTCGCTTTTGAGATCCGCATATTTATCGAGAAGGTTTGACAGAATCTCGCCCTTTATGTTCTCCGCCCTTTCGCTCTTCGGCACGTCGCGGAACACGCTTTCAATGTAATCTCTGATTTTGTTCTCCATTTAACTGTTTCCTTTCGTGAGTTTGTCTATGATTGCTTTTGAGTCTTCCCAGTCGCGACGAAGCTGAGCGAGCACGGCTCTCCCCTGCTCCGTTATTTTATAATACCTTCGCCTTGCGCCTGTCGTTTCTTCTCCCCAATACGACGTTATACATCCGGATTCCTCAAGCCTCTTGAAAGCCGTGTAAAGAGTCGCCTCTTTCATTTCATAGCTACCGCCCGCAACAGCGCTGACGGTCTTGTTTATCTTATAGCCGTAGCTATCTCCGTTTTCAAGGCAAGAGAGGATTATCGTATCGGTGTTACCTCTTATGAGATCCGACGTTATTGACATCCGATCACCTCCTGTGATTGCATTATACAGCAAGATACCTCGCCTGTCAAGGTATTTCCGCAAAAAAGTTATAATTTTTTTCAAAGTATCTTTCACACTTATTTTTCATCTGCCTCAAATCTTCGGAAAAGCCTTGCCGCACCTATGTTTTTTGAAAAAATCGGCAAACGGGAAGCATTGTAGCTCTGCGAGCGTCGGACCTGAGCCGTTGCGACAAATAATAAAAAACGCCCTGAAGACGCATAGTCTCCAAGGCGTTTCTTTTATAAGATTATATCGTCATTCCGTCGCAAAGGTCGCCTTCGGCGATCCGAGATATACAACGAGCGCCGAAAGTCTGCAAGGCATCGTAACAGAAGTTTTGACCTCCCCTCCGACCTTTACGGAAAGCGTCTGTCCTTCGCTCAGGCTCATAGTTGTCTTTGTGCCGACCGATGCAAAGCCGGAGCAGTTCATCGCTTCGCTGCCCATTCCGTTTGCGGGGCAAAGCGCAAGCACGGTACCACCCGAGAAGGTATATCCGTTTTCGGTGTCTATCGAAGAATCGCCGCCCGATGTGCTTACAACGGTTATCTCGCCGCCCGCAAACAGGATTCCCTGATATGAAGTGCGGCTGTTGGAATCGATGCCGTCTCCGCCGGCGTAAATATAAACCTTGCCGTCATTGAAGGTTATTCCCGTGCCGGATGTCGTCGTTGCGTTGATGCCGTCATCCGAGGAGACGATTGAAATATCGCCGCCGTCAATTCTGACGAACGTACCCTCCAAGCCCTCGTAGCAGCCCGTTATGTCAATTTTACCTCCTGATACGGTGAGCGTGCCGTCTGCGTGAACGGCATCATCCTTTGAAAAGAGGGTGAGTGTGCCGCCGGAAATCAGGATGTTGCCTGTTGAAGTCTCTCCGTTTTCAAGCGACGTCCCGCTGTTTGCGTGAATCGAGTCGTCATACGAGGTCAGAGCAAGCGTGCCGCCGGAGATATGAATTTCGTTTCCGGCTTTTATGGCTTTTGTTGATATCTCGCTCTTATCGCGGTTTCCGTCCGTCATTCCGCCGGGACCGCCACCGAAATCCCCGCCGCCAGGTCTTCCGCCTCCGCCAAAGCCCCCGAAGCCGCCTTGGTTACCTCCGCCAAAGCCGCCCCGATCGCCGCCAAAGCCCCCGCCCTGACCGCCGAATGAAGCCCCTGCATTGCTTACGCTTGCAGAGGTGAACTCCGCGCTGCTCTGCTCCGCCGTCTCCTCGGAATAAGGCGAATAGCGTTCCGTAAAGATATTCAGGACAGCCTCGTCGCCGATGTCAACGTCGTACGCCGCGTCTATTCCGTCACAGGCGGCATAGATATTGACGGTTCCACCCGTTATCGAAACGATACCTCTCTGGTTGCCCTTTGAGGAAACGTCCGTGTTCTTCGTTTTTATCCCGTCTCCCGATCTTGCAACGAGCGTAATTACTCCGCCGGATATGGTTACGCTGTCGTTGCCCTTGAGCGCATTGTCCTCGCAGGTTACGGAGAGAGTGAGATTTTTGATTTTGAGATCATCCTTTGTGTGTATACCGTTGTTGTTTGACGAGATGACCGTCAGCTCGCCCTTGCCGCCGATATCGAGGTCGCATTTTGCATAAACTGCGGCAGATACCGATGTTTCGTCATCGGAGGCGAGCGCCGCTCTTGTGTCATATATATAATTTTTCGTCTCTTTCTTTGCGGTCAGAGTCACCTTGTCTCCGGAAAGGATCATAATCGGGTTTTGCTCGCCGCTGAACAGTTTGACGCCGCAAAGCTCAAGTTCGAATTTATAATCGTCGCCGGCGTCGATTACGATCTGTCCGTCAAATTCGCCGGATACGGCGCAGACGGTATTCTCCGTTATTCCGGAGAAGGTCAGCGTCTTTCCGTCAAAGCTCCAGCAATTGTCCGTCCCCTCGGAGCAGGTAATTTTCAGGGTGTTTACGTTTTCGTCAAGGTCGTCGGGAACGTCGGTTTTGTCGGGATCGACGGTTTCCGCAGCGGTTGCGGAGGTTGTCGTCTGAGCCGGATTTTGGCTCTCCGTGTTCTCTGTGCCGCCGCCCGTCGAGCAGGACGCAAGAACGGTCACAAGCAGACACGCCAAAAGTAATATTGACAATAGTTTTTTCATAATGAAGCCTCCTTTAAAGTTCATTTTCGCCAAGATCCGCGCGCGAGCAACAGATCTCAAGGTTTCCGTTGCGGGTGCGTATTGCGTCAAGCATCGGCTTTTCGCATACCGCATTCTTCAGCTGCACACGATACGTCAGGCGGAACATACTGCCCATATTCGTCGATTTGACAGTCTCCAGCTCCGCTCCCTCCGTATATTCCGAGAAAATATCGTCAAAGACCGAAGTATAATCAAGAGATTCGGGGATTGTGATCTTGACGAGCTTTTCTCTCCCCTTCGATCGTCCCGCCTTTGTGGCAAATTTGCCGAAAACAAAGAGCAGAATGCCGCTTGCGATAAGAAATATCGCGCCATATGCGATGTATCCCATACCGAAGGCAAGCCCCGCAGCCATCGCAATGAAGATTATTGCAATTTCCCTTGCCGTGCCGGGGGCGGAACGGAATCGCACCAAGCCGAAGGCTCCCGCAATGGCAACGCCGACACCGAGATTTCCGTTTACGAGGGCAATCACCGCCGCAACCGTCATCGGGATGAGCGTTGTCGCTATTGCAAAATTCAATGACGACTTTGATCTGTAACACGCCAGCACCGAAAAGACGGCGCCGCAGGCAAGCGATGCGATCAATACGATAAAGAAGCTGACTGCGGCAACGGTTCCGCCGCTGAAAATGGATTCAAACATAATATATTACTCCTTGAAACTGTATTTTTACGGTATTCGCGCTCATAAGCGGCACCGTATTTTGAAAAGGATTGCTTTTTTATTTCCTCCTTGCAGAGCATATCGCAAAGCCATAAAGGAAACGCCGTTCCGCTTTTTATCTCCATTAGAACCGTGCCATCCGGAAGCAGCTTTTCGCCGTCAAGCGATGTATGCAGGTTCAGATTGTCCTTGCGATAGCGGACGTTTTGGTCAAATGTGACGCGGAGGTCGCTTCCGGAATCAAAGAACGCCTCCCTGTCGTAAAGAATCAGTATTTTCGGGGAGAGGACGCCATAAAACTTAAAGAAATAATCAAGCTCCCTGCCGATCTGCGATTCCGAGCCTCCGCTCATCATCCTCTCCGCCTCGCGCTCCGTGCAGGCAAGCCTGCGCTTATAGACGATGTCGTCATACTTGCGCTTCATTTCAACATATATATTTTTGTCATCGTCGCTTAGTCCGTAAGCGCGCAGCCGCAGCTTTTCCTTGAATACGGGCTTTTCAATCGACGAACGGACGAGCCTGTCATCCGGCGTATCGTAATAAAGGCTCTGTATCGTCGTTTTTCCGAAGGCATCCGGAGAGAGCCGACTTTCGATTGCACTCCTTGCCGCCCGATATTGCTCCGCCGTCAGCAGATATTTCAGTTCATATCTTTTAAAAACATAGCTTATCAAAACGCATCCTCCTCTCTTGTGACTCAAGTTTATCATCCGATACTTAAACCAACTTAAAAGGACGAAAAAAATCGGCAGAATTTTTTTCTGCCGATTGAAATTTTGTTTTCATAGCGGGAGCGTTGCCGTAATGCGGAAGTCTTTCCCGCTCTCCGTGCTCGCCGCAATGCTTCCGCCGTGTGCCTCGACGATCGCCTTTGCTATCGAAAGCCCGATGCCGTGCCCTCCCGTCTCCGAGTTTCTCGAAGCGTCCGTGCGATAAAAACGATCGAAAACGCGGGAAAGCGAGGCCTTGTCAATGTCGGTTTCGGTTTCGTTCCGGACGGTAAATGTCGCCGTCTTTCTGTTTTGCGCGAGGCCGACGGTTATCCTGCCGCCCGCAGGCGAATATTTGACTGCGTTTTCAAGCAACGCAGAAACAAGCCGCCTGATCGCGTCCGGCGAGCCGCATAAGGTAATATCCGGAGCTATATCCGAGGAAAGATCAATATTTTTTGAAGCAATAAGCGAATGAAAAGAAGCAACCGTCTCGCAGACAATATCCGAAAGCGGCATTTCGACCTTTGCCGGTCTGTGCTCCGCCTCTTCCATCTTGGAGAGATATACGAGGTTGTTTGTAAGCTCTGTCATACGCTTTGTCTGTGAGCGGATCTCGTCGCACTCCTCTTTTCCGGCTTCGCCGTCAAGCAGGTCAAGGTTTGCATTTATTATCGTTAGCGGAGTTTTCATCTCGTGCCCCGCATCGGAAACAAATCGCTTTTGCTTTTCGTAGCTCTCGGCAATAGGCTTTACAATCTTTCCGGACACGAGCAAAAATGCAACAAAAACGACAACGCACCCTCCGAGCCCGACCGCAAGGCTTGTCAGAAGGAATGAGCGGAATGCGTCAAGCTTGCGCCCGCAGTCAAGAAAAACGATTTGCGTGCCGTCCGAAGCGTCAGTCTTCAGATAACGGAACTGACCGACAAACCCCCGCTCTCCGCCGCTCTGCGCTTTTTCGACATACTCGCTGACAGAACCGCTGTCAACGGATAAAATCCTCGAAAAATCTGATTCTTCGACAGTCCCGTCCCCTGAAACCGTCACAGAGAAAAAGCGGGATTCATAAGGCACCTCCGGCGACATTCCGTGCGGAATAAATTTATCATCCTTTTCCGGCGGCTTTTCTGGAGGGTCGGTTTTATCGAAAAATGTCGGCGGCGTTTTCGAAAGGACCGCAAGGGTTGCATCGCTCTCCTTTACGACAACCGAATAATTTATAAGGTTCATTATTCCGACGAGCACCGCCATCAGCGCAAGCATCGATGCGGTTGCGAGAATAATGAATTTGCGTTTGAGCTTATTTATCATCACAAGCCTCCAGAGAGTATCCCGCATTTCTTGACGCTTTGATCTGAATATCTGCGCCGAGCGCAGTCAGCTTTTTGCGGAGATAAGAAATATAAACCCAGACAACGTTTATCTCCGCTTCGCTGTCAAATCCCCAGATCTTCTCCATAAACTGCTCTGCGGAGATTATGTGTCTCGGATTTGAAAGGAAATATTCCATCATCTGAAATTCCTTGTTTGCAAGGCGGAAGCTCCCCGTCGGCGACGAAAGTTCAAAGGTCGCTCTGTCAAGAGTTATGTTTCCGAATGTCAGTTTTGTGTCCGCTTCGGATTTGGAGCGTGTAATCGCACGAATACGGGCGAGCAGCTCCCTTGTGTCAAACGGTTTCGGGAGATAGTCGTTTGCGCCGCTGTCAAGCCCGAGAACTCTGTCCTCTATGTCAGATTTTGCCGTCAGCATAAGAACCGGAATCCGGTTTCCGGAAGCACGGAGCTTTTTGAGAACGGTTATCCCGTCCGCCTTAGGCATCATAACATCGAGCACGGCAACGTCATAACCGCCCGATTCGATGTATGCAAGCGCCTCCTCGCCGTCATAAACGGCATCGGCTGAATAATTGTTTTTTTCAAATATCTTGACGATTGCCTTTGCAAGAGCTTTTTCGTCTTCGGCAAGTAAAATTCGCATATCGCCGCCTCCCTTCGATTTTATATAATAGCGCAGATTTCTTAAATCAAGTTAAAAAGCCCGAATATGTTTTCGCAATATTTGCTCCGGAATTCCGTCGTTTTTATAAAAAGACCGCTCTTCCGCCTTCTCCCCGAAAGGGCTGCTGCCGGGCGGCCTACGATCTTTCTTCAATAATTTCTTCAATTATCTCCGCCGCGCGTCTTATCAGTCCGAGACAAGGGCGGCTATTATAAAATTCTTCCGTCCGCTCGGAGGGCTCGCCGCCGATTTCCGCTTCCCCGCCGAGAAGCTCACGACAGATATACGTGCCGTCCTTCTCGGAAAAGCGGCGCATAAATTCGCGGACGAGCGCATAATGCTCCGATTTTGCGGCTGTGTCGCCGATGTCATCGTAGCCGTAAAGCCTACCGAGCACAATACAGCCCCCGCTGACCGCCCCGCATACTTCCCTGTTTCTTCCGAAACCCGCTCCGAAAGGCGATGCGATCTTCATCAGCTCGCTTTCGCTCCTTCCCGTAACATCCGAAAATGCGGCGGCAACCGCCTGCGAGCAGTTGCAGCCGCGTCTGAACAGCATCTCCGCTTTTGCTCCGTGACCTTTCTCCATTTTGTTACCTCTTTATATGACCTGAAACAGATAAAATTTCAGATAATCCGTTTCGGGAACGGAGAGAAGCGTCGGGTGATCGGGCGACTGACGTCTCGCCTCTATGAGCTTGAGCGAAACGTCCGCGTCCGCCGCCGCGCTTTCAAGCATACGGACAAAGAGCCTGTTGTCCATAAAATGCGAGCAGGAGCAGGTTGCAAGATAGCCTCCGCGGGGGAGAAGCTTCATCGCGCGGTAGTTAATTTCCTTATATCCCCGCTCTGCGCCGGAGATTGTTTTTCTGCTCTTTGTGAACGCCGGCGGGTCAAGGATTATCATATCGTAATCCGCACGACTTTCGCAGAGCGACGGCAAAAGATCGAAAACGTCCGTGCAGAGAAAATCCATTCTGCCGTCAAGACCATTCCTTGCAGCGTTCGCCTTCGCCATTTCGATCGCCTGCGACGAAACATCGACAGCCGTCACGTGTGCCGCCCCGCCCATAGCTGCGTTGAGCGCAAACGAGCCGGTATGAGTAAAGCAGTCAAGAACTTTTTTCCCTTTTGCAATCTTTGAGACCGCAAGCCGGTTGTATTTCTGATCGAGGAAAAAGCCCGTTTTCTGCCCGTTCTCAACGTCAACCTTGTATATTATTCCGTTTTCTTTTATCTCTGTGACAGGCGATGAGACGTGCGGCGCAAAATCTCTTTCGTACCAGCCCTTATATTCTTCAAGCCCTTCGAGCTCCCTTATCGCAACGTCGTTGCGCTCGAATATTCCCGAAAACTTCATATTTCTGCGCAGAAGCTCGCCGATGAGCGCGCGGAAAATCATATCTTTTCTCATCTCGATTCCGTACGAAAGGACCTGAACGGATACGATACCGTCGTAATAATCGACGGTCAGCCCCGGAATTCCGTCCGCCTCGCCGAAGATGAGCCTGCTTGCGGAAATGTCCTCTCCCATAACGGTCGCCCTGTAATCCAGCGCATACGAAATGCGACGGGTAAAAAACGCCTCGTCGAGACGGTCGTTTGCGTTTCTTGTCAGAAGTCTTATTCTTATCTTGCTCTTCTCGCTGTATATTCCCGTACCGAGGTATGAGCCCTTCTGCGATATAACATCGACGGCGGAGCCGTTTTCAACATTCTCTCCCGCCGTAATTTCCTCTCCGTAGACCCAAGGATGTCCCGCCTTTATCGATATTTCCGCCTTTTTGGTGACTGTAAAGCGCGGATAAATTCTTTCCTGTTTCATCTGATTTTTATTCCTTAAACAAAATGATACAAATATTTTACTATTGTTCGATGATTTTTGCAATAGTTATTTGGTATATTGTTTTTTAGTCATTATTACTATTGTAAAAAAGAAATTTTTATGAGATAATGATAATGGTTTTTTATGCGGACGACTTTCCGTATGAAAAACCCGAAGAAAAATTTGTTTTTCGGAGATAGAAATGAACAAAAAGAACCTGAACAATTTTGTATATAACGTGCCCGAAATATCGAGCATCCGCGACCTTTGCGACGGAAGCTGCGAGAGCTTTTCGGAGAACACGGCTTTTGTTTTCAGAGAAGGCGAAGGCGTGCGCGAGGTAACCTACGGCGAGGTCTATGACAACATAAAGTCGTTTTCCTCGTATCTCGGCAGTCTCGGCCTCGAAGGCAAAAAAATCGCCGTTCTGGGAAAGAACTGCTATGAATGGGCACTGACGTATCTGACCGTCTGCGCAGGAGTCGGAATAATCGTTCCGATTGATAAGGACCTGAGCGCAGGGGACGTAAAATATCTGATGGAGGATTCGGAGACGGCGGCTGTCGTCTTTATGGCGGGTAGCGAAGGAAAGCTCGCCGAGATAAATGACGGGGTTATAAAGCTGCCGGCGTCCGAAATGGAAAAATACATTGCGGAGGGCGAAAAGCTCCGCTCGGAGGGCGATCTGACATACGAAAATCACAAAGTCGACCCCTATTCCCTCGGAATTCTGCTCTACACCTCCGGCACGACGGGTGTTTCAAAGGGCGTTATGCTCTCGCAGAACAACATCTGCTCGAACATTGTTCACGTTGCGAGAAGAACCGCCGTCCACCCCTATGACAGAGCGCTTTCCGTCCTTCCTCTGCATCATACATACGAATGTATGGCAGGTTTTCTCTCGTTCTTCTATGCAGGAGCAAGCATAGCATATAACAATTCTCTCCGCCAGCTTCAGGCTGACTTTGTGCTCTTTAGGCCGACGGTGTTCGTTGCGGTGCCGGTGCTGCTTGAAAAGCTGTATTCGATGATCGTCAAAAAGTATGCAAAGATGAAAGGCGGCAAAACGGTTCTCGCCGTTCAGAGATCGCTTTCAAAGCTTGTCTCGAAGGGCGAGGCGCAGAGAAAAATATTCGCAACAGTCAACGCCTCTCTCGGCGGCAGGCTGAACAGAATTCTCTGCGGCGCGGCGGCGCTTTCACCCGAGGCTTATCACGGCTATGAAAGCTTCGGATACCGCGTTTACGTCGGCTACGGGCTGACCGAAACCTCCCCCGTCTGCATAATGCATCACGACGGCTACACAAGTCCGGATGACATCGGTTATCCGCTTGTCGGAGTAAACGTAAAGATTGTCGAGCCGAACGCCGAAGGCATAGGCGAGCTTGCGGTAAAGGGACCGAACGTTATGCTCGGTTATTACAAAAACCCGCAGTCGACGGCGGAGGTGCTCCGCGGCGGCTGGTTTTATACGGGCGACCTTGCAAAACGCCTTGAAAACGGCGCGTATAAAATAATGGGAAGAATAAAGAGTATGATAGTGCTCGAAAACGGCAAAAAGGTCTTTCCAGAGGAAATCGAGCATTACCTGAATGAAAGCAAATTCGTTTCGGAGAGCTTTGTTTTCGGAAAAGAAACTGACGGGACGACAGTCGTCACGGCTTCGATAATTCCCGATAAGGAAGCGATCGATGAAGAGTTGAAAAAATCCGGAGAGCTGACGGACGAAGAACGAGAGAACAGAATAAAAGCGATTGTCACCTCCGTCGTTTCCGAAGTAAACGGAAAATTCGCCGCATACAAAGCGGTAAAGAGGGTAATCATCCGCAAGAGCGACTTTATAAAAACAACGACGCAGAAAATCAAGCGTCTTGAAGAAAAAAACAAGGAAGAGGAGTAATCGGAGAATGAAAAAACAGCTGACATCAAAGAAAAAATGTACCCTTTGGATAACCGCCCTGCTGGGACTTGCGGCGGTTATATGCGGAATCGTCACGATCGTCAACTATTTCACAAAAACCCTGTTTGACCTCATCTCAAACGGAGACCTTGAAATCGACGACGAGGACTGACACATAAAAAACAAAAATATCATCTTTTAAGGAGCAAAAATCCAGATGGAAAAATTCGATGTTTGTATAATCGGCGCCGGCATAGGCGGACTTATGGCGGCTTATAAGCTCAAGGCTCACAACCCCGGAACAAGCGTTGTCATAGTTGAAAAGGGGCAGACTCTCGAAAGAAGAAAATGTCCCGCTTCGGCAGAGCGCGGCTGCGTTCATTGCGGTATCTGCGCAATAACAAACGGCTACGGCGGCGCAGGCGCAAGAAGCGACGGCAAGCTCAACGTCGGCACGGCATACGGCGGTATTCTCGGAGACGAACTGGGCGAAACGACGGCAATGAAATATATCCGAGAAGTTGACAGCACCCTTGAGAGCTTTGCGGACGTCATCGACGGCGTTCGCGACTATCCCGAAATGTTTCTCTCAAACGAGGACTTGAAGCTCAAATGCCTTCAGAACAACCTCCGCCTGCTCGATATGGACGTACGTCACCTCGGCACGGACAGGAACTTCAACATCCTCAAAAACATAATAAAGCACCTCGATAAAGTCGGCGTTGATATGCGCTCGGGCACAGAAATCGAAAATGTTGAGCACGAGGATGGCAAATGGCACGTCACAGGCAAAAATACAGATATCGAAGCCGAAAAAATCATAATCGCCGTCGGACGTGTCGGCGCGGGATTTGTATCGAAATTCTGCAATAAATTTGATATAAAAATGAAGACGAACGCCGTTGATATAGGTGTGCGCGTCGAAATGAAGGACGCTATCTGGCGCGAATTTTCAAGCCGCATTTACGAGCCGAAAATTCTCTGCCGCACAAAGACCTTTGAGGACAAGACGAGAATGTTCTGCTTCAATCAGGGCGGTATCGTCAGCGCGGAAAACAACAATGGCATAATCACCGCAAACGGTCACAGCTTCTCCGATAAGAGCAAAAAAACGGACAACTGCAACTTCGCAATCCTTTCAAGCATCAATTTTACCGAGCCCTTCAACAAGCCGACGGAATTCGTTGAGTCGATTTCCCGCCTTGCAAACAGCATCGGCAACGGAAACGTTCTCGTTCAGCGTTTCGGAGATCTTGTCCGCGGAAGAAGAACAAACGACCATCGCCTCGGTCACAGCACCGTCACCCCGACCCTGAAAGCGACCCCCGGCGACATTTCCCTCGTAATGCCCCACAGAATTCTCACAAACATAATCGATACGATCTATGCCCTTGACAAGGTTGCGCCCGGTACGGCAAACGACGATACCCTTCTCTACGGTTGCGAAGCGAAGTATTATTCGATCCGCCCCGTTCACCAGCCGAATTTTGAGGTTATGGACGGCGCATATATCATCGGCGATTGCAGCGGTATCACCCGCGGGCTCTCCCAGGCGGGTGCGATGGGTCTCTTCGTTGCGGACGACATAGCAGGTAAAAACGTATGATAAAAAACGTTCTCTTCGATCTTGACGATACTATCCTTGATTTCGGAAAAGCCGAAAGAGATGCTCTGTCGCGAGCGTTTATCGAAAAAGACATTGAGCCGACAGACGAGCTTCTTTCGCGTTACAGCGTTATAAACGAGGAACACTGGAAGCGTCTCGAAAGAGAGGAAATCTCCCGGGACGAGGTCAAATACGGCAGGTTCCGCCAGCTCTTTGACGAATACGGAATAACCACCTCGCCCATAGAGACAGCCGACCTGTACGAGGATTTTTTAAGCCACGGACATTACTTTATCGACGGTGCGGAAGCGCTTCTCTCCTCCCTCTCCGAAAAATATCGGCTGTATCTCGTTTCAAACGGGACATACAGCGTTCAGGAGGGCAGGCTCGCAAGCTCCGGAATCGAAAAATATTTCAAAGGGATTTTCATTTCCGAGAAAGTCGGATGTGAAAAACCCAAAAAAGAATTTTTCGACGTTTGTTTCTCCCATATACCGAATTTTTCAAAGGAAGAGACCGTCATCATAGGCGACAGCCTGACCTCCGATATGCGCGGCGGCAAAAATGCCGGAATAAAGACAGTATGGTTCAATCGCAAGGGCAAAACGAACACTACCGATATGACCTTTGATTCAACCGCAACTTCGCTTTTTGAAATCGAAGATATAATAAAAAATCTGTAAAAAGCAAAAACCCCCGCGTCCGAAACAGACGCGGGGGATTTTTGCGCAGAAACAAAAAATCGGCTTCACACAAGGAAAAACCGATTTTATACATTTATATAATTTGCTTTCTCTCCCCAAAAATTCCGGTGCCTATGCGGATAATATCGGCTCCCTCGGCGAGCGCCTCAGGATAGCTTCCGCTCATACCCATAGAAAGAATTGCATCTCCGGAAAAGTATCTTTCATTTTCGGTTTTAAGCCGCGCAAGCAAAGCAAAATAGCCGCGCTTTTCATCAGAGCTGTCCGTCACCGGCGTGACCGCCATAAGCCCGCACAGGCGAAGATTTTTCATTTTTGAAATTTCTTCAAGCGCTGCGGAAAGCTCCTCCGGCAAAAATCCGCCCTTCTGCGGTTCTCTTCCGGTGTTCACCTCGCAGAGAATGTCCGTAACAACGCCGACATTTTCGCTCCTGCGGCTGATCTCCTGCGCAAGCGAAACGGAATCGACGCTTTCGATCATCGAAACCTTGCCGACAAGATATTTGACTTTGTTCTTCTGCAACGTCCCGATGAAATGAACCTCCGCCCCCGAAAGGTACGGCTCGTGCGAAAGAAATTCCTGCACGCGGTTCTCGCCGACAAGCGTCACACCGCAACTGTCAATCACGTACCGTATTTCCTCCGGTGTGCGATTTTTTATAACGGCGCAAAGGCGTGCCTTCGGATAATCCTTCATATCCCCGCGCACTCTTTCGATATTCGTTTTTATTCTTTCAAAATCGCTCATTCAGCCCACAATCTTTCCTTCATAAAGATTTGTATCGTCCAGAATCAGAAGATCATTCAGCGCAATCGGGGCAAACTTGCAGTCGTCTCCGACGTTACCGTCAACAAGATAGCTGCCGTCCCTCTCTCCGAGAATATTCACGGCGCGCACCCTCGCAATTCCCTTTTTGAATATATACACGCAGGTCTGCCCGTCGATGACGCGAACGGTTGACGACGGAACCCTGAGCCCCGTGCATTTTCCGCGCAGGATCTTCATCTGCTGGAACCTTGTCATATCAAAACCAATCGGTATATAAGACGAGGAAAAACAAAGCACTGCCTCGTTTTTTTCATAATTTATACTCTTGTATAAAAGATTTAACGACATTTCCTCCGGACACGAATTTCCGATAAAGCTGCATTTATAGTTTTCGCCGGAATAAAGCCCTTCAGCCTTTTCAAGCGTCGTTTTGCAGACAAACTGCCATTTGAAATTCGTGACGATCGCTCCGACGGCATTTGAATATTCGGTCTTTCTCACAGAGGTTATCTCGTCAAAGTTTTCCGTTGTAACGGTCATTGCAAGAGCAGTTGTCAGCTTGCCCTCGTAGCCGTCACAATACGAAAAGAAATATCCGGAGACATCCGTCGTAACGCTCTCGCCGACCCCGCCGAGCGACGAAATCAATGCTGCGCGCTCTGTCCGAAGAGCCGCCGCCTCTGAAGAAAAATCGGTCTTTCCCTTTGCCGCAAGCTCGCGACAGTTCATAAGAACGGAGAGCTCTTCTTTGTGTGCGTTTACCCAGATAAGCTCCCCCTGAGCCGTTTTCGAAGCTATTTCAAGTCTCAGGGCTTCGATTTTTACGTCCAGACTTTCGACGGTCACGCTCTCGCCGACCTTGCTCTTTTCAAGCACAGAGATCAGAGAGTTTATTGTTTTAAGTCGTTCCTCCGCTTCCGGAGAAGAAACTTCATAAACATCGGCGACCGTCGCTCCCGCTTTCATCTTTTCTCCGTCCGAAAAATGACGTTCAACCGTACCGGCAGAGAATGAAAGAATCGGCGCATCATCGCGGAAGATGTATCCCGAGAAAATTTCGGTATCGTCATAGCTTGCGTAAGTGACGACATAAAGCTGCGTTTCAGGCGCAAAAGCCTTGACGATATGATATATTATGTAAACAACGGCGATCAGCGACAGCACCGCGGAAATAATTATTTTCTTTTTCAGCGCCGGATTCCGCTTTTCCACATTATCCATCGCAATCGCCCCCTTTTATTTGTTTATTATCTTCTCCGCCTCGCAGACAAGCGAGCGGAAGTCGCCAAGCCTGTCCGGATAAAGCCAGTTTATGCTCGGATTTCTCCTCAGCCAAGTCAGCTGACGCTTTGCATAACGCCTTGTTCCGAGCTTGATTTTTTCAACGGCGTCCCCGAGCGAGCAGTCGCCCGCAATATATCCGAGCATTTCCTTATAACCTATCGCCTGCCCCGCCGTGCTCTCCGCAGACAAAAGCCCACGGGACACAAGCGAGCGGACTTCTCCTTCAAGCCCCGCTTCGATCATAGCGTCAACGCGCCTGTTTATACGGTTGTATAACACTTCTCTGTCATCGTAATCAAGCCCGATTATCAAGCTCTCATAAGGAGAATCGGATATTGCCTCTCTGTCGTGCTCGGTTTTTGTCTTGCCCGTAAGCTCATAAATTTCAATCGCGCGGGCAACTCTGCGAACATTGTTTGGATGTATTTTTTCAGCCGCCTGCGGGTCGATCTCACGCAATCTTTCGTGAAGCGCATCTGCGCCGTTTTTCTCGGCAAAGGCGATGAGCTCGCCCCGGAGCTTTTCATCGCTTTCAATCTCACCAAAATCCAGTCTGCCGAGAACCGTGTCAAGATACAGCCCAGTTCCGCCGCAAAGAACAGCTTTTTTCCCCCGCGACTGTACATCGGCTATGACCTTGTGTGCGCGCTCTGCAAATTCAGCGGCGGAGAAGTTTTCCGTCGGCTCGCAGATGTCAATCATATGATGACAAACCTCCGCCTGCTCTGCCTTTGTCGGCTTCGCCGTTCCGATGTCAAGCCCTCTGTATATCTGCATCGAGTCAAGGGAGATGAGCTCTCCGTCCAGCCTTTTGCAAAGCTCCAGCGCAAGCGCGCTTTTTCCGGAAGCCGTCGGTCCTGCAACGGCAATAATCTTATCGTTCATTTCAAAATCCTGTTTATATAGCTGTCGTCTGCGTTTTGGGTTTTATACTTCTGTATATAATTCATTATCACTTGATAAAGCAAGCGTCGCCGAACGAGAAAAATCTGTATTTCTCTTTCACAGCCTCGGCGTAAGCTCTCATTGTAAATTCCTTTCCCGCAAGAGCGGAAACAAGCATAACAAGCGTGCTCTCGGGCAGATGAAAATTAGTTATAAGGGCGTCTGTTGCCTTGAATTTATAGCCCGGATAAATGAAGATTCCGGTGTCATCACACATAGGATGAACAATTCCGTCATCTGTCGATGCGCTTTCAAGCGTTCTGCAAGAGGTCGTTCCGCAGGCGATTATTCTTCCGCCCGCCGCCCTGGCCGCATTTATAATATCCGCGCTCTCTTCGGTGACCGTGAAAAATTCGCTGTGCATTATGTGATCCTTGATGCTCTCCGCCTTGACGGGGCGGAACGTTCCGAGACCAACGTGAAGCATTACGGGCGCAATCTTTACGCCCATATCGCGAATCTTTGCAAGAAGCTCCTCCGTAAAATGCAGTCCTGCCGTCGGAGCAGCCGCCGAGCCGGACTCCTTTGCATAAACGGTCTGATAATCGTTGTTGTTTTTAAGCTCTTCGGTTATATACGGAGGGAGCGGCATTTTGCCGATCCTGTCCAGTATCGAAAACAGCGATTCCCCGCCGGTACGGTCATAATCGAAGGCAACGATTCTGTTTCCGTCCTCGATTATCTTGTCAATTGTTGCGGTCAGAATTCCGTCGCCGAAGGAAACCCTTGCCCCCTCGCGCAGTCTCCTGCCGGGGCGCACAAGCACCTCCCAACGGTCAAGCGATCTCTGGCGGAGGAGCAGAAATTCGCAGGCTGCGCCGCCCTCGCCGAGTTTTTTACCGTATATTCTCGCAGGAATGACCTTCGAATCGTTTATAACAAGGACGTCGCCCGGGCGGAGATACTCCGTTATGTCGCAGAATATCCTGTGCTCAAGGGTCTGGGTTTCCCTGTCCATAACGAGAAGCCTTGCGGCGTCTCTCGGCTCGCAGGGGTGCTGCGCTATCAGCTCCGGCGGGAGGTCAAAATTGAAATCCGATGTTTTCAGTTCCGTTTTTGAAAGGTCGTTTTTTATCATTTTATTTATTCCTTATACGATTGTATAATATTCAAAAATCAAATCGACGCCTCGATTTTTTCAATTGCGTCCGCTATCGCCCCGTCCTTTGCGTGGCAGAGACGGACGCCGCATATCTGTTTTACATTGTCCGTTGCGTTTTCAGGACACATCGCAACATCCGCCGCCCGGAGCATATCGATGTCGTTATCAAAATCGCCCATACAATATAACTTTACATCCGGGTTCGATTTTCTGATTTCATCCGTTATATATCTGAGCTGATACGCCTTGCTTATGCCCTTTGGCATAACCTCATAAAGCCAAGAGTTTGACTTTGTGTAGTCATACATAGGAAATTCGTCCCGCAGAATTTCAAATGTGCTTTTCAGCAGGTCTGGGTCTGAGATGAACACCGCCTTGAAATATTTACCCTCGCAGAGCTCGTCAAAGCTGACCGCCGTCGCAAAGCGATCGAGCTTCGTTCTTTCAAGGCTTTCCTTCATCGCAATGTCGTTTTTGTCATAAATGAAACCACGCTCGCAGGACGTCCGAAAGCCTATTTTGTCTCCCGCTATCTGCCTTACGCGATTGAAAAGCGGGCGAAGATGCTCTGTTTCGAGATAATGCACATTTTTCATCTCGCGCGTTCTGACGTCAAAGCAAAATGCTCCGTTGCAGAGAACGCATGGAATGTTCACATAGTTTTCAATCGACGGAATAACGCTGTAAATATCAATGTGGTTGCGACCGGAGGAAAATGTGAATTTTCCGCCGTTACCTATAAAATATCTGATTTTTTCAAGGTTGACCGTCGGCAGCGGCTCGCCGTGAAAAATGAACGTTCCGTCTATATCGGACGCCAGAATTATATTCTCAAATTTTTTCATAGCACCTCTCCGTTCTTCCGCAGCGCCGCAAGTACAGACGAAAAATCGTTCGGAAGCGGGCACTCAAAGCGCATTTTTTCCTTTGTTGACGGGTGAACAAGCTCCAACTCCTTTGCGTGCAGGCATTGTCCCGAAATCAGCTTCCCGTATTTTCTCTCCGCGGGATTTTTCTCCTGACCGTAAAGCGGATCGCCCAGAAGCGGATGCCCTATGCTCTGCATATGCACCCTTATCTGGTGCGTGCGCCCCGTTTCGAGCTCGCATTTCACATAGCAAAGGCCCGCAGCAAAGTTTTCAATCGGCGTTATATGCGTTATCGCTTCCCTGCCGCCCGTCACTATCGCCATTTTCTTTCTGTCAGAAGGGTTGCGCCCGATAGGCTTGTCCACGGTGCGCGCCTCCTCGATTCTTCCGAGAGCGACGGCGTGATACACCCTCGATATGCTGTGCGTTTTCAGCTCCTCCGAAAGAAACAGATGCGCCGCATCGTTTTTCGCAACAACGAGCAGCCCGCTCGTGTCCTTGTCTATCCTATGGACAATTCCGGGTCTTAAAACTCCGCCGATTCCGGAAAGCGAGCCGCCGCAATGATAGAGCAAAGCGGAGACGAGCGTCCCGCTGTAATTTCCTGCCGCAGGATGAACAACCATCCCCCTCGGCTTGTTTACAACGATTATGTCGCCGTCCTCATATATTATGTCAAGCGGGATGTTCTCCGCCTGCGCCTCGCAGGCTTTCATCGGAGGATATTCAATCTCAACCGTATCCCCGCTCCGCATTTTGTAGTTTTTTTCTTCTTTTCTGCCGCAAACGGTCACACACCCGTCCGAGATGAGCTTCTGCGCATAGGAGCGTGTGATCTCGTCCGATTCGGACAAGAAAACGTCGAGCCGCACACCCTCCGTATCCGGTCCGACGTTAAGTCTCGTCATTTTTTGTCTCCTCCGACGGTTGTTTCTTTTTCTTATCGTCAGCAAAAAACGTCTTATCTATAAAGACAAGGTAAATAAACATAAGTATCACGCCGACAACAGCGCAGCTGTCCGCAATGTTGAACCTCGGAAATCCGCTCGGTCCGAAAATGACGTTCAGAAACGGCAGATAAATGAAATCTATAACGTATCCGAGGAAGATACGGTCTATCATATTGCCGATCGCCCCGCCGATTATAAGCGAAAGCGAAAATCCGAAAAGGAAATGCAGGTTTCTGTATTTGTAAAGAATTATCGGCAGAACGACGATAGCGATCGCCGTAATCGCCATAAACACCCAGCGGTGATCGCTGAGTATTCCCCAGGCGGCGCCCTCGTTTCTTATATATTCAAGCTCGAATACCCCTTTTATGACGGGTATTCTCTCATAAAGCTCCATTCCGCCCGCAACGAGTTTCTTTGTCAGAAAGTCGAGCGCAACGGAAAGAACAATGATAATCGTCCATAAAAGCATTTAAAAGCCCCTCAAAATCAATCGTTATCCGAAAGAGAATCGCTTTCGGAATCAAAATCAAAACTCATCTGAACGCCGCTCTCGCGCCTTGCTGCTACAGCACCCGGCATTTCGTATTCGTCAAGCAGGTCCATAACGGCGGCTTTTCTGCCGTATGAACCGCTTTTTCTTCGTCCGCTACGGACGTGCGGTTTTTCCTCTGCGGTGTTTTGTGGCACACTCTCTTCTTGTTTTGCGGCTTCGGCGGTCGCTTCTTCCGCATTGTTTTTATCATCTGTATCCGGCGTGTCGTCAAGCCGACCTATGTCAAAGCCGTCAAGGTTGATCCCGAACTCCTCCGAAACGTCGCGGTTCATCGTCGAAATAACCCTTTCGACATACTGCTCCGGCGTCAGATCCTCCTCGTATTCAAACACGGGAGAAATGCGCTCGATAAGCTCGATATGCAGGCGGTAACGCTCAAAAAGCTCGTTTTTGAAAACGAGAATGTTCTCCTGCATAGATGAAAGCGCCGCCTTCTGAGCCTCGGTCTTATCACGGAAGCTGCGCAGAATCTTATCGCAACTGCGCTTTATCGAGGCAAGAATCGCATCGGATCTTTCATATGCGTCCGCAACTATTTTATCTGCCGCCGCTCTCGCCGTTTCAAGCGTCTGCTTTGCCTTTTCATCCTCGCCGGAAACATCCGCAAGCCGCATTTTTGTTTCCGCGAGCTCGTGCTCAAGTTTCGCGCGGTCACGGTAAAGCGCGTTATAATTTTCCGTAAGCGCGTTTATATAATTGTCCACCTCGCCGACATCGTAGCCTCTGAACGTCTTTCTGAAGTTACGCCCTGTGCCGCCCTTTTGTGATTGCAATGCCATAAACTCAAGCCCTTTCGTTTGTTTTGATCAAAAGCATCTCCGCGCCTCAATATAAAACTTGACGGGGCGGCAACGCCCCGTCCGTTTATAAAGCCTATGTAAGATCAATAAAGAGTGTCGCCGGAGAACTGGGCGGGCTGAGGAGCGGTTTCCGTTTCCGATGCAACTGCGCCAGTGCGTGCTTCGGGAGAAACTCTCATCTGATCGCCGGAAACGGCAACGTTATCGGGAGTGATAACGAATGTGTTGTTTGCAACTCTCTTGAGCTGACCGCCGATGGAATAAGCAACGCCGGAGAGGAAGTCAAGAATTCTTCTTGCCGTCTCTTTGTTTGTCGCTTCAAGATTGAGAACGACCGTGCGGTTGTTGAGAAGGTGATCTGCGATCTGTCTTGAATTTACGAATGTGTCGGGTCTTACAACCTTGAGTTCTATCGAAGAAGCGTTGAGGCTCACGCCGCGATTGACGTTACGAGCGGGAACGTCGCTATCGTCATATCCTGCGCCCATATCGTCATCTTCGTATACGTCTTCTGCTTCGCCGCCGTTTACCATTGTTTTGATCTTATCGAATAATCCCATTTTATACCTCCGAAATATTTGAATTCTTTTTATTTTTCAGTTCAAAGCGGGGGTATTTCCCCTATACTTCCGCCGATAATATATTATAACATATACATATAGCAATTTGCAATCGGTTTTTGATAAAATTTTTATATTTTTTATAACAATTTACGGAAATCTCCGCCTTGTCCCCCGCAAAAGAATATTCGGCTCGGAAAATCAAAAAACGCCGGTAAAAAACCGGCGTTTTTCTTTTATGGGATTTTATAAAATCGTGTTCAGAATCGTCATTGCGGTGCTGCCGCCGTCCGGGATGAACTTACTGAAAACAAGCCCCAGAATTCCGGCGGATGCCAGAATAATGATGAATATGATAAAAAGTATAGCGCTGCAGAAAAACGAACGCGCATAGTTTCTGCGGTTTATGTTTGATCCGTCAAGCGAATAGATCACGAGGAACACAAAGCCCACGACGGGTACCGCAAAGAGTATCGAGTATGCAAAATATTCCCACATTCCGAGCGGGCGATATTTGCTTGGCAGTCTGTCGGCTGTGATTTTTCCGTTATCCATACTTCCCTCCGAAAAATTTTTATTTTGTTCCGAAAAGTCTGTCGCCGGCGTCTCCGAGGCCGGGGATGATATAAGCGTGGTCATTGAGTCTTTCGTCAACAGCCGCTGTGTAAATATCGACGTCCGGATGTGTCTCCTGAACCTTCTTTATGCCCTCGGGTGCGGAAACGAGACATTCAAAGCGGATGTTTGTGCAGCCGTGCTGTTTGAGCATTGTGATGGCGTCAGCCGCGCTGCCGCCTGTTGCGAGCATAGGGTCAACAACGATAACTATTCTCTCGCCGATGTCCGTCGGCAATTTGCAATAGTATTCGTGAGGCTCGTGCGTATCGGGATCTCTGTAAAGTCCGATGTGTCCGACCTTTGCAACGGGAACAAGGTCGAGCAGTCCGTCAACCATTCCGAGACCCGCTCTGAGTATCGGCACAATGGCAACCTTCTTTCCCGAAATGACCTTTGCCGTCATTTTCTGAATGGGCGTATCGATTTCGATGTCTTCGAGGGGCAGGTCGCGCGTGACCTCATAGCCCATAAGCATAGAGATCTCCTTGAGAAGCTGGCGGAAGTCCTTCGGACCTGTCTCCGTCATTCTCATATGCGTCAACTTGTGCTGGATAAGCGGGTGGTTGATTACGTGAAGTTCGCTCATTTTTTCATCTCCTGACCTTTCCGATTTTTCGGAAATTTATTTTCACTTTTTATTATAAAACAAAGGCGCGTTTTAATCAATAGCAAAAACGCACCTTTTTTCATCGAATATTCAGATATTTTTTAGGAAAGGTATCTCATCTTTGCCGAGCTCGATTGTTTTTCCGCGCAGATTCTCAAGCGGAGCGGAAACGTCGTCCCCGAAAATCGCCTTATAGGCGCAAAGCGACTGGCGGTATATCCCCTTTTTTCTGTCCCCGCTGTTTTCTGCATATTTCCCGTCTCCGATGAGCGGATGACCGATACTTGCCATATGCGCGCGTATCTGATGAGTTCTTCCCGTTACCAGCTCAACCTCAAGCAAGGCATTTTCGCCTTCAACGCTTATGACGCGGTATTTTGTGACAATTCCCTTTGCGTCTCCGGAGCGGGGCTTTTTCTCAAAAACACGGACCGTGTTCTTCTCGCCGTCCTTTATCAGGTACCCGCGGAGCGCGTCCTCCCTCTTTGCGGGAACGCCGTGCACAAGGCAGAGATAAAACTTGCCTATCTTCCTCTCCTTGACAGCCTCGTTCATCGCTCGCAGAGCGGCGGCGTTCTTCGCCGCAAAAACGATACCGCAGGTGTTGCGGTCGATACGGTTGCAAAGAGCGGGAGCAAAGGAATTTTCTTTTTCCTCGTCATATTCGCCCTTTTGCCAGAGGTATGCCTTTATCTGCTCGATGAGCGTGTTCTGCTCGCCCTCCTCGTCGCTATGGCAGAGGAGTCCGACGGGCTTGTTTGCGACGATTATGTTCTCATCCTCATAAACGATGCCGAAAACCGGCTTGATTTTCTTATAAAAAGCGTCGCTTTCGCGCGGAAAGAATTCGTCGCTTATAAAGAGCAGAATTTCGTCCCCCTCGCAGAGCATCTGCCCGATCTCCGCCCGCTTTCTGTTCACCTTTATCTTCTTCGTCCTGATGAACTTATACATAAGTGATTTCGGAAGCAGGGGGTACGCCTTTGAAAGGAACTTGTCCAGTCTCTGCCCTGCGTCGTTACGGTTTATATAAACTTTTCTCATTTGCCTTCGTCCTCGCACAGTGCGCCGTAGGCGCACCCGTTTTTATAGTCCATAGCTACACATTTCACGATTTTCCCCAGCAGACATTCGTCCGATTTTATCTTCACATCCAGCATATTCTGCGCGTGGCCGAAATAATATTCGTCCTGCTTTTCCTCGATAAGAACGTAAAGCGGGGTCCGCTTTTCAATGTAGCTTTTATATACTTTTTCGGAAATCACCTCTCCGGCAGCGGCAAGCTCCGAGCATCTTCTGATCTTTGTTTCGGGCGGAATTTTGTCCGTCATCTTCTCCGCTTCCGTGCCCGCCCGGTCCGAATAAGGGAAGATATGAATGTGATAAAGCCCGATGTCCTCGCAAAGGCGGCACGTCTCTCTGAAATCCTCCTCCGTCTCTCCCGGGAAGCCGACTATCACATCTGCCGAAAATTCCGCGTCCGGGAATACCGTTCTTATCATCGCAACCGACCTTCTGACCATATCGGGGTTATATTTCCGTCGCATTTTTTTCAGCACCTCCGCGCTCCCGCTCTGGAGCGAAAGATGAAACGAAGGTAAAAATCCGCGGCAGTTTTTAAGCGAATTTATGAGCTTTTCATTCAGCACGGAAGGCTCAAGCGACGCAAGCCTGACGCGCTCCGCCCCGCTTTCGCAAGCCGCCCGGACAGCGTCCGCAAGCGTATAGTCCTTGCCGTCTCTGCCGTATGACGCAACCTCGATTCCCGTCAGCACTATTTCCCTGCACCCGCTCCGGACGATCGCCTTCGCCTCTGCTCCGATCTCCTCGGGATCACGCGAAACGACACTTCCCCTCGCCCTGCGGATTATGCAATAGGCACAATGATTATCGCACCCGTCCTCAATTTTCAGATACGCTCTGTCGCCCTTGAAATGCCCCATAAACATCTTTTCCATAGGCACTCCGGCAAGCTCTCCGACCTCGGTCTTTCTCTCGAAGCCGCCCATAACAGCACGAACGGCAAAGTCGACGGCGGCAAGCTTGTTTCTTGTCCCGCAGACGAAATCCGCCCCGAGCTCAAACGCCTTCTGCGGGTTTATCTGGCAATAGCAACCCATAGCGATGACAACGGCTTGCGGATTTAAATGCTTCCCGCGCCTTATGAACTGCCGCGACTTTCTGTCCGCCTCTGCCGTAACGGAGCAGGTATTGACTATATAAACATCGGCTTTTTCGCCCGGATCGCATATTTCAAAGCCGTTTTCCGCAAGTCTCTCGCAGACCACGTCCGACTCATATTGATTTGTCCTGCAACCCAGCGTATATATCGCCGCTCTCGGTTTTCTTTCCATAGCTTTCTCCAAAATAAAATGAGATGACCTTTATCATCTCATTTTACACCATATTTATTATAAAGTCAATTCAATTCGGAGGAGAACATAAAAACCAACTGCCGAGTTTTTTCAGCATAGACCAGAAATTTATCTTTTCAACAGTCTCCGCCGCCAGAATATCTGCCGTGCCGACGCTTTTTCCGTCCAGCATATAGGTCACCGTGCCGATTTTCTCCCCCTTTGCAATCGGTGCCGTCAGCTTTTCGGGAACATCTGTCATCTTTTCAATCTTCGATGCATCTCCCTTTGAAACGACTGTCGAAAAACCTTGGCTTACACCATTTACCGTATTTTCCTTTCCTCCCGTGACCTTTATCCCCTCAAACTCCTCCGGCTCATCCGTATAAACGGAATAATTTGCAAAACCGAAATCAAAAAGCGACTTTGCCGCTTCGTTGCGGATGTCCCTCGTCGGTGCCGCCATAATAACGGCGATCAGGTTAAGCCCGCCGCGCTCCGCCGTTGCGCTGATACAGAATTTTGCCTTTGCCGTCGAGCCTGTTTTCAGCCCCGTTGCACCTTTATAAAAGCGGATCAGACGGTTTGTATTTGTCAGTCCGAAAGCTCCGTCACGTATGGTGTCCATCCAGAGCGTCGAATAATTATAAACCAGCTCGTGACTGATGACCTCGCGGGATATTATCGCTATATCGCGCGCAGACATCGTGTGGCTTGTCGCCGTGTCGTCAAGACCCGTAGGGTTTTCGAAATGCGTGTTTTTGCAGCCAAGTTCCTTTGCCCGCTCGTTCATCCGCGCAACAAATGCCTCCTCGCTCCCGCAAACATACTCTGCAAGAGCAACAGCCGCATCATTGGCGGAAGCGACTATCATACTTTTGAGCAGATCGCTTACGCTCATCGTCTCGCCGGGCGCAAGAAAAACCTGCGAACCGCCCATCGACGCCGCATTCTCGCTGACGGAAACCATTTCGTCGAGAGAGATTTTGCCCGAGTCGATCGCTTCAAGAACGAGGAGCATCGTCATCGTTTTTGTGACGGATGCCGGCGGAAGGGGCTCGTCTGCATTCTGCTCATAAAGCACAGTGCCGCTTCCCGCTTCCATTAAAATCGCGCTGACAGCATCGACCTTTTTTCCGTATTCAACAGCCGCAGGCGCATCAGCAGAGACCTCCGTATCCCCTCCGCCTCCAGCAAAAGCGCAGAGCGAAAACGCAAATGCCAGAATCGCCGCCGTTATAACCGATATGTATTTTTTCATATTCTTCTTCCTTTCGCTTTGTCTTGGTAAAGAATATGAAGGTCGCGCCGCATTTATTCCGAATAAAGCAAAAAACGGACGGCAACCGCCGTCCGCTTTGATACTTTTTGCTTATTTCTGAGCCGCTGTGATTATCGTTGTGAAATCCAGAACCTTGAGCGAAGCTCCGCCGATAAGTCCGCCGTCGATGTCCTTCATAGAGAGGAGCTCGTCTGCGTTCTTTGCGTTCATAGAGCCGCCGTACTGGATTGTCATTCCGAGAGCAGTCTTTTCGTCATAAATGCCTGCAACAACTTCGCGGATAGCCGCGCAGACCTCTTCAGCCTGCTCTGCCGTCGCCGTTTTGCCGGTGCCGATAGCCCAAACGGGCTCATATGCGATTATAACGTTCTTTGCCTGCTCCGCCGCTACACTCATAAGAGCGATCTTTGTCTGGCGGGAAACGGTCTCCGTTGTGATGTTCTGCTCGCGCTCCGTGAGCGTTTCGCCGACGCAAAGGATGACCTTGAGTCCTGCATTGAGAGCGGCAAGCGTTCTCTGGTTGACGGTTACATCCGTCTCGCCGAAGTACTGTCTTCTTTCGCTATGACCGATGATAACGTATTCCGTGCCGACAGCGCAGAGCATTTCAGCGGAGATTTCGCCCGTGTATGCTCCCTTTTCGGCAAAGTGAACGTTTTCCGCGCCGATTTTTATGTTTGTACCTTCCGCAGCCTTGACAGCCGTTGCAATGTCAACAAACGGCACGCAGAGAACGATTTCGCAGCCGTTCATAGAAGCGACAGCGGGAGCAAGCTCCTTTATGAAAGCCTCCGTAGCCGCGGGGGTCATATTCATCTTCCAGTTGCCGGCGATAACGGCTTTTCTGTTTGTCTTATCCATTATAAATCGCCTCCGCAATTATTTATCAAGCAGGCAAGCTATTCCGGGGAGCTCCTTGCCTTCAAGGAATTCAAGGGACGCGCCGCCGCCTGTCGAGATGTGCGTCATCTTGTCGGCATAGCCGAGTTTTTCAACTGCTGCAGCAGAGTCGCCGCCGCCGATGATCGATACAGCACCGCTGTTTGCGATAGCTTCCGCAACTGCGCAAGTGCCGCCTTCGAAGTTCTTCCATTCGGAAACGCCCATAGGTCCGTTCCAGACTACCGTTCCTGCTCCTGCGATTGTCTTTGAGAAGAGCTCTCTTGTCTTATCGCCGATGTCAAGACCCATCCAACCGTCCGGGATAGCGTTTGAATACATTCTCATATGAACGGTGTTCTCGTCATACTCTCTGCCGATGATGTTATCAACGGGGAGAATGAAGCTGACGCCCTTTGCTCTTGCCTTTTCAACAGTTGCCTTTGCAACGTCGAGCTTGTCGTATTCGCAGATGGAGGTACCGACGTTCTGACCGAAAGCCTTGAAGAACGTGTAAGCCATACCGCCGCCGATGATAAGCGTATCAACCTTGTCTATAAGGTTCTCGATAACGCCGATCTTATCGGATACCTTTGCGCCGCCGAGAACAGCGACAAACGGTCTCTTCGGGTCTTCGAGCGCCTTGCCCATAATTGTGATTTCTTTCTGAATGAGGTAACCGCAGACAGCGGGAAGTCCGCCGTACATAGCAACGCCTGCCGTTGAAGCGTGAGCTCTGTGAGCCGTGCCGAAAGCGTCGTTTACGAATACGTCGCCGAAGGCTGCGAGCTTCTTTGAGAATTCCTCATCATTCTTCTCTTCCTTCTTTGTGAAACGTGTGTTCTCAAGAAGAACGATCTTTCCGCCTTCGAGAGCGGCAACCTTTGCCTGAGCGTCCTCGCCGACTGTGTCCTCTGCGAATGTTACGATGCCGCCGAGATACTCATTAAGTCTGTCAGCAACGATCTTGAGAGAGAACTTCTGCTTGTCGCCCTGAGCTTTTTCGATGTATTTTGCCGTAGCTGCTTCTCTTTCCTCTTCGGGAAGAGCCGCAACAGCCGCAGCTTCCTTCTTTGAGAGCTTGATCTCTTTGTCAAAAATGTTGTGGGGCTTGCCCATATGGGAGCAAAGAACAACCTTGCAGTTCTTCTCAACAAGATATTTGATCGTCGGAAGAGCTTCTGTTATTCTCTTGTCACTTGTGATCGCTCCGTCCTTTACGGGTACGTTGAAGTCGCATCTTACAAGGACTCTTTTGCCGGCAACGTCGATATCTTCTATCGACTTTTTGTTGTAAGTCATTTTTATATACCTCGCTAATTTTAAGATTTTCTTATGTAGTATATCATCTTTATTTTGCTTTTTCAATATATAAAATGATAATTTTCGTCGAAATTATCATTTTCCGCCGCGCAGAATGTCCCCTTCGGACACCTCAAACGGCACGGAAACATAAAATTTCATATCCGGATGCGGCGCGCTCTCAATCTCTTCCCCGTTTTCATTATATATTTTGTCGACGGTAAACCCCCGTCCGAACTTTCCAGGAGAAACAATCTCCGCATATTCGCCCCTTGAGAGCTTGTTCTTCTGACGAAATCCGGTCAGTCCGTTCATCTTCTCTCCCGTCGCGACGGCAAGATACGCCTTGTCCCTGATGTAACCGAGGGAGGAGGTTGTCTGGGCGTTATCGCAGGGGGCTCCGTAAAAATAGCCCGTTGCGTATTCCCTGTGGCTTACCGATTCGAGCTCGTCCATCCAGCGGCTGTCAAAAACATAGCCCTCGCCGAGCTTTTCATAGCCGTCAATCGCCGCCCTGTACGCATTTGTGACAACGGCTGTATAATATGCGCTTTTCATACGTCCCTCTATTTTGAATGACGATATTCCCGCCCTTATAAGTTCGGGAATATGGTCTACCATACAGAGATCCTTTGAGCTCATTATGAACGTTCCGTCCGGCGTCTCTTCAATCGGCATAGGCGAATCCTTGCGCTTTTCCTCACTTATTGTATAGCTCCAACGGCAAGGCTGAGCGCACGCTCCGCGATTGCCGTCCCTGCCTGTCAGCGCATTTGAAAGCAGACATCTGCCGGAAAACGAAACGCACATCGACCCGTGCACAAAGGTTTCGATCTCAAAATCGTCCGGGACGTTTTTGCGGATTTCAATTATCTCGTCAAGCGAAAGTTCTCTTGCAAGCACGGCCCTTTTGGCTCCGAGCGACCGCCAGAAAAGGCAGTCCGCCGCGCTGACGATACCCGCCTGAGTTGAAACGTGTATCTCCGTTTCGGGCAGGACCTCCCTTGCAAGGGCAAACACCCCCGCGTCCGCGATTATGAGTGCGTCCGGCTTTATCTTTCCGAGAAACTCAAAATATTCGCGCAGGGCGGGATATTCGTTTGTCCTCGGCAATGTGTTTACGGTTATATGCACCTTTTTCCCGAAGGAATGCGCATAGGCAATCGCCTCCGCCAGCTCCTCGTCCGTAAAGTTTTCGGCAGCACTTCGCATTCCGAAGCGTTTCCCCGCCAGATATACGGCGTCCGCCCCATAGCGGATCGCCGCCTTCATTTTTTCAAAATTCCCCGCAGGAGAAAGAAGTTCGGGCATTTATGAAAATCCTTTCAGTTATTTTTGTCTGCGGCGATCGCCTTCATATGCTCGGCATATGTTCTTGAAAACACCGCATTTTTATTTTTTGTGCAGATGAAATAATAGTAATCCGATTTTGCGGGCGAAATCGCCGCTTCGATTGCGTCAAGCCCCGGAGAGCATATCGCGCCGGGCGGAAGCCCCTGCACTCTGTATGTGTTATAGGGGGAATCGATGTTCAGCTCCTCCTTTATCGGTGCGCCTGCCTTTTTTCCGCCACCTATGGCGTAAACGACAGTTGCGTCGCTTTCAAGCCTCGGCATAGAACGGGATGAGAGTCTGTTGTGAAAAACAGATGAAATATAAGGCATATCCGCTTTGTAATACGCCTCTTTTTCTATCATCGACGCAAGCGTCAGAATCTCGCCTATGGAAAACCCGCTTTCCTCAGCCCTTTTTCTCATATCCGCGGTGAATCTGACATTGAAATTCTCAAGCATTTTATAGATCGCCTCGGTCTCCGTCGAATCGGAATAAAAATAATAAGTGTCCGGGAAAAGATAGCCTTCAAGGCGGTATATCCTGCCCTCCGACCGGATATTTTCGAGAAAGTCAAAACCGAAGTCAAAATCGTTTATAACGGAGATGAATTTCTCCCTCTCGCCGATTCCGGCAGAAACGAAAATATCGATTATGCTTTCGACCGTGCTTCCCTCCGGAAACGTCAGCTTTATCTGCGTTCTTGCACCCTTTTTGCTTTTTATCGCGCGGCGCAGCTCGTCATAGCAGAGCGAAGAAGAAAGCGAAAATTCGCCGGAAAGATATTTTCCGTCGTCGCCGCGAAGCTTTGAATAAAGCTCGTATACAAGCGGGTATTTTATCAGCCCCGCTTTTTTATATATCTTTGCGACATCCGAAAGCCCTGCCCCCTCAGGAACGGTAACCGTAACAGACGCCGCCCCCTCCTCTCCGAAGGCGAAAACCTCCTTCGTTGCAGACCAGATAAAAGCGGACAGAATGACCGAAATGAGCACCGCCCAGAACAGCACCCCGCCGCCGTTTGATTTTCTTTTCAAAATACGCTCCTCCGCAGAATTTTTTAATTATTCTGCGGAAAAATGCGGTTTTTATGCGGAAAAATTCTTTTTCAGAGAGCGTCTATAAGCGCAACGACGGCAAAAAGTCCGATCTCGATCAGCATAGGCTTTGCCGTAAAAACGGAAAGATAAGCGGAAAGCCTGTCCCCCTTTGAAACGGTTGCCGGCGGCTCGTCGCCATCCTCCGCACGCGTCCTTGCAATCTTTTCCGCAACTCCGAGAAAGACAAACGCAAAGATCAGATAAAGCGCGATGAGTATCAGCCAGAAAAGCAATTCGCTATCCGGGTTTGAAGAAAACAACCAGACGTATTTCTCCCCGAAAAGGACGAATATGTTGTATGCGATATGTGCTATGACAGCCGTCATCGCAGAGCCCGTCAGAAAAACGGCAAAGCAAAGGAGCGCGCCGTCAAAAAAATAGATCGGAAACTGCGCAAAATCAAAATGGATGAATGCAAAAAGCAGCGACGACGCTATCGCCGAGCAAAAAAAGCCCGTTTTTGAATATTCCGAAAAAACTATGCCTCTGAAAACGAATTCCTCCGCTATCGCAGGCACTATCGCAAGCGCAATTACAGGCAGAAGAATATCGAGCAGGCTCTCCGTTTTGACGGAAAAACTGCTTCCGTACAGCCTGTATGCCGAATAGTCGTAACCGAAATAGAAAACGCCGAATTTCAGGATACAGCTCTGAAGCATAAGCAAAACAGCGCAGAGCGTTGTAACGGCGAGACTCCTCTTCTTCGGAAACGACAGCCGTATTTTCCCGATAAGCCCCTTGCCGCGGATAAAGCAATAAAGCGCCGCAGGCACGCCGAATATCAGCAGATTCAAAACGATTATCGCAACATAGCCCGCCACGGGACTTCCGATGCTCCCGAAATTCAGAAACGTCGGTACGATCATCAGCACGGATATTGTAAGTACAAGCAGAGGCGGCCCCGAAAGTCCGCCCTTGCTCTTATTTTTTTGCATATATTCCTCTTTCGGTTATAAGCACGTCTACCGCAAGATCAAAACGACCGTGCGGAACGGAATTCGCTATAAAATCGGTGTACGCAACGCCGACCTTCGTTCCCTTGAAGGAGGAGAGGTATCTGTCGTAATAGCCGCCGCCGTAACCGATACGGTAGCCCTTTTTGTCATAAACTATGCCGGGGATTATGCAGATGACGTTCTTCTTTTCACATTCGTCCTTGTCAAACGCGGGAGCGTCGGCTTTCGGCTCAAGAAGACCGTATGTCGATTCCTCAAGCTCGTCAAGCGAGGTCACATAATGGAAAACCATACTTCTGTCCTCGGGATTGCAGCGCGGGAAAGCAACCTTCTTCCCCGCTTCGAGCGCGGCGATTGCGATCGGCTTTATATCGATCTCGTCCGCCTTCGGCATATAAAGAAGGAGCACATCCGCATAGCGGTATGTTGCGCTCGCAACAACGTTCGAGCTGACTTTTGCGTCCTTTTCTGCCTTGACGCCGTCCTCGAGGGCACGGCGTTTTTCAATATAATATTCTCTTATTTCTGTTTTGTGTTTACGAATTTCATACATAATTTTCAGTCCGCCACTATACTTTTTCTTATTTTTCCGGCTGTTTCGAAGCCGAATAGAGCCTCTGTCAGGGCGAGCGCAAATTCAACAGCCGCTCCGACTCCCGCTCCCGTGATTATTTTTCCGTCGCGGCAAACGTCGCCGCCCGTGTATATTGCGCCGCCGAGCCCGCTCTCCATTCCCGGATAGCACGTTGCGCTTCTGTTTTCGAGAAGTCCCAGCCCGCCGAGAATCGTCGGGGCTGCACATATCGCCGCAATGAATTTATCCTCATTTACCGCGCGACGTATAAAATGCAGAACCTTCTCCGATTTTCCGAGGTATTTCGTCCCCGGCATTCCTCCGGGAAGAACGACCATATCAAAGTCCGCTGCGTCCGCAAGCTCCGTCTCCGCTATATCCGCTTTGACGGTTATCCCGTGCGCGCCGGTGCGCATTACGCCGCCGACGCCGCAGATTGTGACCTCCGCGCCCGCTCTGCGAAGAATATCGGCAGGGGTCAACGCTTCGACCTCCTCCGTCCCCTCCGCGAAGAATAAAATTACTTTTTTCATAAGTATCACTTCCCGTTTATATCAAGGAGCATCGTTGCTTCTTCAAGAATTTTCCCCGCAATCTCGTCCTCTGAGAGAGGATCCTTGCCGTCATAGCAGACAATCCTCTTCCAGCCCAGCTTGTCGCAGGCGTAAAGCGCAGCTTTATAGCTTCTGTGCATATAGTCCGGATCGAGCTCGTGAATATCCTGCTTCTGACCCGTTTCCTCGCTGCGTCTTCTGACAAGCTCAAGCGAGATCTCCGGCTTCATTTCAAGAAACATAACTATGTCCGGCGCGGGAATTCCGAGCTTGTTGTATTCAAAATCGAAAAGCCACGAAAGATACTCGTCCCAGTCCTCTCTGTCCGTTTTTTCAAGCTGATGAACGGCGTTTGAGGTTGTGTATCTGTTTGTGATTATAACGGAATCGGGATCGTCATAAAACTCTTTCCATTTGCATTTGTACGAAGCGTACCTGTCAACGGCGAAGAATGTCGAAGCCGCATAAGCGTTGACAGCCTCCGGATCTGTCCCGAATTCCCCTCCGAGATACATTTTGACAAGCGCAGAGGATTGACTGTCATAATCCGGGAAGGATATCATCCTCACATTCTTCCCCTGCGATACAAGCTCGTCATAAAGCCTTTGGCTTTGCGTTGTTTTTCCCGAGCCATCAAGCCCGTCAATAACTATCAGTTTCCCCACGGAGCATCATCCTCCTCGTTTTCATTTGTTTCCCCGCCGCTTCTCATCTGCATTTCGTAATATTGCTCGCGCGTTATCAGCACCGACCTCGGCTTCTGCCCGTCCGGCGGGCTGACTATCCCGCGGCGCTCCATCACGTCGATCAGCTTTGCCGCTCTGCCGTAGCCAAGAGAGAGGCGACGCTGGATGAGAGACGTTGATATTTTCTTTTCGTCTATCGCAAGCTCGATTGCCGCGCCGAGCATATTATCCTCGGGCGAGTCTCCGTCGTCATCGTCTCCGGAACCTGCGGACTGAGCCTTGCTCTTCTTGCCGCAAAGCTCGGCTTCTTTGTTTATTGAGTCAACTATCTTGCTGTCATACTCGCCGGTTTCGCTGTGTTCCTTGATGAAGGCGATGATCTCGTCTATCTCGTTTTCATCGACATACGCGCCCTGAACACGCACAGGCGACATCGATCCGACCGGCGAAAACAGCATATCGCCCCTGCCTATCAGCTTTTCCGCGCCGGCAGAGTCAAGTATCGTTCTTGAGTCTATCTGCGAGGAGACCTTGCAGGCAATACGGGACGGAATATTTGATTTGATAGTACCCGTGATAACGTCAACGGAGGGACGCTGCGTACCGATAATAAGGTGCATTCCCGCCGCTCTTGCCTTCGCCGCTATACGGTTTATCGAGGTTTCAACGTCATCTGGAGCCGCAAGCATAAGATCCGCAAGCTCGTCTATTACTATGACGATCTGCGGCAGCTTTTCGGCTGTCGGGTCGTTCTTTGTCGCCTCGTTGTACTGGGCGAGGTTTTTCTTTCCCGTCGATTCGAGAATATCATAGCGACGTTCCATCTCCGTAACAGCCCAGTGCAAGGCGCCGGCTGCCTTTTTCGGATCGAACACAACGGGAACAAGAAGATGCGGAATACCGTTGTACATACTGAACTCGACCTTCTTCGGGTCAATGAAGATAAACTTGACCTCGTCCGGACGAGCCTTATAAAGAATGCTGACGACTATCGAATTCATACACACGGACTTACCCATACCGGTTGCGCCCGCGATAAGCAGATGCGGCATTTTTGCAACGTCGAGATAAACCTTTGCTCCCGCAAGGTCGATTCCGAGCCCCGCCGTCACCTTGCTCTTTGCGTTTCTGAATTCCTCGCAGTCTATAAGCGAGCGGAGGTAGACCGTTGAAACGTTCTTGTTCGGCACCTCTATTCCGATCGCGCTCTTTCCGGGGATGACACCCGAAATACGAACAGTAGACGCAAGGCTCAGGGAAATATCGTCCGAGCGGTTCATTATTGCAGAGACCTTTGTTCCCTGCTTCGGCGCGATTTCATACCTCGTTACCGCAGGCCCTCTCGAAATATCGACAAGCTCCGTATGAATATTGAACTCGTCGAGCGTTTCGATAATCTTTTTTGCATTCAGCTCCATCTCCCGCTTCGAATCGCCGCCGGTCTGCTCCTTGTATTGAAGAAGCTCGACAGGGGGGAAAACATAATCCGGAACTTCGGGCTCCGGCGGCGGAAGGATTATCGGCTCCGGGGCAGGCTTCTGCTCCTTTGCGGGTCTTGTCCTTCTCGGAGAAACGGTCTCCTTCTTGACCTTTATTTCAGCCTGCGCCTCGGAGGCGTCGGCGTCGTAATAATCGTCAGACTTTGACGAGAACTTTTCCATAGCCTCTTTGCTCTCGGGCTGGTCGAAAATGTCGTCAAGTTCCAGATCGTCCTCGTTTACAGTCACAGGAAGAATCGTCTCCGTGCGGACGTTTTTCTCCTTTTCGGATTCCTCTTCAAAATAGTCCTTCAAGCCGTCGTCATATTTTTCTTCGCCTGCGGCGGGCTTTTGGCCACGGTCGCCTGAGCCGCTCTCGTCATAAAAGAGATCCTCTTCTATATCGCCCCTGTGCCGCTGCGGCTTCTCCGCCCTGCGGACAGGAACCTCGGGAGCCTTCTCGCGACTTTTCTCCTGCGCCTGCTCTCTCTTCTTTTTCTTGTTCTCTTCTCTGCGCTCCATTCTGTGAACGGCATAAAACTTTGCCCTTTCCCAGAACATAGCGGGCGTCAGCCCGAAGAGGAATATCGATATGATTATAAAGAACACGAGCGAGAAAATAAGTACGCCGACATCGCCGATTCCTTTTGCGAAAAACAGCTCACAGCTTCCACCGACGGCCCCACCGCCGACAAGCCTTTGCCCGTTCTCGAAAAGCACGGAAGCAGTCTCGTCCTCTTTAACCATATCAAACAATCTGAGTATGGAATGAACGGTCATTGAAAGGAAGAACACCGTAAGGACGGAAAAGCTCCATTTATAATGCACGGCTCCCGTCCCGACGTCGCGCTTGTGAAAGATTGCGTGGTTCAGTATAAGGAAAGGAATGATTATCGCCGAGCCTCCGAACGCTCCGAAAAGCCCCTCGAAGAGAAACTTTCCGATAACGCCGCCGGCGCTGGGTAGTATAAAGCATATCCCAACGAACAGCGCAAGCGCGAAAAGCACAATCGTCATCACCTGATTTCCGATCGATGAAGGATTCGCCGGCGCTTTCTCCTTTTTTTCCTTCTTCCCGTTTACCTCTTCCTCGATGATATCATCTTTTTTGTTTTTGTCATTCCTTGTTTTTTTATTTCCGGACAATTTGTCATTCCTCCGTTTCATATGTTTTTATCCGAGTATCGCCGCCGCAAGACCGACGGCAAAGCAGTATATCGAAAAGTATGAAAATCTGTCTTTTTTCGCAATGAAGTCTATCAGCTTCAAGGCAAAAAATCCGGTCACCGCGGCACATATCATTCCCGCGGCATATATCCCGAGCTGCGACGTCTCAACCGGCGTTTTAAGGGTATCGACGGCGCTGATGATGTTTGCGCCGATTATCGCCGGCAGCGACATTATAAAGGAAAACCTCACCGCCTGCGTTCTTTCAAGCCCGCAGAGAAGCCCTCCGGTTATCGTCATTCCGGAACGCGAAAGCCCCGGCACGACAGCCGCAAGCTGAAACGCTCCGACGGCAAACGCCCTTCCTGCGCCGAGCTCCTCCGCTCTCCTTTTTCCCCTTCCGAGTCTGTCGCCGAGAAGAAGAATGAGCCCGTTTATAATAAGAAGAATACCGATCGCCCTCGGATTTGCCGCAACGCCCAATGCGCCGTCCTTTATGAAAAACGCAAACGCAAGGGGAACCGTCGCAAAGATTATATAAAGCGCAAATCTCTCCGTTCCGGAAAGCTCCTTTGCCCTGCCGGAAAACAGCTTTCCGAGCATTGTGAAAAAAGCCCCGATTAGCGAAAACACATCTCTTGAATAAACGCAGACGACCGCTGCAAGCGTCGCAAGATGCAGCATTATATCAAATGTCAGACAGGCTTCCGGGTCGGCAATGCCGAAAAGCGAATGCAAAAGCGAGAGATGACCCGAGCTTGAGATCGGCAAAAACTCCGCCGCCCCCTGAACAATTCCGCAAATGACAGCTTCAATCAAAGTCATAAAGACCGCCTTTCAGCTATAATCTCTCTGCCAAAGAGGAATATTCTTCCGCCAGTATAACAAAGTAATTATAGCACAGAATAAAATAAAATACAACCGAAAAATAAGGAAATAAAAATAAAATGAATGAAAATATTCTTTCCCGCTCCGAAACAAGAAAGAGAACGGCGCTTTTCGCTCTTGCGGGCGTTCTTTCGGGCGTAGTCAACGGTCTGCTCGGCACGGGCGGAGGAATACTGACCGTTCTCTTCCTTTCAAAAATATATGCAAAAGAAAAGATATACAGTACAAAAGATATTTTTGCCATAACCCTCTGCGCTTCGCTGATAATGTCGGTAGCTTCCCTCTTCTTTTATCTTTCCGAGGGCTTTTCAGAGCTTTCGGCCTCCGCCCCGTATATGCTCGCCGCCGTTCCGGGGGGCGTCATCGGCGCAATACTGCTCGACAAACTGAATTCAAAGACGATGAAAATCATCTTCGCGCTACTTGTCATCTGGGCGGGCATAGGGATGATCGTCAAGCTATGAAGATACTCGATGTTGTCGTTTCGCTTGTTGCCTCCGCCCTTGCCGGAACGGGAGTCGGCGGAGGGGGACTGCTCGTCATCTATCTGACGCTCGCCCGCGGCGCAGAACAACTGGCAGCCCAGAGCATAAACCTTTCTTTTTTCGTTTCGGGAGCCGCGGCGGCTGTGCCGATTCATATAAAGAAAAGGAACATTGATTCGCTCGCGGTTATTTTCATCGGTGCGTTCGGAATCGTCGGTGCTTTTTTGGGGCTGACGATTGCAAAGAGCATAAGCCCTTCTCTCCTCCGCAAATTTTTCGGGGTCTTTCTTGTAATCTGCGGAATGAAAAGCCTGAAAAACGCCTGAATTCAAAATTACTTTACAAAACAAATCCCGATTACTGTTGCAAATGTAATTATATTATGATATAATATTACAGATTTTAGACTTTCTCATTTCAAACGGCAATAAAAAAGAAAGGCACAGAAAATGAAGCGAAAAATAATTCTGTCAATTGCGCTGGCATTATGCTTTATAGCGTGCATCGCAACGCTTTGCATATCTGCGGCGAACAGCACAACGATTACAAGCAAAAACGGTCTTTATAAGTACACCGTCGGCGAGGACAAAAAAGCAACGATCGTTGCTTATTCCGGCACGGACGAGACAGTACTGACGATAAGCCGCATAGACGGTAAATATCCCGTCGGGGCTATCGGAGACTCCGTTTTTGCGGGAAATACAAAGCTCAAGGAGGTTACGATATACTCCTCCGTAACCAAGATCGGTTCCGGCGCATTTATGGGTTGTACCTCCCTTGAAAAGGTCTCGTTTCACGGCGACTGCAACATAACCGAAATCGGAGGCGACGCTTTCTATTCCTGCGTCTCTCTCAAAGAATTCAAATTCTCAAAAAAGCTGGAAACCATCGGTAGCAGCGCATTTCAGGATTGCTCCTCGCTTTCCCTTGATTTCTCGGAGGCGTCCGCGCTTTCCTCTGTCGGAAGCTATGCCTTTGCAAGCTGTGCAACGGCAAGCGGAAAAACGTTTACCGTTGAAATTCCCTCCTCGCTTACAGACATCGGCTACGGCGCATTTTACGGTTGCTCCGGCATAACGGGATTCTGGGTTGATAAAGGCAACACCGCCTTTTCTTCCGAGGACGGCGTTCTCTATTCGGACGGCGGCAAGCAGCTTGAGATGTTCCCCGCCGCAAAGGAGGCTCTCAGCGACGGTTGCTTTACGGTTCCCTCCGGCGTTGAAAAGATCGTCGGCGGAGCGTTTGCCGGCGCAACCACGCTCGAAAAGGTAGTCATCGGCGAGGGCGTAAAGGAAATCGGCGGAAACGCATTTTATTCCTGCAAAAATCTGAAAGAGGTTTCTCTGCCCGAATCGCTTGAAACAATCGGCTCTTACGCATTCCTTGATTGCACCTCTCTCAAAAATATAATCATTCCCGAAAACGCATTGAATATCGGCTCGTTTGTTTTCAGAGGCTGTCTCGGGCTCGAAACCGCATCTCTTCCGTCAAAGATGACGGAGATTCCGATCGGTATGTTCGACTCCTGCACGACGATGAAAAAGATTACCCTGCCCGCGGGAATTACAAAAATATCTCAATACGCCTTCAACTATTGCACAAAGCTCACAGATATAAACATTCCCAAAGGTCTGACAACCGTCGAGTCCTATGCGTTCAGATCCTGCATATCGCTCGAAAACATAAGTCTTGAAAACGTAACGTCTCTCGGCTCGTTCGTATTTCAGAACTGCTCGTCGCTTGAAAGCGTTTCGCTTCCGAAAATATCGGATATTCCGGCGTTTACCTTCTCCGGCTGCACCTTACTTACAAACGTAACCTTTGCAAGCGAAATAAAATCAATCGGCGCTTACGCTTTCTTCTCCTGCGATGTTTTCGAAGGGCTTGAAATCACGCCTTCCGTCGTCTCAATCGGCGATTTCGCATTCGGAAAATGCGGAAACATAAAGAACGTCAGAATACCGAAAACCTTAAAGAATATCGGTATCGCCGTGTTCTATTCGTCCGGCGTTGAATCCGCTGTTATCGAAGACGGCTTCACCGCGGTTCCCCGCCGTATGTTCGAAGGCTGCAAGAAGCTCTCCTCCGTTACATTGCCGGACAGCATAGAGACAATATCCGCATCTGCATTTTCGGACTGCGTTTCTTTAAAGGACGTCGGCGAGTTGCCGAACCTGAAAAGAGTTGAAACCTGCGCATTCTCCGGCTGCCGCGAGCTGACAAGAGTTTATATCGGCTCTGAGGACACGACAATTACCTCCGGCACCTATTACGGTTGCGACGCGCTCACATCGGTCGTAATTCCAGCAAGAATCAAAAACGTTGAAGCTATGGCTTTTGCATATTGCACAAGCCTCACAACGGTAACATTTGAAGAAGGCACGGAGCATATTTCTTCAAATGCGTTTTCCGGTTGCACGAAGCTCGTAAAAATCTCTCTGCCGGAATCTCTGAATATAATCTCCTCCGGAGCGTTCTCCGGCTGCACAAAGCTCTCCGATCTCTCTGTTCCCAAGGGTGTTATATATATAGGAGACAACGCATTTGCTTCGACGAAATGGCTGATCGGCAAAAAGGATGATTTCGTTGTTGCCGGCGACGGCGTTCTTATCAAATATCAGGGCAAGGAAACTCTGACGCTTGTCATTCCTTCGACGGTCAAACGTCTCCCGGCTTACTGCATTGCAGACGCAAGCGCCTCGATTTCAACGATAATTATCCCGTCCAGCGTTGAATATATCGCAAAGGACGCTCTTGCAAGAAAGGTCCAGACGCAAAGCACAACAGGCGAAACCGTCACAAGCTACCGCATACGCTATGTGACGATATGCGCAAAGAAAGGCACATATGCGGAAGCCTTCTCTGACCACGATTATTATACCTTTGAAGAACTCAAATAACCTAAAAGCCCTCCCCTTCGGAGGGCTTTTTCTTATGCGTTCCGAAAATCGGCGCGGCAACAGATCGTCCCCGCCGTTTTTTGTTTTTCAAAGAATTTTTTATTTTTTAGAAAAAAGTATTGACAAATCCAAACTACTGAATATAATACAATAGTGGATGATGACGAAATCATCAAAAGCGAAAGGAGCTGATAATTTGAATACACAATATAAAAAAGGCGTGCTTGAGCTTTGCGTTATGGCTCTGCTGAAAAAGCGGGACTGCTATGGCTACGAAATTTCCGAAACGCTTTCAAAGCAGATAGACATAGCGGACGGAACGGTTTACCCGATTCTGAGAAAGCTCAAGTCAGACGGACTTCTGACAACCTATCTTCAGGAGGAGAGCGGAGGACCGCCGAGAAAATATTATTCGCTGACAAAACTCGGAAAAGAAACATTTGAAAACGATCTGCGTGATTATCTTCAGTTTGCGCAGGCAATAAAGAATATATTGGAGGACTGAAAAATGAGAAGAAACGAATTCATTGAAACTCTCAAAGAAAATCTCGAAAGAAACGGCGTCCGTGACACGGGCGACATAATCGAAGAATACGAAGAACATTTTACATTCAAGCTTGCGGACGGATATTCGGAGGAGGAGATCGCCGCAAAGCTCGGTAACCCGAAAGCCATAGCCGCGCAGTATGCTCCCTCCCCCGCGGAAAGCAAAAAGAAAAATAAAGCGCTCGCGACGATCGGCGTCGGCGTTCTGGACTTCTTCTTCGGAATTTTCTGCATCCTGCTCTTTGCCTGGGAAATCATCGTCGCTGCTTTGACGCTCGCCTTCGGCGCGACTTCCGTATGTATGTTTATGGGCGGCAACATTGCAGGGGTGTCCCTTCCCGAAATGCCATATTATTGCGCCTGCATTTTCGGCGTAATGTTTATCGCTCTCGCCGTGCTCTCCGCGGTCGGAACGGTGTTTTTCTTCGGATTTATGCGTCAGCTTGTACGTTCATACAGCAGATTCGTAAAAAATACACTCGGCAAAACGGCGCTCCCTCCCGTAACGGTTTATCCGCAGTTCTCCGCAAAGGTCAAGCGCACAATGCGCAGCATAGCGCTCATCTCCGTAACGGCTTTTGCACTTCTTCTCATAGTCGGCTTTGCGGTTTCTGCGCTCTCCGCAGGATCATTTGAATTCTGGCACGTCTGGGACTGGTTCGATTATAACGCATAAAAGAAAGGTTTTGTTATGGACTGGCTTAATATAACTGCTCTGCTTCTGTTTATAATTGTAAACATCGCCGCATATACCGTCGGCAAAATGTCCGAGGCAATGAGCGAAAAGCTCGTCCGCGCCCTGTCGCTCATCCTCCTGTGCGGAAATCTTTTGAGATATGTCGTCATTTATCCTCTGTTTTACCACGTTATAAAGATTCCCGCGGAGTTTTCAACGCTCGCATATTTCATCGCCCCGCTGATACTTCTCTCCCGCTGGGAGAAAATAAATTGCTGGGCTGCATATTCTTCGCTTATGGCGGGCTTTTTCTACTATATGACGATGATAGTTGCGGGGGAAACCATATACGGTGCCTCCTCGCGTACGGACACGGCAATCTCCCTTCTCTGTCACGGAACGCTTTATTTCTGCGGTTTTGTAACCATTACAAAAAAGCAATATGACCCCCGCGACGTATGGAAGCTGCTCGTCGGCATAGGCTATGTTATAATAAGGGCGAAAATGCTCCGCCCGATTGTCGCTGACGGAAACGGTATGCTTATATATCTGCTACTCGACGCCGTGCCGATAAAGCGTTTTCTCCCCGAGGAGACCTGGAAGGCTGTCGTTCCGATATATTATTCCGCAGTCATTCTCTTTCTTCTGGTAACGGCACTTTGCTTCTTCCATATAAGCGAAAGACAGTATAAAAAATTTTCACATCTCAGAAATTCGGAGAAAAAAGCATAGACATTAAAAAAACGCCCCAAAAGGGCGTTTTTGCTTTATATCTCCCAAATATTTTTCTTTATATCAACGTTACCTCCCGGAAGAAATGTTACCCCTTCCGCAAGCAAAAGCTCTCTCTGCTCTCTCCATCCCGGAACAAGTCTTCCGCAGGAGCTAACAACCCTGTGGCAAGGATAGCTGCCGTAAAAATCCGCCATACTCATCACCTTTCCGACAAGCCTTGAATTCCTGTCCCTGCCGATGAGCCTTGCGATCTGCCCGTAAGTTGCAACCTTGCCCTCCGGAATCTCTTCAACAACTGATAATATCTCATATATCAGCCGTTCGTTCAGTATTTTCCCCATACTCTCCTCCGTTATATCCGCTTCCCGCCGCTTTTGTCTTTTATTTTATCATAAACCAAAGCAAAAATCCATATGAACACAAAAAACGAACGGCAAGCCGTTCGTTTTTGATTTGAATCTCCCGAAATGAGCCTTTCAGGACAGTTTTTTAATACCTCGCTATTTCTCTGCGAGCTGTCAGCTATCCAACTTGTTTCTTATGTCTTTAATCGTATCTCGGGTTTCCTCCGCAGCCTTGCGACGGCGTTCCGCTTCTTCGATGAGCCTGCGGCTTGTCTCTCGTCGCTCCTCGAGCCGTCTTTCCTCCTCGAATCGGCGTATGTTCTCTCTTGAACGTTCTCTGCTCTCAACGACATACAAATTTATCGCTTCTTTTATGCTGTCCGCACGCATATCGCGTATGTATTCCGTAATTCTGTCAACCGCGTCGAAATATTTGTATTTTTCGGGCAGAATATCATATTCGGCTATAACCAGGTTCACTTCGGCAAGCTCGCGTTCCTGCTTTTCTATCACAGGAAGGGCTGCCGCCTGCTTTAGCGACATTTCGTTTGCGTAATTCACCTGTTTTTCGTATTGGTTTTCAAGGTCTTTATTATATTCCCGGAGGCGTGCCGCCTTATGCTTTTTTAAGTATCGCTTACCTCTGCTTTTGTCTATAGAAGCTGTAATATTATCTAATATAGCACCGATAAGAGAAACCGCAAAAAACGAAACAAAGCCTGCAATGACAAACGCAAGAATCAGGTCAATAACAAACATAATGATAAATGCCGTTGATGCCCCCCAATGCATCATCATCAGTACCGTAGATACAATTGCCGAAACAATCATTAAGACGTAATATAACGCTGAACCCATAAATTTTTTTATATTCTTCGGCTTATGCTTTTCATCATATTTCGCCAGATTAGTATCCTTATCCCCTGCTTCCTCCGGCGCAACGTCACATTCTTTTCTTATCGGCTTTTTGCTCCCTTTCCGATATTCCTCTTCCCGCTTTCTCAAATCGTCAAGCGACGCTTCCAGCTTCCTCTGCCTTGAAAGGCTTTGCCTGAAATTCTGCAATGACGCAACCAAACTTCCTCTGTCCATATCTTTCCCTCCGCTTGATAAAATTTTGATAAAATAAAAAAGTGCGTGACTTGAAGCCACGCACAAAAAACGCACGCTCCAAGTTACCACACAACATTTTATAGCCGGTTGCCGAGCAAAAAGCATACAAAAAGGGAGCATACATTTTTATCAAATTAAAAATGTATACTTTTCGCACTGTCATATCGGCATAAAAACGCTATTCTGTTGTGTGGTAATTTTATTTTATCATACGCCGGAAAGGTTGTCAATCCCGAACGCAAAAAACGAACGGCAAGCCGTTCGTTTTTGATTTGCTTATTTTTCAAAATATCTTGAAAGGAATTCCTTCGTGCGTTCCTTTTTCGGATTGCCGAAAATCTCTGCGGGAGTACCCTCCTCCTCGATATACCCGCCGTCCATAAAAATAACGCGGCTTGAAACATCGCGGGCAAACGCCATTTCGTGTGTCACGACTATCATCGTAAGTCCGTCGGCGGCAAGCGACTTCATAACCGAAAGCACCTCTCCGACCATCTCCGGATCAAGAGCGGACGTCGGTTCGTCAAAGAGAATGACCTCCGGCTCCATACAGAGCGCGCGAGCTATTGCGACCCGCTGCTTCTGTCCGCCGGAAAGCTGGCGGGGCTTCGCATTCTTATACGCCGCCATACCGACCTTAGAAAGATACTCCTCCGCTCTCTTCTCAGCCTCTGCTTTTGAAAGCCCGAGCACCTTCTCGGCACCGATTGTACAGTTGCGGAAAGCCGTCATATTATTGAAAAGATTAAAGCTCTGGAAAACCATCGTTACCTTCGAGCGATAGTCCGTAAGGGAGACATCCTTGCCGCGGACATCCTTGCCGTGAAAAAGAATTTCGCCGCCCGTCGGCGTTTCGAGCAGATTTATGCAACGGAGCATCGTGCTCTTTCCCGAGCCGGAAGGGCCGATAACGCTTATAACGTCGCCCTGACCGACAGAAAACGAAATGTCGTGCAGAACGTCGTTTGCTCCGAAGGACTTTTTCAGATGAGAAACTTCAATCAAAGACATATCATTTTCCCTCCCCGCGAGCATTTATCTGCGATTTGAAATCCGTCTGCGAGCCGCAGACGACATATGAGTCGTCCCCGTCCATCTTCTTTTCGAGAAGGCGGAGAATTCTTGTGACGGTGAACGTGAGAATGAAATAAATCACGGCACACATCACATATGAAGGAACAAACTGCGCATAAGCGCCGCCTGCCTGATTTGCGGCAAACATCAGCTCCGTTATGGAAATGACGCTGAGAACGGAGCTGTCCTTTATGTTGACGACGAATTCATTGCCGATCGAAGGCATTATGTTTCTTATCGCCTGCGGCAAAATGACGTAAAACATCGTCTTGAAATGCGACATACCGATTGCGTGCGCGCCTTCGAACTGCCCCTTATCAACGGAAATGATACCGCCGCGAACAATCTCCGCCATATATGCGCCGGTGTTGACGGAAATGATTATTATCGCAGAGACCATCGGTGCAACGTTCAGCGGAACGAAGAGGCTGTAATAAATAATAAGCGCCTGAACCATCATCGGCGTACCGCGGACAACTTCAACGTAAACGGAGAAAATTGCGTTCACGACCTTCAGCGCTGCCTTCTTTGCACCGCTGTCGCCGTCCTTTATCGGCACCGTTCTGATGATCGCAATAATGAGACCGATGAGAAAACCCGCAACCGTGCCGATTATCGCCATCAGCAGTGTGTTTCCCGTGCCGCGGAGAAAGCTGCGCCAGTATTCGGAAAATATCTTTACTACCCAATCAAAAAACGACATTGTATTCCGCTCTTTCTATCAGTTGTTTACAGGCTGACGGAGGATCGCCGCCGTCATCATTTCTTCCTTTTCCTCTTTTGAAACGGAAGCGAGAATCTTGTTTATCTCCGCCGTAAGAGAGCTGTTCTTTCTGACGCCAACAGCGATAGACGCTTCCGTCGGGTCATAGGTAAAGCCGTTTTCCTTTGTGAATTCAATGTATGTAAATTCGGGGTTTGCGGCAACTGCGGAGATCGCTCCCGGCTTTTCGCAGACGTATCCGTCTATCTTGCCCGAACGGAGCGACTGGATAAGCCCTGCGAACTCTTCAAGAGCCGTCTGCTTGTTTACACCCTCTATCTGGTCGATAACGTCATAATGGAAGGTATTGAGCTGACCCGTTATCTTTGCGCCGGAAAAATCGGAGATCTTTGTTGCGGAGACGTATGCCGAATCCTTTCTGATAACCATAACAAGGTCGCTGTCATAATATGTGTCCGTAAAATCTATGGAGAGTTTTCTGTCCTCTGTCGGGCTCATACCTGCGATAATAAGGTCGATCTGCTTGCTGTTGAGCGCACTTGTAAGTCCGTTCCATTTGATCGGCTTTATAACAAGCTCGACTCCGAGCGCATCGGCTATCTTCTTTGCCATCTGAACGTCATAACCGTCTGCATATGTTCCGCTTTCGAGACGGACGGATGCATATTCGTTTGACGTTGCCTGCGCCCAGTTGTAGGGAGCGTATGCACATTCCATACCGACAATTATCGTTCCTCTTGCCTTGACCTCTTCAAGGTCATTTTCTCCCGTTTTGCTCCCGCAGGAAGCGACGGCAAGCAGAACTCCGAAAACCATAACGGTTGCAAGTAAGATGCTCAAAAATCTTTTCATTTTGTTTTCTCCTTTGAGAAATTTAATTTAATTCTGAAACGAAAAAATCGCGGTGACAACCATCACTGCGACAAATAATAAAATCAAGTCCCGCGATAGCTCTCCACCTAAGTGACAGTACGGCAGATATTATCTGCAATACCGGTTTACACGGCAAAATCCGTACCGTATACCCTCGGCAGTGTTCCCTTTCGCACGGAAGCGGATACTTCTCGTTCGTGTTAATCATAAACACCGCGCCTCTACCTAAAAAACGATATTCTGTTTTGAAATCATACGGGAAGTATATCACGGAGGATAACTCTTGTCAATAGCTTTTCCGAAATTCCCTTGATTTTTTTGAAAAAACGACGTTTTCCGCAGACCCTCCGTTCTGCCTTATCGATAAAAATGCTATTACCTGGATAAAAAGTTCATAATTATATTGACAAATGAACAAATATGATGTATAATTTGTACGAAATGTTAATTTTTTCGCCGTGGCGGGATAAAGCCGGCGGCATTTGCCCCTGCCCGCCCTCGCCGGACGCTTTGAGCTTCTCGGCTCCGGCAATATAAAACAGCTTCTTCGCCCAAAAACAGGGCTAAGATACATTCATCCTTTCCAATGTAACAAACTGCGCCACGATCCGTCGTGGCGCAGTTTGTTTTATAAGCCGATTGCAAGGATTTTATAAACGCTTTTGAGTTAATAAAAGGACATATTAAACACAAAAACCGTATTCCCGAACCTGAATACGGTTTTTTGAGTTTTTTAAAGTTTCCAATCAACGGTTTCTTTCTTTCCGCCGATAAAGTCCGCATAAATTCCGGGCACGGATACCAGCTCCTCGTGCCTGCCCTTCTGAACAATGCGACCGTGATCTATGACGATGATCTGATCGGCGCGGCGAACCGTTTTCAGGCGGTGTGCGATCATAATGATTGTTTTGTTTCGGGTCAGTGCTTCGATTGCCTTTTGCAGCCGATCCTCATTTTCAGGGTCAACGTTTGCCGTTGCCTCGTCCAGAATGACTATCGGCGCGTTCTTAAGCATCGCACGTGCAATTGAAATGCGCTGTTTTTCTCCGCCGGAAAGGCTCGCCCCTCCCTCGCCGATGACAGTAGCATAGCCGTCCGGCAGGCTTTCGATAAAGTCGTCACAGCAGGCTGCCTTCGCCGCCGCAACTACCTCCTCGTGCGTTGCCTCAGGTCTGCCGAATTTGATATTGTTTTCAATAGTATCCGCAAACAGATAAACATTCTGGAATACAATACTGATCTGATCCATAAGAGATTCAAGAGTATACTCCTTTACATTGTATCCGCCGATTTTTATGCTGCCGCTGTCCGCATCCCAAAAGCGGGCAATCAGGTTACAGAAGGTCGTTTTGCCGCTTCCGGAGGGACCGATGATTGCCGTTGTGGTTTTATCGGGCAACGTGACGGAAATCTTGCGCAGAATCGGCTTCTGTTCATATGAGAAGCTTACTCCGTCAAAAACGATGTCGTGCTTTTCTGGGCTCAGAGGTTTTCCGTTCTCGTCCATACAGGGCATATTCTCCGTCTCGACGGTACGATCGATTGCGGCAGCCGCCATACGGAGCATAGAAACGCCCATTCCGAACGCTTTTATCTGATTGAACACGAGAAACGACATAACCAACGCCATAAGAGCATTTGCAAGGCTCATACCGCCGTTTATCCAAAGCAGTATTGCCGCAAGCATCATCCCGACGCCGGAGGTCTGAAGAATTGCTTCCTGAATTGCGGTATATGGCGTCAGAATTTTCGTCACGTCAACATTTACCCGACGATTGTATTCCAGCGCATCACGCAGCTTTTTGTCGCCCTTGCCCGTAAGATTGAAGGACTTTATGACGCTCATTCCCTGAACCGTCTCAAGCACGGCTTCAATCAGCTCCGTCTGCGATTCTTGCGTATCGTTTGCAATCTTCGCAGACTTTTTCTCCATTGCCGATACCGCACATAGATACAGCAAGATACCTCCGAGAACGATCAGCCCGATGCGCAGGTCAAAAACAAGAATCAGCGCCGCAAATACAACCGTTGTAATAAGCCCGCCGAGAATGTTTACAAGCACCATCGGAACCATACTCTCAATACTGCCGACAACCGTTGTGCATACGCCGGCAATCTGCCCGAGACTGTTTGCGTTGAAAAATCCCATAGGCACGCTTTTCAATTTATTCGCGATTGAGATTCTGCGCTCCGCCGCCATAAAATATCCTGCGTGAGTTTGCAACATTTTTGAAAAGCTTGCACTGATCGCGCCGCCGAAAACGGCGATCAGCTCGCATACAAGCGCAATCCAAGCGGTTTTCCCGTCCTTTTCTCCGCTCGTCAGTGCGAGGACGACAAAATAAATTGCCGCGACCTGAAACATTTGCAGTACTGCGTTCAAAAATCCGACTGCAACCGATTTATTGATGTTCTTTCTTTCGTTTCCGGCAAAACGCCAGATTTTACGGAATGCTTCGATCATTCTGCGTCACCGTCCTTTGCTCCGATATGTGCCTGCCACATTTCGCGGTAGAGAGCACAGCTTTCAAGCAGCTCCCCGTGCTTGCCCTGCGCTTCGATACGTCCGTCCTTCAAGACGGCGATATTGTCCGCGCCTGTGATTGTTGAGAGTCTGTGTGCAATCACGATAACCGTTTTATTCCTCAAAAGTTTTGCAACCGCCCGTTGAATGACGGCTTCGTTTTCGGGGTCGATATACGCAGTCGCCTCATCAAGAATGACAACAGGCGCATCTTTCAGCATCGCGCGTGCAATTGCAATACGCTGCCGTTCACCGCCGGAAAGATGTGCTCCTCCCCCGCCGACAACGGTATCGAACCCGTTTTCCAGTTCGTCGATAAAGCTGTCACAGCCGGCAGCCTTCGCCGCCGTTTCAACCTCCGCATCGGTTGCGTCTCTCCGCCCCATACGGATATTCTCGCGGACGGTATCGTCAAAGAGATAGTTGTCCTGCGAAACAAACGCCACCTGCTCATAAAGCTCGGCAAGCGGGATTTTTCTAAGGTCGTGCCCGCCCATCGTGATCACGCCGTCCTTTATGTCCCAGAAACCCGCAATCAGCTTTGCCAATGTCGATTTGCCGGAGCCGGACGGTCCGACAAGCGCCGTCATACCGTTTTGCGGAACGGAAAGGCTGATGTCGTGCAGGATTTCCTTGCCTTCGTGATAGCCAAATGACACGTTTCTGACCTCAATATCGTGATCAGCGAAGCCTACGTTCTGCGTCCCGTGCTCCTGCTCCTCGGCTTTCAGAATTTCATCAATCTGGGAAACTGTCGTTCCGACCTGTGCCAGCGTATCGACAAAGTTGAATGCGGCAACGATCGGCGCGGCCATACCGAGCGCAAGAATGACAACCGTGATAAAAGTTTCGGCTGTGAGCGTTCCGTGCGTATAAAACAGCCAGCCAAACGGAAGGATCGTCAGCATCTGCGCCGGGAAAAAAGCATAAGCCATAGACATACCGAGCTGACTGCGGCGCATCCAATCGTAATAATACTGTGCGTTTGCGCGTACTTTGTCCGTCAGCTTAGTATAAGACGCTTTGCCCTGATTGAAAGCCTTGATGACCTCGATACCGTTTATGTATTCGATCATAGTACCGCTCATCTCTGTCGTCGCCCTGACAGCGCCCTCATAGTCCTTCGCGTATCCACCCATAACCATCATCATAAATACAAAGGCGACAGGAAATACCGCAAGCGACAGAAGTGCCAGCCGCCAGTCAAGGACAAACAGATAGATAACAGTCAGTAAAGGGGTAACAACGTTTGCCGTCATCTCGGGAAACAGATGCGCCAGAGTTGTCTCCATCGCGTCCACCTGATCGACAATCGTCTCCTTGAGCTTTCCGCTCGACGTGTCCATAACCGTTCCGAGGGGCAGGCGAGGAAGCTTTTCAAGCAATTTCAGGCGGATTGTCTTGAGAATGCTGAATGTCGCCTTATGCGAAATACCGAGCGCACCATTGTATAGCAGCGTGCGGGCGAGAAAGCCGCCGAGCGCCGTCAGCAGCCACGGTACATATGCCGAGAACGCCGTCTCTCCGGCAATCAGTAATACGATGATTTTCGCCGCGGCGAAATACGGAGCCATACCGCAGGCGACACCGACAACGGCAAGAGCAACCGCCGCAATCAGCTTTCCGTGCTCCTTTTCGCCGAGCTCCCATATCCGCCCGACCGGACTCTGTTCTTTCATAAATTATTACCTCCTTAAGTTAGCCTTTGCTAACAGTTTTGTTTATTGAAAGGCTGCCCTTGTGCGACAGCCAGTCTTTACTTTTATTGCGCTGCCCTCCCGAAAATTTCAAGAAAGCCCGTGCGATGATAACGGCTCAAAAGCTCAATATATTCGGACGCCTCCCCGCGGCTCATTCCGTGACGGATGATCTCGAATATGCTCTCAAAGCGCGATGTCGTCACAATGTGCAGCAGCTTCTGCGTGACCGCATCGCCGAATTTATCCGAGTAACCCACAGCCTCCATATACTTATATGTATACTCGACTTCAATGCGGACAAGCTCGTCAACGAAATTATGAAACCTCGTGCCGTAGGACGAATCAAGGAGCAGCCTGAACTCATCAAGATGCTCGTACATATAGTCGATCAGCTCCGACGTGCCGCCGTCGGCGTATTTCGGCATCTGCTCTGCCTGCTCGTCCGGCGACATATGATGAAACTTTTCCTGAATACGGATAAACCGCTCAATCATCTCGCTCAAAACCGGCTCGACGATTGCGGAAAACAGACCCTCTTTGTCTCCGAAGCGGACATAGATCGAGTTTGTGCTCGTGTCTGCCTCTGCGGCAATCGTCCGCAGAGAAGCATCGACATAACCCTTGTCAAGGAATTCCTTCTTTGCGGCGGCAACAACGCGCTCCGCAACGCCTTCAATCTGTTTTGCCATAAATCCGCCTCCTCTGCATACATAACGGCGTTTCATAACACCGTTATGTATTGTATACCCATTATTCATATTTGTCAAGATGAATCAGATATTTTTTGATAAAAATTGCAACCGCAGCCCTTTGTATTTCCCTCTGCGCTCTCCGTTTCTAGCGCAGAAGTCGTCTTTCCTGCGGCAATCCGGTTCAAAATGAGCGCAAAAATCCCGCACCGGTCAAGAACCGATGCGGGATTTCTTAATATTGAACGTCGCTTATGCTTTCCTCTTTACATCCGCTTTACCGAGGCAAGCAGTCCGCCGAACATCCAGAGATTTCCGAAAGCGATCCAAGCGCAGGCAAGCGCATTTGCAAGCGGGAAATTACCGAAAATACTCGGCAAAACGGCAATCGCCATACCGATCGGAAGGGAGAACACCCAGCATCCTTTCGGACACGGCGTCTGCCCTTTTGCAAAGGCTTTTATCTGCATAACCTGCAAAACGGCAAAGAATATCCAGAACAACACAAATGCGGGCAGAACGAAATACATTGCGTATTTCGTCAAAAGCTCGTTTGCAAAGCCGTGCTTTGTCAGATACACGAGGGCGCAGGTCGGAACGTGAAAACCGCACGCTCCAAACATCAGATACCCGAATATACCCGCGCGGTAGCTATGGGCATACTTCGGCGAATACGGCGCAATCATTCTGTAAATACCGAAATATGAAAGCCCCTCAAGGAGCATACCGAAAAGTCCGAGCAGGGCTGCGGCGAAAATACCGCCGTCCGACGTTTTCTCATATGCGGAGAGCATCCGGAAGATCCCATTAAGGCTCTCGTCCTCTGTCCCCCAACCGAGAATCATATCGCCGACGAAATGAAGCACTGAAGCAAACAGCCCGATCGCAAGCAGCTTTTTTATGCGCGGCATATCGAGCTTTCCCGAAATTCCGATGTCATTAAATTCGGTCATATATTTTTCCTCCTGTACCCGCAGTCGCAATATGCCCCGCCGGAGGCAATGGTGTATTCTCTTACAAAATCAGTCGCGCCGCCCGCTTCGCTCATAGTATAATCCAGATGACACAGGGCAGGCGTAAGATCGTAAAGCCCGAGCTTTTTCATCAGAACACATATGCCGCATCTGGTGAAGCGCCCCTCATAACCGCTGCCATCCGGATATTCGTAAAACTCCATATTCCAGGAATACGGGTTGCGATCCGCCGCTTTAAGCGTGGCAGTCGCTTTCATAGAGGAGATGTCCTTCTCCGTAAATTTCTTCTTTCCGCTCTTGCGGCAGAACCATTTCATCGGCTTTGTCATCATAGATTTTGCGTAGTATACGGTCAGTCGTTCGAGGGCGGGTCGCTCCGGCATAGAAAGGATAAACGAAGCCACCAGCGCCGCATTGACAATATTCATCTTGAATCTGTCTGCCTTTTCGAATTCCGGCAAGCCGCTGATGACCTCTTTATATTTCGGCTTTGCTTTTCTTGCAACCGCTTTTGCCGCGCCTGTATCATAGCCGAAAACATCCGTCAATTGTTTTCGAAATGACCCTGCAAACAGAGCCCACATTCCCATTGGCATTCCAAAATATTTCATCTCTTGCCTCCAAATGTTATCTTAACAATCCGCATTTTCATCATCCCGTCGCCAACCTTTGAAAGAAAACGGAAAAATCCGCTTACAGACGGGTCCTTTAAATCGTTATATCCGAGCATATATCCTCGGCTTGAAACGCAAAGGCGGTCGTCCCATCCGGAGATCTCCTTTTTTGCGTCAGAAACGGCAAAATAAGCGCCGACATTCTTTATCTCCGCATCCTTTATCCAGGTTTTCAGCATAAGCTTAACGGCTTTTTTGTTTGCCGCATCAAATGCGAGAACTCCACCCGGAAAGGCATCCGCCATCGCCCCGACCAGAGCCCTGACCTGCTCTTTAAGAAAATAATAAAACACGCCTGCGGCAAAGAACACAACTCCTCCCGAAGCATCTATCTTTTTAAACCACGATGTATCGTTCAGGTCGCAAGGGATGTTCTCCTCCCTTTCTCCCGCCGGCAGAAGCTCGTTCCGCACAGCGATCACATCCGGAAAATCCAGATTATATATCCTGCACTTGCCGTTGTCGCAACGCCTGCCTGTATTGTCCAGCCCGCATCCAAGATTGACAACAGCAGCCTCAGGATGTGATTTCAGATAGTCGCAAACTTCAAATGCGAGGTCATTTTGTCTCATAGCAGCCTCAAGAAATCCGAAGCGCTGCATAAGCCCACGAGATTTCTTCTCCAACACTGAAAAATCGTAGTCAATCTCGCTTATCATCCGGGCCGCCGTTTCGTCACGGTAAAGCCCGGGATACAGCTCGGAGCACATTTTTCTTCCGTACAATGGAATAACCAGCGTTTCCTGCACAGTGTTTTTTTCGATTTTGTATTTCATAAGCACCTCTCAATTTCCGACAAACGAAAGCTCGGGCATACAGCCTCTTACGATGATTGTATCAAGCATTTCGGCAAAGCCCTGCGGATCTCTTATCTGATACTGCATATGGTTATATCCCTCAAATATCGGGAAATTCGCTTTCGGATAGGCTTTCATAACACCGTCGCGACATTTGAAATGCTCCTCCGCACTCCCGAATTCAAAGAACATATGACTTTCAAGCTCTTCGGGCAACTTCGGAAACGGCTTGTTTTCAAGACTGTCCGCCAGCTGGCGACGAAGGTTCCCGTATTTCAATATTCTGCCCGCTTCGATAAAATACGGTTTTATGGAATCGTCATCACACCACATCACCTTTTTCAGCGTGCCGCCGTTTGACTTATAAATACTCTTTATCGCAAAATAAATAAACGGCGTCATTATGCGGCGCGTGCCCTTGCCTATCTGAGCAAACTGTCCGCCGTCGAAAAAGACATTGCGGATGGGCAGCTTCGTCTGCGCAAGAAACGCCATCGCTAAATCCGCTCCGATTGAAGATGCAACCGCAAGTGCAAGCGATGTAACTCCGTTCTCGGAAAGAAATTTCTCTATCCGGCAGATTTCATCTGCTTTGCTTATATATTTTTCTCCCTCGCAATAGACCGTCGAGGTTGGCAAAATGCAGAAATATTTTTCGCAAAGATATTTTGCGACAGGTTCGCTGCTCGCCCCCGTCACTCCCATTGCGTGAAAAAACAATACGGCGGGATTTTCTTTGCTTCCCATTGTTTCAAACAACATTTTTTGCCTCCGCTTTATCTGACAAATATCATCATAATCCCGGACAGCGCCGCTGAAATTATCAGCATACCGACCGTCCCGAAAAGCCATTTCCGGCACTTGTCCTTTGCCGTAATATAAGGCTTTAGATCTTCTGTGCCCGGAATCGTCCAAGCCTTCGTATGCCCGACCCACACGCCGTCTATAAGAAAACGATCTATAAGATTCATAACCGAGAGGATAACGAGCAACTGCCAGAAACCCGCGAGAAATCCCCTCGCGCCGTTCACGGCATAGACGAAAACCAGCACGTAAGCGATATATCCCGGAACACAGATTATTTTGAAAAGCAAAGCGTTCCGCCTGATTTTCTCGCCCGTTGTCAGCCCGAGCTCTATACATCTCTTCTGCACCTCGGGGCTGTAAAGATGTACCATTCCGACAGCGCCCTTGCGTATACCGACGGCGCACACAAGAAAGAGCAAAGCTCCAAGCCCCAATCCCTCGATAATCGCCATAAGCAGTTCTTTCATTTCAGATACCTCCCCGATTCCTTTTCAAGCTCAAGCCATACGGGATATTCAGCTCCGTTTTCGTCAAAGAACTGTTTCAGGTCCCGATTCAGCGCACTCATCTCGTCAACCGCATTCATTGCGTGATCCGAAGCGCAGATTTTTCCGAGACTCGTTGCGCACATAAGCTTGAAAAAACGCAGGCAGGTTTTGCGATATGCCGCTCCCTCAAAATCCTTGTCAGCATCCGGCAATATCTCGTGTCCTGCGTTCTTTATGGCACGGTAGCCTTCAATATTTGAGTCAATCATCTTGCCGAGGTACACCGTGTTGCCCTTGAGCTTTTTCAGATCGCCGTCGGTTTTGTAGCAGGCGAATGCCGCCGGCAGCACAAACGCAGCGTGGCACAAAAGGTAATCCTCCATATTCGGCTCATAAACCACCTTGTATTTGGCTCCGTCAAAAATCTGCCCGATAAGCTTTTCGTTCGAAGGCGCGCCGGAAAGCTGACCGATCGTTATTTTTTTAAGATCTATCGATGCCACCCGGTCGCTCTCACGGTGCCCCGCTGAAAGCGCAAAGGCAAACATAACGTTTTTCTCCGGAAGCGACTCGGCGATTGCTCTTGCACGCACATTGTTGCCGACGAACACAATATTCTTCGTCCGGTTTGCCCTTAGCGCCTCCGTCACCGAGTCTATCTGCGTATAGCGCACTACAACGAATATCACATCATACCCGTCATCCGGCTTCAGTTCCGTCACAACCGGAATCCTGCTGACCGATGTACGAATTGAAAACTTATCCTTGATCCGCAGGCCGTTTTTCCGTATCTCCTCCGCCCAATTTCCCCTTGCGAGCAGCGTTACATCCTTTCCCGCACGGAAAAGATTTCTTGCAAGATTACAGCCGAGCACTCCTGCGCCGAACACCAAAATTTTCATAGTCAGATTTCCCCTTTCAGAAAAATATTTATTTGTTTCTCCGATATCCCGCCTCGTCGCGGTATTCCGGATGCTCCTTCAGATACGGATCCCTATCCCCTACAATCGTATAATCGCATTTGCAGCCGTTTGCGCAGGTAGTCGTGCGCACGAGACGAGCGTGAATACATTCCATCGCCTCAAAGTCCGGGTTGCAAAGCGCAGGCATAACTTCAAGCAGTCCGTGCTTCTTTGCAAATTCAGCCGTCGGACAAGCCGTAAACTCATAATATATCGGCTTTTCGGGATCAAACGGAGCAACATTCATCTCAAAATCGTGCCATTTATCGCATTGTCGCTTGGCATTTCCGAAAGCCTTATACATCAGCTTCTTGAAAAACGGCTTGTTGCAATCGACAAATTTCATCTTGCGAAATGCGCCGAGGAAAAGATTTCCCTCCATTTCCTCTATCTCCGCAAGACTTGTCACCTCGCGGCAGACGACATAATACGCCATAAGCGCAATACAGTCATAATTTCCGCCCTTGCCGTTATGAAAGTTCTTTTTCCCGCCGAGGTCTGTGCGCCAGTCGGAGAGAAAATCCGCATATTTCAGCTGAACCCTCTCCCATATCGCTTCCCTCTCCTCCGGCGGATAATGCAGCGCAATTTTCTTTCTGATCTCTTTTTTGCAGGACTTTGTGTACAACACGTGGCAGGTGCGGTCTATTTTCAGTTCCTTATCCTTCATCTTCCGACTCCTTTTAAAAATCCGCTTTTCGCATTTTCTTCCGTATCGTCCGATTCGTCGTATGCGTCATACGGGGCGGAGGGATCGTGAACCCTTTTCTTAAAAGGCGAGCAGAGCTTGTCTTTATGCGCAAAGGCAAAATCAAAATTGTCTGTCCAGCCGGTATGTCCCGTAATGAATATCGGCTCTGTTTTCATTTTTTTCAGCCTTGTTTCAAGGACTTCAAGCGACTTTACGGCAAGCTTGTTGTTCTCTGCCAATGCGGAGATAAAGCTGTAACCGCCGTCCGCGCCGAACCATATCGTGTCCCCTGTAAAGAGATATTTATCATCGATAAGATACACCATATGTCCCCAGGTATGCCCCGGAACGAGAAAGCAATGAATCTTTATATCGCCGATGCGGAAGGTCTCGCCGTCCTTCAATGTCTGTATTTTGTTGTTTATCGTTACCTGCGGAAGCTTATAAAGATGATAAATCACCTTTCGCCGCACCTCGCCCGTCAGGTAGCGGTTTTCAACCTCGCCGATATGAAGCATAGCCCTTTTGAAAAGTCCGGGGCTGTCCGCCTCAACCGCGCCGATATGATCCGTATCCTGATGCGTGATGAGAATGTGACGGATAGACCTCGGATTTATTCCGAGCCATCCCATCTTTTCCTCAAGCCTGTCATAATTGTAGCCCGCGTCGATCATAATCGTCGTATCGCCCTTGCGATAAAAGAAGATATTTGCAACCCATTCGCGCACGCAGGCGACGTTTTCGTCTATCCATCCGGTATTCAGCGGCTTGAATATTTCCTTGCCGCGATACATTCTGCTCATTGACTTTCTCTGAAATTCCGTTGCTTTTTTTGACATATTCTCTTACCTCTTTTCAAGCGACAACTTCTGCGTCGCTAAAGCTCCCTTTGAAAATTCTTCGCTATACTCTCTCAATTTCGCCTGCTTTTTTCGGACCCGCAATACTCCGCATCACTTTTCCAGCACAACGATTTTGTTTGATATATTCCTCACAAACCCGATCTTTCCGAGCAGCTTATATATCGAAACAAATTCCGCCATTCCCTCCGTAAGGCTATACTCGCAGACAAAGCGGAAATCCGGAAGAAGCTCCGCCAGCGCTTTGCCGTTCTTTATGCCCCAGCTGAACTTTGCGTGACTTCCTTCAATGGACTTCTCCTTGAACCGCTTTGCGACCGTCGGGTTCATCGTCTCGACAAAGACCGTCGCCCTGCCGAATCTGCCCGAAATAACTTCAAAAATACGCTTCACGTCCGCCTCGCAGAGATACATAGTAAGCCCCTCGATGATAATAAGCGCAGGCTTATCCGTCTCCTCGATTCTGCAACCCCAATCATCCATTGCAGACATAGCGATCTGCGAAATTTTCCCGCTCTCCGGCAGAAACCTTTCCCTTATGGCAATCGTCTCCGGAAGATCAAGGTTGTACCAATGAGAATATCCTTTCACACGATAGCAACGTGTGTCCAGCCCGCAAGCTATATTGACCGTAACGGCATCCGGATTTTTCTCAAGCCATTCGGATGTCAACCTATCAAGGACAATCGTCCTCGCAACAACGCCGCTGCGCATAGCCGAGTCCCTCTCGGCAAGGGAAAAATCGTAGTCAAGTCTGCCGATGATTTCTTCGGCTTTTTTATCACAGATAACGCCTCTCGTTCCGCTCTCCCTGGCACGCGCATAAACCGTTTGCAGCATTGTCTCCGGAACACCCGTCAGTTTTACTTTGTCACCCATATCAGTTTGCCTCCGCTTTTAAAGTTTTTGTTTGCCTGCCCGCCCAGACAGCATTTGCAAACATCCAGATGCAGAGCGCGGCATTGCCGGAACCCTGACTCAGAACAAAATCCCAGGTTGAAACCTCTGCTCCCAGCATCTGACGGATGTCCGGAATCAGCACAAATATTATCTGGAAAACAATCATATGGAATATAAACATCCGTCGCGGAAGTACAGTTTTCTTTGTCAGCACCGCAAAAGCGCTTACAAGAATCATCAGAACCATTCCTGCATAAGCGATAAACATTGCAGGCATAATGCGGTCATACTGCGCCTGTATCAGCGCAGTCGTTTCTTCCCGTCCTAGAAGAGGAGAAAGAGTATTTGTCCAGTCGGCAAGGCTACCGATAAAAAGATGAAGCGCACCGGCCGTTGCCACATATATCACACCGCCCGCAAGAGCCGCCAATCTCGTCTTGCGGTACTGCGGGTTTATTTGTAAATAAGACAGACGCACGGAGAAAAATCCGAGCGCCATACCGCAGAGGCCCGTCGCAATCAGCAAAGGCAACCGCCACTGCCCCCACGACCCACTCAGATATGCGTCTCTGACGAACAGCCCGTTGTCGCCCCCGCTTGCCGGAATCACACTCAGGCAAAGATCCCCGACAAGCATCAAAAACGCACCGAGCGCGCCGAGCAAAGCGTCCCTCTTGTAAGTTTTGAGCTCCTTCAAATTCATCTTAGATCCACCTCCGTCCGGCATAAGTTAGCCAAAGCTAACACGTTGCCCTTTGAAAAGCTGCCGTCCGGCAGCTTTGTTTTTATAAAAATTCTTTGTTTCGAACGCCACGCCACGATGGCGCCGGCGCCGGAAGATACAGATTTGCGGCTTGATATTTGCCCAAAACCGTCGGCACAGAGCGAAAAATACACGCCGCATAAATTGCCGCAGCCGTCTATCCGCTCACATTATAGCACACACAAGTTTGCTTTTCAATAGCAAATTTGAATTTTCGGGTGTAAAAACATTGGTTAAAGCAACCGCCGCATACTGCCGCAAAAACCGCAAGAACACCCGGCAACGTCAGCTCCGATTTGCGCAAAGCGACATCCGGAAATTATCCTGACAAATCAGCTTTTTCAGAATATCAGACAGAGAATCTTTTACATCTGAACACTAGAGAAAAATGCGCTGCTATTTTAATTTTTTGATGTGTTCCTTCGCCTTTGCGTAGTATTTTTGAAACCGCTCATATCCTGTATCATTGTATTCTATACCAAGCATAATCCATTCACAATACTCGTATAGCAAAAAATAATCCAGAGTTCTGCGATAATCATTGTAGTCAATGCCTTTTTCTTTTAATAAATGATCGAAATAATATTCTATGGCATAGTCTTTATCCGCTTGCGTCATATAGAAAAAAGCCGATTCGTCTTCTTCACAGTGCGCAATCAGACGGGCGAGCGACGTTGGATAAGGCAAAATTCCGGCATACTCCCAGTCAATTATGACCGCACGTTTCTCTGCGCATATAACATTAAACGGAAGAAGATCATCGTGACACAGCGTCCGCGGAATATCCGAATAAATCCGCAGATACCGTTCATAGGCTTGCTCCAGTTCCGCATCGTTCAGGTATTTACCGCGCTTTTGCCTTCCCGGCAGACTCGCCTCGAAGCCGTGACCGATGCATTGAAGCTCACGCTTTTCCCAATACATATTCTGCAAATAAATCAATGCGTCCAGAACGGCAGTCAACGATTTCCTGTCGCATTTTTGCAGGTTATTCCCTTCTATGTATTCCATAAGGAAAAACAACTCGCCGTCATACTCAATACTTTTATAAAACCGCGGAGCTCCTCCTTTGACCGAAGCTAAAAAAGTATCATAAACAGCCAGCTCCTGCCTGCTCGTCTTTTTCAGTACGCGGGTGATGCCGCCCTCCTCTATCTTCCATACAGCATAATCAGAGTCATCTTCTTCGTGCTTAAACGCCGTTATCTCGGCTTGCTCGCCAAAGCCCATTTTTGTAATTACTTCTTTTATATTCATACCGTAGCTAACCCGCCATTTCTTTATGTTCTAAAAACCGCCTGCCTTCCGAAGGCTCAAATCGCTTCGCTTCAATAGCTGTCTCGCTTTTTGTTTCTCCCCGAATTTGCTCAAATAGCGCGACAGACCCCCCTCGCCTGCGCCTTCGGTCTTGCCCGTCTTGACTATGTGTGTACGACAAGCAACCGTTCTCCGGGAGCGTGCCCGGCGGTAAGCAATTTTCGGATTTTCCCTTTAAGACCTCTTTGCTATTTTTATAAAAAGGTAAACTGCTACCGTCAGGAACAGTGCCGCCAAGGCGCCGCCAAATAATCTACCGATGAGAAGCGGGCTTTTTACTGCCAGCATAACGCCGAGAAAGATCGCAAAGCCGCACACTATCGTTACAATGATATATCTTACCCACCTCGGTACTTTCGGGTTATTTATCATATCCGCTATAACCGGTTCCATACAGACTCCTTATTTCAATTTTTCATCTTCGTCGTCAGAAACATTTATTTTCTTCCGATTCAGAAGGGTAATGATACCCCGTTTCGCACCGAACACCACAACATACGCCGCTATATACAACCCGATGTAAAGCCAAATGCTTTCGCTGCAGAACACCTTCAGCGCCAGCGTGTCAGCTAAAACCAATACCAAAGTTATCAACACAATGTCTATTATGATGCTAAGAATTTTTCTTTTCATATCGTTTCACCTTATAAGCACATTTTGTAAATCTGATGTTCCCGATTTCAAATTTTTTATCATCAATTCGTTTTGGAAGCCGACGGGTTTCTATAAATTCATCCGTCACAACAACGAAGAATTGCTTGCCACCTTTTTCAATCAGATAAAACTCTTTATCTAAATTTTTCAGGGAATTTATAAGTTGAGGAATCCCGAACGGTGCACTTGTCAAAATGCCGATAGCGTTGTCCATAAGTTTTTCGCTTTTTGTAAGCTTCTGTTCGGCTAAAAGTGTATAAATCTCAGCATCCGGGAATTTTTCATATATTACGCGATCCTTCTTTGTCTTTCTTATACCCTTCCCGTAGTCCGATAGATTATATGCTTCACGCATAACCAATTCGTCCATAGCCTCTCCGTCATCGAGCAGATAATCAAGACTCACATTCAGCAATTTTGAAATTACTTTTAAATTATCTACATCGGGAATACCGTTATCGGTTTCCCATTTTGCAACAGCGGAGCGCGAAACGCCCAACTTCTCGGACAATTGCTCTTGAGAAAGACCCGCCTGTTTTCTTGCATCTTTTAATTTTTCGCCTAATGTCATTTTAATGACCTCCTGTCTGATTGATACATTCAGTATAAACCAACATCTGCAAAAAGCCCATACACGCTCTGTGACAATAATGTTACTCTCCGTAACAATCCCAAGCGACAATCTTCCTGCCTGTCATATTAAGAAAATCATAAACAGGCAAAAACTTCAATCCCTGACGTATTTCTCATTGCGCCTTGCCGAGCAAGTGATTTTCAGTTTTTTCATTCAAAATTCAATACATTTTGATTGTATCATACTTCTCCGACCTTTTCAATAGCTCCCCGCCCCATAGCAAACAAAAAATAGCGGTCTGCAAGTTTTCTTGCAGACCGTTATGATTATATACAACATAAAAAGGTGA
>ERZ808278.41-NODE-41-length-122847-cov-13.987263_pt1 | contig 122847 bp, 88 predicted proteins | sample MGYA00521239_ERZ808278 | MGnify/ENA primary metagenome ERZ808278 (study PRJEB31516, sample SAMN03275600) | gut metagenome | biome: mammalia-associated habitat; material: feces | host: Papio cynocephalus | place: Kenya | collected 2012-07-17 ...
GTGTCATTCATTTGACATTCCTCCTTGCTTTATGTGTGTTAGTTTTGCGGACTACATACACATTCTAGCACAGGAGGAATTTTTTGTTCACCGCTAAAGCTCTACTGAACCACCGGACTATCCGGTGGTTTTGTAATACAAAAAAGTTGCACCGCCAACGCGATGCAACGACATTTTCTCATTCTTAATAATATCATTGATTAAATTATCGACTAATTATTTACTAATTTTATAAACCACAAATCAAGTCTCTTCCACCCATTTTGCGTAAAGGTGCAAGTCTCCGTGCGTGCCCTTTTCGCGTGCGGTTATCGGGGCACCGACACATTCGGGATTATCGTACCAACCCGCAAAAACGTAACCGTGTCTCGTTGCGCCGTACAAAATGAACGTCTCGCTTTCTACGGTAAAAGTGTTATTATCCGTATTGTGCATATCGTTAATATACTCCTCACCCGCACCGTGGAAAACGATTTCGTATTCGATAGGCGTCCACGACGCATACAGCACGACGTCACCGACGCTGCCTCTTTCAATCTTTTCCACTTTCTTTCCGTCGGCGGTATACCAACCGTCAAAGACGTAATAATCTCTCGTAACGGTAGGCAAAATCACTTCCGTCTCGATATCGTACGTCAACGTCCAACCGATCTTGTCGCAATCGCAATTATAAACGATATCGTACGTTTCAAGCGTGTATTTTATAGAAACAGTCATATCCGAAATAACGTTTTCAAGGCTCTTATCCCACGTCGCGATATAACCCGTTCTTGCGGTGGGAGTCGGCGGATTTTCCACGCTTTTACCGTGTTCGACTCTAATTGTTTCTGTGCGGTCACCGTAATCAAAAATAACGGTGTGCATAAGTGGTTCAATCTTCAAAATCGCGCTGACTTCGGCAATATTCTCATAGTTTGCGCCGACGTCAAAGTGTGCAACGATCAAATGTTCACCCACTTCGCTGACGCCGTTGCCCGTATACGTAACTTTTATTTCTTCGGGAAGTTCCGAACTTACGAAAATACTGTGTTTGTCGCCGTCCCAAACGATAGTCGCGCCTTCAAATTCAACGTTTTCAATCTTTGCTTTTTCAATGGTGAGCGTTGCGCTCTTTTTCAAATCTTTATAACCGTCTTTTGAAATGATTGCGTTCACCGTATAAGTGCCCGCATTTATAAATTCGTGATCACCCACGTACTCAACGGACGCACCGCTCGGCAAATTGACTGCGATAGAATGCTTATTTCCGTCGTAAACGACGCTCGTATTTTCAAATACGACGTCTTCGATGTCAAGCAATTCTTTCCACTTGGCATACAAAGTTATATCCGTTTTAGGGGTTTCGTCAAAATTTATTTCGGCTTTGTTTTCGCACTCGATATCGGTGCACCAATATAAAAATTCAAATCCGTCCTTCACGGGCGTCGGCACGGCGTCACCGTATTGCCAAATTATATCGTCTTCACCGTTATTTAGGACAAAAGTTATAAAAGCGGACGGCTGAAATAAGTTATTTACGTCGTCTGAATCGCACGCGCAGAGCAAGCAAACAGTCGTAATCGACAAGCAAGTTATAGCGAGAATTAAAAATATACGTTTTACAGTTTTTCCAAATGCATATCCGTTATGGCTTATCATTGGCACAATACTCTTCTTTCGTTAGTTTTATTACTGATATATTTCTCGATAATTATACCACCGTCCGCGCAATTTTCAACACTTTTGACCCTTTTATGCGAAAATTGTCGTTTTATGGGCATAAAAATACCGTGTTTTGACTCAAAAAAACAATATATTCGCGTTTGCCATTCGTTTTTCATTAGTTACGTTTAGTTTTTCAAGCGTTTACAAGTAACGAAAACGATGTTACACTATTTGCAGTAAAAATACCGATTTAATCACCGTAAACAGGCGAAGAGAGATATTTATGACGGATTATAAAACCAAACACTACGTTTTTCATTGCGTAAACAACGGCATTGCCGAGCGAGATATCGATACTATTGCAAAAACGCAAGAAAAGGCATATTCCGATATTACGACGACGTTGGGTGTAACGTTCGACGAGATTATAAACTATTATTTGGTCAACACTCCCGAAGAAGTTGCGCAAATGACGGGATACGACTACCCCGTCAACGGTTTGGCGTGCTTTGCAAGTAACAGCGTTTACGCGGTCTACAGCGAAGAGATAAAATGTGTCGGAGCGCACGAAGACGCTCACTTGATATCCGAAAAGTTTGGAATATCCGATTCCGACTTTTTGAGTGAAGGTCTGGCTATGCATTTTGACAAATGCTGGTGGCAAGTCAAAAACGAATTATGGTGCAAATATTTTATTGACGAAAATATTTTCGTCAACCCGCTTGATTTGTTGAATAGTCAAGAGTTTTACAATTGCGATTGTGCCGTAACTTATCCGATAGCGGGTGCGTTTACGTCCTTTTTGATAAGAAAATGCGGAATTGACGGTTACAAGCGTATCTACATAGATAAAACCATAACCGACCTCAAAACAGAAAGCACTTTTAGCAAAGAATTGACTGCGTTGACCGACGCATTTATCGATGAGATTAACGCCATAACTATGACCGACGACGAAAAAGAAAATATTCAAAGAATATTTCAAGGCAAATAACGGCGTGGTCTCGATACACATTCCCGCACAATATGCCGAAAATATGCAAATATCTCACAAATTCGCGCACGCGTTGATTGCAATTTTCATATAATATTTGACATTGCACGCGCACAAGACTACAATACGGGCGTAAAAAATATTAGAGGCATATTATGCAAAAAGATTTAACAGTAGGAAAGCCTGCAAGCGTTATATTCAAATTTTGCCTTCCTCTATTCGGAAGTATTATTTTCCAACAACTCTACAACCTTGCCGACAGTTTCGTAGCCGGCAAATTCATAGGAGACGCTGCTCTTGCGTCCGTGGGAAACAGCTACGAGATCACGCTGATTTTCATTGCTTTCGCATTCGGATGCAACATAGGTTGTTCCGTCATAGTATCGAGATATTTCGGTGCAAAAAAGTACGCCGACCTCAAAACCGCGGTATATACCACGTGGATTTCGGGTGCGGTGCTTTGCGCAATATTGATGGTGATAGGTCTCACTTGCTCCACGCAACTTCTCAAACTCATCAACACCCCCGATCATCTTATGGCGGACTCACAATTGTACCTCGACATATACGTGTGGGGTTTGCCGTTCGTGTTCTTCTACAACATCTCGACAGGTATATTTGCCGCGCTCGGCGATAGCAGAACGCCCTTCATATTCCTTGCGATATCCTCACTTGCCAACATCGGCGTGGATATTTGGTTCGTCGTATCCTTCAAAATGGGCGTGGCGGGCGTTGCTTGGGCAACCTTCCTTTGCCAAGGCGTAAGTTGCGTATTGTCCGTAATCTTCGTACTCTTGCAACTCCGCAAAATCAAAGCGGACGCCAAGCCCAAAGTTTTCTCGTGGAAAGTGCTCGGAGACATCTCCGTAATCGCAATCCCGAGCATACTCCAACAAAGCTTCATCTCCGTTGGCAACATCGTCATTCAAAGCGTCGTCAACTCATTCGGACAAGTGGTTATGGCGGGCTACTCCGCAAGCGTAAAACTCAACAACTTGGTTACGACGTCCTTCTTGACGTTCGCAAACGGAATATCCAACTACACCAGCCAAAACCTCGGCGCGGGTAAAACCGAGCGTATCAAGCCGGGATTTATCGCAGGTCTCGTATTCGTATGGGCACTGTGCTTGCCTATCGTGCTTTTGTACGTATTCGGCGGACAATATCTGCTTATGTTGTTTATGAAGGATTCAACGTCGGGCGCGCTTGACGTGGGTATGCAATTCTTGCGCATTATCTCCCCGTTCTACTTTATCGTTGCGATAAAGATCGTGTGCGACGGCGTATTACGCGGTGGCGGAAAGATGATCAAGTTTATGATAACGACGTTCACCGATTTGATACTCCGCGTGGTGCTTGCGCTTCTCCTCAGCAAGCCTCTCGGCACTAACGGAATTTGGTGGTCTTGGCCTATCGGCTGGGGCGTGGGTATGATAGTATCCGTTGTCTTCTATTTCACGACCAAGTGGAAAAAGCCTCTTCCCGAAGACGTTTACGAACGTCTAACCGAAGAAGAAACGCAAATAGAAGAAGTTCTTGAAACGCCAATAGAAGAAGTGCTCGAAGACGCAGTCGAGGCGGAAGAATAAAGAACTAAAAGCAGCAAAATCATTATTGGTATTGTGTGCTTTTATTTTTTGTGATATTATATATAAAAAACTGCTTTGGGGAGTATGATGACTGCAAAAGAAATATCCATTATCGCAATAGCATCAGTTTTAGTAGCGGGCGCTATAATAGCAATTATTTGCACACAAGTTTACGTCGCTTACCGTAAAAAAGTAAAAGTATATAGCACTCGCTATAAAAATTTACAAGAGTTGAACAAAAAATACGAGTTCTTCTCTTTTAAGTCTAATACTGTTTCATATAACTTGTCTTGTAATTCAAAATATTCTTTCGACCGCGTTAATTTGCTCAAAGTATTTATGAGTTATATTGAAAAACATTTAGAATCCTATGAAAAACTTATAAATAGAATAGACGAAAATAGAAGAAAGTACAGACTTTATTGCGCGGATTTTGACAATCTAAAATCAACCGTGACGAATGTAGAAGCAAAACAGTTTGGCGTTCCGCTAAAAGCTTTCATAAAGATAGAAAACAAACTCGTCAATAAAGAAAAACTTCATCCGCAACTATATTTCACTACGATAATAAGCGCGACGTATACTAGTCCGAAAGGTCGTAATTATTATCGCAAACACGACAACTACGGCTTTGACCAAACAGTCAAATGCTACGAAAGAGTAAAAGAACTTATTGAAGAGAAAAAGACACACAAATACCAAGTACAAGTCGAAAGAGCCAAAATGTCAGACTCATTACGCTATGACGTTATGAAACGCGACGGATTTAGATGCCAAATATGTGGTGCTACGGCACAAGAAGGCGCAAAGCTACACGTTGATCATATAGTTCCCGTATCCAAAGGCGGGAAAACGGAATTGTCAAATTTGCGAACGCTATGCGATAGATGTAATATGGGCAAAAGTAATAAGATTGAATAATACAACGTTAAATTTCAAAAATAAAGTGCGGAAGCCGAATTAAATCGATTTCCGCACTTTATTCTTTTCAAACGATGACTTAAAGCCGTGTTTTCGTATTATCTCGCATCACAGCAAGATGCATATTACACCGCCCTTGCCCTCGTTGACGATACGTCCGAGAGTCTTGCGCAACTTCTGTTCCGCATCGGTGGGCACGGTTTGCAACTTGTTGTTGATGCCGTCCGCAACGAGCGTCGAAAGCGAGCGTCCGAAGATGTTAGTGTCCCAAATCGCCTGCTTGTCGTTTTCAAAATCGAGTAGCATACTGTCAACCAAGTCTTTGCTCTGTTGTTCACTGCCGACGATGGGGCTTACTTCCGTCTCGACGTTGACTTTCATAATATGCAAGGACGGTGCGCTTGCTTTAAGTTTTACGCCGTATTGTTGACCTTGGTGCAAGATTTGAGGTTCTTGTAATTCGATCTCGTCCATAGTGGGCATAACGATGCCGTAGCCGAGCGTTTCCACTTGCTCCATTGCGGATTGAAGTTTTTGGATTTTGTCCCTACCCTTGCAAAGTGCTTTGAGCTCGGTGAGCAAATCGAAATCGTCCTCGATATCTATACCGCACTCCGTGCTTGCAACCTTGAAGAACACTCCATCTTTGGGCTTCATATCCACTTGCACTCTGCCCTTGCCGGCGTCTATACCGATTGACAAAGGTTGTTGCCAATAGTCCGCATTTTCAAAATATCCGTCGATTTTGTCGTAGTCTTTCATCTTGTCGACGTCGTCCGCCATTCTTCTGACGCTTTCGATAAGTTCCTTTACGACGTCGTTGTCGAGAGGCAACGCTTGCACCCAGCGAGGCAAATCGAAGTCGATGATTTTGACGCTGAATTCAAGCAAAATCGTCTCCAAAATTTCGCTGATATCGCTCTCTTTCATAGTGAGCGCGTTCTTGACGACGACGGGTGCGTCGTACTTTTTTGCAAGTTCGTCTTTGAGTTTTTGCGCGCTTTCAGAGTTTTCGTCCGCAACGTTGAGAACGATCGCAAAAGGCTTTTTGCACTCTTTAAGTTCGTTCACCACTCGCTCTTCCGCCTTGACGTAGTCTTCACGCGGGATATTGCCGAAACTTCCGTCCGTCGTCACCGCAAGCGCAATGGTGCTATGCTCTTTTATGACCTTTTGCGTGCCGATTTCCGCCGCCTTTGAAAACGGCATATCCTCGTCCGACCACGGCGTGGAAACCATACGTTCCTTGCCGTCTTCCTCTGCGCCGAGCGCTCCGTCCACGAGATACCCCACGCAATCTATAAGCCTCATATTGACGGCAATATTATCACCCACCGACACTCTGACCGCCTCGTTAGGCACGAAGCGCGGTTGCGTGGTCATAATCGTCTTTCCGTCCGCGGATTGAGGAATTTCGTCTATCGCGCGACTACGTTCGTCGGCATTGACAATTCCGTCAACCACAAATTGTTGCATCACTTGTTTGATGAGCGTCGATTTACCCGTGCGTACAGGCCCAACCACTCCGACGTAAACGTCTCCGCCCGTTCGTGACGCTATGTCTCGATAAAGGTCAAATTTATCCATAAACTCCTCCAACTTGGTTTGCTATACTCTATGAGCGGTCGGGTGCGCTTATGCAAAAATTTGAAAAATCGCAATAAAAAACCGCTCGACTTGCAAGCGGTTCTGCTTTTTTGCTTCTTTATCGATTATTTTTTGAACAAAGACGCAAAAAATCCTTTCTTTCGATACGGTTTGACCACGACGTCGGACACGACGTAACCTTCTTTTTCGATGCCTTGTTTAATGGCGTTTACGTCCACGTCGTCCTCTGCCACGACCACCGTTGAATTTGCAACGTGCGAAGACGTAACTTTTTTGACGTTTGCGGATTTTCTCACCGCATCGTTGACGTGCGACTCGCACATACCGCACTGCATACCGTCCACTTTCATACTGATTTCAATCATATCGTCTGCCTCCTTCACCAAAACTATACCACTTCCCGATTTTGCCGTCAACGAATATGAAATATTTTTCATATTTTGTTTATAACGGCTCAATATCGGATTTGAAAATAATCGAGATATTTCTTGAATTTGTCTTGCGCGCAAAGGCACGTATCTCTCAAATACGCCCTATCGTTACCCCACTCTTTAAGTCCGCAATAATAGAACATTTTCAAGTCCTCGTCAATGATAAACGGCACGATATCAAGTCTCAAACACTCCTTGAAAAGCAACAGTCTTCCCACTCTTCCGTTGCCGTCTTGGAAAGGGTGTATACTTTCAAATCTTTGATGGAAATCCAAAATATCGTCAAACGTAGGCTTTTCGAGCGCGTTGTATTCGTCAAGAAGATTTGCGATTCTTTCCGCCACTTTATCGGGTGCAACCGTCTCTTTTCCGCCTACCTCGTTCGGCAATTTTTTATACTCACCCACGTTGAACCACGACAATCTACCGTCGCTCGTACCGCTTTTGAGCGTCTTATGCAACGCTTTTATGAAGTTTTCGGACAACCTATAATTTGCGCTGTCGATAACCATATCTATGCACTTAAAATGGTTGGCGGTCTCGATTATATCGTCGACGTTGAGATTTTTGTCCATACCGATGGTGTTGGTTTCAAAAATATAACGCGTTTGCTCGTGAGACAACTTGCTTCCTTCAATGTGGTTGGAATTGTACGTCAATTCTATTTGAATTTTGTGATAAATACCGCCCGAAACGCCGTTTGCCTTTTCCGCACGCAAAATATCCGTCAACGAGCGACTTGCTTCGCTCTTGCCGTTTGCCCTACTCGGTTTTTGCGCGTCGCAAGGTATGTTCCACGTCTTGCCCGTCAAAAACACACCGTCGATTTTGCCCGCACTGCAATAGTTGCGCACGCTTCTCTCGGATATATTCCACTTTTTTGCTATTTCGCTTACGGATAAATATTTCATACTCATATTATATACGTTTATCGGCAAAAAGTAAAGATTTGTTTCAAAGTATTTTGCAAATTTTGCCGATATCGGCAAAATTCATAGGTTAGTTTGAAAATAAAACGCCGATTTTTGCCGATAACGGCAAAAAAACACCGCAAAGCGTTTGATTGCCTTGCGGTGAAAAAATTTTTGATTTTGCGTTATTTGTTCATAACTTCGAGGCATTGTGCAAAGAATTGCGTTGCCTTTTCCATTGCGTCGATGCTTACGCGCTCGTTGATTGCGTGTATACGCTTTTGGTCGTCAAGCGTCATAAGGAAGGGCGTGAAGCGGTAGATATTGTCGCACACTTCACCGTAATAGCGGCTGTCGCTGTTGGCGATAAACATATACGGAGCGGTGACCATCGTCGGGAAAATTTGCTTGATAGCGACGTTGAGGTCGTGCCACGGTTTTACGTCGATGGGAGATACTGCGGTTGCTTCCGTGCCTTTGCCGTGTCTTTCCACTTTTACGTCTTTGCCGAGCAATTTTTGCGTATATGCAAGCACTTCGTCGCTGGTAACGCCCGTGATTATACGAGTGTTGATATTTGCCGTAACCTTGGGCGGAATGACGTTCTCTGCGTCGCTTCCGTGGAGCATCGTTTGCGCAAAAGTCGTGGATATGAGCGCGTTGGTGAGAGATATCTTCTTAAACACGAATTTGAGCAACGGGCTCAAAATGTCTCTGTTTACGAGGATAAATCTGAACGGGAATTTCACGTGAGGCGCAATAAGTTTGAACGTTTGCTTGGTAGCGGGCGTCCATTTGCTGGGCATCGGGTGCTTGTCGAGTTTGACGAGTGCCTTACCCATAATTGCCGCCGCCGACGGTTTCTTGGGGTTGGAAGCGTGTCCGCCCGCCTTCTCGACGGTCAAAGTCATATTCATATTGCCCTTTTCGCACGTTGCGATAAGACCGAACAACTTGTCCTCACCTATCATCTTGCCGTCGATAATCGTACCGCCCTCGTCGACGATGTATTCAAGTTTGATATTTTGCTCTTGAAACCATTTGCAAATATGCGCCGCGCCTTCTTCCGTCCACGCTTCTTCATCGTGACCGAAGCAGAAATACACGTCTCTTTCGGGTTGCCAACCTTCCGAGAGCAGTTTTTCCATTGCTTCGAGCAAGGAAATCATCGTGCCTTTCATATCTTGCGTTCCGCGTCCCCAAATAAATCCGTCGTCAATCGTGCCGCCGAACGGCTCGTAATCCCAACCCTCTTTGGGTGCGGGAACTACGTCTTGGTGCGCAAGGAACGCGCCAGGCAACAACTCGGGATTTTTGCCCTTGAAGCGATACACGAGACTATAATTGTTGATAACCGTCTTCTGCGCCGTTGCGTGAATGAGCGGATAGGTCTTTTCAAGCCACGCGTGATAGTCGTGGAAAGGCTTGTCAACGCCCTCGAACTCTCCGACCATTGACACTGTGGGGATTTGCACTGCCTCGGACAAGTGCTTTGCAATGACGTCTTTGTCAAATTCTCTTGCCTTGTATTCACCGGCGTCGATCTCTTTTGGCTTGCACAAAAGCGTGCGGATAAGCATAGTTGTAAGCAACATAATTTTTCTTCCTTATTGCGTTTATGTTGATATTATAATATCTTTTAATAAGATTTGCAATATCGAAAAGGCATTTTCCCCAAGCGGATTTCAATCTCTTCTTGACTTTGCCAAATACGCCTTAATATGCCCACGTATTGACATTTCCCGCAAAAATGCTAAACTGAAAGCAATTCGGAGGAATAATTATGAAAAGAAAAGCTTTGCTCCTCGCATTGCTCGTACTCGTTACGGCAATAATCGCAAGCGTTTTGGTGGCTTGCAATCCCGCCGAAATGGAGAAAATCGTCGGCACGTACAAACTCGTCACGGACAAAACCACGGAATATCAGCAAGACACCGTCGACAATATCGAAAAATACGGCAAAGAGGCGTATATCGTCCTCACGGGAAGCGACTACGGCTACTACGTTTACAGAGATAGCGTGACGTCCACTTTTGCGCGCAAGGTAAAACTCGAATACACCGTAAACGACGAAAACAAGGTCACGTCAATCACCTACGTTCTCGGTGAGGGACAAAAACCAAACGTTCTCAACGTCAACGCACAAAAGAAAATATCCCTCGTATATCGTTGGACGGCGGCGACCAAACTCACTGACGCGCGCGATATCCAATACGACAAAATCAGCAACGCCACGGATTTGGCAACCGTCAAAAACGCTTTGGGTGAAATCCCCGTATTCGACTACGACGTATATCAATATAACTCGATGTACAAAGCGGAATTGACCAACGGCTTGCAAAAGAATTTCAGCGAATACATCTACAAGTATTACGACGTAGACGCCGCTTATTGCACCGCCACCCTCTACTACGCGCTCAAATCGGACGAGACCGCGGTAATCGTCCCCAATCTCACCGTATCGTTCGGCAAAGACGCCGAGACCAACAAGCCCGTATCTATGACGATAGGCGAAGACACTTTCACCTTCGAAATAGGCACTCCGCATAGAGAAGTCAAAGTCAATATCGACGGTCAAGAATTTGACGAATACGAAGAGCTCTCTTGGTTCTATCTCGACCAAACGGAATACGACGATTACACTTCCTACTTCAATAGCCTCATCGAAGAGTATAGGCAATCATTGCAACAAGCGTAACGGCACGGTAAGGTAGCACGGTCAAATTCGTTACAAAAGCGTAATCAAACTTGCTTACTTGTGGCGCTCGAATCGCCATTGCGAGGAGCGTAGCGACGTGGCAATCTATCGTAGCGTATTCATTCTGGTGTTGGTGTCCCACCGATTATTTCGCACAAACGACGCAAAAAGCAGGCTTCAAACCTGCTTTTCGTATAGTTAAAATATCGTTTTTGCGTATTCCGCGTGCTTTTAGATTTCTCTCGTCGCTCTTTCGAGGAACTTCAAATCTTTGCCGTCGAGGTACTTGCCGATAGTCTTGCGCACCGTCTTATGATATGCGTTGAGCCACGCTTTTTCGTCCTCGTCAAGCAGTTTTACGTCTATTGCGTCAAGGTCGAAAGGCACGAGCGTTATCGTCTCGAACGCGCAGAACGTGCCGTATTCCGTCTTTTCTTTTTCCACGCAAAGCACGAGGTTTTCGTGTCTTATTCCAAACTTGCCTTCCTCGTAAAAACCGGGTTCGTTGGACGTAATCATACACGGCAAAACGGCGTACTTGGGCGTAAACGCTCTCGGTGAGATATTTTGCGGACCTTCGTGGACGTTGAGCAAATATCCAACGCCGTGCCCCGTGCCGTGCTTGAAGTCCATACCGCTGGCATACATCGGCGCTCTGGAAATCATATCGAGACGTGCCCCCGTCGTTCCTTTGGGGAACGTCGCTCTTGCAAGCGCGATATGCGATTTAAGCACGATAGTAAACGCGCGCTTCTCCTCGTTCGTAACCTTGCCCATCGCAAACGTACGAGTTATATCCGTCGTGCCGTAACGATATTGCGCACCGCTGTCAACGAGGAGTAAGCCCTTATTTTCGACTACTTTGTCCGTCTCGGGAGTTGCGGAATAATGCACGATTGCGCCGTTTGAAGCGTATCCGCAAATGGTGTCGAAACTGAGGTCGAGGAAGTTTTTGCTTTCTCTTCTAAACGCTTCGAGCTTGTCCGCAAGCGAAATCTCGCTCATAGCCTCTTTGCCCGCGTTCTCTTTGAGATAACGCATAAATTTGAGCACTGCAACGCCGTCCTCGACGTGCGCTTTTTTCATATTCTTTATCTCGACCACGTTCTTTATTGCCTTTCTCACCGTCGTGGGGAAAGACTCCGTCTCTTTGACGTTCTTTATGCGAGAGAACAGCGCGTAATTGGTCTTTTCCTTGTCGATAAGCACTCTTCCCTCTATTTGCGAAACCACGCCGTAAACGTCGCTATACGGCAACGTATTTATATCGTTTTCCGCAAGAATTTTCTTGCATTTCGCATCGAGTTTTCTATCGTCTATAAACAACGTCGCGCCGTCCTTGGACACGATTGCGTACGCATAATTGACGGGATTGTACTCGATATCGCTTCCGCGCATATTGAAAAGCCACGCAATATCGTCAAGCGAGGAGACGAGCGCGTATTCGCAATCTTGTTTTTCAAGGTCTTTTTGCAAGTTTTCAATCTTGCTCTTGACGCTCTCACCCGTTGCGTTATCGGGCAAAATCCACGCCTTCGTAGGCGCGACTTCGGGACGATCTTGCCAAATACGGTCGATAATTTCACCGCAATCGACGAGTTCTGCGCCCTTGACGCTCTTCTTCAACGCTTCGACGAATTCAACCGTAGCCGTGGTAAAATCAAACGCAATTTTGGGCGTATCGGAGAGTTTTTTCACAAACTCGAAAATGGACTGCACACCCTCTTCACCCGCTTTCATAAGCACGGTATCGGTTGCTTTAAGTTGCTCTGCCGCTTGAATAAAATATCTTCCGTCCGTCCACAGATACGCGCCGTCTCTCGTCACCACGAGCGTGCCCGCGCTTCCCGTAAATCCGCAAAGAAACGCGCGCGTTTTGAAGTGATCCACGACGTATTCACTGCCGTGATCGTCGCTGGTAAACACGATATACGCGTCGATTCCGCCGTCTCTGACGAACTCTTGCAATTTTTCAATATCTCTTTTCATATTTCGCCTAAAAACTATTTATTTTTCTGTATTATACCACTCCGAAACTTTTATGGCAATATTTTATTTATATACGGAAATCATTATGTAACTTTTAATATTAGGTATGGAATAAAAAGGAACAAAGATTTGTGTTTACCAATAAACTACAAAATGCCCGATAAAAATAAAATATCCGCTCCTGTAAGTGCTATAGGTGCGGATGGTTATCGATTGGTGGAGGCAACAGGACTCGTCCATCAGCGGAGCGGGATTGCTTGCAATCGGGAGCGGAACGTGCAGTGTGACCGAGGGCACAGCCATACGCAGTATGGTGACGGCAAATGCCGTCAAGTTCGAGGCAAGTTGATGACACAGACATAAGAAAAACCCTACTTAATAGTAGGGTTTTTGAATGTTGGTGGAAAGGATTTGAACTAATCCGCACCGTGAGAATTGGTTGGTGTTTTTTCAAGGTTGAAACGCAATTTGTGTCGGCGGTTTATGACGTACAACACCTCAAAATGAATTGTTTGGTCTATGGTAATATCAAGCACTTGCATCGAGCGTTTTGCCTTGTTAATTTTGATTTTGCATTGAGATGAAAAATATCCCCGACGTTCATTGTCTGAATCATCGGGGATGGCGTTTGTGTATTTGTAGAATATTTCTATTTTGTCGTCATAGACGACAACTCTGTCGAGTATGTGCTGTAAATATAGTTGCGGATCGTCTTTGAACTCCGTGCGCAAGAATCGTTCTATTTCTTCCTTGTTGAACGTCTTTTGCCGACGTGTTTCTTCAACTGCTATTTTTGTTTCTATATCTTCTTTTTCGTTTTCAAGAGCGGCAAGTCGTTCCTTTGTGGTTTTTGTTATTATTCCTTGCTCAATTGCGCTCATAACGTTGGTCAATGCTTTGTCCGTATCGTACAATCGTTTGTGCAACGTTTGCAATACGCTGTCGCTCTTGTTACGTTGTGCTTGAACTTCGAGAACTTTGTCCGCAATAAGCGATATATTTTCGTCAGTGCAAAACACTTCATATGTGACTTGCGAAACGAAATCGTCCAATTCTTGTTGGCGGATAACGCGCAAATTGCAATCTTTATGTTTTTTACGCCCTGCGCACTTGTAATAAAAACGTAATTTGCCGTTTCTTGCCGTTGAACTATCTCCTTGCAGATGTCGTCCGCAATACCCGCACACAACTTTATTGCGCAACAAGAATGTTATATTCACGCTACGTTTTCCCGTCTTATTAACCGATAGTTTTTGCTGTATAGAATCGAACAACGATTTGTCAATAATAGGCGGATAGATGTTGTCATATACCTCGCCGTTATATTTGGTAATGCCAATATATTTCTCGTTTGCAAGCATTTTATATACGGTTTGCGGAACGAACGGTTTGTTTTTGTATAAAACGCCTCGCGCGGTCAGTTCTTCAATGATTTCGCGCACGATTTTGCCACCGTGATAGCGTTCAAAAATGTATTTTACGATTTGCGCTTGTTCTTCATTTATTTCAAGTTTTTTGTTTACTACTTTATATCCGTAAGCAACGCCGCCACCGCCGAATTGTCCTTTGAGCCTGCTTTCTCTAAGTCCGCGCTTTATCTTTTGGGATAATTCAGCCGAATAATATTCGGCAAGTCCAATATACATATTTTCTAGCAGTATTCCGTCCAAATTGCGCGAGCCGTCTATATTCGTGGACGTTCGCTGAGTTGCGGATATAAGCGTCTTTCCGCTTTTTATGAGTTTTTGTTTGTTCAATGCAATCTCGATTGAGTTTCTGCCGAACCTATCCAGCGCATATACAAGAACTATGTCCCAAGCACTTGTGCGTTCCGCGTCCGCAAGCATCTTTTGAAAAGACGGACGATTGTCGTTTGTGCCTGTCATAGCACGGTCTATATATTCATGGATAATGGTTAAGCCGTTTTGTTCTGCGTATTTGTAACACTCTCGTAACTGTCCTTCAATGGACTGCTCCGTTTGCCGTTCGCAAGAGTATCTCGCATAAATCACAGCACCTTTCATTGTTGTATTTCCTCCTAAGTTATGGTTATTGTGTCTTTCGACAGGAAACGAAAAGAACGGAAACGATATAAATTGTTTCATATCCGAGTTTTTATGGGGATTGTCAAGGGTTGCAGGGGCAATGCATTTACCCTTGACAATGCCGAGTTTGCGTTCACGCTTCCAACAAGAAAGACAGTTTTGTTATATCAAATATTTGTTATGTGCGTAACATACTCACAGGGTACAAAACCAAGTATTTTTGGATATTCACCTAGACTCAGCCGTACTTTTTCCGCACTTTGCACTATAAACAGCGTAAATGCAAGAGAGTGAGAAAGCAAGGACGGTGTCGTGCGCAGTTTGGACAAATTTGAAACAATAACAGAACGTGATTTGAACACGATTTTGATGATGAAAATATGATTGCGGAACAATGTCGTAACGCCTACGCGACACAAAAAGACGAAACGGCAAACGAATTTTTGCAATATACAAAACGCCAAAGATTTCCGCAATAAAAAGCGACGGCAACGGCAAGACGGATAAGCGAGGATTTCGCCAAGCGGGTTAGCGCGAAACCTCGCTCCGCTCCGTGCCGCCTTTTGCGGAATCGGGTTTGTTTTTATGCAAAGACGTGCCGTAGTCTTGCGCGCGCGTACGCGTGCGCACTTGTATCAAAGACTACGGCACGTCTAATCGCCAAAATGAGATGGAGACATAAAAATTAAAACTAAAAATGGCTCCGCTTTTATACGGAACCATCTTATCAATCTGCAATCAAGGCAATCAATGCTTGTTGTTTTTCGGGGGTAAGTTTTCTAAATGACGAAATCATTTTCTTTTCTCTTTCCGACAATATATCAATTTGTTCATCGTCCAAAAAGAATTGAGATAGCGTTATTCCAAATGCTTCGCAAATGCGTTGTAACATTTCGAGTTTTGGCGGTGTTTGACGAGAATATAAAGTGGCAAGCGAAGATTGTGAAATATCTGCCGCTTGTGCTAATTTGTAGTCTGTCCAACCACGTTCCCATTGCAATTCTCTTATTTTATCTATAACGTTCATTTGCACCTCTTGTAATAGTTTACTACGCTTTTACGACATATATACTTCGCAAATACATTGACTATATATCGTAAATGCGATATACTAATTGCAATATATAATGGGTGGAATTCAAAAATGAGTGCGTCGTTGCACAATTCACAAATAAAATCTAAAAAAAGAGTCGCTGACCATGGCGAAGTGTTTACAGCCGAGCGCGAAGTCAAGGCTATGTGTGATTTGGTCGCGCAAGAATGTGACCGAATAGACAGTCGTTTTTTAGAGCCCGCGTGTGGGGATGGCAATTTTTTGGCTGAAATATTGACACGCAAACTTTCCACTGTAAAAAAACTATATAAGTCAAATCCTTACGATTTTGAAAGATATTCCGTGCTTGCAATAACAAGCATTTACGGCGTAGATATTCTTGCTGATAACGTAAACGAATGTCGTGCACGACTATTTGAGTTGTGGAATAAGGAATACAATTCAGTTTGTAAAAAATCAACGAACGACGAAACACGCGATGCCGTGAAGTATATCCTTTCCAAAAACATTCTATGCGGCAATGCTTTAACGCTTATGTGCGTGGATGAAAACCAAAACGATACGGATACACCAATAGTTTTCCCTGAATGGAGCCTTATGCTCGGCACAAAACTCAAACGTCGTGATTTCCGCCTTGACGTGATGCTCAAAGCAAACGACAAGCCCAAAAGCGAACAACTATCCCTTCTCGACGTTCCCGAAGACATACGGAAATATTTGTCTATAAACCCAACAACAAAAGAATATATGGCAGAGCCGATATGCGAATATCCGCCCGTGCATTATAGGAAGGTGCAAGAAAATGGCTGAAACCTTTTTTGACAAAATCTACAAAAACAAAACTTTGCACACGCCTGACGTTTTGTCGTGCCTTGCAAATTTAAGCAACGACGAAGTTTTCACCCCACCCGACGTGGTAAATCAAATGCTTGATTTGTTGCCACAGGAATTGTTTTACGATCCAAACACCACGTTTTTAGATCCGGCTTGCAAAACGGGAGTTTTCTTGCGTGAGATTGCAAAACGCTTGCTTGTCGGATTGCAAGATAAAATCCCCGATTTGCAAGAACGTATAGACCATATCTTCCACAAACAACTTTACGGCATTGCCATCACGGAACTCACAAGTCTGTTATCTCGTCGCAGTCTGTATTGCTCGAAATACCCAAACGGCGAATATTCGATCTCACATTTCGACACAGCCGAAGGCAATATCAGATTTCGCCGCATAAAACATACTTGGATAGGCGACAAATGTAAGTTTTGTGGAGCAAACAAATCTTACGACCGTGGCGATGAAAAAGAAACCCACGCATACGAATTTATACACACAACCAATCCGGAGAAAATATTCAATATGAAATTCGATGTAATTATATCCAATCCGCCTTATCATTTTAGTGTAGGTAATACAAGCGGTAATGCCTCGAAATCAAAAGCAATTTATCACCACTTTATTTCACAAGCCATGAAATTAAGTCCTAACTATTTGATAATGATTACACCAAGTAGGTGGATGACACGTAGCACCGAAGGAATCTCTGATGAATGGGTAGATTCTATGCTAAACGATAATCATATTATGGTCATGCATGACTTTTTGGATTCGGGGTTATGTTTTCCCGGCGTGGAAATTAAAGGTGGTGTAAACTATTTTTTGTGGAGCAAAAACAATGTTGGCAAGTGCCATTACTATTTGCACACATCAAGCAATGATATAATTGAAAACTATAATTATCTTAATGCAAGCAATACAGGTATAGTGATTAGAGACATAAACGCACTATCTATAATTGATCATATTAAAAAGGTTGAAGGTAAGTATATAGAACAAGAATGTGAAAATTTCGCCTCATTGGTTAGCCCAAAAGACTTTTTTACAAATAAACAACTGTTGACATCAAGTTGGGAAGGTTATTCTAAAGAAAAAAATGATAGTTACTCTATTAAATATTATCTCAATAAGAACATACACAAATTTGATTTTGGTTGGGTTAAAATAACGGATATTCCCAAAAATGTAGCTTCCATAAAGTTACATAAAATCTACATTCCCGCGGCAGGCGGCAGTGGTACTGATGCTCAAGTATTAGGCTATCCATTCTATGGAGAGCCAAACAGTGTATGTTCTCAAACTTATTTAGTGATAGGATATGATCCAGAGAAACACAATTTTTCCAAGCAAGAATGCGAGAATATAATTACATACATTAAAACAAGATTTTTCCGTTATCTTGTTAGCATCAAAAAGAAAACACAAAACGGCCCGCGTGGTGTTTATCAATTCGTCCCTATGCAAGATTTTTCAAAGCCATGGACGGACGAAGAATTATATAAGAAATACAATTTGTCACAAGAAGAAATTGATTTTATCGAATCAATGATTAAACCTATGGAGTAACGATATGGCGAATAATATAAGTCTTTCTGAAATATTACATAACCGTCCTGCCGTTGTGCCGACAATTTACGGATATATACTGCCCGATGTGAAAGATCACGAGGGGTATATAAAAATTGGCTACACAGACAGAAAAGACACCGAAGCGCGTATCCGCGAACAATTGCATACGGCGGCAATTAATTTCAAAATCTTATTCAAGGAGTCGGCAATGCGTGCCGACGGCACTTGCTTTACAGACAAAGACGTTCACCGTTTGTTGAAACACAAAGGTTTTTTGCAACTTAACGCGGGCACGGACAAAAACGAATGGTTCAAATGCACACTTTCGGACGCTTTGACGGCGATTGAAGAAGTCCGCACTGAAATTCGTTTTGAAGGCAATCGCACGTGGAATTTTGCTATGCGTGACGAACAGCAACAAGCCGTCGATATGACGAAATCGTATTTTGAGCAATCAAAGAAAGACGATCCCACTCGCCCGCCAAAGTTTTTGTGGAATGCAAAAATGCGTTTCGGCAAGACTTTTGCAACGTACGAATTGTGCAAGGCAATGGGGTTCAAAAAAATCCTTGTGCTTACTTTTAAGCCAGCCGTTGAATCCGCTTGGCAAGAAGACCTTACCCACCACGTAGATTTCAAGGGGTGGCAATTCGTCAGCAACAAAGAAGCAAAATTCGATGCAAAACAACTTGACGAACAGTATAACGCTTGCGACAAGACAAAACCTATCGTCGTTTTCGGTTCGTTTCAAGATTTGCTTGGCACGAACGAAGCCGGTGGCATAAAAGCAAAAAACGAATTTATACACACAACGAATTGGGATATTATCGTTTTTGACGAATATCACTTTGGCGCTTGGCGTGAAAACGCAAAGAATTTGTTTGAAAAGTACGACGAGGAAGACGACGATTTTGACCTTGAAAAGTATCAGAAAGAAGAGGCCGGCAACGCTATAAACGAGTCGTTTTTGCCTATAACTTCTTTGCATTATCTATATTTGTCGGGTACGCCTTTCCGTGCGCTTAATTCGGGCGAATTTTTGGAAGACCAGGTGTTCAATTGGACTTATTCTGACGAACAAGCGGCAAAAGAAAACTGGGATAAATCAAGAGGCGAGAATCCTTATGCGGCACTACCTAAAATGGTTATGCTTACGTATAAAGTGCCCGATTCCATTACTGCGAACGTTGCCATAAACGAAGGCTATGACGAATTTGATATTAACGAATTTTTCAAGGCACAACCGATCGAAAAAGGAAAGGTCGAGACGTCAAGATTTGTATATGAAGAAGACGTGCAAAAATGGGTAAAAATGATTCAGGGCAACTATATGCCAGTGGATGGTTTGAAACTTGGTGCGGAACGTCCGCCTATGCCGTTTTCCGATATTACGTTGCAAAACGTGCTAACTCATACGTTTTGGTATCTGCCTAACGTCGCAAGTTGCTATGCAATGTACAATTTATTGCGTCAAAAACAAAACAACTTTTTCAATGACTACAAAATCATTGTGTGCGCCGGATCAAAAGTCGGCATAGGCTTGGATGCACTAAAACCTGTTTTGGCAGCAATGGGCGATCCGCTTGAAACGAAAACTATCACGTTATCTTGCGGAAAACTCAACACCGGTGTTACCGTAAGACCGTGGACGGGTGTGTTTATGTTGCGCAACTTGAATTCCCCCGAAACGTATTTTCAAACGGCATTCAGAGTGCAATCTCCTTGGGAAATCGTCAACGATCACGGCGATAAGGAAATTATCAAGCAAGAATGTTATATCTTCGACTTTGCGTTAGAGCGTGCATTGCATCAGATTTCGGACTATTCGTGCAGATTGAAAGTTGACGAAACAAGCCCGGAACAAAAGGTGAAAGACTTTATTTCATTCTTGCCGGTTCTTGCATTTGACGGTTCGTCGATGAATCGTATCGATGCGCAAGATATTTTGGATATAACTTATGCAGGAACGTCTGCGACCTTGCTTGCAAAGCGTTGGCAAACCGCGCTTTTGGTGCACGTTGACAACGACACGCTCAAAAAATTGCAAAACAACCAAGACGCTTTGGATGCGCTTATGCGCATAGAAGGCTTCCGTTCTTTGAATGCAGAGATTCAGACGATTATCAACCGTTCCGAAAAAGTTAAAAAACTCAAAAAAGAAAAAGGCGACGATTTGACGCCCACCGAGAAGAAGGAACTTACCGAAGACGAAAAGAAGGCAAAATCTTTGCGTAAGCAAGTACAGGAAAACCTTTTGAAACTTGCAGCGCGTATTCCTGCCTTTATGTATCTCACCGATTATAGAGAACAAACGATCAAGGATGTTATTACGCAAATCGAGCCTGAACTTTTCCAAAAGGTTACGGGGCTTACGGTAAAAGATTTCGACGTGTTGTGTTCAATCGGCTTGTTTGATTCCGAAAAGATGAACCAAGGCATTTTCGGATTTAGAAAATATGAGAATTCGAGTTTGTCATATACGGGTATCGACAAACACGAAGGCGAAGCAATCGGCGGTTGGGATACAGTTTTGAGGCGCGAAGAATATGAGGCACTATATAGCAAGCAACAAGCTACGATGACTGACTTTGAAAGCGTTCTCATTCCTGAAAAATACCAAAACGTCAAAAAGTCAAAAGAGGATGACGTTGCAAATGCCGAAATTGTAGCGGCAGATGTTGTTTCGCCGAATGAAGAAGAATCTTCCAGCAGTGCACTCGAAGAAATGTTGTCAAAAGTGCAAGTCGGAACCGCCGTAACACATAAGAAATTTGGCGATGGTACTATAACTTGGATAGACAACGTTAAAATACATATTCGCGTCAAATTCGCTATCGGAGAAAAACAATTTATATTCCCTGACGCATTCATATCCGGTTTTTTAGCACTAAAATAATATAAGAACAGCCCGACACAATGTCGGGTTGTTTTATCTTAAAATCATATATTTCCTTTGCAGACTCATTCTTCTGCGCCATATGGTTGTGCGGTTGACATTTAGAAGTTGTGTTACTTCGAGATAAGTCAATCCCGACATATAGGCGCAGAGAACGTCATACTCGCCTTGCGTTAATTGCATCTTGTCGATAAGTGCGTCAACGGCGGTATAATCGCTGTTGGATTCGTCGTCGATAAAAGTTATGTGCGACGATACAACGCTGTCGTTTATGGCGGTTGTGTGCGCCAAGTGGCGAGTGAATTGTTTGTCCAAGTATCTATCAGTAAAACGGAAGCACGCTTGCTTAATCGAGATAACGTTTCCACGAGTGGTTGTATAATTGTCGCCAAGTCTTTTGCCGATGTGTTCGCATAGGAAAAGCATTGCGGTTTGCGCCATATCGTATCCGTCCGAGTATTCATCGAGAGAATCGTTTGATTTGTTGCAATCCTTGATGAGTCCGTCATATAGGCGATATAAATCCTTGCCTGAACGGCACATAACGGTTCTTATAGTAAGCAACGCTATCAATTCGCCTATTTTCTTGATGTTGTCTGCGGTTATAACAACGTCATCGTCTAATATGCATTTCTTTTTTGCAACGATTTTGACTTGTGCTTGATTGTCATTATAAATACTAATTGCATTTTGATTTTGAAGAATGATTTGAGATTTCATATTGATACGCTCCGAGTTTTATTTGCCTTTCGGCAACAAGACGGTGCAGCACCGAGAAAACTCAAAAACGTATCACTTCAAATCGTATGATGCCTATGTCAACGAACAGCATAAAAATGTTGTGTAAAAAGTTCATCAAAATAATCTAATCTCTCGCGCGCGCACGTGCGCACTTGTATCAAAGACTACGGCACGTCTAATCGTCACACTTGTATCAAGACTACGGCTCGTCTAACAGGCAAACGACTAAAAAGCACATAAAACGTGCATTAAATGCGAGATAATTTTTGATAGTAATATAACAAGATTTTTATGCCGTTGACAAAGGCTTTTGTCGGTGCTAAACCGCCACACCGAAAGGCAATGAACAGCGGAGAACGTTTTTTTACTTATAAAAAAGTAAAAGCGATTTAATATATCTTTTGCTTGTAACAAAATAAAAGAAGCGTAACTCGAAATAATTGCGCTTCTTTTAAATTCTTTAAATTATTATTTCCCTTTTATATAACATGACGCACATGTAGAAATTAAACAGTTGCTAAACTATTTGCGTAACGTATTTTGATATTTTTTCTGCACTCTTTCTTTGATTTTATCTATGTTAAACATATATACACCTATTTTTTTAAACACAACTTGCAATATTGTAAACAAGATAGTAAAGAGAGCACTCACAATAATTCCGTTTTTATTTGCCCATTCTGAAAACCTAACCAATCCAGGCTTCTCTAGCGTAAGCAAAACAATAAGCGCAATTAAAGACCCCACAAGCAAACATAGTGTTATGCTTACAAGTGCTATGTTTCGTCTTTTTTTCTTGTAACTTTCTTTTTCTACAATAAAATCAATTGTTTCTTGCGCACCTCGATTATAGTTTTCCACATTTTCTGCATGTCGTTGTTGTTCTTTTTTATTTTCTTGTTCATCCCTTTGGCGATTTACTTCAAAAATCTTTCGATCGGTTATAGTTGCATGCGATGTTGAAATAATATAGTCAATATCTTTGTCTTGATAGTCCGTCTTGAGTTTACTATTTATATCATAAATTACTTCGTCTTTTATTTCAGTGCTTTCATCAAGTGACAATATTTTATAAAGTATATCGCTTCTTCTCTTGTCAAATGGTTTACATTCAATTTGTAAATTAAATTTTATAAACTGAGAAAACGAAACATAGTCATTTTCGGTTCTACTGGAAAATTTCAATAAAATTGAATACCATAAAGAAGATAGCATTACCATTGGTACAGTATTTGGGTAGTACTCTTTTGACCAATTTACAAAAAATCTATCTTCTGTAATCATATATGAATTCAAATCAATAAAACTCGCATGACCCTTATTCCCATTTTTTTCTTTTAAAAATAAATAATGATTGATATCGGTTTGAATGCTTTGACGAGATGGATTTCTATGGTTTTTTCTTTTATACTCATAAAAATCGCATGTAAGCTCGTCAAAATTCTTATACCGATAATTGTAAGTATGAATGGCCTCATATTCGAATTTGGCAAGTGTTTTATGAATTTTCTTTTTTAAATATGATTTGAATGCTGAATAGTTACCTGCTGTATTGGCGGTGTCTTTTACCCATAGTACATATTCTTTATAGAAATCATCATTGACAGAATTATTTGACAAAAGAGCATATGCTTCAGGTGAAATATGTTGGTGCGAACCCAGCGTTTTAGCCAAAGAGTCCACGTAATACTCAACGGTATTATCGATTTCTTCTTCTACTAAGTTGGTATATTTTATTGTGATATTAACCTCTTTGCACTTTTTTATAAATGCCTCAGCATTTATTTGTCGTTCTTGTTTATTAATACCCGCAAGACGGAATATAATATTTGTGTCAAGATAGAATGTTTTATTGAAGAACATATCTTTTATAAGTCTAGTATCTCGTTGTGCTGTAATCATACAATAATCAATACTTGATGACAACGCATTAAATATAAGCCTATTTTTGTTTTTGTTATCCCATGAAAGAAAAGAATCAATAAATGTTTTTTCTTCATCAGAAAAATTTTCATCTGGTATTGGAAAACTTATACTTTTATTCATATAATTCAAGAGATTTTCAGTATCCTCATTAAATTCTATAAATAAAAACCTTAAAATCAAGTCTTCAGCTTGTTCTACGGATATGTCTTGCGTTTTAGTCGATAGAAAATCATTAATTATTTGTGTTAAAGAGACACCGCTGCTACGTTCGCAAGCCTTAGTGTAGGCAGAAATTGATAAATCATATTTATTCAATATTTGATCAGAATTCTTGTGTTTTATAACAAAAGTTTTTTCGTCACCTTTTATTATACTTAAAATTTCATTAGCCGAAAACTCGAGCGCAAAATTGTCCCTTAATTCAATCACAATCTCCTGAATGGTCATGCCGTCGCCATAATGCTCGCGTAAAACTTCCGTTATCAATCTTTTGAGCTTGCTTTTAAATGTTGTTGACTGATTATCATTTAGAATTAGTGATAAGCGAAGAAAATCTTTTTTTTCCATAAATCTCCCCTTCTTGCGTATTTTTTTTATTATAAATCAAAAATTATTATTTTTCAATGTTTTTTCCTTTTTTTAGTGTTTTTTTAAACGATCTATCATTATCTCGTTCGTCAATTATAGTGTTTAAATCCGAAAAAATATAATTGATATACTTGTAATGTTGGGTTAGAGTTTTATTCTGATTTGTAACCACGAGTTTCTTTTTCTTCATAATAAAAATATATGTGTACGTTTGATAAAAAACAACGTCATATTTATTTGAAAATATTTATTATTAAAAAATAATATTTATGCAAAAAACTACAAGAAAATAAAAAAACCAATCCGCCACTGGTGCGGATTGGTAAAGTGTGGTGGAGGCAACAGGACTCGAACCTGTGACCTCACGGATGTGAACCGTGTGCTCTAACCAACTGAGCCATGCCTCCGTACAATGCGTGAGGTTACACGCATTGAATTTTGAATTCGATTATGATTTGTACATTCTCTTACGAGCAGCTTCTGCTTTCTTTTTGCGTTTTACGCTAGGTTTCTCGTAAGCCTCTTTCTTGCGGAGGTCACCGATGATGCCGTCACGAGCGCATTTTCTCTTAAAACGACGGATAGCGTTTTCCAAGCTTTCGTTTTCGCCAACTTTAACTGTAGACATCTTATTCACCTCCTCGAAAATGGATTTTACCTTACTATTATACACAAAAAATCGTCGATGTCAAACGAAAATGAAACAACGAGCGTTGCTTTTTGAAAAATGCTCGACGGCGCATCGTAAAAGTTTGATTCCACCACCCTATCAATTAAAGGTTATCGTTTTAATTATTCATTCGCACTACGCTTTTACGGTTTTTCCGTCGAAATTGCATAAATATGCGAAAAAGGCGGATTTGATATGCGAAATTTGAAAAAACGGGGTCAAAACGCTGGACTTATGCAAAAATGCGTGGTATGCTTTGTGCATCAAATTGGTAGAGGCGCGAGTCTTATGACAAGCCGACGACGCGGACTACGTCGCGGTGGCAAAGGAAAACTCGCCGAAAGGTACTTCGTTCGGTCCGGAACGGTTTATCTTGGGACAACGCAGAATATGCGTTGTACTGTCACCGCAAGGTGGAGCGCTATCGACATTGACAGGTTATTTTTTATCCGCAATGTTGTTGGCATTGCGGATTTTTTTATCTTCAATGCATTAGCCGTCGATTTGAAAATATTCTTTTCGAGGTGCATCAAACAATGAAAAAAGCAACGAAAATCATTACGATCGTGCTTGTTTTGTCCGTTTTGGCGGGTTGCATAGTGGCACTTACCGCTTGCAACGATTCAAAAGACGAAGACAATCAACTCGTCGTAGGCTTGGAATGTGCGTATATTCCCTTCAACTTCACGCAACAGACCGACGCCAACGACGCCGTAAAAATCAGCAACGCCGACGGTTACGCCAACGGCTACGATATCCTATTTGCAAAACGCATAGCGGACGCGTTGGGCAAAGAACTCATAATCGTCAAGACGGATTGGGACTCTCTTGTCCCCGGCGTACAAGCGGGCACGCTCGACCTCGTAATCGCGGGTATGAGTCCGACGGCGGAACGTCGCGAGTCCATCGATTTTTCACAACCCTACTATCAAAGCAATCTCGTAATAGTCGTAAGAAAGGACGGCAAATACGTAGACGCGCAAAATCTCGACGATTTTTCGGGCGCAAACCTCGTGGCACAAATAGGCACTTTCCACAACGACGCCCTTCAAGAGCAAGCGGCGGCGCACGGCATAATCGCGGGCACTCCGATGTCCACATTCCCCGAAATGACGGTTGCGCTCAACTCGAAGTCCATTGACGGCTACGTGGCGGAAGAGCCGGGCGCGATTGCGGACTGCGCGGCAAACAGTAATCTCACCTACGTGCATCTCGTCAACAACACGACGGGCTTCACCGCAAGCGACGAGGACACGCAAATCGCAATCGGTATGAGAAAAGGCTACGAATACGCCGACCAAATCAATTCGCTTTTGGCAAGCATATCGCAAGAGGAACGCCTCTCGATGATGGAAGACGCGGTGCGCTTTTCCACCGACAACTCGGCGTATCACTCCACCTTTTTCACGAGAGTGGGCAACATTATCAAAACCTATTATCTATCCATACTAAAAGGCGTGGGCTACACCATTTTGGTGGCTATCGTCGGCACGGTAGTAGGCTTGTTTATCGGTGTTCTAATCGGCATTTATCGCACTCTCGGCACTCCCAAAAACAAATTCGTGGCAGTGCTCAAAAAGATAGGCGACTTTATCCTCTCCGCGTACATCGAAATATTCCGCGGGACGCCGATGATGGTGCAAGCAATGGTCATATTTTGGGGCTTTGCGCTTATCAACGACGGCGCGACTATGGACGTTACGATTGCGGGTCTCATCATCGTATCCATCAATACGGGCGCGTATATGGCAGAAATCGTGCGTGGCGGTATAATATCCATCGACAAAGGACAGTTCGAGGGCGCGCAAGCAATAGGTATGACGCACTCGCAAACGATGTGGAATATAGTCCTACCCCAAGTATTGCGCAACATTATGCCGAGCGTGGCAAACGAGTTCGTCATCAACATCAAAGATACGTCCGTGCTCAACGTCATCGGCTTTACCGAGCTTTTCTTCTACGCCAAATCAATTGCGTTCAACACGTACGCGATATTCGAGACGTACCTCGTCGTAGCGGTGATATACTTTATCCTTACCTTCACCATTACGCGCATACTGCGCCTCATCGAAAAGAAAATGGACGGCAAGAAAGACTATCGGATTATGGGGTCGCAAAACCTCGACGCGGAATCTATTATCCGTGAAAACAACGCTATGGGAGGCAACCAATGAGCCAAGATACTCGTGATATAAATATAGAAGAAATATTCGTGGAAGAGCAAAACGGCGGTTTAGATACCGCAAATATCAATAATACGGAAGAAACGGCAATCACCGCAACGGAGAAAAACAACGGTAGCGATCCCCTTATCGAGATACGCCACCTCGGCAAGACTTTCGGTGATCACGAAGTGCTAAAAGATATCGACTTCACCGTAAACGCGGGTGACGTGACTTGCATTATCGGCTCGTCGGGAAGCGGTAAATCCACCCTCTTGCGTTGTATCAACTTGTTTGAGACGCCTACGTCGGGTGAAATATACTTCCACGGTGAAGATATCACAAAGACCAAGAGTGCGCCCAAATATCGCGAAAAGGTGGGAATGGTGTTCCAATCTTTCAACCTTTTCAACAATCTATCAGTACTTTCCAACTGCACGATAGGTCCTCGCAAAGTTCTCAAAATGAAGAAAGAGGAAGCAAACGCCATCGCAATGAAATATCTCGAACTCGTAGGTATGAGCGCGTACGTCAACGCAAAGCCTCGTCAACTCTCGGGCGGTCAAAAGCAACGCGTGGCAATCGCACGCGCGCTTGCAATGTCTCCCGAAGTCATACTCTTTGACGAGCCTACTTCCGCCCTCGACCCCGAAATGGTGGGAGAAGTGCTAAACGTTATGAAAGAACTTGCCGAAGCGGGACTTACTATGCTCGTAGTGACGCACGAAATGACTTTTGCGCGCGACGTTGCAAACAAAGTGGTGTTTATGGATCAAGGCGTAATCGTGGAAGAAGGCGATCCCAAGGACATCTTCACTAACCCCAAGGAAGAGCGCACAAAAGCGTTCCTCTCCCGTATGCTTGCAGAGGCAAACGCATAACGGCTTGCAAAAAAACATAGTTAGAACAACGAAAAACCGCCGTATATCCGGCGGTTTTTCTTTTACGTCCTTTTGAAAAATTGATTATATTTTTCTTCCCGAGCCTATCTCGAAGTGGCATTTTGCAATGCCCAAATCGATATCGGTATAAAAACCGATGCCCGCTTTTGCCACGACTTTGCCGTCTTTCAATTCAAAGGTAAATTTTTGTTGATTGATAGCGGTCGGGGCAAGCAACGCCGATTTTACGCCGTTTACAAACCAATCGGGCATAGGCGTAACGTCGGATTTGCACACTTCTTCCATACTGCGACTGCGGTGCGCGACGCCTTGCGTTTGTCCGTAGCCTATTGCGATGACGAGCGCAAGTTTTTCACCTTTTGCCAAATCGTAGGCAACTTTGCTTTTGCTATACGACATAGCCACCCAGCAAGTATTGAGCCCGAGCGTTTGAGCAAACAACACGATTTTTTCACCGTAATATCCCGCTTTTTCGCTTAAATCCGCGCTCTTTTCACCGACGACGGCAATATAATTCTTTACGTTTCTAAAACTTCCGTAATGAGCCATACGACCGCCAAAAGCCTTGTCTTCGTCGATAATGAGTTGCATATTGAGACCGCCCTCTTTATTGAGTTTTGCGATTTCCTCTTGCAACGCTTTTAGGGTTTCACCCTCTATCTTTTTATCGAGATACGCTCTTACCGAGTGTCTTTCGTTCATTGCTTGTATAAGATCCATAATGCACCTCTTGTAAATAAGGTTATTTCGTTTTTTCGCATAATAATTATACCACGAAAATGCAAAAGTCAACGCCTATAAAGAAAATAACCGCCGATAACAAAAAATCGTCCGCATACGGCTACTTTCATTTCCAAAATTAAACTATCTTTTCAACAAAATTAAATACTGCTTAAAATGAAAGATTTGTGATATCAAAGGTTGATTTTGAGAGATTTTTGTGTACAATAAAGTTGAATATCGTTATAGAGGAGACGTTATGAAAGTAAAGATGAAAAAAATTTTGATTTTGCTTTTGGTGCTTACGCTTGCGCTTTGCACTTTCTTTGCGTGCTCTCCAAAGGACGACGGAAACGTTACCCCGCCCGACGTCGACGACTCGGACGACGACGATATCCCCGATATCGACTGGGAGGCTATGTTCGGCGGTTTTTCCTCCAAAAACGAACCTCAATTCTTGGCGTACGAAGGCGTTGAATACGGTGAGGATATCGAGATAACCTATCACTCAAACGTCACCGACGCCGACAAACACGCAATGGTCACTCTTCCCTACGGTTACGACGAAAGCAAGCAATATCCCGTGCTTTATTTGCTTCACGGTATGCTTTGCGACCACAAATCTTGGCTTGAAAAGTGCAACGCCAAGTACATCGTGCAAAACCTCGTCCGCGACAAGGGCATAAAAGAGATGATAGTCGTATCCGTCAACAGTATAGTCACCGTAGATGAGGTTGCTCCCTCTATTTTCGATACGGAATACGCCACCGTATTCGACAAGACGGGTGAAGACTTGGTATATTCGCTTATGCCGTATATCAACGAGCATTATTCCACCCTCACGGGCAGAGAAAACACCGCCATCGCAGGCTTTTCAATGGGCGGGCGCGAAACTATGCTCACCGCGTTCAAGTACTACAACCGCTTCGGTTACGTAGGCGCGTTTTCCTCGGCGGGATTTGCAAGCAGCGTTATAAGTTTCAGCTCGGACGTCCCCGATTTCAAAACTACGGAAGGCTACGAATTCGAGTATCTAATGCTTGCAATCGGTTCAAAAGACAACTCGACGGGACATATCGCGCGTGCGCTTGAAAACAAGCTCACCAAGAACGGCGTAACCTTTGAAAAGAAGACTTACGACGGAGGACACGACTACTACGTATGGAAGTCCGCTTTGTACGACTTTGCTCAAAGGATATTTCAAACGGAGAGTGAGTCGTAACTCCACTAAAATGAAAATAAGAAGCGCACGAACGAAAAGTTTCGTGCGCTTTTAATATTTATCAAGCAGATAAGGCGTATTGACTTTTGCGCTTGTTTCATTTATTATATACCTATCAAAAATATGAGGAAAAGTATGAAAAAAGGCATTTATATAGTTGCTATTCTTATGCTCGTTTGCTCGATTGCACTTTGCTTCGTCGCTTGCGACGACAATCCCTCGGGCGGTGAACCTACGGAAGTGCGCGGGTTTACGGATAAGGACAATCAATATCTCGTAAAATACGACGATTTTGACGCAAGCACCATTGACACGACGCTTTGGAACGTGTACGGCGCAGACGCACAAGGCAATCCGCATATACGTAGAGGCGCGTATTGGGACACTCGTCAAGTATTCACACAAGACAACGCTCTCGTTATCCGCACGCAAAAGCGCGAAGACGGGTATTACTACACGGGCGCAATCGACAGCAACGGCAAGTTTATGAGCAGTTACGGCTATTACGAAGCGCGTTGCAAACTCCCCAAAGCGTCGGGACTTTGGTCGGCGTTTTGGCTTATGGCACCCAATATGTATTCTTCCGACGTAACAGTGTCCGGTGCGGAAATCGACATAATGGAATCCCCCTTCTACATCAACGGAGAAGTCAACGGGATGTATCAATACAACGTCCACGTGGGCGACTACGGCGACAACTACCTTATGTACAGCGACTTCAAAACGGGTTACGGCCCTGTGAATATGGTCAACTATTCCACCGTGCTCGAAAGCGAAGAGGAAATTTCCTTGTACGACGATTGGCACACCTACGCGCTTGAATGGACGGAAACGTACTACAAGTTCTATATCGACAGAATTCTCGTGGCAACGATTACGGATATGAGATTCGTATCACCGATTGAGGACTTCTTGTTCTTGTCAGTAGAAGTTGACGGTGCGGAAAAACAAATCGAAGACGCAAGCGGAAACGTCACCGAGCGCGTCCCCGACGCATTCACCAAGCAATTCCCGCTCTTTACGCAATCTATTACGGAAAATCCCGAGAGCAACTTCCCCACCGACTTCTTGGTCGATTGGGTGGCAGTCTACTCCCAAAAGCCGTTTTAATAAGTAATTTGGCACTCAAACACCGCACCGAATCGGTGCGGTGTTTTTTTAGTGTTCGACAGAATTAATAATTATTAATTATTAATTAATAATTGCGGAAGGCGTAGCCTTATCCAAACGCATACTTATTCGGAGCGCACTTATACACGGTATGTGCCTATTCGGAGTTTCGAGTCGCAAGGCGACGAGCGAATAAGTGCCGAGCTTGACGATTAGTACAAGCGACTGCGCCGTGTTGTTGCGTAGCTGGCGCACAAAGCGCAGTGGCATAATGAGGGAAATGTCCCTATCTATGCGAGTGCCGTTGTCTCCCCCGCGAGCGACGAACAATCTTGTAGAGAAATGCCTCTATACGAGTGGGGTGAGAAATGCCGGCGTGTCCGGAAAGAGGGGGGCATTGCATTTAAGGAGTTACGACAAAACATATAAAAGAGCCGTCCGATTATCGGACGGCTCTGACGCAGTTATTCGCCGTTTAGCGCGTTTGTAAAACTGCGATATTTAGATGAAGAGCAAGGAAACAGTTATATACCCTCGTAAGAAGGCAATAAACGGATGAAGAACAAGGAAACACCCACCCGATACAAAACCCAACGTACAAGGCGTACGTGATTTTGTAGCGGATGGGTGTTGACACAGTTATTCGCCGTTTAGTGCCTTCTTACTTCGGGAAGCGAGTGCGAGCAGTATAATGAGTATGCAACAACTCGTGCGCAAGATGGCTATTCGGTTCTCCGAGGAACTCGTCGTAGAGTTTTTGGACTTGGGAGTTCTTGTGGGAGACACGGACGGGTTTGCCCTCGTCTTCACGATAAAGTGCGGCTGCACGCTTTGCACGGAAGGTGTCGAGAATATCGTCGTCTTCGTTGGGAAGGAAGCAAGGTTGGACGTAAGGTTGTCCGCCACCCGCGACGCAACCGCCGGGGCACCCCATAATCTCGATAAAGTGATAGGGGCTCTTGCCTTCTCTGATTTGGTCGAGGAGCACTTTGGCGTTCTTCATACCGTGAGCAACTGCAACTTTGACCTCCATACCGCCGAGGTTGTAGGACGCTTCTTTGATGCCTTCGAGGCCTCTGACTTCGGTGAGTTCGACGTGTTCGAGTTCTTTGCCGTCGAGCACTGCCGCCGCCGTACGAAGGGCCGCTTCCATAACACCGCCCGTTGCGCCGAAGATGACGCCCGCGCCCGTGTATTCACCGACGATATCGTCGTCAAATTTCTCATCGGGAAGTCTGTTGAACATAATGCCCGCGCGCTTGATCATCTTTGCAAGCTCTCTCGTAGTGAGAACCGCGTCGACGTCTTTGAGACCGTTTACGGAAAGTTCCTTTCTCTCTTTCTCGAATTTCTTTGCGGTGCAAGGCATAACGGATACGACGTACATATCCTCGGGGTTGATGCCGTTTTGTTCCGCATAATACGTTTTGAGGATTGCGCCGAACATTTCGTGAGGCGATTTGCAAGAAGAAAGGTGATTTAGCAAATCTCCGTAGTAATACTCCGCATAGTTGATCCAGCCCGGGGAGCAAGACGTAATCATCGGCAACACACCGCCGTCTTTAACTCTGCCGAGAAGCTCGGTTGCCTCTTCCATAATGGTGAGGTCTGCGCTGAAATTGGTGTCGAAGACTTTCTTGAACCCGAGACGACGGAGCGCGGCAACCATTTTGCCCGTTACGAGCGAGCCGATTGGCATACCGAACTCTTCACCGAGTGCCGCTCTTACGGCAGGTGCTGCTTGCACCACGACGTATTTGCCCGCCTTGAACGCTGCGTCGACCTTGTCGATTTCGCTCACTTCCATAAGTGCGCCCGTGGGGCAAACGCTTACGCATTGACCGCACAAAATGCACGGAGAATTGGCAAAACTTCTGTTCTCTGCCGGTGCGACGATAGTCTTGAAACCTCTCTTTTCAAAGCCGAGGACGGACAAACCGTGCGCGTTTTTGCATCTTTCGATACATCTTCCGCAAAGCACGCACTTGCTCGTGTCGCGCTTGATTGACGGAGTGAGATTGTCAACGGTTACGGGTGTTTGTTCACCGCTATAAACGCCTTCTCTTGCGCCGGTGAGAACCGCAACGTGCAAAAGTTCACACTTGCCGTTCTTGTCGCACTCTTGGCAGTTGCGATTGTGGTTGGAAAGCAAAAGTTCCACGGAAGATCTTCTTGCTTGCACCGCTTTGGGGGAAGAAATGGTGATTTCCATACCCTCCGCGACGGGATATACGCAAGACGCCACGAGCCCTCTTGCACCCGTTGCCTCGACGAGACACACTCTGCAAGAACCTCTTGAACATTCACCGTGATTGTACGTGCAAAGGGACGGAATTTCGTAACCGCAAGCCTTTGCCGCTTCAAGGATAGTCAAGCCTTGTTCGACTTGATAAGGGACACCTTCTATTTTGATATTTATTTTAGCCATAATAATTCCCTCTCTTTACTTTTTCTCGATTGCTTTGAGTCTGCACGAAGAGATACACATACCGCACTTAATGCACTTTTCCGTATCGATTTCTCTGGACGGGAGTTTGTGATTGGGCGCGATATAGTTGGTGCTGTGGATTGCGTTGGTGGGGCAATTTCTTTCGCAAAGTCCGCAACCTACGCACTTGTCCGCAATAATCGTGTAGTTCATAAGGCTCTTGCACACTGCCGCCGGACACTTTTTGTCCACGATGTGCGCGATATATTCGTCTTTGAAGTGCGCAAGCGTGGAAAGTATGGGGTTGGGAGCGGTTTGTCCCAAAGCGCAAAGAGAGTTGGTTTTTATGTTGTTTGCAAGGTCGATAAGCTTGTCAAGGTCTTCCATAGTGGCTTGACCTTTGGTTATCTTTGTGAGAAGTTCGAGCATTCTCTTGGTGCCGATACGGCAAGGAGAGCATTTCCCGCAAGATTCGTCGCAAATAAATTCCATATAGAACTTTGCAACGTCAACCATACAGTTGTCTTCGTCCATAACGATTGCACCGCCCGAGCCCATCATCGAGCCTTTTGCAACGAGGTTGTCAAAGTCGATGAGTGCGTCGAGGTCGTCAGCCGTGAGACATCCGCCGGAAGGTCCGCCCGTTTGAATTGCTTTGAATTTCTTGCCGTTGGGGATACCGCCGCCGATGTCGTAAATGAGCTCACGCAAAGTAGTACCCATAGGCACTTCCACGAGACCTACGTTGTTGACCTTTCCGCCGAGTGCAAAGACCTTCGTGCCCTTGGATTTTTCAGTGCCGAATTTGGTGAATTGATCAAAGCCTTCTCTCATAATGTAAGGCACGCAAGCAAGCGTTTCGACATTGTTGACGATGGTCGGTGATTGCCACAAGCCCTTGACTGCCGGGAACGGCGGACGAGGACGAGGCATACCTCTTTGTCCTTCGATGGAGTTGAGAAGAGCCGTCTCTTCACCGCAAACGAACGCGCCCGCGCCGAGGCGGATATGTACTCTAAACGAGAAGTTCGTTCCGAGAATGTTGTCGCCGAGCAAGCCCATTTCTTCCGCTTGACGGATTGCTATGCGCAAACGATTGACAGCGATAGGATATTCCGCACGAACGTAGAAATAACCGTTTTGTGCCCCGATTGCGTAACCTGCAATCATCATACCTTCGATAACCGCAAGAGGATTGCCTTCGAGTATGGAACGGTCCATAAACGCGCCCGGATCGCCTTCGTCACCGTTGCAGACGACGTATTTGTCACCGTCGGGTTGAGCGTATGCAAATTGCCATTTTCTGCCCGTGGGGAAACCACCGCCGCCGCGACCTCTGAGTCCCGAAGCCAAAATCTCGTTGATGACTTCTTGTCTGTCCATTTGAAGCGCGCGTGCAAGACCTTTGAACGCGCCCGCACCGAGCGCTTCTTCTATCTTTTCGGGGTTGATGCTTCCGCAACCGTGCAAAGCGATACGCACTTGCTTTTTGTAGAAAGTGATATCGTCTTGTTTGGAGACTTTTTCTTTGGTGATTGGGTCAACGTAAAGAAGTCTTTCCACCACTTCACCGTTTTCGAGGTCTTTTTCGACGATTTCTCTTACGTCGTCGATTTTGACCATTCTATAAAGAGTGTCTTCGGGATAAATTTTGACGAAAGGACCTTGCGAGCAGAAGCCGAAGCAACCCACTTGGTTGACGGTGACTTTGTCTTGCAAACCTCTCTCGTTGACGAGTTTTACAAACTCTTCTCTAATTTCGTCCGAATGGGAAGAAAGACAGCCCGTACCACCGCAAAGCACGATGTGACGCTTGCCGTCGTGTCCCGTAAATTTTGCGTCCATACATTTGGAGCAATCGTTGCAAGTTCTTTCAAGTTCTTCAAAAGTTCTAATCATCTCAATCATTCCTCCCTCGACCTATAATTGTCAACTATGCCGGGGATGGCGTTGACTGCGACTTTGGGGTAAACTTGTCCGTTGATGGAAACGGCGGGAGCAATACCGCAAGCACCTATACAACGCAACGCGTCGATAGTAAACAAACCGTCTTTGGTGGTCTCACCCGGTTTAATGCCAAGCACTTCGCAGAACTTGTCTATAACTTGTTGCGCGCCCTTGACGTAGCAAGCCGTGCCGAGACATACGCCGATAACGTATTTTCCCTTGGGTGCTAACGAGAAGAATGAGTAGAAAGTCACGACGCCGTAAATTTCCGCAACTGAGATCCCCGTTCTTTCAGAGACGATTTCTTGCACTTCGAGAGGAATATAGCCGTATTCCTTTTGAATATCGCTCAAAATCATCATAAGTGGGGTTTTTTCGTCGGTGTATCTGTCGCAAATCGCGTTGATTTGAGCAACAGCCGCCTCACTTAAATGAGCCATAATTCAGCCCCTCCTTTTGTTGAATATAATGATAACCAAAACTATATTAACATATATTAAGCGATGCCGCAAGCATTAATTTTTGTTTAGAAATTTTTATCGATTAAAAATACGGAAAATATCGACTTTTGATAAAAAAAGCAAGAATTAAATCATTCGCTTATTCAAGGCGTACTTATACACGGTATGTGCTTATTCGGAGACGTAACTTCGAGTCGCAAGGCGACGAGCGGATAAGTGCCGAGCTTGACGGTTGTACAAGCGACTGCGCCGTGTTGTTGCGAAGCTGGCGCACAAAGTGCAGTGGCATAATAAGAGAAATGCCCCTATCTATGCGCGTGCCAAATGTCTCCCCCGCGAGCGATGTTTACTTTTGTAGAGAAATGTCCATATACGAGTGGTCGGGCGCGACGCGTTAAGCAACACATTCGGTGAATGTGTTGTAGCCAAAGCGAACGAGGCGGATTGCGGTGCGCAAACGCCGAAGTGGAAATACCGGCGTGTCCGGAAAGAGGGGGGGGGCAATTCTTTTAAGAGGAGTTATGACTACTCCCTATTCGTTGCCTACTTATACACGGTATGTGCTTATTCGGAGACGTAACTTCGAGTCGCAAGGCGACGAGCGAATAAGTGCCGAGCTTAACGAAAAGCACAAGTGAACCAACGAGTGTTGTTCTTTTCGTTGGCGAACGAGTGGCATAACGAGGGGACGATACCTATCTATGCGAGTGCCGTTGTCTCCCCCGCGAGCGATGCTCACTTTTGTAGGGAAATGTCCCTAACCGAGTGGGGTGAGAAATGCCGGCGTGTCCGGAAAGAGGGGGTATTGCATTAATAGAGTTACGACTATCCCCTATTCCTTGCCTACTTATTAACGGCATTAGCCCATACCCTCAAACAGTCTCGCAAGAAATTCTTTGCTGTCAACCTCTTCTACGAGCAACATTTCTTTTGCCCCCTCGTACGGAAGAGCGTAAACGGGGATAGGCATCAGTTCCAAGGCGGATTTCGTCTTCTTTACGAGCAATCTGTCGTCGTATATTCCACCGACGATTTTACCGCGATAGTAGAGGATATATTCACCCATCATAGGTCTATACGAAATATCGTCCAAATCGGACAACTGTTCCAAAATAAACTGTAAAAATTCTTTACTCGAAGCCATTTTATTTACACCATTTTTTGCATTGCTCAATTCGTGCGCCGTTATCGCTTTGCTCCATATCGTAAGCAAAAGTATGCAATAAAGAACAAACGAAATTCGCACATTCTCCGCAATTTTGCAATCCTTTCTTTTCGCAACAAGACTTAACGGGGCAACTGTCCGCCCAAAAAGGTTTGTCCATATTCACGCATCCTTTGCAACCCGTTGCTTCTCTAAAACCACATTCACTGCATCGAAGCCCGCATCTTGATTCAATCATAGCCGTACCCCGCTCAAAACAACTGTCTTGACAGCGTCTTTTTTTCCTTCTTTGGAAAAGTTGCTTCAAAACGTTCAAAACCTTCCGCGTCCTTCTCACACACGAAGTATCCTTCGGGATCTTTATAAGTACCGCTCACGCCGTCCAAGAAACCGTCTTTGAGTTCCTTGATCAAGAAATAATCCGCTTCGGGGTCGTCAAAATAGCGCACGCCTTTGGTCTTGGCGGGAACGAAACCCGATTTGCCGTAAAAATCGATATTGCCCGTGATTGCAAGCGCGCCGACGCCCGCCTCTTTTGCCTTTTGCATAGTGTAATCGAGAAGAATTTTGCCGTAGCCTTTGCGTTGATATTCGGGCAAAATGCCAATAGGTCCAAAGGTCATAATCGGAAGTTTGCTTCCGTCGTCGCAGTCTATTTCCGAGCGCACGTAAATCACTTGTCCGATAAGTTTTCCGTCAAGTTCCATAACGTAATCGAGTTTGGGCACGAACGCGGGGTCGTTGCGATAGCAGTGCAAAACGTAGTGCTCCATACACCCCGGACGATAAACGTTCCAGAACGCCTCTCTCGTGAGATTTTCCACTTCTCTATATTCTTCTTTTTGTTCGTTTCGTACCGTTAGATTGTCATTTTTCATATATTCACCTTGTATTTCATTAATATTATGCGGAATAGGTTTTTCTTTGTCGAGAAACAGATGTATTCCCAACGCACAGTTAAATCCCGTTGCGGCAAACACGCTGAAACGCTCCACCACACCGAAGTATTTTGCGGGCACTATTTTCATACCGAGCGCACCTACGAGCATCATTGCAAGCGCGACGGACGCGCATATACAGTAGGACAAATATCTCTTGTCCTTTGCCCCCGCGATTATGATAAGCACCAGCGAGACGACGGACAACAGCACGACGGCAACCGTCACAACGATATGCATAACGTCTTGCGCCGTGCCCGCATATCCGCTGTCCGAGAGCGGAAACATACGATATCCCACCGCGGAAACCCATTCCATAACCGCAAAAAGATATACGCCTATGCGCAAAAGTTTGCTCTTTTTATTGCGTATGCCAACGCACGCGACGGTTGCGCAAAGCACTTCGCAAACGTTGTAAAAAGCGGTGAGCCTATTCCATAGCGCGAGCGACGGTGCGTTGGACGCACTCAAATCGCTCACTGCTTGCGAAAGCCAATCGTAACCGGGGTATGCAAGCGGTGCAAAAATCACCGCAACCGTGTACGACAAAAAGCTTACGACGCCCGTCAAGCCGAGTATTTGCAACGACGATTTGTTGAATTTTTTCATTTTATTTTGCCTCTTTTGACGTTGAATACGTCAAAGAACAAGCGGACGTGTTCGTCGAGTTTTTGCACGCACTCCTCTTCCCTCTCGGGCTCGCGGTCGCATACGCCGATAAGCGTTATCACGGGCGCAACGTACATAAGCGCAAGCGTGTCCGGATTAGCGTCCAAAAGCTCCCCCGTCGCAATGAGATTTTTGAAAATATCCGAGTGATACGCCACCAGTCTATCGACGTATCTTTGTGAATACAACTTCGAGATTTTCGACGATCTAAACTGCTCGATCGTCATCAGTTTTCTAAACTTGCACATCTTTTCGTCGCGCAAAGAATAATAGAAAACGCCGTGCACTTTTTCCATCAAATCTTCCACCGAAATTCCGTTGAAAGACGGCACGTCTTGCGCTACGTTTTGCACATGAATATCGATTTTATCCGTATCCTCTTCGTAACTTTTTGCGACGTCCTCGAATATTGCGTCGAATATGGCTTGCTTGCTCGGATAGTGATTGTAAAGGGACGGCGCTTTGATGCCCACCTCTTTTGCGATTTGATCAACGCTCACCGCGTCGTATCCCCTCTCCGAAAACAGATCCAGTGCTTTTTGAATAATAAGATTTTTGGTATCTTCTTGTTTCATACGTCCTCACTAACTAATGTTCGTTAGTATGGTTTTATCACTTAAAAAACGCGAAGTCAAGCAAAAGTGAAAAAGTTTATGCAAATATGGAAAAAATGGCGGACAAATTAACGCAAACTTATTCAAGGCGTACTTATACACGGAATGTGTTTATTCGGAGTTCGAGTCGCAAGGCGACGAGCGTCTTTGCGCCAAGCTCGACGATTAGTACGAGAATGCGTGGCATTTTGTTGCGTAGCCGCCACGCAGACGAAGTGGCATAATAAGAGAAATGTCCCTATCTATGCGCGTGCCAAATGTCTCCCCCGCGAGCGGCGGATAATCTTGTAGAGAAATGTCCCTAACCGAGTGGCTGGGCGCGACGCGTTAAGCAACACATTCGATGAATGTGTTGTAGCCAAAGCGAACGAGGCGGATTGCGGTGCGCAAACCGCCGAAGTGGATATGCCGGCGTGTCCGGAAAGAGGGGGTTATTGCATTTAAGGTTTTACGACTACACCATATAAAAACCCGTCCGAAAAATCGGACGGGTGCTGACAAAGTTATTCGCCGTTTGGGTGGCTTATTCACCAAATTTAATTGGCATTTTTAACTTATGCGCAGCTCTGCGTTTCGCACTCTCAATCTTCTCTCTCACGTCTGCGGGGATATCTTCACCGCGGAGATATTTGTCGACGTCGGAGTATTTGATGCCCATCTCTTGCTCGTCGGTTTGACCTTGATAAAGACCAGCGGACGGAGCTTTGGTAATGATGGTTTCGGGTGCGCCGAGGTATCTCAAATGCTCGTAAATTTCACCGACTGTCAAGTCCGCAATCGGGTTGAAATCGTGTGCGCCGTCACCCCACTTGGTGAAGTAGCCGAGCGTTGCCTCGTCAAGGTTGCCCGTGCCCGCCACGAGATAGCCTCTTGCTTGACCGAGTGCGTAAAGCGTGGTCATACGAAGACGCGGATTGATGTTGACGCTTGCCATTTTGAGATTGCTCTCACCCGCGTTGTTGTTGGTGAGTTGCTCACCGAAAGCGTCGAGAAGCGCTTGTTTGGTTGCGCTCAAATCTATCTCGATTTGTTCGATACCGAAATGCTCACCCGCTCTCAAAGCGTCGTCGCGGTCACTGCCGTAATTTTGCGAGGATTGGCAAGGCATAATGACGCCCAAAACGTTGGGAGTTGCAAGTTTGCAAAGTGCGCCGACGAGGGTGCAGTCTTTTCCGCCGCTGTTGCCGTAGATAATGCCCTTTGCGCCCGTTTTTGTAAGCAAATCGCGTATCCATTGCACGCGTTTTTCGATTGATGATACAACGTCCATATTATTCACCTCGAAAATGAAGATTTTTTATTGATTTTTATTATATACGGATTTTTTCAATATTCAACTTTTTTGAATAAATTGCTCAAAAAACATTAAATTTTTATGAAAATCGAGCCCGCAAACCATCAAAATCGCGATTTTTTGCAAAAATTTTTCAAAAATACACGTTTTTTAACAAATTGGGTATTGAATTATTTTCGGCAAGGATATATAATGTTTACATCTTAAAAAAATAACTCATTAAAGGAGAAAATTTATGAGAAAAGCATTTATTTGTCCCACAAAGTATGTACAAGGCGAAAACGAATTGTTGAACCTCGGTTATTTTGTCAAAACCTTCGGTAAGAAAGCACTCCTTATCGCAGACCCGTTTGCACTCAATCTCGTCAAAGAGAAACTCGAAGCAACGCAAGCAAAATACGGTGTTGAATTCGTCACTTGCGACATCTTCAAGGGTGAATGCTCACGCACAGTCGTAAAAGCACTTCAAGAGTTCGCAAAAGCAAACAAATGCAATTGCACGATCGGTCTCGGCGGCGGTAAAGCAATCGACACTTCCAAATGCGTCGCAGCTGGCAATCCGCTCATCATCTGCCCCACTATCGCGGCAACGGACGCACCGACCTCTCACTCCGCAGTTCTTTACACGGACGATCACGAGTTTGACGATTACGCATACTTCCGTCAAAGCCCGTCCGTAGTTCTTATCGACCTCAACGTCATCGCAAACGCACCTTCTCGCTTCCTCGTAAGCGGTATGGGCGACGCACTCTCCACATACTTCGAGGCAAGAGCCAACGTCAACAGCGTATCCAACGTCAACGCAGGTCTCCCTTGCGGAGCAGACCGCAAGAAAGGCACGTTGCTCGGCTACGGCACTTACACTGCTGCCGCACTTGCAGAGCTTTGCTATCGCAACCTTATCAGCGACGGCGCAAAAGCAAAAGTCGCTTGCGACTGCAACGTCGTAACTCCCGCATTTGAAAAGATCGTTGAAACCAACATTCTTCTCTCCGGTCTCGGCTTTGAATCCGGCGGTCTTGCAGCTGCACACGCAATTCACGACGGTCTCACCGCAATCCACGACATTCACGCTTGCTGTATGCACGGTGAAGTAGTCGCATTCGGTACGATTTGCCAACTCGTTCTCGAAAACAGCCCCGAAGAAGAACTTTACGAAGTTCTCAACTTCTGCGACGAAGTAGGTCTCCCCGTCTGCTTGCACGACCTTATGACCAATCCGCGCACGGGTGAAGTCATCAGAGAAGAGCTCACCGAAGAAGAATACAAGGTCGTCGCTGCAAAGACTTGCATCCCCGACGAGAGCATCCACAATATGCCCTTCCCCGTAACCGAAGATATGGTTATCGCGGCAATCAAAGCGGCGGACAAACTCGGTCACGATTTCAGATACGGCTGCGACTGCGAATGCTGCCACTAATATAAAACGCACACTCCCTTGCCCGCGCAAGGGAGTGTCTTATAAAAAATCCGCGTAATATAAGGTTATAATAGGATTATATAAGCGGTTTTAAGGAGAATTATTATGAAGAAAATAATGAATACGCCCGAAACTTTCGTTTACGATATGTGTCACGGCTTGGCTGCTGCTCATCCCGAACTCGAATTCGTCGAAAAGTATAAGGTTGTCAAAAAGAAAGATATCAACGACGCAAAAGTCAGTTTGATTTCCGGTGGCGGCAGCGGACACGAACCCGCACACGCAGGCTTCGTCGGCAAAGGTATGCTTGACGCAGCCGTTTGCGGTGACGTCTTTGCGTCCCCCTCACAAGTTCAAGTCTACAACGCAATCAAGAAATGCGCAACGGATAAAGGCGTTCTTCTCATCATCAAGAACTACTCCGGTGACTGTATGAACTTCAACAACGCAATGGCAGACGCACAAGACGACGGCATCAAAGTCGACGCAGTGTACGTCAACGACGATATCGCAGTCAAAGACTCCCTCTACACCGTAGGTCGCAGAGGCGTTGCGGGCACTGTCCTCGTACATAAATGCGCGGGCGCGGCGGCGGAACAAGGCAAAGAACTCGAAGAAGTCAAAGCTGTTGCAAACAAAGTTATCGAAAACGTTCGTTCCTTCGGTTTTGCGTTCACGAGTTGTACCGTACCGGCGGCGGGACACCCCACTTTTGAAATCGGTGACGACGAAATGGAATTCGGCGTAGGTATCCACGGTGAACCCGGTCGTTTCCGTGAGAAAATCGACTATTCGACGGGCACGTTCTGCGACGATTTGTCAAGACGTATCCTCACCGACCTCGAAGAAGACCTCGCTCTCAAAAAAGGCGAAGACGTCGTTCTCCTCATCAACGGCTTTGGCGGAACTCCGCTCCAAGAGCTCTATATCCTCAACAATTCCGTAACCAAGGCGTTGAAAGCGGACGGTATCAATATCCACCGCACCATCGTCGGCAACTTTATGACGTCCATCGATATGGCGGGCGCGTCTATCTCCGTCCTCCGCGTGGATAACGAACTCAAAGCCCTCATCGACTACCCCGTATCCACTCCCGCACTCACTTGGGGCGCGGCTATGAGCGAACAAGCGGAAGCGGCACTCGAAGCAGTGCAAGCAATCGGCAGAGCACTCGGATATGCTCCCGTCGAGACCGCACACAAAGCAACGGCAAAAAAGGCAGTCGCTACCGATGAAAACGAAGACAACGCAGTATACGAAGTGGAAGGCACTCCCCAAGTCGGCGAGACCATCAACACGGCGGCGTTCGTTCAAATCGTAGACAAAATGGCAGACGTCATTATCGAAAACGAAGTTCCCTTCTGCGAAGCGGACAAAATGGGCGACGGTGACTTCGGTATGTCAATCGCAAAAGGCTTCAAACAACTCAAAGCAGACTGGGCAACGAGAAAGAAAGGCGATATCGGTCAATTCCTCGTCAGTTGCAGTGAGATAATCAAAGAGTACTGCGGTGGCGCAAGCGGTCCTATTTGGGGTTCTGCATTCAAGTACGCGGGCAAAGCAATGCTCGGCAAGAAAGAAGTCAATCTTGCTGACGTAGCGCTTCTCTTCACCGAAGCAAACCGTGGCGTTTACGAAACCGGCAAGAAGTCCTTCGGCAAAGGCGCGGAAATCGGCGACAAGACTCTCGTCGACGCATTGAAGCCTTGCGCAATGGCGTTGACCAAAGCAGCGGAAGAAGGCAAGACTTTGCAAGAAGGTCTCGACCTCGGCGCAAAAGCGGCACACGACGGCGCAGAAGCCACCAAGACGCACGTTGCGACACTCGGAAGAGCGGGCACTGTCGGTGAGCGTTCAATCGGTTATCCCGACGCTGGCGCACACGGACTTGACGTCATCTTCAACGAACTTGCTGCGTACATCGCAAAAATGTAATCGCTTATAAAGCACGAAAAAGGCACTCCGACGAGTGCCTTTTTTAATGCCGTTTTTTATATGGTTTTTCGCACAATCGGCGTTTTATTTGTTCAAATTATATTCGATAAGTGCGATTTTGATGCTTTGGACAAGCACGTCTATTGCAAAGTCCATTTCTTCGAGCGACGGCACGCTGGGCGCAATGCGGATATTGCTATCGTTGTCGTCCATACGATACGGGAAGGTTGAACCCGCCGCGGTAAACTTGACTCCCGCCTCGGAAGCAAGTTCCACGATGCGTTTTGCGCAATGCGGTACGTCAAGCGAAATGAAATAACCTCCGCGAGGTCTCGACCACTTCACTTCTTCGCTTCCGCCAAACGCCGTCCCCATCTTGGCTTGGAACAAATCGAATTTGGGACGTAATATCTCAGCGTGCTTTTGCATAATTCTCTTTACGTTGTCGACGTCTTTCAAAAACTCCACGTGCATAACTTGGTTTACGCGGTTGGGATTGATTTTCTTGAAAAACAAGCGTTTGAGCAAGTCTTGCACGTTGTTTTGCGACGTTGCGATTACCGCCACTCCGCTTCCCGCAAAAGTGATTTTTGCCGTTGACGAAAACTCGTAAATCATATCGGAATTGCCCGCTTTTTTGGCAACGTCGAATATGTTTTTGAGTTTATCTTCCGTCTCGTAAAGCCCGTGTATGCAATAGGCGTTGTCCCAAAATACGCGGAAGTCTTTTGCCGCGGGTTTGAGATTTGCCATTCTCTCCACCACTTTATCCGAAAACGTAACGCCAGTAGGATTGGAATATTTGGGAACGCACCATATACCTTTGACGCTTGCGTCGTCTTTGACGAGTGCTTCCACCATATCCATATCCGGACCGTCCGCAAGCATAGGCACTGTGATCATATCTATGCCGAAGTTTTCGCAAATGGAAAAATGTCTATCGTAACCGGGCGCGGGGCAAATGAATTTGACCTTGTCAAGCTTGTTCCACGGCGTCGACCCCATTATGCCGAATTGGAGTGCAAACTGCACCACGTTGTACATAATATCGAGCGACGAGCCGTCGCATACGATAACCTCGTCCGCCTTTACGCCGAGAATATCGGCAAACAGCTCTCTTGCTTGTTTAAGTCCCGCGGGTTCACCGTAATTGCGCGCGTCGATACCGCTCATTTTATAGTCGTACTCACCCGCGTGCGCAAGCATAGGCATTGCGATTTCAAGTTGTTCGGAGGACGGCTTTCCGCGCGTCATATCCACGCTCACACCGCGTTTTACAAGTTTTTTATATGCCTTTTGTTCGGTTTTGAGTTGCTCGCAAAGTTGTTCTTTGGCAATATCCTTGTAGTTCATAAGCCCTCCGTCTTAATGTATCCTATTCCGATTCGGACACTTTTGCCAATCGGCGTAGTCTTTCGTGCGGTTTGTATAATATATTATACAATCGTCCGATTTTTCGATACCCACACTATATCACCGATTATGCGTTTACGCAACGCATTTTTGAGTGATTTTCGGTGATTTTTTATTGCTCGTCACCGCTGTTGGAGCGTATGAGCAAGCGTATAGGCGTACCCGAAAAATCAAAGCTCTTGCGCAAGGAGTTTTCGAGGTATCTCTTGTAGCTGAAATGCATAATCGCGGGATCGTTGACCTTGACCACGAAAGTCGGAGGCGCAACGGACACTTGCGTAACGTAGAAGATTTTGAGTTTCTTTCCGAGATATGACGGCGGTTCGCTTATTCTGATTGCGTCGCCGATAACCTCGTTGAGAAGTCCCGTCGCGATACGCTTTCTGGAATTTGCCACCACCTCTTTGCAAAGCGGGAGCAAATTGTCAAGACGCTTTCCGCTGAGTGCGGAGATATACACGGACTTGAAATAATCCATATACTTCAAATCTTCTTTGAGTTTTTTCTCGTATTCGTAAATGGTGTGGGTGTTCTTGTCCACCAAATCCCACTTGTTCATAACGATTATGGACGGCTTGCCCTCTTCGTGCACGAAGCCCGCGATTTTAACGTCTTGCTCGGTAAGTCCCTCGTTTGCGTCGCATACGATAAGCACGACGTCCGCCCTACGCACAGCGAGGATAGAACGCATAACCGAGTATCTTTCGACGTCCTCGTTGACCACCTTTTTCTTGCGCATACCCGCCGTATCGATGATGAGATATTTGTCCTCGCCCACGTTGAGTTCGGTATCGATTGCGTCGCGCGTCGTACCCGCTATATCGCTTACGATGGAGCGGTCGTATCCCAAAAGTTTGTTGGCAATGGAGCTCTTGCCCGCGTTGGGTTTTCCGACGATTGCAATCTTTATGCGGTCGGGATCTTCCTCGGGCACGCTTACGGGGATAACCTCCATAATCGCGTCAAGCAAATCGCCGAGCCCCTTGCCTTGCTCCGCACTGACGGCGTAAGGTTCGCCGAATCCGAGCGCGTAAAAATCGTATACGTTGCCCATATCGTTGTTGTCTATTTTGTTGACCGCAAGGATGACGGGGAGTTTTGATTTTCTCAAATACGAACACACGAGGTTGTCGTCCGTCGTAAGTCCCGTCTTGCCGTCCACCACGTACAAAATGGCGTCCGCCGTGTCCACCGCAATTTCCACTTGCGTGCGGATATGACTCCACATCTCGTCCGTACTCTTCATTTCCAAACCGCCCGTGTCTATGAGCGTAAACGCTCTTCCGCACCACTCGCAATCGGCGTAAACTCTGTCGCGCGTAACGCCGGGAGTGTTTTCGACGATAGAAATTCTACTGCCCGCAATGCGGTTGAAAAGCGTTGATTTTCCTACGTTAGGTCTTCCTACTACTGCTACCAATGGTTTCATCGTTTTCACCAAATCTTATGTTTATTTGTCGTTTTCGGTTGCATAAAACGCAGATTATTGCATTTTATGCGCGTTTTCGTTTTTTCGTTTATTCAAAGAATTCTTTTATCTTGCTCACAATGTCGCTTCCGCTGTGTGCCGTGACGATAACAGGTGCTTTGAGTCTTTCGGAAAGTTCCTCAACTCTCACGTTGTCGAGGAAGGTATCCGTAAATTCGCGGAGCATATTGTCGGGTATCACGTACGCGTCGGGGGCGGGATTGTCTTTGAGTTGCTCCGTAATGTCTCCCGCCGTAACGAGTCCCGCAACCGTTACGGAAGTGCCGAAAAAGTTGTTGATAATCGCGTGCACTTTGCACTCGATACCGAGTTTTTCTTCAAGTCTTTTTGCGTATTTTTCAAGGTAAGGCGCAAAGGATACGCCCGTTATAAACTCAACCTTTTTGCCGAGGTTGCAATCCTCGGTTTCGCTCATATTGTACTCGAAATTGTCGTCGAAGTCCGCAAGCAAACCTACGCCGTTTTCGATTTGGTCAAACGAGCCGTAGTACGTGCTTGACGGCGTGGGAAGTTTTGCCTTGACGTAGTATTCGTCACTGCACCAGCAAAATCCGCCGTATTCCTTGTGAAGTTCCTCAACGAGCGCAATCGTGTCTTTGGCGTTTTGTTCGTCAACGCTTTTGAGGTTGGGCAAATTGTCCCTATGTCCCGTCATTCCCACGGGCACGACCGCCACAGTTTCCACACCTTCGACCTCGTGCAAACCTCTTATACTGTCTTCGAGCACCTTTCCGTCGTTGACGTCGGGCACTACCACCAGTTGCGTGTGCATCTTAATGCCCGCCGCACCGAGACGGCGCATTTGGTCGCGCAATTTGCGCGTGTTCGGGTTTTTGAGTATAAACGTACGGATATCGTCGTCCCACGCGTGCACGGAAATATAAAGAGGGCTGAGTTTGAGCCTTATAACCCTCTCGATGTCCGCTTCGCTTACGTTGGTCATCGTGACGTACGAACCGCACATAAAACTGTATCTGTAATCGTCGTCTTTGACGTAAAGCGTGGAGCGCATACCCTTGGGAAGTTGGTCCACGAAGCAAAAAATGCACTTGTTTTTGCACACGACGGGCTTCATCTCGATATCGAATTCAAGTCCGAGCGATTGTCCGTCCTTTTTGTGCACTTTGATAGTATGCGGTTTTCCGTCACGTAAAATATCCACCGAGAATTTTCTCTCGTTGTCGTAGTACAAGTAATCGAGCTCGTCGATCATATCGTATCCGCCTATGCGCAACACTTCGTCGCCGACTCGAAATCCCTGTCTTTTTGCAAAATCCGAAACCGTTTTTATCTTTATCTTTGGCATATCGTCCCTCTCACACCGCTATGTATGCGGAAAGGAAATTGGCTATATTGTCTATACTGCTATACTCCACCCACTTTTTGCCCTCGTCGGATATCTTGATACCAGTATCCGTTTGCAAAAGCTTGTAAAGAAGCGCGACCATATCGAGATTATCCTTTGCTTTGAGGCAAAGCCCGTGCCCCACGAGATAGGATATATCCGCTTGCTCGTGCTCGTTTTTGGATAGCACTATCGAGGGTATTCCCAGCTTGAAGCACTTGTAAAGCGTCGCAACGTCGTACTGCGTGATAGCCACGTCGCACACTTGCATACACTCGTCCGTTTGGTCGGCGTTTTGTATAAATACCACTTTCATACTCGGCACTTTCACCGCCATTGACGATAGCGTTTCAAGCGTCTTTACGTCGTGGCAATTGACCACGAGATTGGCAATTTCACCTTGGTCGAGAAGAAGCGAGAACACGTCCGTAAGTTCCTTTTTATCGTGCACGTTTACGTACACGGTCTTGACTTTGGGAAGCCCGAGTTCTCTCTTTTTGAGCGTGATTTGGTCGGGGTGCAAGCACTCTATGTCGTAGGGCAAGCCCATAACCATAACGTCCTTAGATTTTATGCCGATTCGCACCAAAGCGGACTTTACGTCTGCGTTTTCGACTATATAAACGTTGGTTGCGTCGTCGTGCACTCTTTTTGAGAGGGTGAACGTTTGCATCATATAAATGATTTGCGTATTAAATCTCGCTCTGCGTTTTGCCTCGATTGCGCAGTGATGAGCGTAAGGCGTAACGCACAAAATGTACTCGGGATGGAAACGCTTGATAAGGTTGTTTATGCGGTTGACTCTCTTTGAAAGCGTCTTGAACTTGAACTTGTCCTTAATCACGCCCTTGTCCTTGCGTTCGAGCAAATATTGATATTCCCCACCGCTGTCCATAATTTTATCCAACGCCGAAAGTTTGGTGGCAGAGCCGTACTTGTCGTCGCTCATAACCACCACGTTGTGCGTGCCGATTTTGCGGATTGCTTCGGCAAGCCTCTCGGAAACACCGTCGGGCTCGTCACGCGACGTAAGTATGAGAATAATGCGTTTTCTATACATATTTCACCCCTTCCCGCAAATTCCAACGACGGGAATCGCAACGGGAAAATGTCCATTTCGATATAATCTATAATCCTATCATCGTCAACCGCTATACGTATAACGGTCGTCCGTCTTCTCTCGTCAGTCCTCGACGATAACGGGAATGATAATCGGGAATTGTCTATCCTTGTAAAAGAGTTTTCTCACAGCCTTTTTGACTATGCGAGCGATTTCGTTGACGTCGGTCTTGTCAAAATCGACGGAATTTATCGCGTCTTTTGTTGCGTTTTCTATGGACGAGCGCACGTCGTCGGTGAGGTTGAAGCCTCTTGCCACCACGTCCACGTCCCCCGAGATTTTGCCGAGGTCCATATCCACCGCGCAAAGCACCAAAAGCATACCGTATTCTGCAAGCGAACGACGGTCGTTGACGACGGATTTTCCGTCTTCGAGCACTACGCCGTCCACGTAGGTGTTGCCCGACGCGACGTTGGAGTGTTGGCGTATACCCTTTTGATTTACGCCGTAGCACTCGCCGATGTTGGGAATGACGATATTTTTGCTTGCCACGCCCAGCGATTTTGCAATTTCCGCGTGTTTGAATTGATGACGATACTCACCGTGCACGGGCATAAAGAACTGCGGGTGTACGAGGGTAAGCATAAGTTTCAATTCCTCGGCGTAAGCGTGTCCCGACACGTGAATGTCGTTCATACTGTCGTAAATGACGTTTGCGCCCTTTCTGAACAAGTCGTTGATGACGTCGTAGACGGATTTTTCGTTGCCGGGGATAGGCGAAGAACTGAGCACCACTACGTCGTCCGTGCCGAGATTGATTTTGTTAAATTCACCCTTTGAGAGCTTGTTGAGCGCGCTGAGCGGTTCACCTTGCGAGCCGGTTGCAAGCACGACGGTTTCGCTGGGGAGCAATCTTCCAACGCTGTCAACGAGTACGCCCTTTGGCACCTGCAATTCACCGCAAGCGGACGCAACGTCCACGATGCCTTTCATACTTCTGCCCGCAAGCACCACTTTTCTATGGTACTTATGCGCAAGGGTAAGCACTTGTTGCACGCGGTAGTTGGACGATGCAAAGCACGCGATAACTATGCGTTTGTTGGGGTTTGCGACGAAAATTTGCTCCAAATTTTGTCCTACGACTTTTTCCGAAGTGGAACTGCCCGCTCGCTCTACGTTGGTGGACTCTCCGAGCATAAGCAAAACGCCCTTTGCGCCTATTTCCGCAATGCGTCCTATATCCGTCTTTTTGCCGTCGATGGGCGTGTTGTCGATCTTGAAGTCACCCGTCACGAACACGTTGCCGACGGGGCAAGTGATATTGAGCGCGCAAGCACCCGCCATAGAGTGCGCCACTTTGATAAATTCTACGCGGAATTCTCCCAAAGACACAGTGTCCCCCGCCGAAATAGTCACGAGATTGCACTTTTTGCCTTGCTTGTCGAGCTTGCGTTTAAGAAGCCCGATAGTGAGCGCAGTGCCGTAGATAGGCACGTCTTTGAGGTCGTCGGCGTAATAAGGAATTGCGCCGATGTGGTCTTCGTGACCGTGCGTAAGCACGATACCGCGAAGTCTTGATATATTTTCTTTGATGTAAGTGATGTCGGGGATAATCGCGTCTATGCCGGGGCTGTCCTCTTTTGGGAAAGACACACCGCAGTCCACGATTATCATATCGTTGCCGTATTCCAAGACGGTCATATTTTTGCCGATTTCACCGACACCGCCAAGGAAGGTAACTTTAACCGTTTTCGTATTTTTTGCCATTATATTCTCCGTATGCGCCTAAGCGCGTGATTGTGTACATATTTATCTAGTTTAATATATTACACTATTTTTACGTTTTAAGCAAGAGATTATGCAAATACTTGCAAAAGCAGACAAAAAACATCTTTACAAACGCCGATTTTGCCTTTACGATATAAGTATAAACGATATTTGCATATCGCAATAAAAAGGAGAATTTATGAGAGTTTACAACTTTTCTGCAGGTCCGTCTATGCTCCCTATCGAGGTGTTGCAAGAGGCGGGAAAATCCATCGTAGATTATAACGGCTCGGGTATGAGCGTTATGGAGATGAGCCACCGCTCCAAATGGTACGACGCAATCAATACCGAGTGCCTTGACTTGGTGCGCGAGCTTATGCAAATCCCCGAAAACTACCACGTTATTATGGTGCAAGGCGGTGCTTCCACGCAGTTCGAAGCAATTCCGCTCAACTTGCTCAAAACGGGAAAAGCGGATTATATCGTAACCGGCAACTTTGCCAAAAAAGCGTACAAAGAAGCGCAAAAATACGGTGATATCAAGCTCGTCGCGTCCAGCGAAGACAAGAAATTCACCTACATTCCCAAGACGTCCCCGTCCGATTTCAGACAAGACGCAAGCTACGTTCACATCACCGAAAACAACACCATTTTCGGCTCGAAATATCACACTCTTCCCGACACGAACGGCGTACCCCTCGTTGCGGACTTATCCTCTTGCATTATGAGCGAAAAGACGGACGTGAGCAAATATTCTCTCATCTACGCCGGCGCGCAAAAGAACCTTGCTCCCGCGGGCGTCACGCTCGTTATCGTCAAAGACGATATGCTCGGCGGTGAACTCCCCATTTGCCCCACTATGCTAAAATACCGCACGCAAATAGACGCAAACAGTCTCTACAACACTCCGCCGTGCTGGTCAATTTATATGATGATGCTCAACTTGCGCCACCTCAAAAAAATGGGCGGTGTCGAGGCAATCGAGCAAATCAACAGAGAAAAAGCGGGTATGCTTTACGACTTCATCGACAACTCCGACTTCTACAACAACTACGTTGAAAAAGACAGTCGTTCCATTATGAACGTGCCTTTCGTCGCTCCTACGGACGAGCTCAACGCCAAATTCGTCAAAGAAGCGGAAGCCAACGGACTCGTATCCCTCAAAGGTCACAAACTCGTGGGCGGTATGCGCGCGTCAATCTACAACGCAATGCCCGTGGAAGGCGTCAAAGCCCTCGTCGAGTTTATGAAGAAATTTGAACTTGAAAACAAGTAAGTCTAATTAGGTGAAGATATGAATATTCTCAAACTCAATTCCATATCAAAACTTGCAAATCCCGTGCTCGAAGGCTACACCGTCACGGATAATTGCACCGATCCCGTAGGCATACTCGTGCGCTCCTTCAAAATGGAGGAATATCAAGTGCCAGCTTCCCTTCTTGCGGTTGCAAGAGCGGGCGCGGGCGTCAACAATATTCCGCACGCGGACTACGCAAAGAAAGGTATTTGCGTGTTCAACACCCCCGGCGCAAACGCCAACGCGGTTAAGGAACTCGTAATCGCGTACCTCATTATCGGCGCAAGAAACGTCGTCGAGGCAAGCAATTGGGCAAATACCCTCACGGGTGACGACGTGGCAAAACAAGTGGAAAAAGGCAAGAGCGCGTTTGCGGGCAACGAAATAGCGGGCAAAACACTATGTGTTTTGGGTCTCGGCGCAATAGGCAGAAAAGTTGCAATCTCCGCGCACGCTCTCGGTATGAACGTCGTGGGTTACGACCCCTTCATCTCGCAATCCGCAAAGGAAGAAATTCCCTTCGTAACGATTTTCGACGATATGAAAAACGCTTGGCAAAACGCGGACTTCGTCACACTTCACCTTCCGATGACGCCCGACACCAAGCAACTAATCAACGCCGATAGCGTCGCGACGATGAAAGACGGCGTTATAATCGTCAACGCCGCACGCGGAGAACTTTGCGACGTATCGGCAATCAAAGACGCGCTTGCAAGCAAAAAAGTGCGCAAATACGTCGTCGATTTCCCCGACGGTGATTGCGTAAGATGCGAAGGCATCGTCGCAGTGCCTCACCTCGGCGCATCTACGGAAGAGGCGGAAGACAACTGCGCGGTTATGGCTGCCAAGGAACTCAAAGACTATATCGAAAACGGCAATATCGTCAATTCCGTCAATATGCCCAATTTGTCCGTTCCCAAATCGGCAACGCACCGTTACACAATCATCTCAAACGATACGGGTGCTTCCGAATTTGACGGAGTAAGCGCGGTAAGAAACGGTATACGCTATACCGTAATCGACACCGATACAGAACTTGACCTTGCATCGCTCACCACGAACAGCGTTATCAAGGCACGCAAAGTCTATTGATATCAACCGCACGGCCACAACCGAATATGACTGAAAAACGGGCGTAACTGCCCGTTTTTTCGTTGCCTTTATTTTCAAACGTCTTTTAACTCTATACACATATCGTGTTTTATTTCGACATTATATAACACTTTTCGTGCTTTTACACCCTTTAATTTAGTCGAAATATAGCCGTTTTTGGCGGTTTTGCGCAATTTTGCTCGTTTTTGCAACACATATCGTGTTTTTACGATTTTTCTATAACTCTTGCAATACGGCGCAACGTCGAGTTCATCGGCGTTGAAAAAGAGTTGTTTTCAATCACTATTTCGCACGGCTTTTCTTTGATGATTGCGCTCAATATGTTATACTCTTCCGTATCGAACAAATTGACCACTTCTACAAAGTGCCTTTCCGTCAAATTTTTGAGGCGATTGCGCTCAACGCATATTTGATTCTTTCCGCCGTCCGTCCCAGCGATAAACGAGGCAATATCAAATATATCCGTGTCACCGCTGCTGCCTTCGAGCAATCTCGAAGCGACGTCGGCAACTTCGCTCCACGCCTCTTTGAGCGAGCGCAAGCGAAAATTAAAAAGACCGTCGACGTTGTAGTCAAGCGAGTTTGACAACGTCTTTGCGATTATTCCGCTTTCAAAATCTCTGTCGAAGTTTACGATTGAACTCAAAAGCGCGCACTTGGCGTGGTTGAGCACCCTTATCGGCAACCGTTCGAGAAAAAAACGCAATTTGAGAAAAGACAAAAACACCACGTCGAGTATATCGTAAATCTTGCTTTCCACCTCGTCCACACACTCGCACGCACTTGCAAGATAAATCCACATTCTGTCCTCTGACTCCTCTATTGCGTACGACACGTCTTTCGTGCATTGAAGTTTGTCAAGTATATATCCTATCTCCTTATCGTACCCTTTGTCGATACTTATCAAGTTTGACCACATAAACACCTCGTGAATATTGTATGCAAAGAGATTATAAAAATAAGCGGAAAAAATATATTTGAATTTTCGACGAAAAAAGCGCACAACTCTATGCTTTAACACTAAAAAGAAAAACACATCGACAAACCCACTTAACAATGCAAAGAAAAAAGCGCGCCGACTGGGCACGCTTTTTAATATCGATTGCTTGATTTTATTTATTCTTGATTTTCACGAGCGTTGCAACTCCCGTTACGGTGTTGACTTCAACGACAACCTTTATATCGGTCTTATCGAGGTACAAATCGTCGTTGCGTTCAAACGTGAAGAAATAGGAATAATAGCTTTGTTTTATATCGTGTGCGACGTAGTTGAACTCTTTGTCAACGTCGTCCACCTCAAACGTCGGAAGATACGAGGAAAAATCGTTTTCCGTCGCAACTTCAACGAGTTTTTCCCAAGCGATAGTCTCGCACGAATTTTTGTCGTACGCTCTTGCGTTATGCGCGTACGTTGCCGCCGAGCCGAACACACCGCCGAGTATTGACGCAATCACCAAAAGAGTGCATATAAGCGATATCGCGGGTATCACGACGTAACGCCACTTAAATTTTTTCTTTGCCTTTTTCACGTCGTCGTCGCTTGCTTCCGCGACGGGTACGGATTGGCGTTTTTCGTCGTCTGCAACGAAAGCGTTCGCAATTTCCAATTGACTTTTTACGTACGCTCTTTCTTCTTCCGTGGCAACGCCGTCTTTATAGCGGGCAAACGCCTCTTCAAAATTCATATATTACCCTCCAAAATGTCTTTGAGTTTGAGTCTTGCACGATAGAGTTGGATTTTTACGTTCTCAATGCTCGTATCGAGTATGGACGCGATTTCCTTTATCGACATACCGTCAAAGTAGAAAAGTCGCACGATTTCTTGATAGTTGTCTTTGAGGAGCGATATCGCTTTATAAAGCGCGCGATATTCTTCCTTTTGGATAACGGAGTCTATCAAGTCGTTCTCGTCCGCGACGTCGGACTCTATCGCACCCACGCACTTGTTCTTGCGCAAGTAATCGAAGTAGCAGTTTCTGCACACCTTGAAAAGCCAGTATTTGAATCCGTCCTTTTCCTCGTCGATGGAGCGGAACGCGCGCATAAACGACTCTTGAACTATATCTTCCGAAAGCGAGCGATTGTGGCAAAACGAGTACACGTAAAGCAAAGCCTCATTGTAGTGCTTCTTGATGAGCCTTTCCAAAGTCTCGTTCTTCATTCAATCCTCCTTTCACTAAATACACGTACGAGTTATCGTTTGGTTACGGTATTGGTGCAATTTTATTTTTCGTGCAAAAATTGTCGATTTATATCGCAAACAAGGTTTTATCTATCGGATTTTACCGCACAACTTTCGTTTACGGCATCAATGCTCAACGTTGACAGGTGCCGACACCGCGCTTGTTTTGCTTTTTCTTCGCTGTTCTTTTCTTTACGGCATTTGACGCAATAAATTGTTTCGGCGTCATTCCGTATTCTTTTTCAAACGCGCTTATATAGTGCGTTTGCGAGCAAAATCCGAAATAGTATCCGACGTCCTTATACGCAACGTCTCCAAGCAACAATTCTTTTGACGCTTCGAGTTTTTGCAACGTTATATATCGTTTCATAGTCACGCCCACGCATTGTTTGAACTGCCTCATTAGGTAATCCGCGCTTACACCGCACTCTTTTGCGATATTCTCACACACGAGCTTGTCGTGCAAATGCGAATCAATGATTTTTATTGCCTTTCGGATATACGGCGGATATTCCAGTCTGTCTTTATGCTCTTTAACAAGCGTCGTAAGTTCTCCGGCTTTTTCGATAAGGAAATACAATATATCGTCCGTATCGTCCATATTGTCGATGCTTTGAATATACTTGTCCGACAAATTATACGCCTCGCTTTCCATAAGCCCGCCCTCGACGGCGTATCGCGTGGCAAGCGTAATGCAACTCACCGCCATATACTTGGACTGGCGCAAGTTGTCGTTGCTCATTCTGCCAACGACAAGAGACTCGAACATAAACTTTTCCATACAATCTTGAAGCCCTTGCAAATCACCGTTTTTTATGCAACTGTAAAACGCAACTTCCCGACTGTACGGCGTGTGCGCCACACCGCTTTCTCTCTGCTGGAACTTAGGCGCAGACACCCCTTTCGGCAGAACTTCGATATTCAATTTTTTGTTTTTTCCGTCTTCCATATTAGGATTCATTTCCCCTATATCGTTTATATATTTATTTTGGATAAGACTCTGCCTTCCGCAATTATTAATTATTAATTATTAATTTTCGCGTTCTCTACCCCTCAATGATAACACGCTTTTTGTATTTTACAACGCTTTTATGATATTTTGTTCGCTTTTATGATATAATTCATTATTATTTTGACATAAAATTATATCAAAATGAGGTGAAATATGAGCAAAGAAAAAGTCGAATGGCAACGTATGATAAACGGCAAGTTGTACAACTCGTCGAGCAAGGACATATTTTGGCAACACGCAAGAGGTATGCTCCTCACGCAAAAGCTCAACAAATGCCCCGTGTGGAACACACCGAGGCAAAAACGACTTATAAACAAGCTTATCCCCTCTTCCAAGGGCAAATCCGCTTGGATTTTCACACCTTTTTATTGTGAATACGGCGTAAATATACACCTTGGCAACGACGTATTTTTCAACTACGGTTGCACTCTTTTGGACATATCTCCCATCACTCTCGAAGACGGCGTATGGCTCGGCGCAAACGTCACGATTGCAACGCCTTGCCACCCACTCGTTGCGGAAGAGCGCATAAACACCACCTATCCAGACGGTTATCACGACCTCGAATATTCAAAACCCGTGACTATCAAAAAGAACGCTTGGATAGCTTCCAACGTGGTTATTTGCGGTGGCGTTACGATAGGAGAAGGCTCGGTTATAGGTGCGGGAAGCGTCGTAACTCGCGATATTCCGCCACGTTGCATTGCGGTGGGCAATCCTTGCAGAGTGCTCCGTCAAATTGACGAGGACGACCGTATAAACGTGTGGCAAACGTATATCGACGACAAAACGCCCCTTTCCGCTCGCGACAAAGCAAAACTTAACAAATGACGAAAACGCGCTTTTATCAATCGTTTTCGCACGAATAAAACGGTTATTTTGTCAAAACGATTGAAAACGCATATACGCTCAACAAAGACTAAAACGACAAACGATATGCACGTCGCGATCGTATTGCAAACGATAAAAATCTATGCTTGAAAGCACGCCGTGCGCGTGATATAATGATATATAAGAGTTATTATTACTTTGTATTATTGATACATAAGAGTAACTGTTAATTTATATTATCGAAATAAAGGCTTTGCCTATATATAAACTCAAATATAAATACTCGGAGGAAATTATGAACGAGAACGATTATAAAGATATCCTTGCCAAGCTTACGCTGGAAGAGAAAGTGCAAATGCTTTCCGGTTCTACCACGTGGCTTACGCAACCTATCAAGAGAGACGGCGTAGACATTCCCGCCGTGCGCACGAGCGACGGTCCTAACGGTATGCGTCGTGAAAAAATGTCCGGTGGCGTGAACATTATGCAAACGCCCGAACCCGCAACTTGCTTCCCCGGTGCGGTTACGTCAGCATCGAGTTGGGACGTTGAGCTTGAACAAGAGGTCGGCGCGGCAATCGCAGTCGAAGCGCAGTCTTTGGGCGTTTCCACCGTTCTCGGTCCGGGCGTCAACATCAAGCGCAGTCCGCTTTGCGGAAGAAACTTCGAGTACTTCTCGGAAGACCCCTTCCTTGCGGGACGTATGGGTGCTGCGTGGGTACACGGCGTGCAAAGCAAAAACGTCGGCACTTCCCTCAAACACTTCCTTGCAAACAACCAAGAATACATAAGAATGACCATCAACTCCGTAGTTGACGAGCGTACGCTTCGCGAGATTTATATGCCCGCGTTCGAGCATATCGTCAAGACGGAACAACCCACGACGGTTATGTGCTCCTACAACCGTCTCAACGGCACGTATCTCAGTGATTACAAGCGTTTTCTCACAGACGTCTTGCGCGACGAGTGGGGATTTAAGGGCATCGTGGTGAGCGACTGGGGCGCAGTCAACGATCGTGCCGAAGGCGTCAAAGCGGGTATGGATCTCGAAATGCCCGGCAACAAAGGTATGAACGATCCCAGCGTATACAAAGCACTCGAAGACGGCACTCTCACCGTTGAAGACGTCGACAAAGTGGTGCTTCGCCTCATAAGATTTGCATACGAAAACACCGTACGCGAAGTCAAGGGCGTAAAGTTCGATATCGAAGAACACAACGCAATCGCAAGACGCGCGGCGGAAGGCGGGGCTGTGCTTCTCAAAAACGACGGCGCACTCCCTTTGAACGCAAAACAAAATATCGCGGTCATCGGCAAGCTCGCAAAGAAACTCCGCTATCAAGGCGGTGGTTCGAGCCACATTCTCCCCACCAAAATCACGTCGTTTACGGACGCTTTGGACAAGGCGGGTCAAAAATACGCTTATGCCGACGGATACACCCTCAAAGGCGAAGGCTACAAAAAGAGCCTCATAAAACAAGCGGTCAAGACGGCAAAAGGCAAAGACGCGGTGCTGTTGTTTATCGGTCTTACGGACGCGTTCGAGTCGGAAGGCTACGACCGCAGTCACATCAAAATGCCTTCTTCGCACGTTACGCTCATCAACGAGATTTTGAAGGTCAACAAAAACGTCATCGTCGTGCTTTCTTGCGGTTCACCCGTCGAAATCGGTGATTGGGACAAGGACGTAAAAGGCATACTCAACCTCTATCTCGGCGGACAAGCTGGCGGAGAGGCGGCGTACAACCTCATCTACGGCAAGGTCAATCCCTCGGGCAAACTTGCAGAAACCTTCCCCGTCAACGAAAACGATTATATCGGCGCGAAATACTTCCGTATGGGCCCCCGCACGGTGGAATATCGCGAAGGCGTTTACGTCGGATACCGCTATTACGACACGGCAAAGAAAGCGGTCAAGTATCCGTTCGGTTACGGTTTGAGTTACACCACGTTTGAGTATTCCGACCTCAAATTGAGCGCGGACAACATCAACGAAGGAGACGACTTCACCGTCACGTTTAAGGTCAAGAACACGGGCAAAGTCGCGGGCGCGGAAATTGCGCAAGTGTACGTTGCGGACGTCGAAAGCACTCTCTACCGTCCCGAAAAGGAACTCAAAGGCTTCAAGAAATTGTTCTTGCAAGCGGGTGAAGAAAAAGAAGTCAGCGTATCGCTCGACTCCCGTGCGTTTGCATACTACAACGTAGCCGTCAACGATTGGCACGTCGAAAGCGGTGATTTCCGTATCCTCGTGGGCGCAAGCTCTCGCGATATCAAGCTCGAAGGCACCGTGAACGTAACGTCCAAAAATCCCGACGCACCTATCCCCGACTACAAAGCGACCGCTCCTTGCTACTACGATATTGCAAACGCAAAAGATATCCCCGTCGAGCAATTCGAGGCACTTTACGGTGAAAAGATGGTTGAAAACAAGCCGTTCGTCAAAGGTGAGTTGACCGCAAACAACACCATCGGTCAATGCAGAATTTCAAGATTCGGCAAGTTTATGTACAACCTCGCAGTCGGCGCAGTCAACCTCGTCGCACTTTCTTCCGAAAACCCCGAAATGCTCACCAATTCCGTCAAGGATATGCCTTATCGCACGATAGCGGCGTGGTCAATGGGCATCATCAACCAACGCGCTCTCGACGGCCTCGTAGATATGCTCAACGGCAGAAAAGGCGGTTTCCGCAGATTTATCAAAGGTCTCGGCAAAGAAAAGAAAGCAAAGAAAAAATAATTGCACGACTATTAAATAAAATTACGCAATCAATAGATAAAGCAGGCAAAACGCCTGCTTTATCTCGTTTTTGGGTTATTAAAACGGCTTACACCGTTCCATACACAAACCAATCGACTGTATTCTATCATAAGACGTTTCGATATTAATTTTGAGTCCGTCCACAATAAAATAATCGTCGTTTGCACTCAATTCGACGCTTTGAAAATGCGTTTTCAGCTCTTTGTAAACGTCGTACAAATAATACTTGCTCAAATGATACCCCCACATATAATCTTTGGAGGTATCCCCCATCACGTCTTTGAACTTCAAGCCGTACTCCTTTGGGTTTACTTCGGTTATCCTAAGCAAATTTGCGACTATACTGCTTGACGCGTAGCCTATAAATTCGGGAAAGACAACCACCTCTTTTATCGCTTCCGAGATTTCGTACGCGAGTAAAAAATCGTCTGCAAGCCCTCTCTCGTAAATAATCGGCAATTCCTCGTCGAACGCACTTTTAAGATAATCGTATTCGACGTCCGGATCGAGCGCGTTTTCTATAATCTCGTTACACAATTTCTTCATACTTTCACTGCTGCTTTTTGCCATAATCAACACCCTCCTCGTGCTTTTTTCAGTTATAGTATAAGAAAAGCGATGCACCGCAAACGGTACATCGCAAAACGATTCGTTTTATGAATTTAGTCAATATCGAAAGGCGCTTCTATCACTCTTCCGTCAACGATATTCTTATAGATATAATCTCGGACGGCTTGCGCGCGCTCCTTTCTACCTTTGAGGTATTGCGGGTGATAGTAAGACACGAGGCACGGAACACCGCAAACGTGCGAAAGCATAATCGAATTCTTGCCGTTCTTCACGAAAAAGTCGTTCATAATTTTTGACGATTTCGATGCAAACTCGTGATTGACGGAAACGTCTCTCCAAGACGCAAACACGACGTGCGTCGGCTTTGCGATATCGATAAGTCTTTTCAAAATCGGCGGAGTCGTCGAATGCAACGCTTTTCTATCCGCTTCTCTTAAAGTATACTTCCTATTGGCACGTTTTTTGTTATAGCATACGAGGTCGATATTGGTCCAAGCACAAGGGCACGCCTTCTCCGATTGTCCGTTGGTTGCTATATCGCTGAAAAACCACCAAAATCCGCTTGAATTGCCAACTATGGGGTGATTTTCACCGCAAATCTCAACGCTTGCGTTCTCTTTGCCGACGCGCTTCTTAACCGTAGCTATCGACGCCTCTTGCAATTTTTCCACGTCGTCAAAAGCAATATATTTATCGCTTTGCATATCAACTGCGTTCCAATGACCGCTTGCGCCCTCTTGCCCTACGAACAATATTCTCACGCCGTCTTTCGTCGTGTCCCAATCGTCGGGAACACCGAAAAAGTACGGATTTGAATACTTATTCACTCCGTCTTTATCGCAAAAAATTCCGCCGTGACCTTTCGTCGCGTCAAGCCATTCTTTATATACGACCGCAAGTCTATCGTTTATGGGATTGCTCATAACTCTCCTTATAATTTGAAGAAAATGTATTATAAAGATATTATATCCTCATTCGTGATTTTACGCAATACTAACACAAAAAAACACCCCCCTCTTTCCGGACACGCCGGCATTTCTCCCACCACTCGGTTAGGGACATTTCTCTACAATATTATCCATCGCTCGCGGGGGAGACATTTGGCACGCGCATAGATAAGTATCGTTCACTTGTTATGTCACTGCGCTTTGTGCGCCAGCTTCGCAACAACACGGCGCAGTCGCTTGTACTAATCGTCGAGCTTGGCGCAAAGACGCTCGTCGCCTTGCGACTCGAACTCCGTCTCCGAAGTTGCACATACCGTTAATAAATATCCTCAATCGCCCTTAATTGCGATATTTAGATGAAGAGCGCGAAAAAGCCCCTTGTACAGCAACCCTAACGTACTAATCGTACGTGAGTTGATGGACAAGGGGCTTTGACAATGCTGTTCGCTAAATAGTGCGATTAAGGGCGATTGAGGCCATTTTGGGGTCATCAGTCATAATACAATCTGCCCCGTTCGCTTGCAACTTGGCAACGGCGGCGGGATCGTTGATGGTCCAGTATTGGACGGCTATGTCGAGAGAGTGCGCAAAGTCGATAAATTCCTTGGTGGAAAGGTCGAAGAAACCGTTGAAGCCCATCGGAATTTGGAGGACTTTGAAGTTGAACTTTGCGTTGGTATTGCCGTAGAGGAAGGCGTAATAGAAGTCAAGAACTTCGGCGATACCCGCCGAACGCACGACTTCTTTTTCAAAAGCACCGTTGGCGTTGCACTCGTCGACGTACTTGCTGATTTCACCTTGGAAAGTGCCGAATACGGTGCGGTCGATGATGTCGAACTTGTCCATCATACGATAGAGTTTGTTCATAGCGCGTTTGCCGACCTCGTCTCCGTCCTTGATTTCGATGACGTATTGCATAGATTTGTCGGGGCGAGCGACCGTCTCTACGTAGGTCAAGACCTCTTCGAGTGTTGCGATGCGCACGTCTTTGAGATCGTCACCGTCTTTGTCGCGATACTTGTAAACGCCGTCCGTAGTCTTGAAGTTGTAACCGAAGTTGTACGTTTTGAGCTCCGCAAGCGTCATATCGCAAATCTTGCCCGTGCCGTTGGAGGTGCGGTCGATTTCGTGGTCGTGCATAAGGACGAGAACGTCGTCTTTGGTGAGGTGCAAGTCAAATTCGAGAACGTCGACTTTGTAGTTCTCTCTTTGCGCCTCTTCCATACATTGTTTGAACGCCGCCATAGTCTCTTCCGGTTCAAGCACACCGCCCGCTCTGTGTGCGGAAAGCAAAAGTCCGCCTTCCGAGCTGTACGTGATATACTTGTTGTTGCCCGTGTATTTTTCGATATGCTCGACGCGCGCGCAACCGCCCGTAAGCGGAAGGATAACGACGTTGAGAATAAGCACGAACAACAGCGTGCCTACGATAGACCAAATAACCGCGTTTTTTACGGTTTTTTTGCGTTTTTTGATTGCTTCTTTGACTTCGGGTGCGTCCGTCAACAAAACGTCGACGCCGTTTGCATCTCGTCTCGAAAAAACGTTGCGTTGAATTTTCATTTTTCACCTTATCAATTTAATATCGTGATTATAACACATATTTTGGCGATAGTAAACACTGCTTGACAATTTTTTGTACAATTGTACGATTGCGCACTCGTTGATACGAGAATTCTCGTATGCATATATGCGCAATAGAAAAAGCGAGAGTGCTTGTTGCACCCTCGCCTATCTTTTTTTGTGTGTAAATTACGCTGCAAACGTAATAGTTACGGTTGCGCTCGTTGCGCTTACGCTGACGATTTCGATGTCAAAATTGACTTTCTTGTTGTCGTTTCTCGTGTAGTTGGGGAACACGGTGCTGAGTTTTTGACCCGCTTTCCACAAATCGTCCGCACTGCAAAGTCCGTATTCGTCGGCAGAAAAATCTTTCTCACCGTCCGCTTGAACGAGCTTGATAAGCGGGAATTCCGTCACTGAGTTGTTGCACTCCGTGAACGAACCGTACTCGTCCGTATACGGGTTTTCCGCGATTTTGGAAGAGACGTGGTAAATTCTCACGCCGTACGTTGCGCCCTTTTCGGTGTCGAAGTCGTAGTACAAGTAGCTGTTTGCTTGATTTGCGTGAGCCGCGTTGAGCCCCGTATTGGTGTACAAATCGATGAGCAAATACTCGCTGAAATACGATCCGTCGTAGTCCAAAAGCACCATAATGCAATTTCCGCTCGACTCGAAGGGATTGAGCGTGATAGTTTGCGTCGTGGCTACAATCGTGGGATCGACCCAACCGAGCATCATCTTGGAGTATGCGTTTTGGTCGCCGACGGTGTAGTCCATCATATCCGCACCGCCCAAGCCGTTGTCGCTGCCTTGATTTTGATAATAATCGTAGTAGTCGTCAAGTCCGAGCAAGTGTCCCGTCTCGTGGATATATGTCGAAGCGTTGATTTTAAGACCTTTTATAGTCGCATCGACGTATTGTCCCGTCGTATCGTAGTAAGGATCGCTGGCGTTGCCGGTATACTCGTTCATAAAGTCAAATCCCGCAAAGAGATAATAACCAAGGTCGAGATTGTCGTACGTCGTGGAATCGCTGTCGTCCTTTGCGTAAGAAGTGACGTATGCCCAGTAGATACTGTCGTCGTCGGAAGACGAAGACGCGTCGTCGGAAGAGCCGTACACTACGGGCGCGGTGTAGATGATCCAAATTGCGTCCAATATGCCGTTGTTGTCGTGGTCGTAAACGGAAAGATCGATTTGCGGTGCAATCCACGCCATAACTTCTTCGAGAATGATTGCGTCACCCGCAAGCTCAACGCTGTCACCTTCGCAAGTTACGGTTTTGGTCGTGTTTTCGTAGTACGAGGAGTCTTTTTTTGCCGTGTAAACACTTTGGATATCAAACGTCATATCGAGATTGCCGTAAGACGAAGTTTGATAATACGTCTTGACGCTTTGCCAACCGGTATCGGTCGTCGAGCCGTTGAACGCCTTGTTCAAGTTGTCGAGTTGCGTGTTGGTGACTGCGTAATCGCTGAATTGCACGGGCACGACGAGGCAATGATATGCGCCTTTCGATTCGAGCGGGAGAAGATCGTCCTTGCCGTAATACTCGATAAGTTTTTCTCTCAAAGTGCTCTTGTCGAGAGTTGCCGCGTTGAAGTTTTGCGCGGGCATAACCTCGGAAGGCGTAGTCGTTCCGCCGCCCGTAGTTCCTCCGCACACGATCTCAACGGACTTGATATACATAGATTTTTTCGCGCCGGTGGGGATAAGTTTGATAGTCAACTTGCCGTCGAGAGCCTCGGACGCGCTGAATGTGAGCGTTGTAAGTTGCGTATAATCACTCGGCTTTGTAACCGTGCCCGTCTTCGTGCCGTTGCAAAGCATATTGGTCGAACCGACCAACACTTCAACGCCCATACCTTTATCCGCATTGGAATAAAGAACGAGGGAGACCGATGTGACGTTCGTCAACGAGCCTTTGCTAATAATCTCGGTCTTTCCGTCCGCTTGCATATATTGGATACCGCGCTCGTTGTGAAAAGAATTTGCAACGGACGTCGTTTCAAAAACTATATCCGTGCTGTTTGCACCCAAGTATTGATCAGTGAAAACGATCGAATAAGTTTTTTCCTCAACGGGAGTGTCTCCACCGCCCGTGCCGTCTTTGATTGTGAGATCACCCAAATCGAAATTTACTTGTCCGAAATCGGAGAAAGTTACGTCAAACTTGTAGTCGTAAGACTCGATTTCCGCATCTTCGTTGAGATAATCGCATTGCGCAACCGCAACGAGTTTGTAGATATTCTCACCTTGCAAATACACTTCGATACGCTTCCAATAAGTTTCAGAACCGTATTCGGTGTCTTCTGCCCATTCACCGAAAATTCCGTTGCCCGCTTCGACGGGGTCTTTTGCAACGTATTGATTGAATTTTCCGCTCATACCCTCGGTTGACGCAAGATCAAAATGCTCAAAAGCGTATTTGCCGAGTTCGTCTATGTAGAAAAGTTCATTCTCTACGTAGCTTGCGTTCTCGTCGTATCCGTCAGAGCCTTCAGCATACTTGGTGTGCGTGCCGTCAAGGTTGTCGAGATAGTACGCGTCACCGTACACATAATAGTCTTGATACGCGTGTCCGTCTTCGACGTAACCAACCGACATCGTAAGCGCACCCATAAAGCCGAACGTGTAGGAATAGTTGGGCGTACTCATACTGTATACGTATGCGTCGTATTGCGCCTTGAAGTTCCATTGTTCGCTATCGGAGTACTTTGCAAAGATTTCGGAGAGATTGTAGTCGAAATACGAGACTTGCTCACCTCCACCTTGTTCTCCACCGCCTTGCTCACCGCTTCCGCCTTGCTCGCCTTGGTTTGCGTTTGCGTTTCCGCCTTGGTCACCGCCTCTGTTGCAAGCGACGAACATCGTGAGCACAAGCACGAATACGAGAATGAGCACAATGCTTTTTCTCAAATTTTTCATAAGGTTGAACCTCTTATATTATTCATTGATATCATTATATAACATATAAAGCCAAAATGCAAAAAATTTTTTATCTTGTCGAATTAATGAAAAAATAAATATAATGTTTTTTTGCCAATTTTGCAATCAATGTTTGACACGAGCGCATTCTCTTGTTATACTAATTAGGCTTGATACAGAATTTGTATTCCAAATAAATACGAAAGCGTGTCAAGGAAGAGACGAGCGTAAGCGTGTCTTGTGAATAGAAACATTGCTTCATTAATTACTTGGAAGCGTATCGAAGCGGTCATAACGAGGCGGTCTTGAAAACCGTTTGGGTGCAAGCCCACGGGGGTTCGAATCCCTCCGCTTCCGCCAAAAAAAATGCTGATGTGGCTCAGGTGGTAGAGCACATCCTTGGTAAGGATGAGGTCACCAGTTCAAGTCTGGTCATCAGCTCCAAAATCCGCGGATTTACATTCGCGGATTTTTTATATCTTCTCTTCGAAGATATAAAATGCACGATATTTTATATCGTGCGGAGCTGCTCGTCGTCTGTGCTTGGCTTTTGCAAATACTTCGTGCTTGCCTCTGCCTACGCTTGCCGTCATCAAAAAAAGCGGATATAACATAGCGCGGTCTTTTTGCTCTTTCTAACCAAAGTTACAAGATACGCGATATCGTATATCGTGCGAAACGCTCGTCGTCTGCAACAACTACGATAAAGGGAGAAACTAACGTGGCTGAACTTATTACTCACAATTTTGAACAAGTCGAGACCATTTTTCAATTGTTCGGCAATAAAGAAAACGATATAACCCGTGCAATTGCGTGGACAATGAAAAAATGTCCTTCCTTTCTTCAATTGTTTATCGATAAAATCTCGGGGCAAAACGTAAAAACCGACGAACTAACCATATTATATCAACAATTTGAAAAAACGGGCAAAGACAACGGTTACACCGATTTGGAAATTACCGACGGCAAAAACGTACACATAATTTTGGAAGCAAAACGCGGGTGGATATTGCCTCAAAGTGCACAACTGACAAAATACGCTCACAGACCGAGTTTTGTCAATAGCATTGCAAGTAACAAATACATCGTTACGTTGAGTGAGTGTTCAAGTGATTATGCAAACACCTACCTTCCCTTCAAATATACCGATAACGGAATAGCCGTAATTCATTGTTCTTGGAAGGATTTGAGAGATATCAGTATTCAAGCGCGAAAAAACTCCAACCACGAACAAAAACACTTACTTGAAGAATTTATAGCATACATAGGGGGACTGATGACAATGCAAAACAAAATCTCGAATAGAGTTTATGTCGTTTCCATTGGCAACGGACGCATAAACGACGGCACGACACTGACTTGGAAAGATGTAGTAGAAAAAACTGGACACTATTTTTGCCCGTTTGGAACAAAAGGCTGGCCGAAAGATCCACCAAATTATATTGCGTTCCGCTACAACGGAAAATTGCAATCAATCCATCATATCGACGGATATATCATAACCAAAAATATGCACGACGCAATTCCCGAAATGCCCGATGCCGATTGGGACGATGAACATATCATTTACAATTTAGGGGCTGCAATCGTTCCTCAAAAAGAAGTAAGAACCGGAAAAGGCATATATCGAAACGGTCGCGTTTGGGCTGCATTGGATTTACTGTTGACTTGTGACACAATTACCGAGGCAAGAGATAAAACGAAAGAACGTGAAAATATGCAATCCATATAACATTTACCTCATTAAATTACAAAAATCCGTGTAGGAATACGCGGATTTTTTAATTAAAAAGCACGCCGATGGCGTGCCGTTTTTTAGCCTTAATACTTGTTGATGTATTTTGTAACGTCAATTACGACAACGTATCCGTTGCACAGCCGAGGATTGCGCCGTCGATGAGGGTTACACCGCCCGTACCCGATTTTTGAATGACGGAAAGCTTGGGACAATTGACGAACGCGCCGTATTCGACGGTGAGCAAATTGTCGTTGTGAAGTACCACTTTTTCAAGATTGGGCAACGCTGTAAACGCGCCCGTTGCAATGGACGTGACGTGTCCTTGGATATATATCGTCACGGGCAATTCGCGAAGAGTTGCGTCCTTGAAAATGCGGTTGGTGATTTTCGTGACGTAATAGGTCGTGACTTCGTCTTCGGCAAGAGCGTTTTTCTCGGACAAGGTGTAAATTCTCGTTCCGTCCGACTTTCTCACCCAAAACACGTCGGGGATATACACGTCTTGCAAGTTGATGCCGATACTGCTATCTTGCGCGTCCCCGTTGAAAACGTTGGAATAGAACTCCGTCACCGCAACGGTATGATTGCTCTCGTCAATCACTTCGTAGCCGAAGTACTTTGCCCAAACGTAGTTTTGATATGGCGTAACCGACGGAGAAACCGTGGTTTCACCGCCCGTACCCGAGCCGTCCGTTGACGTCCAAACCGCATAGGACACTCCCATCGTCGTAACGGCGATGGCTATAAGCACGCAAGATGCTATCGTCAATGCAAGTTTGTAAGTCTTTTTCATATCGTATCTCTATCGTTTTTGTTGATTTTGCGATATCTAACCGTATATTTGATTGGATATTCGATTTTCGTGTTTAGTTTTCAAACCGTGCGTTTGAGATATCCGAAAATGCGTATTTTGGGATATCTATCCGCTCGTTTTAGGGATTGGCGGGGCTTGGCTTGTGCGCGCGGATATTGACGTCCGTCGGCATATCGGTGGTGAGCATAAAGTCGAATTTGAGAGTTTTGCCTTTCAAATACAACAAATCGTCGTACTGCTCGTCAACCTCGTTGAAATATATCGTCGCTTTGACGTAGTACTCTTCACCCGGGATTATGAGCATATAAAACTCGTCGCAAGGCTCGTCGTTTTCCGTCTTTTGATAATAATACACGTTGCTCGTGCCCGACAAGGCGTCGGAATACACGTCGTCGAGATTTATCTCCGTTGCGACCTTCTTATCTTCGGAAAGCGTGACGAGACACATTTCCACGTTGAATTTGCCCTTATAATCTATCGAGTCGTCAACCGTTTCACCGCTTGCAAGCTTTGCGCTGTCGAGTTTGAGCATAAGCGATCTACGACCGTCAATGGACTTTCCTCCCGACAAATCCGACGAACCGATGAAGTTGATCGGGAAGTAATACACCGCCGTCTTTGCCGCGACTACGACGTTTTCGCTCGTGGTTTTGAGTGCTTTTCCGCTTGGATATTCACCGTTTTTGAGCATCGTTCCCGGATTGAGCACCGCCGGCCACACCATAGTGTTGGACTCGCCTATGCTATCGTCCCCTATCGTGATGTTTGCGCTTTCTTTGAGCGTCGTGGAGTCGATGGTAAATCCGTCCTCTTTGGTGCTTGCGACGTTGCTGAACCACGCAGCCGTCACGCTTACCACCGTCACGACGAGCACGAGTGCCATAACGACGGACGATACTATGAGAGTACGCTTGGTTTTATTCATATCACGCGCCCTCCTTCTCGTCCAGCTTGAGTACGTTTATGGTTGCGGAAAAACGGAACGTTGCGCCGAGATAGTCCATACCCGAATAGTACATTTGATTTTCCCAGTCACCCGTAATGGTCTTCAAATCCACTCCGTTGTCCTTGTAAAGCGACGTGAGAGTCCATTTGTCCTCGTAACCCGTAACGTTGCCGTCCGCGTCCTTGACTTCGTTGAGGTCTCCCTTGAAGTATTGCGACCAGAACAATTGCTCGGGCGCAAATACGACGTAGAAGTCGTAAAGTTTGTTATCGGCATTGAACGCAACTATTTTTTGTCGTGCGTCAAGCACTGTAAGTTCCGAGACGGGCTTTTCCGCCTCGTCCGACGTGAGATAGGTGCTCTTGCCGTTGACGCTATTGACGTATCCGTCCTTGTCGAACGTGAGAAGACCGTACGGCGTGTAAAGCGTCTCACCCTTGGTGGAAATTGGCAAATATTTTTGCGTCTTTGCCTCTTCCGAACCCGTATAGTTGGTCACTTTGTTGCCGGACACGGTGTGTTCTTTGAAAAACCACGTGAAAGCGTACTGAATTTTGTCCGTCTCACCCGCGTAGTCGCGCTTGGTCTCGGTGACGTCTCCGACCGTCTTGGTTATCGTCGCGTAATCGATTGCGAGCGTAAAATCAACGTCTTTGCCCGCGGTATTGAGAGATATCACGTTGACGAAACTGAACGCACGGTTGCTTTCGTTGCCGGGGTTGTTGACGCTCTTCACTTCCGAGATGATACCGCCGTCTTTTGCGATTGCGGTCTGTCCCGCGTACTTCATATTGTCGAAAAGATCGTTTTCGTCAAGAGTGAAATCAACTCTGTACGCTTGCGCCGTCTCCAACGTTATCGTGGAAATAGTCACTTCTTTGGCATCGGAAAACCACGCAAAAGACGCCCCTACCATAACCAAGGTAACGACCATAATCAAAAGCGGTATTGCGATGCCGAATACCATTTTGATAGTGAGTTTTTTGCGTGCGGAGTTTTCCATTTTGCTTTTTCCTATCTTTCGTGCGTGGCGCGCTTACGCGCACCGATATATTATATATTAATAAATACAATATATCGGCGGTTTTTATTTGATTTTTTATAAATTTTTATACTTTTTCTTTATACGGTACGTTGCTATCCGTCGCAAGTGCCTCGAAAGCGCGCTTGCCCGAGCCAAAATCGATCGTGTAAGACGCACCGCCTATCACCTTGACGTTACCGAAGAACGCTCCGCCGTAGGCGTAATCGCCACTGCTCGTAGCCGTTGCGACGACGTCCGAAGTGAGGACGAACGAGGCAAATCTCAACTCGCGAAGGAGTGCCACTTGTTGTCTGTTGCCGATCTCGATTTCGTCACCGTCGACGCCGTGCTTGTCACCGACGAGCCAGCTTGCGGAAGATATCGTATAAACTTTTGACGTACCCTCGTCCGTCGCGTTGACCTTTACGTCAACCTCCGCAATCGAGTACATAAGTATATACACGTCGATTATATCTTTGAGGCGCATACTTTGTCTTGCGTTCATACTCGTGCGGTTTGCGTTTTCGCTCAAATCGAAGTCGTCGAGCATATCGTAAGCACCCTTCGTCGAACCTTGATAATACTTCTTGCCGTCAACCGCCGTATAACCGCTTATCGAGCCCGCGACGACTTCGCCACCGACGCTTTCACCGACTATCAATTGCGTGTAAGTCTTTGCCGTGCCGTACGTGCCGTTTGACACAGTAAGCGCATCGCTCGTACGCTTCCAAGCGGAAGACGCAAGATAGAACGCGTTGGTTGCCGTAGCACCGCTCGAAGACGCCGTGATTGCGCCGACATTGCCCGTCGCGTCGATATAGACGAAGGACACCGCGTTGCTTATCGCGACGCTTGCACCTTGTTCAATCGAGCCGATTAGACCGCCGATATTTCCGCCTTTTGCATTGATAGTGCCAAGCGCAATCGCTTTGTCGATCGATCTTGCCGAGACGCCTATCAAACCGCCGACGTTGCCGTCACCGCTCATTGAAATCGTACCGTGCCACGACACGTTTTCAACGGCGTTTTCACCCGCAAGAGCCTTGCCCGCGATACCGCCGACGTTGCCTTTATCGGAGTTGATATTGAAGTTTCTGAGGTGCAAATTCTTGACGTTTGCGGTGATGCCGAGCACGTCGAACATACCCACGTTTTCCGCACCCTCGAAGCTCATTATATTGAAGTATTCGATGACGTAACCACCGCCGTCGTAAGCTCCCGTGAAGCCGTTTTCGTGCGACTTGAAGATGCTTCCGATTGCCACTGCGACGTTGCCCTCACCCACTTTGAGGAAGTTGTTGATGAACGCGTCGTCCTTGCCATAGCCCCACTCTTTGTCGATATACGTATTGGTATTTACGTCGTACGTTATGAAGAAACCGTTGAGCATCTCGATATCCGACTGCGTAAACGTGCCGTTGATATCGCGTATTTGTCTGAATGAAGAGTACTTCTTCACTTCGCCTGCGCCCGTGGTCGTTGTGTAATAACCCCACGTGCCTCTTTCGTCTTCGTCGCCCGTCTCGTTGAGGAATACGATATGTTTTCCGCCCTCTTCCGTCTCGAGCCACAAGAAGTATTCGTCCCACGTCGTAACGGTGTCGGGAACGCCTTCGGGACGATTGAACGTCGCGCCCGCATCGTATTCCGTATCGCTTATCAACGCGTTCCACGTAACCGTGGTGTTGATGACTTGGTTGAATTCCGGATTTCCGCTATTTGCGCTCACCCACCAATAATAGGACGCTATGAGCAAGGACGAAAGCGAGCCTATCTCGAATACGTCGTCGCTCGTCTCCACGAAGTAACCTATCGTGAGGACGGGTTGATTGGTCATATTGTAGTTGAGTTGCTTGCCGTTGCTACCGCTTACGGACGCGGACAATTCAGTGCTGTTTGCGCGACCTCTTATGACGGTGTATTGCTTGTAAACCTTGTGCGGTTGTCCGCTCTCATCATACATCCAACCGTTCACGACGTCGACCTTGATACCGCTCGGCAAATCGACCGCTTCGACGGGCAACCAATCCTTGTTGTACGAACCGTCCGAGTTGGCGTAACTTTGCGAGGTGTTGCCGTACTTGATCTTGTAGGTCTTGACGGTGATTTCGATGGTGATTGCTTGTTTGCCGACGTTCTCGTTCTTTTGGTCGTTGGAGTCGTAAACTCTTATCGGCTTACCCGCCGTGCCGAGTTGCGCTTCCGCGTCGCCAGTGATACTGTCACCCGCCGTGTCAACCACTTTGTAGTTGTAGTTGGTGGCTTTTCCGTTATTTTCGGTTGCGTCCTCGATGCTGAATTCGAGTGCCTTGTACAAGTTGTAACGCACCACGTAATCGCCGGTAGCAACGCCTTTGACGTAACCGTTTCCGTCGTCGTAAACGTAGTTGACGTATCCGTCAAACAACGCTCTGTTGTCGCCTACTTCGACGTATTTTGCCAAAACTCTGACAACGCCCGACGTTTCCGCACTCGGGAAACCGCTAATCGTGAAGCCTTCACCGAGACGATAAGTCTGGCTTCTGTTACTTCTTTGACCGTTGACTGCACCGTTTGCACCGCCGTAGTAAACGCTGATATTGCCGTTCTTGTCTTCCGCAAACGTCCTCGTCGCTCTGCCGTTTCTCAACCTATCGAGAGTTATAGTTATAGTTGCGGGAGTAATTCTACCTACTGCTGCGCTCGTAGTTTCGTAAAGTTCTCCTTCTTGTTCGTAATTCGCTCCGCCAATAAATCTATATGTCAATCTCAATTGCCAATCACCGACGTTTGAGGACGTATAGACGGCAGATACCGTATAAACGTCGTTGAAGCTCGGTCTAAACGTCGTACTTGCGTTTGTAGAGCCTATCGCAAACGACAACCCACTCAAATCATTTACGGTCGTAGTTGCATCGTACACCTTGTCGGCAATACGTCCGCTCGAATACTTGACGGATACTTTCATTTTGTCTATGGTGTATTCGCAATTCTTTCCCGTATCGATTATATAGTTGTCTTTGCTCGAATCCGAACCGTCTGCATTCTTGCCGGTTACGCTATCTATCGAAGCAGTCATTTGTCCCGCTCCCGCATTGGCTTGTGCACCGCTGATCTTGAACGTAATGGTGTCGTTGCCCGCGTAACCCTTAAATTTCGCATTCGTTATCGAAGAAGAAACAAACGTAAACGCTTTGCCGTCGTCTGCCGTTACCGTTGCAATCGTTTGTCCGATATTAGCATTTTGATAGACGAGTGCTTTTTCCGTCCACGCAAGATTGATTTTGCGTTGTTTTATCGTAAACGTCGTTCCGCTGCTGCCGTCTATCGTCGTATCGTAGTTTGCGCTTGCGTCCGTACCGCCCGCGTGTTTTGCAACGACTTTTTGCGACGTATTGATAGATATCGTGTACGTTGCAGCGTTTACAAACGATTGACTTGACAATTCACTGCCCGCATTATAATTGATTACGATCGTATCTTGTCCGAACTTGTAGACACCGTTGCCTTGGCTCGTAGCACCGCTCAAAGTCGGATTGGGTCTATGCTCTTGACCGTCGTACGTGACGTCTTGCGCCGTCAATCCGCTTATGCGGAGCGATTTCTTGGTAATACTCCAAGAATACGTGCAATCGGAGGGCAATTTATAGTTCTTGGATATGGTATTAGTCCCTATCGTTACGCGCGCGCTATAACTTCCGACGTCAATAGTACCGTTAGTTGCGGTACTGCTACTTGCTACGGTTATCGTCGCGCCGTCGGCTTTTGCCGATTGTGCAACGGTTACGTCTCCGCCTATACCGAGTTGCACGGAATCTCCGTCGCAAACGTTGGACACCGTAACGGTTTTGAGACCTTGATGGTATGAATTATATTCAAACGAGTTTCTGCTACTCGTCATTTGGTACGTAAACGCCAACGTACGTTGCGTTATCGTGTAGGACTTTGAAGTAGGTGTCGTGCAGTTGCAATCGATTTCCAAAATCTTGTTGGACTTATTGAGCGTAGCAGTATACGTTCCCACGTTATAACTGTTGGTCTCAAATCTTATCTCGACCTTTTTGGACGTAGACGTTTCAAAGTATCCAAGCAACTTTACGCTTCCGCTGATTGCGAAGTATTCTTCAACAAACGCCGCCAAGCCTTCTATCGGTTTGGTTGCCGTAACGGTTGCAATAATAGAGCCTACGGTTTTGTTGTACACGTCGCTAGACTTGCTACTCCATACCACCGTCAACGAGTTGTCGGAAATTACGAGTTTGTCGCTCACCTTGTCGTTTGACGTTACGAACTTGTAGTTGCAATCCGCCGCCGTCTGATAATCGAAGGCAAGATAATACGTACCTTTGAGTTTTGCACCCGTCAATTTGATGTAGTTTTCTCCGTCGTTGCCTTGTGTGACTTCTACGACGATATTGCTCGTTCTTCCGTTAGACGACGTATTGATTTCAGTCAAACTTGCAAACACTCCGTTGCTGATCAACGACGTCGTGTAATCGTTCGTATCCTTATCTACGTCAACGTAAATCTTGGGTGAGAGCATTGCGATACTGTTCAAGTTTTCACCGAACACAAATCCCGTAACTTTCCAACTAATTCCGTGCGTCTTGTTGTCGAAATCCGCGGACTTTTCACCGTTTACGTACTCGATTTTAAGTTCTTTTTGCTCAACGTTAATTTGTTTCTTCGCTTCTTGCTTAAACTTATAATAAGTACTTGGTGCAGTAGTTCCCATCGAAACAGACAACTCATAGTTCTTTGCGTTCTTGAATGCGATATCGAACGTGAGTTTTCCGGTATTTCTGTTGAAATTGCCAACGATATATTTAGTATCGTTACCTTTAAGCGTTACGTCACTGGTTTCAAAAACGTTTACCGAACCAAACGTTACGCCTTGACTCTCGTCAAATTTCGCGCCGTTTTTAAGGTTGAGTTTAATCGGTGTATTTACACCGTCTATCGTCAACGTAAACTCGATATCGTTTATATCAACAGACGCTATATCCGTAATGGTAATCGTCGTTGCGATATCTTCGTCACCGTACTTTTTGCCCGTGACGTCGGTCGCTTTGAACGTGAGTTGTCTTGCGTTTATCTTCCACGCACCGTCGTCTATACCGCCAACGACGTACGCTTTGCAGTTATCGTCGAAGTAATAAACGTAGACGGTCGTGTAATACGTGTCGGGAACTCTCGGAGTCTTTGCGTCCTTATTTACGGTATTATAGAAGTACAAGTTCTTTTTATCCGTATTATCATCGTTATCGTTATTATCTTCTGAAACGCTTGCGTCGTATTTGATATCGTTAGACAAGCTGATGGGTGCGTAACGCTCGTAACCGTTGTAGGTGAGAGCACTGCCCATTGCGATGGAACGATAATACACCGCGACGTTTTGAGATACACCGCCCTCTGCTTGTATGAAGAACTTGCCGTCGTAGTTGATTGAGGTCGGTTTGGTATCACCGGAAGAGGCGATATACATATAGTAACCGCTTGCGCTCGGGTTGGTCTTGAAGTTTGCAGCCGTTGCCGTGGCGTAGAGATTGCCTTTGTGCGGTACGGTGGAGATATCTCCGTCCACGTTTTCGCGCACGATTGCGGAGTTGAGCGGAGTTTTCGCATACGGTCCGTTTGCCTTGGTATCGTCGTCGTAACCCGCGTTGCGCTCGTTCATAGTGTAAGCGTTTGCGATGCGCTTCCAATACCACAAGTCGCTGTAACCTTCCGTCGAGGCAGTGCTGTGCACCGCGTCAACCTTGCCGATTTGGTTGTTGCCTCCTTGTTGGTCGTTGGCATAGACGAAATACCAACCCGTTTGCTTCGTGCCCGTGGAATACTCCGTCCAAGTGGACTTCTCTTCAACCCACGCGCCTACGTCTTGTTGATAGGTTATTTTAGATTTTTCTACATTACCGACTTTAACCTTGCCGAACGTCGCGTCAAAGTACGCTTGCCACGTAAGGTCTTCTTTGATGAGGACGTATTTATTATCTTCGGTGACTTCTTCCTCATTTATGGTATAAGTCGTGCCGTTAGTGGCTTTGTGCGTGCCGACGGACTCGTAATATGCGTACGGAGTGGGATAAATTGCCACTTCTTCGTCACCGGTTTCACCGCCCTCGTCGCCCGTGGTAGTGCCCGTGCCGATAAGCTCTTTTGTGAACACGACGGTGACTTCCTTGCCGTCCAACGAGTACACTTCGTAAGCAAGCGTGTATCTGCCGAGCGTGGTCTTCAAGTTGGTTACGCTCGAACCCGCAAGTTCCGCATTGGTGTAGCCTTTGACCCAGTAGGACGTGCTTGCGTCGGTGTCTTTTTGTGCAAGACCTATAATACCGCCAGCGTTGCCTTTGGGTGCGGTGAAAATACCGCCGTTTTCGTTGGTGCTGATACTGAACGCCGAATTGATGACCGTATTATTGCCTATCGTCGCACCCGCGATACCGCCGACGTTCTTACCGCCCGTAACCTTGGTGTCGTACGCAAGCATATTCTCGATAGTGATATTGTCCGCCTTGATGAGACCGACGATACCGCCGACGTGGAAGAAGCCTTCCGCCGTAACGTTACCGCTTGCGTAATAGGTGTTGTTCGTCCATCTGTTGTTTGCGGAGTTGTCAAAGAGGTTGTCTTTCGCGTTGCCGATTGCGCCGATAGCACCGCCGATACCGCCCCAGACGTACTCACCGACACCATCGGGCTTGCCGTTCGTGCCGTTGAGCGTCAAAGTGCCGTTTGCCTCGAAGTGCGTGTGCGAAACGACGATATCCGCTTCCGTAACCGTTCCGTCTTCGATGAGCGGATTGGGCACGCCGATAAAGCCGACCGAACCGCCGACTGCCGTGGTTGCCCCAATGCCCGTCATCTCGCCTTCGCTGATGAAATCGGTGTATTCCGTCTTGCCCGCGAGAACGCCGATTGAACCGCCAACGTATTTGTCGCCGTCAACCGTACCTTTGGAGCGGAATTCGACTTTGTATTCCTCGTTGCCGAGAGACCTACCGAGCAACAAGCCGATTGAACCGCCGACGTAGTATCTGCCCGAAACGTTGAACTTGGAGTCGTCCGCAATAGCGTCGTCCGCCGCCACGAGAGCGTCGGATTGCCCCGCGATTGCCACTGCTTCGTTGATAAACTCGGTCTTGCCCGCGCCCGTGGACAAAATGCTTGCCTCTTTTGCGACGTAGCCTATCGAACCGCCGACGTAATCTCTGCCCGAAACGTTGCCTCGGTTGATAAATCTGCCCGCGATTTGACCTACGTTAAGCTTGCCGATAACGCCACCGACGAAGTCGTTGCCACTGACCTTGCCTTCGTTGATAATTTCAAGCGTGGTATCGTAAACGCTACCGCCCGTAGAAAGCGTGCCGTTGTTGATACCGATAATACCGCCGACGTTGTCTTGTCCCGCGACTTGACCGACGTTGACTATCGTGCCTTTGACGATCTTGACTACGCCGTTTTGCTCGCTGTTGCCGACGATACCGCCAACGTTGTTCCCCTCACCCTTGATGAGAGTGTCGATGGTCGCTTTCTTGTCCGTATCGGACACTGACATAACGATCTTGATGGACAATCCGTCGTTGTAGTTGACCGCGCGGTATTGGTCCGCACCGATAAGAAGCGTGCTTGACGCGCTGTTTAAGCCGATAAATCCGCCAACGTCGTGGCTTGCGGTGATGTTACCGCCTATTTGAATATCCGTATCGTCCGCCAAAATGTTGACGATACCGTTGTTTTTGCCTATAAATCCACCGATTTGATACGCGGTTTTTGCCGTAATGGTCGGTGCAACCTTAAACGTTCCGCTGAATGCAACGTCGTCCGTACGCCCCGCGACACCGCCGATATTGCGGTTGGCGTGATTGGTGTCTACGCCCGCGGTAATCTCGATAGTACCGCCGACTTCGATGGTTGAACCCGTAGCAATTCTCGCGCCCGAACCCATATCGCCGACGATACCGCCAACGTTGCGCACGACGCCGTCGTTGGAGCGATTGCTTGCGGAGATATAATTGGTTTGCACCGCTATGACGATCTTGCCTTGGAACACGATGTTTCCGCTGAACGTTGTGGTGATGGGGTCAGTTCCGCTTGCGTTGTACGTCAAGCCTACGATACCGCCGATTGCCGTACCGCCCTCACCCGCGTTGGTGACTACGCCCCAGTTGCTCGCACGCTTAATCGTTGCAGATTTGAGCACCTTGCAACCGATGATTTCGTTGACGGCGTCGGGAGTTTCACCCACGATACCGCCGACGCGGTTTTCACCTTGTATAGTGACCGTATTCGTTGCGCTGTCCGTACCAACTACGCACTCGCGCACGATGATTGCAACGTTTTGGTCGGAATATCCGATAATACCGCCAGTCTTCGTGCCTACGGCGTCAAGCGTTGCGCCCGAAGCCGATTGAGCACCTATTTCCGCTTTTTCAACAATGTTGGATACGATCTCGACTCTGTTATTCTTGCCTTTTGCGGTGGTATTGCCCGAGTAAGTACCCGATGCAGAACCGACTATACCGCCAATGTCGTTTTTTGCGCTTTGCACTTTTGCATTGACGACTTTATTGTTGCTTACGGTCAACGTAGTGCCGTCGAAATACATCGTATTTCTCGCGGTGTTTGCCAAGCCGACTATACCGCCCGCCGAAGTGGTGATATTTCTCGTATTACTCTCGTTATACGAATCCGTCTTGCCGTATGCGCAGACGTAAAGCGGTCTGTTTTGAGAGCCCGCTTCGCATCCGTCGATTATTGACGAGCCGTAAGCAACTGCAACGATACCGCCCGCAACCGAACGATTTGAAGTTCCTGTGCCGTTTGCGTAAGCAGTAACAGTGCCCGAAGCACCGACCGAGTGCACCTCTGCGTTTTGTACGTATCCGAACAAGCCCGCGACTTCTTTGTTTACTATACGCAAGTTGGCAACTTCCGTAACGCTTCCGTCCGTTTGCGCACCGCTAATATGTCCTTTGAACGATTTGAATACGCCGTTTCTGCCGATAGCGATAAAGTTTTGATTTGCAAAAGTCGCGCCGACCGTAAGCGTATCGCCCGCGGTATAACGATAGTTTGCATTTTGCCAATTGGTGTAGTCGGACGCGGCACCGCGCGAGAAAAGGTGATAACTCTTTCCACCCGAATAACTCGTGCCGTCGTAATACTTGTATGCCGTACTTCCGTTGTCCGTAGGCATATTGATGACTTTACTTGCAGTTTCGTCAAGGTTATTTGTGCCGTCTGCAAATTCGACGTACTTACCCTCAAACGAATACCCCATATCGACGAGCGTTTGCAATCCGAGCAAGTCTATGCCGTCTTTAACGACGAAGGGACTGTATTCTTCACCCGCGATTTCGCGTTGATAAGTGCCGTACACGTCGCGACCGTAGTTGACCGAACGCATACTCAAACCGTTGTACGTATCAACCGCAAATACCGCCAATTGAGGCAAGCATCCGTATACGAAAATCCAACCCGACGGATAACTGTTATAGTTTGTGCCATAACTCGACCAGTTTGCATCTATTGAAGCGTATGAAGCGGTGAGATTGAACGTCGTATTCGTACCGTTGAAGTTGTTGTAAGCATTGCCCGTCTTCCAACCGGTACCCGGGACGTTAATACTTGAATTAGATTTCATCAACGCGGTCAAGTCTCTGTAATTGGTACACAAATCACCGGTCTTTACACAATATTCTTCTGCGTCACCAATGCCGAAAATACCGGATGCGAACAACCAGTTTACTCTACGTTCATCGCTTTTCCAGCTATTAAAATTTTTATTTCTGTATTGATATATCTTATTGTCTTGGTTTGCAACTCGAATGCTTACACAATATGCAATAGAATAACAGTTCGTAGCAGTAACACGATCCTTGGAGTTATTAACGTTGTCGCAATATCCCGAAATAGGAGCACCGTATCTAAGGTCTTTCGTTGTATCCCAAGTTGCCCCCATCGTATTGAGAATATGTCTACTCTTTATCGTGCCGATATTGTAGCAACGATTAAATTCTACTGCGTTGCCCGTTTGAGGTTCGCTGTGGCCGACGATACCGCCCGCACGCAACTGCCAAGATCTCTTATATGCGGTTATACCGTATGCGGTAACGTCACCGACGTTGTAGCAGTCGGTTATACGAATGTTACCTACGATACCCGCAATACCGCCCACGACCGTACCGCCGTCGTTTTCACGTTCTTGGTCAACAGAACCACCAATGCCGAGGTTTTTAGTATGTTTGGGAAAAGTACCGCCAGCGTTTACGTTGCCCGTGTTGTAGCAATATGCGATAACCGATTTACCGCCCGTAATGACGTAGTTGACGGTTGCTTCTTTTTGGTACAAATAACCGACACCGCCGACGAGTCCGCCGACCATATTTGCAAGGCAAGTAACTTCACCCGAGTTGTAACTTGCATACATTTTGAGGATAGAGTTCGAGCCCGTTCTGCCGACGAGTCCGCCCGCGTATCCGAATATATTCAGTCTGATACCATAGGATTCTTTACCCTCATAATTGCTCTTTCCGTCGGTATCTCTGTTTCCTTCGTCGGCACTCCAATAACCGGAGTTTGCAAGGATATAACCCGAGTTTGCGCAACTGTCGATAACGAGAGTTGCGGTAGTTCCGGATATACCGTCACTGCAACCGATGATACCGCCGACGTTGTGTCCGCCGATAATTCTACCCGTGTTACGGCAACTTTGTATTTCAAGATTGCCCTTGACGCTACCTATAATACCGCCCGTACCGTAACTGTATGCGGCGTACCCCCAACCTTCGTCATAGGAATATTTGGTCGATCTTCCGTCAAGAGTGAACGAGCCTTCCAAAGAGGTGATATTGCCCTCGTTGACGCAAGATTCAAGCGTGATTGTGTATCCGCTGTCGTTGAAGCCGAGAATGCCCGCTGCGTTGCGATATGCGTTGATATCGGCATTGTTCTTGCAGTTGGTAAACGTAAGATTGCCAAACGGTTTGCCCACGAAGCCGGCACTGTCGTAGCCCATACCTTGCAAGAAACCGAATTCGGACAACTGCACGCCATCGCCTTTGCCCTCGAGATACACCCAATAGTATTTGTATGCTACCGTATTGCTGACAACTCTATTATACGTTTCGGTATTCGTATTGCCTATACCGATGTCGGAGTTGTCGTAAACGCGCTCCCAACCGTCGGAGGTGTTTGCTTGCATTCCCGCGGTTTTTTCGTGGTTCATAGTGGTGCCTCTATCTTTGTTGGAGCCCCAAATTCTTACCACCTTGACTGTTCTCGTCGGATAAGTCTCATTATCACCACCGTTGGTGATTGCAAAGCCCGAGATTGCAAGCGGTGCGACGAATTCCGCAACGAAACTCATCGTATTGTTTGAAGAATAATACTTCGTGGACGTGTTTTCGTCACTGATTTTGAATATACCTTCGTCTGCCGTTGAGTCGTTGCCGGATTTGGACGACAAGAGGTTGTAATCTTTCATAGAACGCACGGTATCGTTCTCACCTCCGGTCAAGCCGGTTGCTTTGACGTAACCGTCAACCGTCAAATTCTTGAAAATTGCGTTTTGTGCGTTGGGGAAAACGCTCGCTCTCGACGCGCTTTCTTGATACTTTATAGTAATCGTATATCCGTTGCCGTCAAAAGTGCCTTTGAAGGACGGAGTTTTGCTTCCCGCCGAAGCACCGCTACCACTACTGAACTTAACTTTGGACATTGAGCCCGCGCCCATAGCGATATTGCCCGCCATATTGTAGCCGAGGTTTGACTTGGCATTTACTTTATCCGTTGCTTTGCTAGTGTTGTAACTATGGTTGGTTATTTGGGCATTGAAGTTGTACGACGCCTTATTAGTACCCGTGTGCGTGGACTTCTTGTCAATGGTGATATTGGTAAGAAGTTTTACGTACATACCGCTATAATCTTGTTGTCCCGTGTAGATATTCCATGCAAAGTCGTTCCACTCTGCTTGCGTGCTTATCGTAAATGCCGATGCCTCCGATTTACCGGGTTCGAGCGTACCGCTGTCGTAATTGCCTACGATGCCTTCAACCGAGCCGATAATTATGTCTTTGAAATAGATATTTGCAATAATGCGCGTTATATTTCCGCCGTTGTCGTAAAGCGCAGTCGTTACTTCCGCACGATAGTTGTTGCTTGCGCCAGACGGTGCTCTATAACCTTGTTGTGCGTTTTTACGACCTTTTTCGTTGAGAAGATAGGTTATGATTTGGTCGTCGGTGGCGTTTGCAAGTTCCGCAACGTTGTTTCTCGCGTCTTCGATTTCGGCAGAAGTTATATCCTCGCTCGTTGTGAGGAATTTGGATATATCACTGAACATTACGTCGTATTTGCATACGGAATAACTGTCTCCGTCCGCCATAGATACGCCCATACGCACTATGCCGTTTGCACTTGCAAATACCGTGGTGGGCGTGCTCATAACCGAGTCGCTTCCGCTCACGTCGTAGAACGCGAGTTGCTTGGGTTGCGCAGTGGTGTCGCTTTCGTCACCGAAGTTGGTTTTGGTGGGATAATTGACACCGATAAGCAATTCACCTTGTTTGAACTCGTATTTGCCGTAACTCGTAGCGTTGCAAACGCCCGCCATTGCGAGCAAATGCGTAAACGTGCCCACTTCACTCACTACGCTACCGTCTATCAATATATATTTGCCGTTTTTGTTGTCGCTTACCGTTGAATAAGTCGGATCGGTCGCAATGTAGATCGTCCAACTGCCTTCGATGATCGGGCTGAGCTTGTCGCCCACCACACCGCCTTTGGTGAGCGAGGTGTTGTTGCCGTCAAACTTGAAGCCCGTGGACAAACTGTTTTCAAGCGATCCGCCTTGCATAAAGCCTACGAGACCGCCGACGTATTTGCTTCCAAGATAGAGACTGGTGTCATATTTGAGCGCAGTCTTTGAAGCGGAAACGCTGTTTGAGATCGTACCACCGATCATATAGCCGACGAGACCGCCCACGTACGACGCGTTGGTTGCGCCGATAACGCCTGTGTTGACTATGCGGTTGAGAACGTGCGATTCTTGTTCGAGATAACCGACGATACCGCCGACGTACGTACTGCCCCCAACTTTTGCTTCGTTGGACACGACGAAAGTCGGATTGTCGGCGTCGGTGACGGGGTTTTCAAGATAAATCAACGCCTTTTTGAACACACCGCCGACGAGACCGCCCACGTTGTTCGTGCCGTAAATACCGCTGAGGTTCTTTGCCGAAGAGGGCTTGAAGGTGACGATATTGGCGTTTGCCACGTTCGTGGTCGCGCCGTATTTGAGATTGTTTTCAAGGCAACCGCCGTCGTGCAAGTCACCTTTAAGTTCGTAATTATCAATAATACCGATTGCGCCGAAAATTCCGCCGACGTAATTGGTTGCGTGGATCTCGCCGTTGCCGACGAAGATAAGATCGTCACCGAATATGGTACTGCCCATATTGGCTCTGCCCGCGCCGGAAGATACGTAGCCGACGATACCACCCACGAAGTCGCCGTATTTGTAATCTTTGCCGAAATTGACGGTGTTTCTGATAGTGCGGTAAGTCTTGTTGTTGTCGTCAAGAGCCGTACCCGCGATATTTGCGCCTTTGCCGAGAACGCCGATCACACCGCCGAAGAACGACGGCGTTTTGCCCGACGAAGCCTCGAATACTACGCTCTTACCGTCGACGAAATAAGACGTATTGAATTTGAGCGTGGCGTCTTGCAAATATCCGATAAGTCCGCCTACTACGCTACCGCTTCCGCCAAATTTGATAGTTGCCCACACGTCCGTGTCGTTGTACGTGACGGTGGTCGTGTCCGTGCCACCGCCTATAAACGAGCCGTAAAGCGCGCCAACGTAATTTACGCCGTTGACTTGCGCTTTTTGAGGTGCGTTCTTGGGATAAACGTTGAGTTTTGCGATGATTTCGAGATCGTCCGCACAACCCGACGCATCAAGTGCGCCCGCGATTGCGCCCGCGTACGAGCCCGTGGACGTAACGATGATATTTGCCGTAGTCGAGAAATACAATCCGTTGGCGTTGCCATTATTGAATTGCGACGCGCTCTTGATTATCCATTGACCGATAATACCGCCCACGTAGTTGACGCCCGTGACTCTCGCGCTTACGAGATTGTCGTCCGTGCGCATATTATCGTCGGACGTGTCGTAAAGCACTTGCGTGCCGTCGGCGTAACCGATAAGTCCGCCCACGTAGTCTTCACCTATGATAGATGCACCGCTGACGTTGCTCGTAAAGGTGCAGTTTTCGACGATACCGCCAACCATCTTGCCGACGAGACCGCCCACGTAGTTTTGACCGATAATTTGCTTGCCCGTGTACGACGTTCCGCCGTTGTACGAACCGCCCCACACCAACAAATCTTTGAAATGCGTGCCTTCTACGTTGCCGAACAAACCGACGTACTCTCTATATTCGTAGTCGACGGTGGTGTCGTTGTAGAAATAGGATATCGTAACGAGTTCTCCGTCCGTATTGCTTGCAAAAGAGGTTGCTTTGAAGGGAATATCCGCATTGCCGATTGGCTTGAACGTTTCGTCGAGGTGAATATCCGCCGTTACGACGAAATACGCGCCAAAATACGTTCTGTCCTTTGCAATGGTACGCGGGTCTGCTTTGATAACGAGACCTTCGTTGAGCTTGTCGTCACCGCTGTTGATAGAGTTCCACGCCTTATCTCCGTTGAGAATTTGGCTCAAACGCATAAGTTGCGCTTGCGTGGATATGACGTACGGATTGTCTATCGTACCCCATTTTGCGTTGCTATCCGCCGACGTCCACCCGAAGTCGCTGTCAAGAAGCGTGTAATATCTCTCAATCGTGCCGACGACGTTTCCGTCTTTACCTTGTGCGGCAATTCTCGTGCCTTCTCTTACGTGTTCGTTTTCCGCAAGAGCTGAGACGAATTCCGTTATTTCAAACTCGTCGCATTTTTTGACGACGGTGTGTGGATCTCCGTCCGCACCGATAATAGTGTATTTAATATATAGAACGAAATTGCTTTGAGTATAACTATCCGCGCCTTGATAGATAAGTGCTTGCGGGCGTTCGCTCGTGTTCTCGTTGAGGAGGAACAAATCGGCTATATCGACGTTGTTGTATTCATCCTTAACGGTGGTTGCGTGTTGATTGGTTACGACAACGTCCTCTTTTGCACCAAACCAATAGTCCGTGCCAAACACCTTTCCGTTGCCGAAATCGTACGGCGTAATCGTAAACGTTGCGTTGTATCTGCCCACGACCACTCCGTTGAGAGTGATATCCGCAATATAGTAATACGTATTCGCTTTGGTTTCGCCTTTCTCGGTGCGATTTTGCGTGAAGTTTGCATCGTCGAAATACACCACGTAGCAAGCGTAACCGCCACTTGGGACTATTTGCGGAGTCGTCGGATAGGTGACGACTTGCAGTTCCGCGTTATACTCTTTTCTTTGGTCTTTTGATATACCGTTTGCAAACGCTATGCTCTTCACTTCCGCACGCACGCCTTTTGCGCTCGCGTTTGGATTGAACGACGCGTCGTAATAGAAAGTAAAGGCAATTGCGCTGTCCGTTTGTGCGCTCGTACTGCCGTTGTTTGCAGTTACGCTCGAAACGATAGACGTAGGCGTTGCCACATTTTTATAGTCGTACGCCGTGCTCGTTGCGGAAATCGTGCCCCAAACGCTCGACGCATACTTGTCTTTTTCCGTCGTGCCGTCCACTTTGAAGCCGTTGATATTCTCGCTCAAAATATCCGTCCAAGCAACGTTCCTCCAATCATCTCCGCTATGCACTTGCGGAGTAAGCGTCAAATCCGTGAAAAACACCTTGCCGAGAGTGTTGAAATACCCGTTATTTGCGTCAAGTGCCAAAAATCCCCACGAATTTGCAATCGTATAATTGCTCGTATCGTGTTGACCGCCAAACGCACCGCCGATAATTGCACCTACGGATTTTTCGGTCGTGTTGTGCTTAATAGTATTGTTTTCGTCAATGATTACGTAGCAGTGGTCTATCGTCAAATACAACGTAGTGTTTGACGAACCTACTATACCGCCGACGTATTCTTTGCCGTCAAGTTTTGCCTTGTTGTAGCAATACTCGATTACCAAAGCGCCCGAATTGCTTGAATACGCGTAGCCGACGATACCGCCGGTGCTATCCGAACTCGTATTCGTAACGCTACCGAGATTGTAGCAGTGAGATATCTTTACGGGTACGACGTTGTTTTCAACCTTTTTAGTCGTAACGACACGTCCCGCAAGACCGCCGGCTTCTCCTCTCGAACCGCCGGTTATACTGCCGATGTTATAACAACCGCTTATATAAAGATTTATCGCACCTTCCGCATAACCGATAATACCGCCGACGTCTTTCGTCGTTGCTTGGACATTTGCTTCGTTTATGCAAGAAGTAATTGTAACTCCGCCTTCCGTAAATCCGCCGACTATACCGCCAACGTAATACGAGCCTTTTACCAACTCTTTGTTGGTGCTGTTCTTCACCGTCGTGTTGCTTGCGACACCGCCGATGATACCGCCCGCATAATTGCCGTCCGCAGATACCGCGCCTTGATTGACGAGGTTTTCAAAATTAATTTCCGAATTCTTGACGTAACCGAAGAAGCCACCGGCATAGTTTGACGTTGCCGTCACGGTTGCGTTGTTGGTGACGTCGGATATTGTCAGCATACCGAGGTTGTAGCCGATTACACCACCTATATAACTTGCACCGCTCACCGTCACGGTTGAGTTTGAAATACTGTCAAATTTTATATTTCCCGTGGTATCGTTATATCCGACTATACCGCCGATAGAACTGTTACCGTCAATCTTGCAACTGCCCTTAACCGTGTGCGAGCCTTGTACCGTGCCCGTATTATAGCCGACGATACCGCCGACGTTGTTCACACCGCTGACGTTCTTTTCGTTGGAAAGACTGCCTTTTACGATTGCACCGTTTACGACACAACCAACGATGCCGCCGACGTCGTTGCCCGTTGCCGAAACTACTCCCGAATTGGTTGCGCCGTCAATCGTTGAGCCTTCGAGCACACCGACTATACCGCCGACTTTCTCTGCTCCGCCACGAACGGTAGCCGTAGCCGTATTGTTTGCACCCGCAAGTGTACCGCTGTTTAGCATATATCCGACGACACCGCCAACTCTATTCGACGAAGTTGCGGTGACTGTACCGTCATTGGTTATAGTGCCCGTAATTTGCGCATTTTGCGCCAAACCTACGATACCGCCGATATGCTCACCGCCCGTTGAAGTAACGGCTTTGTTATTGGTGATAGTTCCGCTTATCGTGCCAGCGGTCATCTTGCCCGCAATACCGCCGATATCGTTACCCGCACCCGACACAGTACCGCTGTTTACACAGTTTTCGACTTTTCCGTCTGCGTTTTGAACAAAACCGACTATGCCGCCGGTAGAATACGCACCATATACAGCACCGTAGTTGTGACAGTTACTGACCGTAACGCTACCAGCGATGTTACCTATAATACCGCCGTTTTGGTATGCGGACGAATTTGCGGACGAAATAGTAGCGTAGTTCACGCAATTTGTAATCTTAACAGTACCGGTAGCATAAGCTACTATACCCGCAACATCTGAACGTTCCGATTTAATCGACGAACCCGAACCGATATAAACATTTTTTATTACTGCATTGTGCCCCGCAGATCCTATTAGAGCCGCTCTTGCAGTACTTGAATCAAGACTTATAACAAGATTTCTAATTTCTTTGTTGTCACCATCAAGCTGTCCTTGGAAGAGTCCTCTTCTTGCAGAATCGTAATAGCCACCGGGAGTATATGCGGTGGACAACATATTTATGTATTGACTATTTTGACTGTTGGAATTGTCCGGTTGAACTTTGAAAAATCTTCCGCTAAAAGTATAACCGCTACTAAAACTTTCTGCACCACGCATATAAGTGGCAAACCAGTCAAATTCCGTTCTATTTCTCAACAGATACGGATCGTCTTCACTTGTACCGGCGCCCTTAAATATGTAGTATTCAACTTCCGATACATTACCAACATTGTCAGTTAGCCTAAATTTGTGCAAACCGTCAACTTTCGTTGTATAAGTAGCATTTTTTGTATTGTTCGTTATACTTGTGTTTTTGTTTTTCGTAATATCAACGTACGATCCGCCGTTGACACTTTCTTCTATTTTTGAAATACCCGCTGCACCCGTTTGAGTACCGTCATCGGCACGATCCTCAAAAGTAAATTTATAATTGTAGAGATCGAATTCGGTGCATTTCGGCGCGGTGTTATCACTGCGATAAATATCAACCCAAGCCCCGCTTATCTTCGTATTAATCGACTTGTTTGTCCAACGTCCGCTTCTATACGCAACCCATCTTACAGTATAAACATACGAAGTACCCGTATCTACTCCCAGTTCAGCTCCAATATTAACAATAACTTCATCATTTGCACCATCATAGTCAGAGCCTTGGACAATAAGTGTATTGCCTCTATATATTTCAAGTCTATTGTTTGAATTGTCAGCATCTTTCCTTTGAATCTTAAATTCGATTCTGGAAATTGCGCCGTTTTTTAACGCATAATAATTCGCGCCCGAAAACACAACGTTCCATTGCGTCCAAACGCCACCATTCTTTATACCGTTTGTTATCAAACTTGCAGAATCTGTAAAATATAGTCCATAATAATGGTCTGTCGTGTTTTGCGAATATGACGGAATTGTATATGATGTTTGAAGTTTTGATGTGTCAGAGTTATTATTGCTAGCATCACCCCACGTGTTTACCGTAGTTGCAGCTCTGGCAACGTTGCTCTCGATTATGCCGTTTTGTTGGAGATTTTCTTCTACGCCGAAAGCACCGGAGAGTGTGCCGGCAAAGACAAGGACAAACAACGTCGCAAGCAATATCGCACTGCCCGCGCCTTTCAGCAATTTTCGTAACGTTTTCTGTCCTGTCCTTGTGTTTTTCATAATGTGTCTCTCCGTATTTGTTATTTGTGCTATGCACAAGTGATATTGCGCTTGTAAGCGCAGTGATATTTTTGTCTTGCGCCAAAAGTGATATTTGCCTTTGGCAAGTGATATTCGCACGGTGTGCGAGTTGTGGACAATTTGCTAAGTGCGCCTTCGGCTGGATTCCCACGGTCGCATTGCTCCCTCTGAATGACATATGGAAGATTCAGATTTCGCTATATCGCTTGCTTGGTGTGTGCGGGTGTCGCCAAGGCTCGCACGATGTGCGAGTTGTGGGTTATCGGATAAGGCTTCGCCTTCCGCAACTATTAATTATTAATTAATAATTATTAATTCACACACACGCCTAGCGTGCTATATATTTTATAATACATATACAATCACGGCAAGAACTTTATTGGATAATTTGTCAAATTTTTTGAAAAATTTTTCACGCCCCGCTTTTTGCCCCGATTTGTCGTACGTTTGATTGATATTTTTATTGGTTTTTCGCGCTTTTCCGTTCCTTCCTGCGTCATTCCGAGCGTAGCGTGGGAATCCAGCGATAGCGAAATGCGCCTACGGCTAGATTGCCACGTCGCAACTTTCGTTGCTTCTCGCAATGACAAGTGGAATATTCTGCTCGTTATATAGAAAAGAGAGCGACTGTGCGCTCTCTTTTGACCTAAATATCGGATATTGGTTGTTAAAACAATTCGGAATGACTGCCCGTCCTAATAAGCATCAAGATCAGTTCATTTTCATATTTTTGATAAATCAATAGCCAATCGGGCTCTATGTGACATTCGCGTGTTTTGGAATACTCACTGGTCAAATTATGATCTTTGTATTTTGCTTCAAGAACTTCCCCGTCGGCAAGTTTTTGAATTACTTCAAAGATTTTACTAGTATCTTTGCCTTGTTTTTCTACCGCTTTGATATCTTTCTTAAATTGCGTCGTAAACTTTATCGTATATTTCATAAGCCCAAAGCAGACTTAAGACTTTGCATATCCGAATATTGCTCACCTTTTTCGGTTGCAACCATACGTTCGCCTTCTTTGATTGCGTCAACGGTGATAGAATTGGGCGTATAACCTTTCAGTTCAAACGGCATACCGTTTACTCGTATCGCTTGTTTCAAGAACACGTTGACCGCCGTAGATAAAGACATACCCATACTGTCAAACAACTCTTCTGCATCTTTTTTTACTTCTTCATCGGTTCTGATACATATAGATTTACTCGCCATAAGCCACCTCCTTTTTATTCTATGCAAATTGTAATACAAACAATACCTTCTGTCAATATATTTTGTAAAAATTCATACATTTTTCATACATTGTATTACAAATGATATACACTTGATCACATAATTTTATCGGTTTTTCGCGCTTTTCCGTTCCTCCTTATGTCATTTCGAGCGTAGCGTGGGAATCCGGCGATAGCGAAATGCGCCTACGGCTAGATTGCCACGTCGCAACTTTCGTTGCTTCTCGCAATGACAAGCGGAATATTCCACAACTGCGCCAAAGGCGCGCACACCAAGCAAGCGATATAGCGAAACTGCGGTAGGAGTTTTTATCCTTACACGAACTGATAGCGTGTATCGGTTGCGCGGTTAGTAGAACAATAAGGCTAGCGTGGCGTTAGACAATGAACTTGTGAGTTGTCTTTGCCACAGCGACGACTTTTGTTCGTTTCTCACAAAATCTCTTGACATTCGTCGCGCCACGGTTCTATACTTAACATACCCCGTTGGGGTATAGAGGTGAATATGGAAAATACTTGCAGTTGTTGTCAACATCACAAACACACTCCGCGTCCCGAAAGCGAGCAAAAAGCACTCAACGATAGGCTCAATCGCATAATCGGGCAACTGGGAGGCATCAAAAATATGCTTGCCGACAATCGATATTGCGGTGATATTCTCATTCAGTTATCAGCTGTGGAAAGCGCGTTGCAAAGCTTCGGATATATGGTGCTGTCCGACCATCTCAAAACTTGCGTCGTGGAAAACGTCCGTGAAGGCAATCTTGCCATTCTCGACGAAACCGTTGACCTCGTAAAGAAATTGAAATAACGCGACCTACGCTCGCGGGGTGATATTGCGACTTTGTCGCAGTGATATTCTCGCTTTGCGAGAGTGATATTGTTGCTATCGCAACAGTGATATTCGCACTTTGTGCGAGTTGCGGAATATCCGCAAAAGTCGTCGCTGTGGCAAAGACAACTCACAAGTTCATTGTCTAACGCCACGCTAGCCTTATTGCTCTGCTACCGCGCAACCGATACACACTATCAGCTCGTGCAAGGATAAAAATTCTTGCCACAATTCCGCTATATCGCTTGCTTGGTGTATGTATGGAATATTCCACTTGTCATTCCGAGCGTAGCGTGGGAATCCAGCCGTAGGCGCACATATTAATCAATAGCAAAAAACAATCGAAAACAAAATAACTCAAACCTTTTAGGACAATAATACAACTATGGAAAAAACGAAATTCAACGTATCGGGTATGTCTTGCTCGGCGTGCAGTGCGCGCGTGGAAAAGGTCGTTGGTGCGCTTGACGGCGTAAAGGAAGTCAGCGTCAGCCTATTGACCAATTCTATGGTGGTCACCACCGACGACACCGTCACCGCCAAGGACATATCCAAAGCCGTTTCGGACGCGGGCTACAAAGCTACGCTTGCTTCCGATAAGTCGGAAAAGAAAGAAAAGATCAACCCCACCCTTGCGATGCTCATACGCCTAATCGTATCAATCGTGTTGCTTATCCCGCTTATGTACGTGTCTATGGGCGTGGTTATGTGGGATTGGCCACTCTCGGAAGGCTTCAAGTCCAACCCGATGGCAATTGCGGGATACGAACTTGCTTTGTCGCTCGTGATAATGGTCATCAACGGCAAATTCTTCGTGAGCGGAACGAAAGCAATCTTCCACAAAGCACCCAATATGGACACGCTCGTGTCTATGGGTAGCGGTATCTCGTTTATATACAGCGTCGCGCTTATGATCCAAGCGGGCGTCCACCCCGAGCATTTGCACCACCTCGCGCACAATCTCTATTTCGAGTCCGCGGCTATGATCCTTGCGCTTATCACGCTCGGCAAAACGCTCGAATCGTACAGCAAAGGCAAGACCACTTCCGCAATCAAAGGACTTATGAACCTTGCGCCCCAAACGGTGCGCGTGCTCAAAGACGAGCAAGAGGTGGAAATTCCCCTTTCCGACCTCAAAGAGGGAGACTTGTTCATAGTGCGCCCGGGTGAAAACTTTGCGGCGGACGGCGTGGTCGTCTCTGGTTCGGGTTCGGTCAACGAAGCGTCCGTCACGGGTGAGAGTATGCCGGTTGACAAAACGGTGGGTTCAAACGTCGTTTCGGGCACTACCAACATAGACGGTTTCATCACAGTCAAAGCCCTAAAAGTGGGCGAAGACACCACCCTTGCGGGCATCGTAAAGCTCGTGGAGGACGCGTCGTCTTCCAAAGCTCCAATCGCAAAAACGGCAGATAAAGTATCCGGAATATTCGTACCAAGTGTCATTTTGGTTGCTTTGGTCGTTTTCATAATATGGATTGCGGTCACCAAAAATCTTGAAACTTCACTCAAACACGCCATCAGCGTTTTGGTCATAAGTTGCCCTTGCGCACTCGGTTTGGCAACGCCCGTGGCTATTATGGTAGGCAACGGAAAAGGCGCGAAAAACGGCATACTATTCAAGACGGCAACCGCCCTCGAAGAGGCGGGCAAAACTGATATCGTGGTGCTTGACAAGACGGGAACTATCACAAAGGGCACGCCCGAAGTCACCGATATTTTGGCATTTGAAGGACTTACGCAAGAAGAGGTTATCCGCTCTTGTGCACGCCTCGAACAAGGCAGTTCGCACCCCATTGCTTCGGCAATTTTGAACAAGGCGCAATCTATTTCTTCCGATACAATCGTCCCAGCCGACGACTTCCAAAACTTGTCCGGACACGGCATAAAAGGCACGCTCGACGGCAAGGTCACACTCCTCGGAAACGCGTCGCTTATGACGGACGAAGGCATTGACGTATCCGTTTTCAAAGACGATTTCAACGCCCTTTCACAACAAGGCAAAACACCGCTCTTCCTCGCTCTCGACGGCAAAATCGTAGGCATAGTTGCCGTGCGCGACCAACTCAAAGAAGACAGCGTATCGGCTATCGAGGCTATGCACAAGCTCGGCGTAAAAGTGGTTATGCTCACGGGTGACAACGCACTCTCCGCGCAATCCGTCGCAAACGAATGCGGTGTGGACACGGTTATTTCCGACGTGCTCCCCGAAGACAAAGATTTCGTGCTTTCCGTGCTCAAAGAGCAAGGCAAAGTCATTATGGTCGGTGACGGCATCAACGACGCTCCCGCCCTCACTCGTGCGGACGTGGGTATCGCTATCGGCGCGGGCACGGACATTGCGATAGACAGCGCGGACGTTGTGCTTATGCACTCCTCTCTCGCGGACGTCGCAAAGGCAATCACGCTATCGAGACGCACCCTTCTCAACATCAAAGAAAACTTGTTCTGGGCGTTTATTTACAACGTGATTTGCATACCGATTGCGGCGGGCGCACTCTCTTTCGATCCCGTCAATATCACGCTCACACCGATGATAGGCGCGGCGGCAATGAGCCTTTCGAGCGTATGCGTGGTGCTCAACGCACTTCGTCTCAACCTCGTCAAACTCGACCGCCACACTATGCGCCGTAAGCACCCCGTAACGCTTGACACGTCGAATATTTTGTCGCGTTTGCAAGACAATAAAAAGGCAAAGGCACAATCTGAAAAGACCCAAAACGCACTTGCGTACGGTGAAACTTCTCAAAAATCAACACGAAACGATACTAATACGGTCGCAACGCACAACGCTTGCGATAGCGATAAAGGAGATAATAATATGACCAAAACTTTGAAAATCGAAGGAATGATGTGTTCGCACTGCGTAGCGCACGTAAAGAAAGCACTCGAAGGCGTTGAGGGCGTCAATAGCGCAGACGTTTCTCTTGACGACAAATCCGCCGTCGTCACCCTCTCTGCCCCCATTGACAACGCCGTTTTGACCTCCGCCGTAAAAGACGCCGGCTACGACGTAATATCTATCGACTGATAGCAAATAATAGTATTTTCACGATCAAAAAATAGGCTCGCACGAGCCTATTTTTATTTGTAATATTCTGTATTTCGCTACGCTGGATTCCCACGTCGCAACATTCGTTGCTCCTCTGAATGACATATGGAGAAATGTAATTCGGGTGTGGGTGTCCCACCATATCGTCATTGCAAGCAAAGCGTGGCAATCTAGCCGAAAGCGCACACACCAAGCAAGCGATATAGCGAAACTGCGGTAGGAGTTTTTATTCGTGCACGAACTGATAGCGTGTATCGGTTGCGCGGTTAGTAGAGCAATAAGGCTAGCGTGGCAGTAGACAATGAACTTGTGAATTGTCTTTGCCACAACGACGACTTTTGCTCGGAATATTCCTCAACTCGCACAAAGTGCGAATATCACTTTTGGCGCAAGCCAAAAATATCACTGTTGCGATAGCAACAATATAACTGCGCCCACGGCGCAATATAACTTTACCTAATCAATCGTTTTGTGGTTCTCGGGTCAAGGTCGTAGACGAAATTCTTGTCCTCGTCTCCGTGATAGTCGCTTCCGCCCGTCGGCAAAAGACGATACCTTTCTGCAAGTTTGCCAAACGCAATTTTGTCTTGCTCGGTATGCGACGGATAATTGAGTTCTATACCGTCGAGACCGAATTGTTTCAGTCCGCCCAAAAGCAGTTCGAGACGTTTGTCGAGCAAGTACTTTTTGGGGTGCGCGACGGAGGCAAATCCGCCGTACTTCTTTATGAGTTTGACAGCCTCGACGGGAGTCAAACGTCTGCACTCGCAGTACGCTTTTGCGCCCACTCCGAGGTACTTGTCAAAAGCCTCGTTCGTATCTTTGCAATACCCCGCCTTTACCATTGCGCGCGCCATATTCATACGTCCCACACCGTCGCGGTCAAAGTCGATATCGATATTTATGCCAAGTGCTTGCAGTTTTTGCGCAATGCGCTTGTTTCTATCCTTGCGCATATCCTTGACTGCTCGCAATTCTTGCACGAAATCGGGGTTTTTGTAGTCGATATTGTAGCCTAAAACGTGTATTTCGCAAGTTGAGAACGTACTGAGTTCAATTCCTCCAACGAATTTTATACCCAGTTTTTCCGCCTCTTTTCTGCCTTCGTCAAGCCCGTCCACACTGTCGTGGTCGGTGATTGCCATCACGTCAAGCCCTTTACTTTTTGCCCAACGCACCACTTCGATAGGCGTCTTCGAGCCGTCGCTTTTCGTAGTATGAATATGCAAATCAGCCTTCATTGTCGTAATCTTCCTCAAACGTAATTTCACCCTCGGGGGCGTTGTCTATAAGTGCTTGCATATCCGGGCCTTTCTCGTCGGAAAGGCTGTTTACCTTGTTGAGTCTCTTGCCGATAATGCGCGTGCGTTCTTCCGCGTTTTCAAGCGACTTTTTGACGCTGTCGAGCTTGTCTCCCGTTTGACGCAAGTACTTGGTGAACAGCGCAAAATCGCTCATAAAGCTTTGCAAAAGTTTGCCTATTTCCGTGCTCCTCTTCTCTATCGCAACGCTTCTGAAACCCATTTGCAAGCTGTTGAGAAGCGCGGCAATGGTGGTCGGACCGCACACGACTATACGGTATTTGTTTTGGATGTCTTCCACCAGTCCTTCGCGTCTGATGACCTCGGCGTAAAGTCCTTCGGTGGGCAAATACATAATTGCAAAATCGGTTGTGCGAGGCGGAACGACGTATTTGTCTCTAATGCTCATAGCTTCGCTCTTCACTCTTGCAGCCAACGCCTTGCTTGCGCTTTCAACGCCGTCCGCGTCACCCTTTTCGGACGCTTCGACGAGCCTTGCGTAGTCCTCAACGGGGAATTTTGCGTCAATCGGCAACATAACTTCTTCATCGCCCTTACCGGGCATTTTGATGACGAAGTCCACCATATCGTCGCTTCCGCGTTTTATGCGCACCTGCTTTTGATATTGCTCGGGCGCAAGAATTTGCGCAAGCAAGTTTTCAAGCGCGACTTCACCCCACGTACCGCGCGTTTTGACGTTTTTGAAAATGCGATTGAGGTCGCTCACTCCCGTTTGCAAATTTTGCAATTCTCCAAAAGTGCGATTGATTTCTTCAAGTCTGTCGTTGACGATTTTGAAAGATTGATTGAAGCGTTGTTCAAGCGTCGCGCTCAATTTTTCGTCGACAGTCTCGCGCATTTTGTCAAGTTGCTTTGCGTTGTCCTCTTTCATTTCCTTTATGCTTTGCTCGTTTGCGAGGCGCAAATTGGCAATGCTTTGGGCGGTGGTAGTCTTGACGTCTTCAAGCCCTTTTTGCGTATTGTACATAAATCTGTCCATACGCTCTCCCATCGCTTTGACGTTGTCGTTTTGAGCGTTTATCGCGCCAGCAAGCATAGAATTGCCCATCTTGATATCCATATCGATATCGTTTTTGAGGCGCGCGTTTTCGTCACGATATTCCTCGATAGTCACGCCCTTTTCACCGTTATCGCGCTTTTTGAGCGTAAGAACGCACGTCACCAGCGACGCAAGCGACAACACGGCGCATATTGCAAGCAACACGTAAATTCCGGTCATATTTCCTTCCCTTCTTTGAGTTTTTTATTCATTCTTTCGATATAATCGAGAGCCTTATTTCTATCGTTAAGCGCGGGGTTCATCACGGTGTCTTCCCAAAGCGCGTTAAGCACCGCTGAGCGTTCCTTTTCCTCTACGCCGAGCCTCACGAGGTCTTCACCGCTCACTTTGAGGTCCTTTATGCAAAGCGGAGTTCCGTCCTCTTTGAGACTTTTTGCCACGAGCGCAATTCTATTCTCTTTATCGTCGCGCCCGCACGAAGCGATTGCGTCCGCACGCATAAGCGCGCACAAATCGTCGACGATATCCATATTTTTTGCAACGAATCTGCGCAGTTTGTTTACGGACGTATCCCCCGCAAGGTCAACCATATGCCACCTTACCAGCCTAACCGCACGCTTGGTATACGCGGTGGAAAATTTCAACCTATCGCACACGCCTTTCATCATCTCCGCGCCGATAACGTCGTGTCCGTGCATATTTCCGTATCTTCTCACCGCCTCGGCTTTGCCTATATCGTGCATAAGCGCGCAAAACCTAATGTTCGGAGGAGCAACCTCGTACGCCTTGACGCTATGTTCGTACGCGTCGTACAAATGGTACTTTTTGGGTTGTTCCAATCCTTTGAGCGCGGAGAGTTCGGTAAGTAGCGTTTCGATAAGTCCGAGCTCGTCCAAAAGCCTAAATCCCTTCACGTGCGCGGTGGGCAAATTCAGTTCTTTATGCTTGGTGTCCGCAACGAAGATTTTGCAAAGTTCTTCTCTTATGCGCTCCACCGCTAGGTCCTTGACGCGCCACGCGTTTTGTTTTGCGACCTCGAAGGTATGCGCCTCTATCTCGAAGCCGAGTTCGCTTGCAAATCTCACCATACGCAGTATGCGCAATCCGTCCGCCTCGAACACGTTTTGAGCGTCGTCCGCAGTTGATATTATCTTGTTTTTTATATCTTGCAAACCGCCCGTAACGTCCACGAGTTGCCCCGTCAAAATATCTTCGTAAAGCGCGTTGCATTTAAAGTCCCTACGCCTTGCGTCAAGCAAAATATCATCGGTGAATTTAACTTGATCGGGGTGATGTTTTCCGCTGTCTCTATCGTAGCTATCGGTGCGGAAAGCGGTGTATTCCGCAACGAAATCGTCGCTTGAAATATGCACCGTGCCCATACGCAAACATTTGTCCGAAACGACGAAATCGGTATTTAACAATATCGATTTGACCTCGTCAACCGTCAGTTTGGAGCAAATATCGATATCGAAGCACGCCGTGCCGAGCAATTTGTCGCGCACGCAACCGCCCACGAGATACAGCGTGGCGTACGGCGCAAACAGCGTTGCGAGTTTATTTAGTTTCGCAGTCGTTTCAACCGCCATAAACCTCAGGTGCAAGCACGCAGACGTCTTTGAAATTTCTCATTTTCTCGTTGTAGTCCAGACCGTAGCCGACTACGAATTCGTTCTCAATCTCAAAGCCGATATAGTCACCCTTGAAGTCGACTTTGCGACGGGAAGGCTTGTCCAAAAGCGCGCACACTTTGAGCGATTTGGGAGCGCGTGCTTCGAGCAATCTTTTGAGATAGCAAAGCGTGATGCCCGTGTCGATAATGTCCTCGACGATTATCACGTTTTTGTCTTTTATAGGTTCGGACAAGTCTTTTATCATCTTCACTTCACCGCTCGATTTCGTGCCCGCACCGTAACTCGACACCGCGATAAAATCGATCTCGACGTCCCCCGTGAGCTCTCTCACCAAGTCCGCAAAGAATATGCTTGCGCCTCTCAACGTACACACGAGAGTGACCGCCTCACCCGCATAATCGCGGTTGATTTGCTCACCGAGTTCGGCAACGCGTTTTGCGATTTCGTCTTTTGTGATAAGCACTTTCTTGATTTCTTTTCCGTACATTTTGACCTCTTGAGATAAGTATAATATTTGTTGCGGTGCATTTTCGATACACACGCTTATTTTTTCGTAAGTTTCAATATATTTTCGGTATCGTCGTCGATTGCGACCTTTTTTGAGATTTCCACTCCGAAAACCGCCAAAACCTCGTCACCGTCCGCGAGCAACGTGAGCGTATCTCTTTTGCGTAGCGGAATTTTTTTGTCCGTTAAAAAGTCCCCGAGGCTCTTCCTTCCGCCACCGAATTTTTCGATAAAATCACCGTCTTTTCTATATCTCAACACGGCGTTTTCCGTTACCTTGTCTCCGTCTATGAAAAGCGCGCCTTTACCCTTTTGCGCCTCGTATTTTTCCCTATCGGAGCGTTGCACGCTCACACCGAAGTCGTCGAAGTCGCGCACCTCAAACGAAGTTTGCGCTATCTCGACCAAGTTCTCGTCTTTCGCAAAAACGAGCGTATCCTCGTCCTTGTGCACGCAAATTCCGTGCGTAAGTTCAATCATTTTCCCGTTTTGCGCGCCTTTTAGCCCAAGCACGATTGGAAAATGTCTGCTTTCTATATCTTGCGTAACGCCTAGCGCGTTGACCGCTTTGACGATAAGCCTTTTTGCGATAAATTCGTTTTCAAGATCGCAAATATTTAGGCGCACTTCACCGCCAATAGCCTCTACACTCGGAATAAACTCGTTTACGAAGTCCTCTTCTTCAACGGCGTTTTGGGAGAGCCTCGATATATTCTTGCAAATTGACGGAAAGCGTTTTTTTAGTTCTAAAAGCTCCGCACGCAAGTAGTTACGGGTGTAATCCGTGCAAAAATTGGTCTCGTCGTCGACGTATTCTATGCCTTTTTGCGCCACGTACTCGTCGATGTCTTCTCTCGGGCAATCCAAAAGCGGACGAATATACTTTCCTCTCACCGCTCTCATACCGCAAAGCCCGTTTACGCCCGTACCGCGAATTATGCGCATAAGCAGAGTTTCCGCTTGGTCGTCTTGATGGTGCGCAAGCGCAACCACGTCGCACACCCCCTTTTCGAGCGCGTTTTCAAAGACTTGGTAGCGCAGTATTCTTGCCGATTGCTCGACGGTGTAACCGTTGTCGCGCGCAAAAGACAAAGAGTCAACGCTCTCTTGATAAAGCAAAATATCATATTTTTGGCAAAAATCACGCACGAAAGCACTGTCTTTTAGGCTGTTTTCACCGCGTATGCCGTGCTCGACGTTGATTGCAACCACGTCGTAGCCGCCCTTTTTCAGCGCATAAGCAAGTGCGACGGAATCCCTTCCGCCGCTCAAAGCGACACCGATTTTCTTATCCGAAAAACCGTATTCGTCAAAAAAATTATTCAAATATATTTGAATATCCTTTGCCATATTTCGATTATACAGCAAAAAACTTCAAAACACAACAACTATACCGCAAACAATCGCAAAGCAAGCACCGTGCAATCGTCGTTTGCACCGTTTTCGAGTGCCTTTTTCAAAATTTCGTCGGCAAGTGTCTGCGGATTTTGAGTGGAAATATTGTCAATTAATTCCGCAATGCCTTTTGCTTCGAGAACGTCGAAAACTCCGTCGCTCATCATAAGAAGCATATCTCCGTCGTAGAGTTGGTATCTCGACGTGATGCTTTCAACGTTGTCGAGTATGCCCATAGGCGCGCAAGCGCAAGACAGCATCTCGATATTCTCTTTGCGGATAATGAAGCTTGAAGCAGAGCCGAGTTTTACAACGTCGAGACCGCCCGACTGCATATCCACCACCGCGATATCGAGCGTGGAAAAAACGTCGTCGAAGCTCAATTTGAGCAGTTTGTTGACGAGGCTGAGTGCTATGGGACTTTCAATGCCCGCCCTATAAAAACTCTCAATCATACTCACGGCGTTCCCGCTTGCCTCGCTTGCTTCTTTGCCGTGTCCCATACCGTCGCAAATTGCAAAAAGTCGACTGTTACGAGAAGGACAAAGCACGCTTATCGTATCACCGCACGCCTCGTCTTCGTACCTCTTTTGCGCTTTGCCGTACGCCACCTCGAAGCAAGGCGCAACCGCAAGATACACGAGGCGACCGTCACCTCTTTCCGCCACCTTTTCCACCTCTACGTTGGCGTGAAGATTGCGCGACACTATGCGTGGCAAAACCGCCTTTTGCGCGTCGCTCGCACGCACCGTCATAGTGACTTTCATATCGTTTCCGCTTCCGCTTATCACAACCTCGCTTGCAACGATATTGTGCTTTAATAGGTCGCTTTTGAGCATTTCAACCCCGTCGTTTGCAAAATTGATCTGTCCCGCGCTCTCCGTGGCAAGCGAATCGAGGACGAGCGAAACGCCCGCAAATTGCTCCGCCATCATACTCTTGCACAACGCAAGATTTTGCGCCTCGTTCACACGCTGTTTATACGCTTGCGCCGTACTGTTGATGACGGACGCGAGCGAGTGCATATTGGCGCAACGCCCCGTGACGAAAGGTGGCATATCAAGTATCGTAACCCTACCTCGATTGAGTGCCGCGTCCGCCATAGGTTGGATTACGCTCGAAGTATCCGAGCCGAGCGCGCCGAAGCAACTTTCCCTATCTCGACACTTTCCGCAAAAGTTCCTTGCCACCTCTTTTGCAAGTTTTTCTGACGAACAATCGGACGTTGATTGTGCGATTTTTTCGAGATTTTTGGACATATCGTAAAAAACGTCGCTTGCCGACGACAGTCTAAACGCAATCTCTCTGCTTCGCCTATTCACCACGCCCGCGTAAGCGTGCCGATTGTCCGAAGCGGTGCGACTTTTCACTTTTGCAATCGCATTCTTTGGAATACACAAGCACGCGATTACGCCAACCGCCACCGTTATAAGCGATTGCCACCCCGCGCCCGAGTACGCCGTGGTCAGCCACCATATACCCTCGATTGCAAGCATTGCAAGAGCGGACGACCATTTGGTAAACGGTGAAAACGCCACTGCAATTGCGGCAGTCGCGACGGCAACGCCCATCCACTCCGCACTGCCGAATTTTATCGTTGCGCCAAGCCCCATAAGCACGCTGTAAAGAAGCGTAACGCTTGGCTTGAAACACGTCGAGCACGCCAAAATTCCGAACGCAAGCACCGCGTGATAGGCGTAAAAACCGTATCCGCCCACGCCCGCAAGCGCATATCCCGTGGCGCAAAGCACCACTGCCGAGCATATCTTCTCGTCGATAGTTGCCTTGTGGAACGAGCCTCTTACGAACACCGCGTACGCGCTTATGCCTTGGCAAAACGTGAACACCGCCGTAATAATTAGGCTTATACCGACGAGCAAATAATCTCTTTCAAACAAGCACGAACACACTGCGTACGGTATCATACCGGCAAGAGCGACGAGCGCAACCGACCATAGCGGGACGTTCTTTTTGAGTTTGAAGAAAAGCGCGTAAAGCCCGAACAACAAAAGCACGGGCGCACACGTGTAAAGCAACATAAACCACGACAGCGTAAACGTGCAGTTGGCAATAATAAAACACGGCGCAAGTACGAGTACGTTTTGTCTTGCAAACACCAATCCGCATACGAACGCAAGCGACAGCGCGTAGCCGAACTTGTCCACCGACGCAAACAAAAATATGGCAAGCCATTGCGCAGATACGATTATTGCGGTCTTGACCGACGGTTTGAAGTCGGCAAAATCAAAACTCCTTTTTCGAGCGTTCAAAGTCCTTGTTCTCATACCCGCATTATACCTCTTACGCTCCGCGAAAAATTTGCTTTGCGTGGTGCAAAAAGTCAAAAATTCGTTTTTGTCATCGAAAGTCGTCAAAACTATTCTTTGTCGAAAACAACTGTTTATCGTCGATTTTAACACGATTAAACTTCGATTTCGTACGATTTGCAAAAATCAGCGTTATACGAAAACGATTTGACAAAATAGCCGACAAAATGTATAATCTTGCATTGATGAGAAAGGTAAATAAGTCTTCGAGACTTGAAAAAATCAAGCGTATATGTCTTCTCGCACTTATGCTTGCGTTGACGACGATTTTCTGTTTCGTGCCCGTACAATTTGGCACGATAACTCTTGCGTTGATGATTTTGCCCACTCTCATCGTCGCTTGTTGTTGCGATTTCAAGACGTCCGCAATTATGGGACTTGCGATGGGACTTATCAACTATATTGCGTGGTTCACGACGAAAGCGGCGTCCCCCGTCGCACCTATTTTTCAAAATCCACTCGTTTGCATTTTGCCTCGTTTTTTGATTGCGGTCGCAACGTATTTTACGAGAGTAGGTTTTGAAAAAGCAATATTCAAAACAGCGTTCGCACGCCGTCACCCCTACGAGTATCAAAGACTTGTAGACGACGCAAACGACAAAAACGACGTATCGAACGCGCCTTTGCAAGAGGACAATTCATCGTCCGACGACGCTTTTCAATCTGATATCGCTCGTGCCGAGCAAACTATAATCGCTTCCGAATCTCAAAAGAAATACAAAGCGACGGACACCGCCCTTCACCAAATTATATACGCCGTATCGACGGCAATAGGCGTAGTCACCAACACGCTTTTCGTTGCGATATTCACTCTCGTATTTTTCAACAACACGTCCATTGCACAAAACACAGTGGTTACGGTGGACTACGTGCTTGCGTGGTTCGGGCTCAATTTTGCAATCGAAGTGGTGGCGTTTTCTCTTATCGTGCCCCCTATCGTGCTTGCTTTGCGCGCTTCCAAACTCGTAAAATAATAGAGAAAGTAATACAAATTTCCATAGTTGTATAATCAATTATTCTATTATACAAATTGACTATTTACACGATTTTTTGCTTGTGTTATAATATTTTTATCCTAAAAATAAGGTGGTTTATGGGAAAATTCGTTCTCGCCTACGACGTAGGCACAACCGGCATCAAAACTTGTCTTATCGAAATCGATCAAAGCATCAAAATAGTCAAAGCGGCGTCGCAAGGCTACAACCTTTACGTGCTTGACAACGGCGGAGCGGAGCAAGATCCGCAAGAATGGTGGGACGCTATGGCGCAAACCACTCGTCGCGTTTTCGAGGACTGCGACGTACGCCCCGATCAAGTGGAAGGCATCTCTTTCTGCTCGCAAGCGCAAGGCTTGGTGCTCGTTGACAAGGACGGCGTTCCCGTTCACCGTGCGTTCAGTTATATGGACCAACGCGCCACCAAGGAAATCAAGGACGGGCTCAAATTCGGCTTGCAAGTAGAAGGCGCAAACCTCGTTCGTTTGCTCAAATCTTTGGCAATCACGGGCGCAGCACCGCTCAGTGTAAAAGACCCGCTTTGGAAATACAACTGGCTCAAAAACAACGAACCGGACAACTTCGCACGCGTATATAAATGGCTCGACGTCAAGGAGTATTTGATTGCTCGTATGACGGGTGAGTTCGTTATGACTCACGACTCGGCGTTCGGCACTATGCTTTACGACCTCAAACACAAATGTTTCAGCAAGGCAATGTGCAAGATGTTCGGCATAAATATGGCACATCTTCCCCGCCTTATCGAGTCTACTGAGTGCGCGGGTGAGCTTACCGAAAAAGCTGCGGAGGAACTCGGCGTCGTAAAAGGCATCAAAGTCTACGGCGGTGGTATGGACGCAAACCTCATCGGCGTCGGCGCAGGCTCGACGGCAGTAGGCGATACGCATATTTACAGCGGTACGTCGGGCTGGGTTGGCACGATTACGGACAAACCCGCCGTTGACGTAACGTCGATGATTGCGGCAGTCGTTGCTGCGCAACCTCAAAAATACAATTATTTTGCAGAGCTCGAAACGTCGGGCAAATGCTTTGAATGGGTAAAGGACCACATCGCTTTGGACGAGTGCGGAATTTACGTACAAAAGAAACACGTTGCAGAGGACTTTGAAAGCAAATACCTCAGCCTCTTCTCTTATATGACGGAAATCGTCGACGATATCCCGGCAGGAAGCGGCGGAGTTATCTTCACACCGTGGCTTCACGGCAACCGCTGTCCGTTTGAGGATCCCAACGCAAGAGGTATGTTCTTCAACATAAGTCTCGAAACCGGCAAGACGGAACTTATTCGTGCGGTGCTCGAAGGCATCTGCTATCACAAGCGTTGGATGCTCGAAGCGTCGGCAAAGAAAGTCAAACCCTCCGACGTCATAAGATTCGTCGGTGGCGGTGCGCTTTCCGACTTCACTTGTCAAGTGCTTGCAGACATCACGGGACACGTCATCGAAACGGTTGACAGTCCTCAAAACGTAGGTGCGGTCGGTGCTGCCGCTTGCGTAGGCGTCGGAATGGGCGTTATCCCCTCTTTTGACGAAATCAAGAAGTTTATCCCCGCAAAAAAGACGTTTAACCCCAACTTTGAGTTGAAAGAGAAAGTTTATGACAAAGGCTTCGAGGTATTCAAAAACCTCTACAAGCAAAACAAACAAAACTTTGCGATACTCAACAAGCAATAATTCGTATCGGTAAAGCAAAAAGCGTTCACGCAAAAAACGTGAACGCTTTTCTTTTACGTGTTTCGTCGTAAGTCTTTATACGGTAGTAAGTGAATTGACGGAGATGTAATAATAAGTCAATCCGAGTTCAACGTAACTTCCGAAAACACCGACTATCACTATTTCAGATCCTTTACTGGGATAACCGCCCGAGTATTCAAACTCCAAACCTTGGGCGCAACACGCAGTCGCGTCCTTGATTACGACATAGTTATAATACTTCTGTGTCTTATTGAAATAACTGGTATCGTAAGTGCCTTTCGCTTTTATCGTTTTCCCTATATACGAGGTGGGATTCGTTACCATATCGTTTACTTTTGCATAGACCATCGTTGCGCTCAAAGAAGTTAAATCCACGTCAACGTTCTCCGACTGCATCGTTCCGTCTCCGCACGAAACCAAACACAAAGCACTTGCACAAAATACCAATACGAGCGTTATAATCGCAATTTTGTTCTTATTTTTCATTTTTCTATCGTTTTTCATAAATTCACCTCGTTCTCACAAGTTTGTTACGCACAAAACCTATTGCCCAAAACGCCAAAAAGCACACGATGTCCGCGGCAACTATCGTAGATCCGACGGGTGTGCCGTAAACTATCGATACCAAAATGCCGAGCACGGCACAAGCCACCGATATACCCGCCGAACACACGATAACCGATTTGAAACTTTTGAAAACTCTCATAGCCGAAAGCGCAGGGAAGATTATTAAAGCCGATATCAAGAGCGATCCGACCAAATTCATAGCAAGCACGATAATTACCGCTATTATCACTGCTATAACGACGTTGTACACCTCCACTTTTTTGCCTATCGCTTTTGCAAAAGTTTCGTCAAACGTAACGGCAAACAGCCTATTATATGCAAACACGAAAAATACGACGACGAAAACGGACAATCCGAAACATATCCACACCTCCGAGCTTGACAACGTCAAAATCGAAGTCGAGCCAAACAACGTACTGCAAACGTCCCCCGACAAGTTTGCCGATGCCGAGAACACGTTTAGCAGTAAATACCCTATCGCAAGCGAGCCGACGGAAATAAGCGCGATTAATGCGTCTCCTTTGATTTTTGCGTTTTGACCGACGCGTAACAACAGTATTGCAGCCACGATCGTAACCGGCATAACTATAATCATATTGTCCGTCAATCCCGCTATCCCCGCAACCGCCATTGCTCCGAAAGCAACGTGTGATAAGCCGTCGCCTATATACGAAAATCTTTTAAGTACGAGCGTTGCTCCGAATAGAGAGGCGCACAGCGCAATAAGTACACCAACAATAAGTGCGTAGCGGACAAAAGGAAACTGAAAATACAGCGTCAACTTTTCTATTACGTTCATAACTGCGCTCCTCCGTTGAGTTTTTTGCAAAAATCGCTTTGCTTAAAGTCGTCTACCGACGCATAAAAGCAAGGGTTGCCGACGTATAAGATATGCGTTGCGTTTTTCAGTGCGGCGGAAATGTCGTGCGATATCATAATGATCGTCATACGCTTCGTCACGTTTAAGTCTTTGACTATATCGTATAGCTCTTGCGTAACGATAGGATCAAGTCCCGCAACTGGTTCGTCCAAAAGCATCATTTTATCCGCCGCACACAACGCTCTTGCTATCAATACCCTTTGTTGCTGTCCGCCAGACAATTCTCGATAACAGCGTTTTGCCAGATTTGATATCCCGAGCAACGCCATATTGTCTTTTGCCAATTGCTTTTGTTTTTTGGAATAAAAGGGGTTGAACCCGCATTTTGCAAGACATCCGGATAGAACTATCTCGTATCCCGATGCCGGAAAATCCTTTTGGGCGCTACTCTGTTGCGGAACGTATCCTATTTGGGCGTGTGCAACGTCGTTTCCGAGAAATACACTGCCCGATATCGGCTTAATAAGTCCCAAAACCGTTTTCATCAAAGTGCTTTTCCCCGCGCCGTTTTCACCGACTATGTACAAATAATCACCGCTTTCAACCGTAAAATTAACGTTGTCGACCACTTTTTTACCATCGTATCCGATGGCAAGATTTTCACATACGAGTTCAACCATAATTTCCTTCCTTACGCGCCCAACGCCACTTTCAACGATTGCAAATTCTTTTGCATTGCCGTCAAATACGTTTCGCCGTTTGCGATGTCGTTTGCAGTCGTTGATTGCATAGAATCAAATTGCACGATTTGTTGATCCTTTTTTTGCGTGTTATTTTTTACCGTTTGAGCTATATCGTGCTTTGCACCCTCTATCGTGCATATTGCGGGCAACGAAAGATCGTCGACTTTTTTAGCAAGAAACGCTATCGTCTCAAAACTTGCTTCGGTCTCGGCGGAACAACCGACGAATGCTGCATAATATTGCAAATTATAGTCGTCCACAAGATATCTAAACGGGAATCTGTCTCCGAAAACAAGCGTGTTATACTTTGCATCTTTAACCGCTTTTTCAAATTCGCCGTCCAAATTCGTAAGTTTTGACGTGTAATTTGCGAGGTTTTCATCGTATTTTTGGGCGTTATCCGCGTCAATGGATTTGAGTTCTTTTGCGATTGCGTCACAAAGTATCTTGGCATTTTTAACGGAGAGCCACACGTGTTCGTCTTTTTCTTCTTCCTCTTCGTGCTCCTCTCCTTCGTGCTCGTGTTCGCCCTCCATACCCTCGACAGTCTCTTCGTTCTTAACTCTGTCACCGAGTACGTCGAGCAAATTTATGACCTTCATATCCTTGTTCGTTGCGTTTTCGAGTGCCTTATCAACCCAAGCATCGGACTCTCCGCCAACGTAAATAAACAGATCGCAAGTAGAAATTTTCGCTATATCCTCAACGGACGGTTGATAACTGTGCAAATCTACGCCGTCGTCCAAAAGCAAAGTCAAGTCAACCTTGCCTATCTCGTCACCCAAAATCTGTTTTACCCAATCGTATTCCGGGAAAATAGTACATACGATTGACAGTTTACCGTTATCGTCATTTACATTACACGCTACCAAGCATACACAACTTAGAGCAATTACGCATATCATCAATAAAATAATAGTTTTCTTCATTTTCTTATTCTCCTTTTTAATTTAATCGCATACGAAAAAAAGCAAGGCAATTGCAGAAAAACCCTCGAATAAGAGAATTTTTGCACGCAAAAAACAGCCGAGTATCGGCATTGCCTTGCAGCTATATTAAATTACATCGTGAGAATATCGCTCAAAGAAATAGGATTGGCGTTGTATTCGAGTTTCGTATTCGTTTCTTTTGCAAAAAACAACAGTCCGATTGCAAAAGCAAATATAGACTCTACCGCAACCAGTTTTTTAATGCTGAAATTAAAATCTTTGGCAAAATGCAATACTGCACAAATCGGGCAATCGTAGCCCGAACAATCGTGATCGTGTGCAAGTTGAGAGCAAAAAACGACGAGCAAAAACGCCACGACAAACAAGGCGATCAAAGAAATCGTTAAAATCCTACGTTTTTGCATAGTATCGTCCTCCTATAAAAGTTTCTTACACCTCTCGCAAATTCCTATTATCGGCAAGGCTTGCTCATCGATTGAAAAGCCGTATTTTGCTTTTATGGCGTCGCCGATTTTATCCGTATCGGAATTGCTTATATGAATCACGTTTCCGCAACGACTGCATTGCAGATGAATATGCCCTTTACAAAGCGCCGTTTTGTTAATTCTATAAAGCGACCTTTTCCCGTCTATCGACAATTCTCTTATCACGAAGTTGCTTTCGACGAGTTTGTCGAGATTGCGATACACCGTACTGAGACTGACTTTTTCATCTTTTAATTGAAGAAAAATCTCGTCGGCAGTCAATGCATCACAGTTTTTAAGAACGTTTGTGATAAGTTGTCGCTGTTTTGTGGTGTATTCTTTCAATTTACGCCTCAACATTTGCGATTCATTTGCATATGTTATAGCAAACAACTTGAACGTTGTCAATATTTTTTTTTTGCTTTTTCAAAATTAATAAGAAGGGCGCATTGCACGCCCTTCTTATTAAAAATATTGAAAATCACATAATTACAGTTCTTTGCTCGTGAAAGTCAAGGGCAAAATATCGCTGAATTTGTACACTTTGAAGTCGTCGGGAGTGCCGAGTATCACTTCAAAATCCGCATCGCAAAACTCCGCCATAACTTGACGGCATACACCGCAAGGGGAACACTCGGGAGATATTTCACCTTCCCTTCCGCCTACTATCGCTATGCACTTGAACTCTTTCTCACCCTCGCTCACCGCTTTGGCAAACGCCGTGCGCTCGGCGCATATCGACGGAGAATAGGCGGCGTTTTCAAGGTTGCAACCCGTGTATTCTTTTCCGCTTTTGCCCACGAGCACAGCACCCACGCGATAGTGCGAATACGGCACGTGCGAAAAGGCGCGCATTTCGTTGGCAAGCGTCATAAGTCTTTTATAATCTGTCATAATTCACCTCTTTTTGTGCGTCTTCAAAAGTTATTTTGCCACTTTTGAGAGGAAGCTTTCACCCGCGGTGTCCTCTTTGTCTACGCCGAGATAGTCGAGCACCGTTGCCGAGATATCCGCAAACGTGCTTCTCGTGCCGAGATCGACGCCCGCTTTGATACCGTCTCCGTAGACGATCATAGGCACGTACTCGCGCGAATGGTCGGTGGACGGTGTGGACGGATCGCAACCGTGGTCCGCCGTGATGATAAGCACGTCTTCCTTACGCATATTTTTCATAAATTCACCGAGATAGCGGTCAAATTCCGTCATTGCGCTTGCGTAACCGACGATATCGTTGCGATGACCGTATTTCATATCGAAATCAACCAAATTGACGAAGCACAAGCCCTCGAAATCGCGTTTTTGGATATCGAGCGTCACTTCCATACCTTTGGCGTTGGACGTCGTGCGGTTGGACTCGCTTACGCTCTTGCCCGCGAAAATGTCGTAGATTTTGCCGACGGATATAGTGGCAAGATTATGCTTTTTGAGCACGTCAAGCATAGTGGTGTGCGGAGGTATCAAGGAATAATCGTGTCTGTTGGAAGTGCGCGTAAACGGCCACTCTCCCGTAAACGGACGAGCGATGACTCTGCCTACGCAATGCTCGCCTTGAAGCATATCTCTTGCGATTTGGCAATAGCGGTAAAGTTCGAGTACGGGAACGACATCCTCGTGCGCCGCAATTTGAAAAACGCTGTCCGCCGACGTATAAACGATGAGCGCGCCCGTCTTGATATGCTCTTCGCCGTAATCTTTTATGACTTCCGTGCCGGAATACGGCTTGTTGCAAAGCACTTTTCTGCCCGTGCGCTTCTCAAATTCCTCGATAACGTCATCGGGAAAACCGTTCGGATAGGTCGGAAGCGGTTTGGGAGAGATTATACCCGCAATCTCCCAGTGTCCTATGGTGGTATCTTTGCCCATAGACGTCTCTTTCATTCTTGCAAAACTCGCTTTGGGGTCGGAAACGCCTCCGCCCACGCCCTCGATGTTGAAAAGACCGAGGTTTACGAGATTGGGACAATCGAAATGCTCGTCCTTTCTTATTGCGCCGAGAGTGTTGCTTCCCTCGTCGTGCCAAAGATACGAGTCGGGCATTTCACCGCAACCGCAACTGTCAAGAACGATAATAAATACTCTTTTGCTCATATTCACCTCTTATCAACGATAAACGTTGCTTTGCGCACTCGAATTATGCAAGTTCGAGCGCGATTTCCATCATTTTGGTGAAAGAATTTTGTCTTTCTTCCGCCGTGGTGTTCTCTTCGGGATAGATGAAGCTGTCCGAAACGGTGCAAATGCAAAGTGCCTTTTTGCCCGCGCGCGCCGCGTTGCAATAAAGTGCTGCAGACTCCATCTCGACGCCGAGAACGCCCATCTTTGCCCATTGCATACCGCTGTTTGCGTCGTCGTAGAAAGTATCCGACGAGAAGATGTTGCCCACCTTATAATTGACGCCTTCTCTCTCGCAAATTTCCGCCGCTCTGCGCACGAGGTCGAAATCTGCTATCGGGCAGAACGTGCCGGGGAGATTGTATTGCATTGCATAGTTGCCGTTGGTGCAAGCACCCATTGCAATGATGATATCCTTTGCGTGCAAGTCCTTGTCGAACGAACCGCAAGAGCCTATGCGGATAATGTTTTTGACGTCGTAAAAATTGTACAATTCATACGAATAAATGCCGATTGCGGGCTGTCCCATACCGGAAGCCATAACCGATACTCTCTTGCCTTTGTAGTAACCTGTGTAACCATTGACGCCTCTTACGTTGTTGACCAAAACGGCGTTTTCAAGAAAATTTTCCGCAATTAATTTGGAGCGAAGCGGATCGCCCGGCATAAGAACGGTATCTGCAAAATCACCGAGTTTTGCCGTAATGTGTGGTGTTGGAACTGACATATTTTTCCCTCCGTTAATTTGTATTTAGTTGCACGAATACACATTTTAACGTATGCAAATACGTATATAAACGCCTTTTCGTGCGATTTGCGCATATTTATCTATGCACATATATAGCAAGACCTCATATGCACGAAGTCGCATATATTCATACCTTAGTATTGACCGTCGGCTTCTTGTTTTTTGACGATTTTGACGATACGGCTCGTGCCGAGTCTTTCCGCGCCGAGTCTTACGAACTCCTCCGCGTCTTCTATCGACGAGATACCGCCCGCCGCTTTCATACGCACGTTTTTGCCGATATGCTCGGAGAAAAGTTTGATATCGTCAAACGTTGCGCCCGCCTTTGAAAAGCCCGTGGACGTCTTTATAAAGTCCGCGCCCGCGCGCGTTACGATTTCGCACATCTTGATTTTTTCATCGTCCGTGAGCAAGCAAGTCTCGATGATGACTTTGAGGATTTTGTCTCCGCAAGTCTGTTTAAGCGTTCTGATTTCGTCCTCGACGTATTGATAGTTGCCCGCTTTGAGCGCGCCGATATTGATGACCATATCGATTTCGTCCGCACCGTTTTTGAGTGCGTCGGCTGTTTCAAAATTTTTGACTTCCGTGGTGTTGTAGCCGTTGGGGAAACCGATAACCGTGCATATAGCAAGGCGGTTACCAACGTACTCTTTTGCTTCTTTCACGTAGCACGGGGGTATGCAAACGGACGCCGTGTGGTATTTCATACCGTCGTCGCATATTGCTTTGATATCTTCCCACGTTGCCGTTTGGGAAAGAAGAGTGTGATCGCATTTGCTCAAAATATCTTTGATGTCCATAGTATTCCTCACTTATTATTTTCAAGACGGGAGAGTTCGGTTGCGACTTGCGAGGCAAGCACCGCGTTGTTAAGCACGAGTTTTATATTGCTTTCAAGGCTCTCACCGCCCGTTATTTTTTGTATTTTGTCAAGCAAAAACGGCGTGATGTCTTTGCCCTTTACGCCGAGAGCGTTTGCTTCGCTCACCGCCTCTTTTATTACGCTCTCGATATAGTCCGCGTCCATCGAATACTGCTCGGGAATAGGATTGCATATAAGCATACCGCCACCCAAATCGAGTGCGTCCTTGGCGTATATCGCACTTGCGATTTCGTCGGGAGCGTCCATACGCATAGGCACTTTGAAACCGCTTCTGCGGGTAAAGAACGCGGGAAGTTCGTCCGTTTGATAGCCGATGACGGCAACGCCCTTGGTTTCGAGATATTCGAGAGTAAGTCCCAAATCGAGTATGCTCTTTGCACCCGCGCATACGACGTTGACGGGCGTTCGAGCAAGCTCTTCGAGGTCGGCGGATATATCCATAGTCTCTTGCGCGCCTCTATGCACGCCACCGATACCGCCCGTTGCAAACACTTTGATGCCCGCCATAGAGGCAAGTATCATAGTGGAAGCAACCGTAGTCGCTCCGTCAAGCCCTTTTGCAACCACTACTGGAATATCGCGTCTACTCGTCTTGGTGACGGAAAGTCCCGCCTTGCCGAGATGCTCTATTTCTTCTTTGGAACAACCCACCGTGCACACGCCTTTGATTATCGCGATAGTCGCGGGCACTGCACCGTTATCTCTTACGGTTTGCTCAACGGTGAGTGCGGTTTGCACGTTCTTGGGATAAGGCATCCCGTGAGATATAATCGTTGACTCCAACGCCACTACGGGTTTGCCCTCTTCGAGTGCTTTTTTCACTTCGTCGGATATTTTCAATTGTATATTCATTTTGTCACCTTGTATATACGCTTTTGCTCTATTTTTGCCTAAATACACTTTTCGTGTTTTGTCAAAATTTCGTATTTCACAACACTGTTCGTGTTTTTACGTGCCTATTATTTCGACTTTTGCGCCGATTTCAACGCGTTTTCGGCATTTTGCAACACTTTTCGTGTTTTACGGTTTATTCGCTTATTCTCTTCAAAATCGCGTTGACAATCATCTCGTAAGCGACGTTGTTGTGTCCGCCTTCGGGGACTATGATGTCCGCAAGACGCTTGGACGGCTCTATAAAATGCTCGTGCATCGGTTTGACCGTGGTGAGATATTGCTTGACGACGGATTCGAGACTTCTGCCTCTCTCGTTGACGTCGCGCATTATTCTTCTTATTATACGCACGTCCGCGTCGGTGTCGACGTAAATCTTGATGTCGAGCATATCCACGATTTGCGGATTTTGGAAAGCCATAATGCCTTCGAGGATTATAACTCTTGCGCTCTTTGTCTCAATCCACTCGTCCGTACGGCAGTGATGAGAAAAGTCGTAAGTCGGGTGGAACACCGTCTCACCGTTTTTGAGCTTGGCAAGATGCTCTATGAGCAAATCCACGTCCAACGAATCGGGGTGATCGTAATTGATCTTGCAACGCTCCTCGAACGTAAGATTGTCGTTGGACTTATAATAACAGTCCATACTGAGCATTGCCGAGTTGTCTCCGAACGCCTTATGTATGCGCCTTGCAAGAGTAGTCTTTCCGCTTCCCGTACCGCCAGCTATGCCTATAACGATATTATTCATACTCACCTCACAGATAAAGCCCTTTGGCTTCTTGTTCGGCTTTCTTTTTAAGCCAGCATTTGCGACACATTGCAACGTAGCGGTCGTTTCCGCCAAGGCAAACTTGCTCCCCTTTGAACACGATATTGCCGTGGTCGTCCATACGCGCGTTGACGGTGGCTTTTGCACCGCATTTGCACACGGACTTGATTTCGCTTATAGACTCCGCGATTTCAAACAAGCGTTTGCTTCCCGGGAACATATGCGTGGTAAAATCCGTAGCAAGTCCGAAGCAAAGCACGGGGATATTGAAGTCGATGACGATTTGTCCGAGTTGGTCCACTTGCTCGGGCGTCAAGAACTGGCACTCGTCCACGATGATGACGTTGCAAGCGGAATAATCTCTCTTGTACAGCGCGTACAAATCCTCCGTTTGCGACACGGCAAGCGTGGGTGCGCTGAGCCCTATTCTCGAACGAGTGATACTCTCACCGTCGCGATTGTCCACCGCAGGCTTCATAAGCATAACTTTCATACCGCGTTCTTCGTAATTGAACTTGGTTATGAGTGCTTGTGCGGTTTTCGAGCACCCCATTGCTCCGAACTTAAAATACAGTTTTGCCATTTGCGTTTCCTTATATCTTTGGTAAATTTGATTGCTATCTATTATTCCACTCTGTCAAGCACGATAGGTCTGTCTTCGGGCTTTTGCTCGCAAATAGTCGTGGACTCGATAAACTTGCGCTCCGCGTTTTCAAAGCGGTTTTCGTCGGACGTATACATAATTGCGATAGGCTCGCCCTCTCTTACGTAATCACCCGTCTTCTTGTAGAGCACGATGCCCGCCGAGAAGTCTATACTTTCCTCTTTGGTGTTTCTGCCCGCGCCGAGAAGCAAGCTTGCGATGCCGTAACCTTCGGTGTCCACGTGGTGAATATATCCGCTCTTCGGAGCTTTGACGACCTTTTCAAACGGTGCTTTGGCAAATTTGTCTGGATTGTCGATACACTCCACGTCACCGCCTTGCGCCGCAACCATTTGTTTGAACGTTTCAAGCGCGGTTTTATCCTCGATTGCCCATTTTACGGCATTTTCGCACTCGTCCATACTGCCTTTGCCCGCAAGATAGAGCATATTTGCGGCAAGTATCATACAAATCTCCGTAAAGTCTTGCGGACCGTGACCGTTGAGAGTGTCAATTGCTTCTTTCACTTCGAGCGTATTGCCGATTGCATTGCCCAAAGGTCTGTCCATATCCGTGATAAGCGCAAGCATCTTTTTGCCCGCGCGCTTGCCTATCTCCACCATAACGGAAGCAAGTTCTCTGCTGTCTTGGAGCGTCTTTGCAAACGCACCGCTTCCCGTCTTGACGTCGAGCACTATGCAATCGTCGTCGGCGGCAAGCTTTTTGCCCATAATACTGGATACGACGAGAGGCAAGGAATCAACCGTAGCCGTAACGTCGCGAAGCGCGTACAACTTCTTGTCGGCTGGCGCGAGATCGCGGTTTTGACCGACTATGCAAACGCCGATTTTGTTGACGTTGTCAAGAAACTCTTGCTCGCTCAAATCAGTTCTAAATCCCGGAATGGCTTCCAACTTGTCGATAGTTCCGCCCGTATGTCCGAGCCCTCTACCGCTCATTTTTGCCACTTTTACACCGAGGGACGCAACGAGAGGCGCAACGACGAGGCTCGTCTTGTCACCCACTCCGCCCGTGGAGTGCTTGTCAACTCTTATGCCGTCAATTGCGGAAAAGTCGAGTTTTTGTCCGGAGTCACGCACGGCAAAAGTCAAGTCCGCCGTCTCTCTAAAACTCATTCCCTTAAAGAAAATTGCCATAAGCAACGCCGACGCTTGATAGTCGGGAATACTCCCGTCCGTGTAGCCTTTGATGAAGAAATCGATTTCTTGCGTCGTAAGTTCTCCGCCGTCACGTTTTTTGCGGATAATGTCGTACATTCTCATAAAATTTTCCCCTTTTATCGTACGCGACACGTGCGCGCATTATTTTTGCTATGATATTATACTACACTTTTCCCAAGAAAAAAAGACCCAATGTTAAAATAATTGCACCTTATTGGTGCAATTATTTCAAAATCGTATCGATATTTGTCTTTTAAGTTCGTTAGATTATTGATTTTCCTTATCGTCGTCCGCTTTTTCGTCAATCGGCGGATATCCGAAAGCGACGTCGATAGGTCCTTCGCTTCTTGAAATAACCACCTCGTCACCGTAGAAAACCGTCTTGTCACCGAGTTTGTCGGAATAATCTGTCACGATTGCGTCGGCGGCAACGTTCTTCTCCGCCTCGTCGTATTGTACGTCGTTATTTTCGACGTTATCCTCGTCCGCAACCACGTCGTCGATTGAGTTTTCACTCTCTTGCGTATCTTCGCTCACACCGTTCTTGGCGTTCTTTTTTGCAAGGCGTTTTGCCTTGGCGTCCGCTCTGCGCTTGGCAAGTTTGGGAAGTTTGCCCTTCTTGACGAGCACTTCGATAGTTACGACGATAATTATAATCACCGCGATTATGCAACCGACGATAATACCCGCGATTGCAAAGACGTTGAGTTTTCTTGCGACGAATTGGAAGTGATCGTGATCGGTGTAGAAAGCCAAGCACTCGTCGATGGTGTCGACTTGTGCGTTTTTACCGCTGTTTTCGTTGTATTCCACGATAGCGGTGTCCGTGCAAACGATACCGGTTATTTCGTCTTCGTTCCAAACGTACGCGTATTTATCGGAAGGGCTACCGCTTCCCATACCCGCTTCTCTGTCCGCGTTGGACTCAAAATACTTGGCGTATCCGTTGTCCCACACTTCCAAAATCGCGTTGTAATAGTTGTATTTGGTGAGAGTTTGTCCGCCCACCGCCATATCTTTCTTGGGCATTGCAAACCATTTTGCAAGCAAATCCGCATCGGCGTTGGTATCTACGGAAAACTCCACTTTGTAGATATTGTCTTCAAACGTGATTTTTGCACCGTCAGCGATAATCTCTTTGCAGAAATCCATATTGCATATTTCGTGGATCTCGTCGAGGACGTTGAGTTCGTCGTTGAACTCGGCAAGCGTCATAGACTCTTGGAAAGGCTTCGTGCCTTCGGGGAAAGCAATCGTAGCGTAAGGGAAAGTACCGAGTGAAACGTCGCAGTTGTAGTCCGCGCCGACTTCACCGAAATAGTAGTAATCGAGCTCACCGTCACCGTTGTCGTCCGTGCCTTTGCAGTAGCCGACTTTGAGATATCCCGACCATATCGAAAACATTGCGTTGAGAGTGGGATCACCCGCGTCGACGTTGGTTGCAAGCTGATAATACCACTTATCGCCGTCGCGAAGGTTGACGGCGTGCATCTTGATGGTTGCAAGTGCGGCAAACGCATTCTTGGGATTTGCCAAACTCTCTTGCGCCACGAGCGACTTTGCGGTGTTGATACGGCTATAATTTGCGGTGTTATAAAGCACCATAACCGCTTCTTTCATTTCCTCGTCGGTGGCGTTTCCGGCAACCGCTTTATCGAGCAAAGCTTTATCTTCCGCCGAAAAGAGCGAAGCGTAAGACGGGCGAGAGCCTATCGGAAGTGCAAATTGCACGTCACCGACGTTGCCTTCGTCCTTGTTGCAAGCGACCATACCGAGCGCGCAAGCAAGACATATCACGACGCAAAGCGTCAAACCGATAAGTTTCTTTTGCATAAAATTCCCTTTATCCCGTATTGCGTGCGTTATGCGCACGATACTTTTATATTTTACATTGAATAAATCAATGTGTCAACATCTCTTTTTTATCGAAAAACACGCCCCAACGTTTTTTTATAAACACTTGACGCAAATGCCAATCAAACGTATAATTCCATTATCGACTATAAACGTCGTCCGACGACGGTGTTGGGGCTTGCCCGCGAACACACAAAAAAAATTGTTAGTCGCATTTTTTATCGTCCGAGAGGACGATTTTTTTATTCACACAACGAAAACACGCCCTCTTTTTCAAGGGGCGTGTCTGATTTTATTGATTATCCGACGTATCGTCGTTATTGGTCGTGTCTTCGACGAAACAGTTATCTATCGAGGTCGATTCGTCGTTTTGAACGCTTTCACCGTGCTTTTCGGCTCTTGCTTCGCGCTTTTCTTCACGCTTTTCCGCTCTTGCCTCTTTCTTCTCGATTTTGCGTTCTTTTTTCTCTTCTTTGTCGGCAGCGTCTTGGTCTTTGATGGCTTGACGACGTTCTCTGTCCTTTTGCGCCATACGTTTGAGAGCCGCTTCGAGCTTGGGTGCTTTTCCAACTTTGACAAGGATCGCAAGTATTACGATCACAAGGATAATCGCACCGAGAATTGACCCGCCGAACGCAATCCAGAACGTAAACCAGTCAAAAACGTACACGCTTTGCGGGTCGCTGTAATACTCGATTGCGCGCTCGATGATTTCCTCGTCGGAAGCACCGAGATAGGTTTCCATAATGGACTGAATTTTCTCGTCTTGGCTGATGACTTCCACGATTTCGTCCGCTTTCCAAAGATATTCAAACTCGTTTTGCGGATTTGAATCGATATTTTGTCCGAGCACCTTCATAACCCAGTTCTCGTAGGAGCGGAACGCCTTGACGTAGCCGTTGTCCCACACCTCGACTTCCGCGCGCCAACCCACTATCGTGTTGTTGATTTTGAGGAAAGTACCCGTATCGAGGTCGCGCCTTGACATCTCTTGGAAGTCCAAAAACTCCGCGCTCGTTTGGTCGGTGCAATTGATGGAAAATTTCAACGTGTAAAATCTTTGACTTGCGTCGTATTCTATGCTCAAACCTTCGTCGTTGAGCAAAGATTTGTATATACGCATATTGTTGAGTTCGAGTTGGCTGTCACGGCAGTTTCTTTCCGCTTGGTAGTCCTCGAAGCTGTCGTACACCACGGGTTCGTCGCCCTCGGGAATGATGTACGTTGCGTACGGGAAGGTCGCGGGAGAGCAATCGAGCTGCGTGTCCGACCCCATAATATAAGCGTAATGATATTTGCCGTCACCGCTTGTGTACGCAACTTGCAAATTGCCCGCGATAGGGCTCAAAAGTTCCGCAAATCCCTCAAAGCCGGCAACGTCTCCTTCCGCCGCTTGCGATGCAAGTTGATAGTACCACTTGTCACCCTTTTGGAGCGTGAAACCGTGCATATAAACTTTGCCCATTTTGTTTCCGCCGAGCGAGTCTTGCACCATAAGCGACAAGCCCTTGTTTTCGCTTATTCGGCTTCTGTTTGCAGTGTTGTAAAGAGCCATAACGGCGTCTTTCATCTCGTCCGCGGTCGCACTGCCGTCAACCGCCTTTCGTATAAGCGTAGCGTCCGTCTCGCTGAATATACTCTCGTAATCGGGGCGCGTGCTTATCTTTGCCACGTCGGCGAGAAAATCCCCCGTCGGCTCGATAACTTCTTCCTTATTGCACGCAACGAAAAACAGCGTGCAAGAGCAAAGCACGATAATCACCGCAAATATGCAAACGAATTTTTTCATTGACTCAACCTGCCGATATATTTATAAACCTTGATATGCTTTCAAGGCAAAGTTTGTGAAAAGACTCCCCAACGATTTGTCGGATATTTTTATATTAAACTTATAGACGATATATCGTCAAATACTTTGTAAAAAAACTTTTCTTAATATTTCATAAAGTTACGGACAAACGTATAGTAACGATACATTTTTCCGCAAGTGTTTATCGACGTTCTAACCGATCAGATCGTCTCTTTCAATTTTTGGTAGTATTTGTACACGTAGTCTTTGAGCACCGCCATCGTTTTGTCGTAGGACTCTTGCGACGTGGCAAGGAACGGATCGGGTACGGGAGAGTATTTTCCCGTCGCGATTTCGGACAGCGTGCGATATTTTTTTCTATACTTTTTGGGCGTCATCAAACCGTGCATTTTGGACATACCTATGATGACGTCCGCATTTTCAAATCTCTCTTTATCGTCCTTAAAAGACGGCTTGTGCGCAAGCACTTCGTCTCTGTCAAAACCCTCTCTCACGAGGATATCCACCGCTTTTGGAAAAATCTTTTTGCTACGATTGAACACCGCGGAAGAGCATACGTTGACCTTGCCTTTGAGTTGTTCGTCGTTATTTACGAGACGGCGCAACAAAAACTCGCAGTACGGACTGCGACACACGTTTGAAGAACACACGAATAAAACGTTCATACTCTGCCTTCCTTAATTTTTGATGATGAAAATCGGTATGGGCGGATCTTTCTTCCAGTTGTAAAAGAAAGTCGCAAGCACTTGGTATTTCTCGTCGTCAAGCGATTTCAAAAACGGCAAAAGTGCGTCCTTTTCCTCGTATCCGCTATCCCCGCCGTAATACACGGAAACACACATCAAACCGCCTCTTTTTAGCAAATCGAGCCCTTTTTCGATTGCCTCTTTGGTGGACTCGAAACGCGTATAAATGCTGTGATCGCCCTTTGGCAAATATCCGAGATTGAACACGATGCAATCCACGCTTTCCTTCTCGGCGTACTTATCCATATCTGCGTGAGAGGCAAGAATAACGTCCGCTTGAAGATTTTTGCTTTCAAGCAACGCTTTGGTGCTGTCTATCGCGCTTCGTTGAATATCGAAGGCAATCACTTTGCCCTCTTTTCCCACCGTTTCGCACAAGAACGCCGTGTCGAAACCGCGCCCCGCCGTCGCGTCAATGCAAAAGTCACCCTTCTTAACCTTTGAAGAAATGACGTTATGTACAAGTGTCAATGCGTTCATATATACCTCTTTTTCCAATAATATCACGTCTGCCCCTATGTCGCAAGCGCAAAAAGCAATTGGATATCGGATTTGATTGGTACTTCGCCTTCGGCTCGTTCCACTACACAAACTTCGGCACGCGACGCGAACGAACATTGGTATTTCGCTAACGCTCATACCAATTCAAGAAACTCGGCACAATGAAGTTGATTGGTACTTCGCCTAACGGCTCGTTCCACCACACAAACTTCGGCACGCTATGCGAACGGACACTGGTATTTCGCTAACGCTCATACCAATTCAAGAAACTCGGCACAAGTTTTGTGCCGAGTTTATATATGTGTACACACGTTTTTGCGTGGCAAAGTGCGCACGCATATATAAAAATGCGAGTGCTTTTGCACTCGCATAGTTTCTTGGTCGGAGTGGCGAGACTTGTAAGACGCGAGCCTTGCCTACGGAAATGCTCGCGGCGGAATAGCGATTGTTGCTTGCCAATCGCGTCACTGATAGTTATTGGCGAGCCACTTCGTGAGACGAAAAGACACGGACAAACTGTCCGTGTCTTTTGTCTGGTCGGAGTGGCGAGACTTGAACTCGCGGCCTTACGGTCCCGAACCGTACGCGCTACCAAACTGCGCTACACCCCGTTAAACATTATTGGCTTGTTTCTCACTATCCTTTATTCGATGCGCTATCTTTATGTTTGGTAGCGCGCGCTTTCCGTCAGGTCTTGCGTTTTCGATACAAGGTGGCAATCAACATAGGTTAGACATCAAATGTTTTTGTTTGCGGTCAGTTCTTATCGCAAACCAAACTGCGCTACACCCCGTTAGGTAAATTTGATTGCCTATGCAATATACATCAATTTGCAAATTTTTGCAACAAAATTGCGCCAACTATCTAAAAAATTATATTTAGATTGCGTTTTTTTGGTGGAAGTGGACGAAATCGTTTGCAAAATGCGCATAGCGTGATATATAATCATCGTTGCGATGGAGCTTGGTGTAGTGGTAGCACTTGGGCCTCTGACTCCCACTGTGTAGGTTCGATTCCTATAGCTCCTGCCAACGCAAACACCCTCTTGTTAGAGAGGGTGTTTTTTATATCACCCGCCCCGCGTGCTTGCACGAAAGGGGACGGGTGATATAAAAAATAGTCACGCGACAGCGGGTTTGCGTTGAGCACCAACGGAGCATAACGGAAGCACGTCGTTAGACGTGCATTACTATAACCTCCACTATTCCCCGCGTGCTTGCACGAAAGGGGACGGGTGATATAAAAAATAGTCACGCGACAG
>ERZ808278.42-NODE-42-length-121038-cov-29.866188_pt1 | contig 121038 bp, 180 predicted proteins | sample MGYA00521239_ERZ808278 | MGnify/ENA primary metagenome ERZ808278 (study PRJEB31516, sample SAMN03275600) | gut metagenome | biome: mammalia-associated habitat; material: feces | host: Papio cynocephalus | place: Kenya | collected 2012-07-17 ...
CCTTAACTCTATATATATTATAACATATTTTATAATGAATGTCAAGTGTTTTGCAAAAGTTTTTTAAAAAATTTTTCTAATGTTTTATATTTAAAGTCATTTAGGTATTTTAAATTATCTTCGTTGATAGGATTTCCTAAATGTGCTTGTTCAATTCTATAAGTTTCTTCATCATATTTATTGCATATCTTTATAGCTTCTTCTACTGGCAAATAATCTGTACCAGCAAAATTAAGATTTTGTTTAAGATTTATTAATATATTTGGAATTTTAGAAATATAACAATCTTTTATCGGTTCTTTACTTATCGCATATCTTGCTATAAACTCATTTAACCTTAAACAATGTGATAATTGTTTGCCATCAAATCCATATTTATTAATTTTTTCTATCAAATTAGGATAAGGGTGGCATAAAGCTTTTACTTTTTCTTTACTCATTCCTGCAATACAACGTAAAAATTGGTCAGGATTTATATTTACAATATCATCTCTGTATAATCATAATGTTCTTGTAATCTTTTCATTACTTTTTCTTTCCTGTTCATATAAACCTCCTTATTCTCTATTATTCATCAATTAACTTAATATATTTTTCTGCTTCTTCCTTTGTATGGAATGCAAATATGCCATCAAATTCTCCACGATATTCACATACATCAATATCTTTACTATATACATCAAAGTCACTTGGTTTATAATCCGTATCGTGATAACTACTATCTATTATGTCACCTAAATAATACCTATTTATCCAAGCATCTTCATATTTCTCAGTTATAGGATTTTTATATTCAGCATAATATCGTAAATTTTCTCCGTCTGTTATCATTTTATTATATACGCCTTCAACAACTAACCATTTAGCAACTTTTTTAGAAGTTTTATGACCACAATAAGGGCATACTCCTTTATATAAAGGATTTTTAATAACTAAATATACTTCTGTTCCAAAAGGGACTTTTCCTGTATCCATATTAAGCCTCCTCATTTATTAAATTAACTTTAAATCCTTCATTTAACAAATATTCATTTTCTCTCGTATAATCCCAACCATTTTTACTGTTAAAAGGTGTTGCTTTTTTTATTGCTAGAATGTCGTAAAAACAATTAGGTTGATATCTATCTGACCTTATAAATCTTCTAATATCTATTAAATCATCAGTATAATTTTCTAAGGAATTAGTTTGACTTGGATTTTTAGTATTTATTAAAATTTTTTCACTGTCCTCGTTGTACGTAACTAACCAACTATCATTATATGATTTAACTAAATCTCCTTTTTGTAAGTCGTATTTAGTTATTCTTATTTTATTTTCCATAATTAATTCTCCTTTAAAATAATTTTGTTTTCAGCTAAAGATTTTTTACAATCTATAACTCTTTGATTTGAGGAACCTCTTAACTTTAATGTAATATCTCTCTGTTCTAAAATAAATTTTCCATCTATTAGTATATCAATATGTTGTAGGACATTTTTATATTTTTGTCTTAAATCTTCAAACGTATATCCAGTCCAACAATAAATTAATATATTAGGATACTGTTTCTTTATATCTTTAATAAGTTTTTCTACTAATTCTATATTTTCTTCACATAGTGGTTCTCCTCCTAATAAAGAAAAATTTCTTAATATTCCATTAGCAGATATAGCTTGCAATATTTCTTTAAGTAAATTGTCATATTCGATTAAAAGTCCACCTGTTTCTGACCATGTCTCTGGATTATGACATCCTTTACATCTATGTGGACAATATTGTGTCCAGAAAGAAACACAAAATCCCTTTCCATTTACAATATCATTCTTATCTAATCCTGCGTATCTAATTAATGTATTATTCTCCATATTTCCACTTCCATCCTCCGCAATGTTTTAGTTTTCCTTTGCAACATTTGGTTATACATGATGAGTCTAAGAACATTTCTCTGGCGGCTTCTGTAGCACTTTCAAAAGAATTTATAATATTATTATCTTCATCCATCATAACTACTTTTATTTTTCCACCTTGTCTGTTTTTATATTTTTTTATAATTTTGCAATCGTTTTTCCTTTTAATTTGATATCCTTTAACAGATAGTCGGTTTTCTTGTAATACTCCATATACAGTATTATAAGAGACTTTTAAATATTTTGCAGCTGTAGCGGCATTTGGAAATTCCATCACGAAATTTCCATCATAATCATATAATTCTATGGGATTTCCTAAATGTGTATAATCTGCTCCGCCCTTTGAGCAATTATATCCTTGATTATAGCTATTAAAAAAATCTATCCAATATATTTCTCTTTCGTTTAATTTCTCTTCTGAACATTCTTCTATAATGCTATAATCAAAGTTAGATTTACCGTATTTTCTAATGGCTTTATGAATAACCATATTATAGTCTTTTGACTGTGGATGGAAAGAAGCAAAATTATGCTCTCTCCACCTCTTTTTAATATTTACACTTTGCCCAATATAAACTTTATGATTTAATTTATTTTCTATCTTATAAATCCCCATCATAAATATCACCTTTTCCAGTTAGACATCTTCTTTGAATTTTTGTATCTCAATTCAACTTCTTGTTGTTTCCCTTTATTAAAAGCAGTTTTATAGTCTCCAGTTAAATAACCGAGTAACCCTTCTTAATTGCTGAATATGTTCGCTTTGACACTTTGGGCACTTGTCATTGAATTCATCACAATACCCACAATCTAAACAGGTGTCATTTGGAATATTAAGAGCCAGGTAAGGAACATCCTTATCCATTGCGTAATTAACCAATGTTTCTAATACATCAAGATTATTTTTTACTGTCCCTTCCAATTCTACATATAAGATGCAGCCCGCCGAACTATAACTGTCTAATTGACTTTCAATATCAATTTTTTCAAAAGGAGATAATTCTTTCCATACGCTACAGTGCATTGAGTTTGTAAAGAAATCTTTATCTGAAACATCTTTGATTTTACCATATTTCTTTTGGAATTTTTTCATAGCTGTATAACATAAATTTTCTGCGGGAGTAAAATATGAACCAAAATTTAATTTATATTCTTGCTTAAATTCTGAACACCTATCTTTAAATAATTGTTCTATTCTTTTTGCTAGTTCCATTCCATCATTAGTGGTTTGGTCTTTACCTATTAAAATTCTTAATGTTTCAGCCAACCCTAATTGCCCAATAGCAAGAGTTCCATGTTTCATAGCACTTTCTATTGTTTTACCATCAAATCCAGACATTACGTTATTTTCATACATAAATTTTCCAGACTCTGGGTTTTGTGATATTATATAGCTGTATCTTTCTATAAGCATATCTTTAGCTTCATGAATTTTTTTATCTAATAATTTTATAAATGGTTCTACTTTTTTGCCAGCCTCCATAGCCAGAGTTGGCATTATAATAGTAACAGGACATATATTTCCACGACCATCTTTTGTTTGTGGATTTACTCCTGGGTCAGCATTTATATCATACCCATTGTAGGTGCGGCATCCGCATGGTGCTTACGTAAGTTTTTGGGTCATTTTTATCATATCCTTCATTAACGCTCCAGTCGACATTGCAATAGTTAGGATATAATCTTTGTGCGGTTGACTTTAATGCTAATTTAAATAAATCATAATTTGGTTCTCCTTCTTTTCTATTTACACCTTTCATACATTGGAATATTCCACAAGGAAACACTGGTGTCCTATGGACTTTACCTACACCTTTTATAGAACCCTCTAATAATGCTTTAATTACCATTCTACCTTCTGGTAATGTACATGTTCCATAATTAATTGAAGTAAAAGGTCAATCTTGTTATCGTAAAGGCTTTTTATCCTCTACTTCTTATAGTTTCCTATAAGTTCAGCGTACATTTTCACCTTCACCATTACGTGTTAAGGGCGGACACTCTTGGATGGATTGTATTTATTCACCATCTACGCGTTACGGTTCTTTTTAGCCTTTCGCAATCTAAAAAGTTACCTCGGTATTGCCTTATTTTTAATTTAAATTATAATGTTCTAAGAAATTATTATATATATCCCTTTTACGATTAAGATAAATAGTTGAACAATTATATATCCAATCTCCAAATGTTTTCATGTCTTTAATATTTTGGATTTTTAATTCACTTAATTGTCTATTCTTATAATCATAAATTGTAGGTTTTTGTTCTAATTTAAGATATTTAAAAATATAATTGGAAATATCTTCCATTAATTTATGAGTTCCACAAAAACTAATAGAATGCAAAAATCTGTTATGCCCATTTTTATTAGGACTAGGTTTTGCTATTATACTTCCATCTCCGTCAAATATTCCTCTAACAAGATGGGGCATCATTTTTTCAGAAAGGATTGGAAGATATGTCTTACAACTTTTTCTTGGAATAACCCCATATTGTAAAAGGTCTTTTGCCATTATATTACTACGAATAGCTATTTGCCCGCACCCTCTCCTATCATAATTTATTGAAGTATTTGTTTGCAAAACCTCTTTAAATGTTTTAAGTATATACTCATCTTTTAAATCTAACGTAATAGATATAGATATTTGCCTTCCAGTTTTATCTTTAAAAACGTTTCCATCTGATATAATCAAACCTAAAAAGTAAGCTTTTGCTTCTTCATCTATTTCTTAAAAAAAATGTTCTTTTATATTAGGACTATTTAATTTTACTTTAGTATATTTAGGAACATCTTTTAATATCTTAATTATTGTTGGATGACTTAATTTATATTTTTCTTTAACTTGTTTTATTGTCATTGGTTGAGACAAATAATATTTAATAATTTCTTGTTTTAATTTTTTTGTTATATTTTTTCTTGGCATAATATTTTTCTCCTTTTTATAAATATTATGATATGATTTTTAAAATTTGTATAGTGTTTTTTATTATTATACCAAAATTAAAAACTTAGGATTTACCGAATTTGCCCGGATTATTTCTAAAAATTTCTCTTTAGCCAGCCATCCTCTTTAGCTGGTTTCCACTACGACTTTGTAATGTGTTCAAATTATGATACATACCTTCAACTGCTTGTTGTAGCTCTTTTTTTGTTTTATCAATAGCATATTTATAAGATTTTGGAAATTTTTTATATCTCTCATCTTCTATTGATATCTCTTTTTCATTCTCTAAATCAAAAAAACCGTTCATTTCTTCGATGTATTTTATTCCATCCATAAAATGTTTATAAAAACTTTTTCTAACATATGGAACCATAGTCCAATCTAAATGTGTTGCAGAAACACCACCAAATTGTTGTAAAGATTGTAATTGAAAAATTACTGCCAATAATTGAAACGCCGTATTAATACTTTGAGCAGGTCTAACATCAGTTTGTCTCGTATTAAAGCCATTTTTTAATAAATCATCAAAAGGTATTGACAGACAGTTGTGCATCCCTATTGCATAAGAACTTAAATCATGAATATAAATTTCATTATTTAAATGATTATTACGAGACATATCTGATACTATATAATTTAAGGCATAATCTTTAAGTAATTCATCTCTAGCTTCTCCTGCTCTGCCTCCAAATGAATTTTCATCTACATTTGCATTTTGATTTTGAACATCGCTTGCATTTATTTTTTTTGCCACATCTTTCATTAATTGGCTATTTCTATTTCTAATTTTAGTTCTTTCTTCTCTATAAAGAATATATTTTTTAGCCAACTCAAATTTATTTAATTCCATTAATTTTTGTTCTATAATATCTTGAATTTCTTCAACTGAAATTTCTGACAACTTTAAGGATTTTATATATTTTATAATTTCCTTTCTTTCGTTTGTATTTGCTCTTTCTTTTTTTTCTACGCTTTTATTGGCTTTTGAAATAGCATCCATAATTTTGCTTTGATTAAATCGTACAATTTGCCCATCTCTTTTCTTTACCTGCATACTCTCACTCCTTTACAAAATTGTCTATAAGAGATTTATCTCATACCTATATTATATCATATTTTACAATGAATGTCAATAGTTTTTCAAAGATTTTCAATAATTTTTTAACAAGACTTTAAACATTTTAAAATATTTTCAATTTCTTCTTTCTTTAACATAAGATTATGTCCTTTATCTTCAAGCATTATTACACTATTTTGTATTTCTTTTAATATTATAGGATTATGGTCTTTATCAAATACATCTATTAAAGCTTCGTCAGAAATTTCTTTTTCAAAACGTATTTCCATTCCATTTCCTACAACTATAAAATTTATATTGTTTTTATCTAAATCCACATAACATTCTATTTTCCAACTTTTTTGGCTTAATTCTGTTAAATAATTTCCTACGTTTTTAAATAACATATCATCAAACCCTGCTAATTTTAAAATAGTTTTAATCTCATTTTTATGACTATTTATTTTAAAATTTTTTGTTAAATTTTCCATAATTGACCCTTTCTATAATGTTTTACCTAGTTTTTTCCATTCTTGCTTAAAAATCAAATCCCACTGTTCATCTGTAAAATTAGGCATACATTGAAACCAATCAAATAATATTTCATCCTCTCCTTCATCTAAATCTTCAAAATCCCAAGGATAAATATATAATATTTCATAAAATCCTTCTTTACTTACTGGTTGTGCATATAATGCGCTCTTTATCACTGTGTCTAAATCTACCCCAGCAAATTTATTATTAATCCATACACAAGGGTCGTGATTATCATCGCTCCATAACAAAATTCTATCTTTCATTTAGTTCTCCTTTTCCAGACATTCTCTACATATAGGAAAATATTTATCTCCTACTAAAATATCTTCTTCTTTTTTATCGTTAGCAGAATAAGTATATTCAGCTTTTATTAATCCACAAATAGCACATTTAGCCTTTAATATTTTAATATCAGTAGCAATACACATAATATCTTTCATTAAACCAAAAGGTTTTCTTTCTGAGGTTAAATTTAACCCAGCGATTATAAAATCATATCCTTTTAAATGTAAGTCTACAATTATAGAAATATCTCCTGTTAAAAATTGAGCCTCATCAATTACTATTGTTTTAGTACCATCGTCTATATATTGTGGTATCTCACTTAAATCATCTATCAATAACGCTGTATATATTTGGTTACTATTTCTACTTTTCACTATACCTTCATCTCTAGTGTCTATATTGGGCTTAAATATCTTTACTGTGTTAATGTCTAACTGTCTTAATAATTCAATAAGCTCAAAACTTTTACCAGAGAACATAGCTCCTGTAATCACTTTAATCATTATTCTTACCTACCTTTAAAATATTCCCATACATTTCATTATATTCTGTAGGAGATAATCTTTTTATACATTCTTCAATAGTAGCTTCATCATAATATACATTTATATTACTACAACATTCTATTTGATTAAATTTTACTTCTGGGACAAATGCTAATGTCCAATCATATAAATATGTGTAGCCACGAGAATTAATCTCTTTTTGCCATTCTTCCATTTTATCTTCTATTATCTTTTTTACTTCATTCTCTATGTCTTCTTTTTCACATATTACATATTCGTCATTAGCATCTTTTTTTACCTTTATAGGTTTCATTTTTTCTGATAAAAATCTTTTCTTAAATCCTTCCACTGTATAAGAATAATTAACTCTATATAATTTCATTATTCTTCTCCTTATTTTTATATTCCCAAATATAACCACCTGCCGTTTTGTGTTGAGGTTTATGTTTACAACATGCTGAAATATCACCTATTTCTATTTTTAAAATTTTAGAAGCATCTGTAATACTTGACCATTCTTTAATTAATTTTTTATTTAAATCGTATTGGTATACGGACTTCTTTTTAAACTGTCTAATGTATGGTTTTATTTTTTTAGGATAGTTTTCATCAGTCTTATATTTCCATAAAAAATTGTTAGCACTTTTTCTTCCGACTTTGTTCCCACATACGGCTGTGATTTGTTTCCTAGAAAATCCACACTCTTCTGCTGCTATTCTAGCTCCGTCCCATTCTCGAATAAAATTTCCATTTAAATCATATTGTAAAACTGGTTTTGTCCTACACTTTAATTTATATGCTAAATGAAGTAAATTTTCACTTCTCGTGCACCATTCTAAATTATCGACTCTATTATTTTTCTTATTACCATCAATATGATTAATTTCTGGTTTGTTTTCTGGATTTGGTATAAATGCCTCTGCTACTAATCTATGCACATCTCTCCTTTTAATATTTTGATTTTTGCTTAAATCAACGTGTAAATATCCTTTGGTATCAGACTGTAACTTTATATTATGAATATTTTCATAAAATTCTCTTCTATTCAAATCCCATTTATTCAATCTCCTCACATTCCCATAGTTGGAAATTTGATATATCCCTTCATAATTGGGTATATCTTTCCAAATTTCTACCATCATTTTTCCACCTCATCAACGTGCACTGCTATTAAATCGCTAAAGTGTAACATCATAGCAAATGGATATTTATCATAAGCAGCTCCTAAAGCATTCCAAGTCTCTTTTGGTTCAGAAAATCCCATATGCCATCTAATAGCCATTCTTTCATAAGGATTTAACTTAATATACTGCTCTATCATCATCACAGACTTTTCTCCATGTCCATAAGGTATTTTATCATCAATAGTATAATAAGGAACTTGTTCCCATTTTCCTGTTTCTTTATTTTTTACATTTCTTGTATCTTCTACATAAAAATATGTTTTACATATATCATGTAATAAAGGGCAAATAATATAACTTGTTTCATCAATTTTTTCATCTAGTGGGAAAATTCCGCTATTTTTTAATTTTAAAAAATTCTCGTAAACATTTAAGCTATGAAGTAATAGTCCACCTTTAAAAGCACCATGAAATCTTGTGCTTGAAGGAGCAGTAAAAAAATCTGATTTTTCTAAAAATCTAATTAAATCTTCAACTCCTTCTCTTTTTGTATCTCTTAACAATTCAATAAATTTAGTTTTCATATTTTGAATATCTAAATCAGTTAATTCCATAAATCTTCCTCCTCTCTATAATAAATATATGCATTCATTGCTAATAATACAGATAATATAGCTATAGCAACAAACCCAAATAAATTACCAAACAAAGCACATAACATTAAAATACAAAGTGTTGCAACTGCAAATAAGAAAGCTATAATAAGACCTACAACAATACCTATCCATTTTATTTTTTCAATAGTATTATTCATCTTTCTCAAACTCCTCTCTTATTATTCTTTTTACTTTAAATACTTCTGTCTCCCAGCAAGTATCGTCCCAGCTCATTTCTTCACTTTTTAACATTGTGACTTCTGAAGCCCCAAAAAAATAAGTTTCTCCATCAATATCTATAGAATATATATTATTACCTACAACATACCATCTATGGTCTTCACCACCTCTTATTGTCTCAACATATTTTATATCTTTAAGAAATTCATAATTTGGTTTATCATAATAGTCATCTACAAAATCATCTATAGAAGCAAAATCTTTAACCTTTTCTTTTATTTTCTCAAATATTATATCAAATTTTTCATCTTGTTCTTTTTTCTCTTTGTTTGATTTGTTTAACGCTTCTTCTAATTTTTCTATTGTAATTTTGTCTATTGTATCTTTAAGTTTTTTTGTTAAATCTAAATAACTCATATCTTACCTCCTTTTTATATATCATAACATATTTTCAAACAAAAGTCAATACTTTTTAATATTTTTTATAAATTAAATTTTCTATATTCCAATTAGGATATTTACTAGCAAGATATTTTTCTGACTTTTCTTGCATTTTTAATTGATTTACTCCTTCATCGTGCTCTTTGTGACAATCATTACAAGCAGTAAATATATTTTCTTCTATCCCCATTCCTCCTTGAGAACGTCTAACATAATGACAACAAGCACATTCTACCGGTACATTTTTATGACAAAAAATACATTTATGATTATCTCTTTCCCATACTTTTTCTTTAACTGATTTTGAAATGCTGGTAGCAATAGTTCTAGCTTTCTTTTTGGTTGGGATAGATTTTTGCTCTTTATATTCTTTTAAAGTGCAATTTTTGCACCTTAAATAATCTATTTCAGATTTTATATTTGAGTGGCGACAATAATAATATTTCTTATAATTTTTTGACCTAATAGTTAAATATTTACAATTCATTATTTTCCAACCTTTTCTTTGCATTCTTCACATAATGGCATTATCCAACCGCTATTTGTTAATTCTCCTGGTGCACCACATATTATACAAGTATGTTTGCTTAATTCCTCGTATTTATTTAACCATCCATAATATTCTTTAAATATACTATCTGGAACACCATTGTCGTACCAACATAACATTCCGCCATTTTTCTTTTACTTGTGCAATTTGATATTTATTTGAATACTTAGCTTTTTTTAATATTTTATCTAATTCTTCTATCATTTGCAATCCAAAAGCTTTTCTCCACCCCTCAGGCAAATCATCAAACCAAATTAATTCATCGTCTACTATTTCATTAGTCCAAACATTTTTAAGTTGCAGCCATGGATATTTTTTAATTAATGCAATATTATTCATTGTTATTCACCTCTTTTGGTTTCCAATTATTAACCATATCTTTTATTTCTTCTTTAGTTTTAACAGGTATGCCAGCATCTATACATTCTTGAACAACACCTTCAATTAAGTCGCCCATTTCTTTAGTATTTAAAGTATGTGTCCTCTTATAAAATAAATATTTATTAAATTTTATTCCGCCCTCAATACAATCTCCAAACCATTTTGCATATTCATAAAATTTTGTTATATCAACATTCGCAGGTATTTTTACTCCTATGCATTTATTTTTCTCATCTCTTTCAATAGTTCCATATTGTAAATTCATTTTAATTTTCATTTCATCATCAGAAATTTTATAAAATCTGGCAAGCTTATTAACCAAAAAGTGGAAATAAGCATTAGCATCTAAGCTCCTTCTATTGTAAAGTCTTTTTATTTCTATGGACATATTCTTTTGAGATTTTAAAAATTTTTCTAATTCTTCTAGTATTGTATTATTATCTGTAGATATAGTTATGTCAACCATATTTTCAGGGGACACATCTATATTTTTAATTTTTCCTAAAAAATCCATACTTATGTCCTCCTTTATTTGCCTATAATTTTATCTATAACACCTAACTTCAAAGCTTCTTCTACACTCATAAACCAATCTTTTTTATGTTCATAATACCATTGTAATTCATCTTTAGGAATATTTGTATCTTTTAAAATTAATTCATTTATTCCTTTTTGATTTTTTCTAAATTCATGTGCATAATCTTCATGTGTTGTAAGCTGATTATAACTTGAACTATAAGAAAGTTCATGGGTCATAAGAGTAGCATTTGGATAGGCAAACCTATGACTACCTGCTCCTAATATTACAAATCCTGCGCTATAGCATTTTCCTAACACATAAATATCAACTGGTGTTTTGGAATATTTAATAGCATCATAAATTGCTAAAGCTTCTCCTATAGTTCCACCATTTGTTGTTAAAAATAAATTAATTGGGTCTGCTTTATAATAAATATCTTCTAGTCTTTGTTCTTTATCATAATCATTAATTTCTATTATTTGTCTTATAACTTCTTTAGATATTTCTTCTTCTATATCTTCATTTATATAAATATTTCTTCTTTTATAATCAATTTCATTAGCCATTTTTATCCTCCTATTTAGAATAAGGTAATAATTCCATATTAGCTATATCTTTACTAAAAAATATATTTGTCATTGGATTATTAGAAAATTCTTTATAATATTCTATTGTTTGATTTATGTCAGTAATATTTTCAATTAAAGCATATTCTTTAATTTCTTCACATTGAGAAATAGAAATTTGTGCTAAATTATATTTCCTTTCAAATGTTCTATAATCACAATGTTTAAAACCTACCGCAAATAATTCTATTGCAAGACCAGTTACACATATTATAAAAATATAAACAGAAATACTATCAAAGTTCGATATACTTATACACATCCATAAAAAACTCAATATTGCTAATATTATTGTAATAATTAATATACCCATATTTTACCTCCTACATAATACAGGTTAGCCAAATAACTAATCCCGAAATAACAATAATCCCAACTATTATTATAATACATACTATAATAGATTGTTTTTTATCTTCTTTACTTGCTTCTTCTTTTGCTTTTTCTCCATCTTTTAATATTTCTTTTATTTCATCTTGAGAGTATCCTCTTTCTTCTAGCTCTTTAGCAATATCTTGCTCTGTAACTTCTTTACTATTATCATTACCATTATCTTTCATGCAATTAAAAGCCCACATTGCAGTCCAAAAATTCGGTCTAAACATATTAGTCGAACTATAAGAACTAAAATGATTAGGATTAGTATTTACTGTTTGTGTTTTTATATTACTAGAATTATATTTGCTGGTATATGTTTTAGGTGTAGTATAAGTCTTTGGTGTTGAGTAACTTTTTGCCCCAGTAATTGTTTTTGATTTACTACTAGAAGTGGTTGAATGTGAACTTGAAGAATGTGTTGTTGTAGAATGAGTAGAAGTATGTGGTGTTGAATGAGTTGTAACATGTGTAGAATGCGAAGAATGAACACTTGCTTTCGCATATACTGGAATTGCTATACAAAATAATATAGTTATTAAAATTAAAATTTTACAAATTATCGTTTTCATTATACATTTTCTCCTTTAAATCTTTTAAGATTTTTTCTATTTTATTAATACTTTCTTTCACATTGTCTTTCTCTATATATTTGTTCATACTACCATACAAATCTTCTTCTAACTTTTGACTATATTTTACACGCCAAGCTAATCTATTTTTTAATTCAGAATTTTCTTGTTGTAATTTTTTTATTAGAGTTAATACTTTTCTTAAATCTAACAAACCTTGTTTACATAGAATTAATTTGTTTTTACATCTCTTTAAATCATCTTCAAAAGCTTCTATTACTTTCTTTTCTTCTTCGTATTCTTTATTAACTGTCGATTTATACTCAACATTTTCTAAAATAAATTCTTCCCAAGCCCATTTCCCATTATCTATATCTAAACTGTAGCTTTTATTAACTAAATCTATCTCAATAACTTTAGCTTCTTCTCCTCTATATTCTATCATATCTTCTACTATTCCTTGCTCACTTTGCTCTTCGTATTTTTCTACACTTAAATCATCTTTTATTTTTACTATGTCTCCAACTTTATATTTCATTATCTTTACCTCCTTTTTATTAATTATACCATAATGTATTTTAAATGTCAAGTGTTTTTGAAATATTTTTATAAATTGTACTATTTCTTAATTCTGACCATTGAAATTTATGGTTTTCAAGTATAAGAAAATGCCCCGTAGATTTAACATATTTGTCTATAACTACGGAGCCATCTTTTAATATACAATATATTTTCTGACCTTTTTTAAAATTATGATGTACCATTTTATTGTTCACTCACTATATTATATTCGTTTATAAAATATTCTTTGTCACTGTTTGATTGTTTCCATTTACCTTCTTCATCTTTAATCCATTTTCCTTCTTGTGAAAATAGTGTTACATTTAAAGTATCTCCTTTGCTAAATGGTTGTACTTGGAATATCTTATTTCTAATTTTAGTTTGTTGATGTGTGCCAGTATTTATTTTATATAAATCTAATATTTGATTATTGCCTCTAGGTGTTATATCACTTATAAACCAATAACTTCTATCTATATTCTCATCTATTATATTTACATAACCATAATATTCCAATTGATATTTTAATTTAGTATATGTTGATATGTCTTCATTAGGAATTTTATTTATTAAATCACTTAAGCATTTATAACTATCAAATCCAGAATATTGTTTTTCTGTTTCTTTAGCACAGAACTGTTTTAAATATAACTTTTTAACTAAGTATTCTTTGTCTTTTTTTATTGTTTTTTTACCATATAATTCATTATATATATCTAAGAATTTTAATATTTTTCCTATAGTTCCAAATTCACTAAAATAATCTAATTTTGCTAATACAGTTAAATCTGATATGCCTATTTTTTGTTCTTTACAATCTATTAATAAATCTAAAAAGGTAGGGTAATTTTTATCTTTTAAAGAGTATAATTTGTCGCCGATTGTTTTAGATAGACCTTTAATGCTAGATATTCCCTTATAAATTGTATTAGTGTTTTTATCACAAGAATATTCTCCAAATGAATATCTAAATTTTGGACTAGATAATTTAATTTTAAAATATTCTAATTCATTTGTCAATTTATTTGTTCTATCAAAATCTCCTTGATAAGAATTTAAGGCTACTGTATAATATTCTAAAGGATAGTGAGATTTTAAATAGGCACCATAAATACTATCATAAGCATAAGCCAATGAATGAGAACAATTAGAAACAACCAATCCACTTTCACTTATAAAATTATGAGCAGGACTTTCCATTTCAATATCATATACATTATCTTCTCTTAAATATTCTATGGATACAATTTTTTCAATTTTCGTTGGAATTCCTTTTTCCATAACTTTTTTTCTACCATTTTTATAGTGTATTTTCTTATGACAATTATTACATAGCCACATTAAATTATCTCTATCATTGTGCGTTCTATCATGGTCAATATGATGTAATTCAAATTGAGAGTTATCAAAGGGTTTATTACACATAGTACATGGGTTATTATTTTGAATATTCTCTTTATAAATAGCTTTGAACTTATGACATTCTCCATCTTCTTTTACTTGAAAGCCTTTTTCTCCTTTTTTTGGAATATTACTTTCAAAAATACCATTCGTAAATCTATAAGTATCTGGAGTTTTTTCATACGCTCCTTTAACATATAGATTATCTCCTACAGATAATTCTTCTAGTTTTTTCTTACCTGTTGGAGTTGGAAAACTATGGTTTAAAGTACAATCTACATAACATCCAGAAGAAGTTTTTACTCTATAGATTTTTTGTTTACCAGTGAAATATATATCTACTATTTTATTTTTATGAATTCTGTTATCATCAAACATAGAAAAAGCATTTCCATATCCTTGATTGTTATATTTTTTATATAAAGAAATATGACCTGTTTTTTTTGCATATTCATAATCATTTTTTATTAAATACATTTCTTCTATTGTTGGATTGAAAGTATTTATTTTTTGTCCTAATCTTTGAATTCTGGTATCTCCCGCTAAACAATTGAAAGAATACCTAGCAGCATCTTCAACGATTTGCCAACTTTCTTCAAAATGGTCTTGTTTTCCTACTTGTTTTATCCAACCTTTTAATAATTTATCTTTTAATTCTTTTAATTCATTATCTTTGAATTTTTTCTTTGCTATTTTCTTTATTATTCCATAAGAGTCATCTTCTTTAACTCCTAGCCAAATAAGATATTTCATTATTAATTCTTGATAAATCATTCTATGGGCACCATCTATTAATAATTCATCTAATTTTTCTACTCCTGTCGTATAAGGTCTTCTATGAATAAAATCTTGTAACAAACTAGCACATCCTGGTCTTATACAAGCAACAAAAGCAGACATTTCAGCAACAGAATGTGGCTTATATGTTTGAACTAATCCAGTAGCATAATCACTATCTGCTTGATTTATACTACAAGTTAATCCTTTTTCATATATTTCCCAAGTTTTTTCATCTAATTTTGAATTTAATTCAGCAATACTAAGAGTATTAATTCCTGCTAATTTGCAAGTATCATTTATTAGAGACCACACAGAAACAGTAAGCAAATCATTCTTTAGAAATTTATAATTATCACTTTCATAGCTTGTAATGTTGGCACAAATTATATTGCCAGCCTTTATTAATCCAACTTCTCTACTAATTGCTTTATCCATTAATAATGTACTGCAAGGATGCTGTGCGATACTTTCTATAACTCCTACAAAGTGTTGGCTATCATCTATCAATTTTTTCCATTTTTCATCTTTATAATAATTACTTTCTGTATAAGATTTTTTAATTTTAGATAATTCTGCTAAATCCATAGCAACAGCATTATAATCGTTTATATTTAAATCATTTGCTTTACACCATAATCTAAATCCACTTGATACTTGTAATGGTTTATAGGCTAACATCCACCAGCATCCATCTTCTCCCAATAATTCTTTTGATGCTTCATAAAACGGTTCAGTATCAGCACAATTAAAATCGATATCTGGGAGAGAATGACTTTCAAGTATTCTAGTTTTACTCATAAATCTACTTGGGAATAAAGTAATAGGTGCAGAAATTCTATCTATATTTGTAAAACCTAATAATTTATTAATATAAAAGCTTGGAGCAGAGCCTCTTCCTGTTTTAGTTATAATACCATTATATTTTTCTACAGAATTTTTTATTATATAATAATTTAATAAAAAATATTCTGCCATATTGGTATCTTCTACAACTTTAGTTTCTTCTCTAATTTCTTTTAAATATTTTTTCCATTCAGATTGTGGAATATTTTTTCTTTCTTCTAACCAAGCATTATTTAATATTGATTTTAATTCTTTTAATGGAGTATTAGATATTATTGGCATTTTTATTTCTTTATTTATATCTAATTTCTCAGCCTTATCAAATATTAAAGTATTATTTAGTGCTTCTTGTATTTGGTTATCATTTAAAATTCCTTGCTCTTTATATCTTTTTATTAAAGTATCACTATCAGGATAATCTAAAATAAAATCATCTTCTTCAGGATAATTTATTCCTTTAGCTTTTAAAAACATATTTCTATATTTAGCTTCTTCAGGAAATATATAATGAGAGTCGTTTGCATGAATAATAGGAATATTATATTTATTATGATAATATAATATCATTTTATTATAATTTGCCTGTACTTGGCAAGGATGAGCTTGAACTTCTAAATAAAAATTATCTTTAAAATAATTTTTCATTTTTAAAATCCATTCTTCTCTTCCTTGCTCTTCTCTTAATCTTCCTGCAACACAAGCAGTAGTAACAATAATATTTTTAGGATTTACAGAAAAAAGGAGTTCATCATCTATTCTAGGCTTATAATAAAAACCAGATACATTGCTTTCAGATAAAAGATAATTTAAATCTTTATATCCATCTGTATTTAAAGCAATTAAAACTAAATGATAATTAGATTTATCTTTCTCTTTTCTATCAGAAACATAGTATGCTTCTATTCCAGAAACAACTTTTAAATCATATTTTTCTGCTAAAGTTAAGGCTTCATATATATTTCCATTATATCCATGTTCAGTTGTAAAATATATTTTATGTCCCAACTCTTTAGCACGTTTCATATAATCTTCTGGTTTTACTACAACATCTAAAGTTGTAATATTTGAATAATGTGTATGTTTATGATAATTTTCATATCTTTGCATTCTTATTTCTCCTTTCTGATAACCCTAACTCTTTTCTCTTGGCTAAAATTTCCCTTTCTGCATCTTCATATTTTTCAAAATTTCCTAAATAATACTTTTTCTTATTATATGTTATTAAAGCTTTCCATTTCTTTTCTTTTTTATTATAATAAACTCCTTTTATTTTATTTCCAGTATATCCAACAATATTATCCATATTTTCAGGATGTGTTTTATATTTAAAATTTTGTTTACGATTATCCGCTGGATTTCCATTTAAATGGTCTATTTCTAATCCATCTTTTTTACCCATAATAAAATTATGCATTAAAATATAAGAGTTATGAATTTTTCCATCCTCTATATAATAGTTAATCCTAGTCCTCATATATCCATCTTTATGTTTATGCCAACAGTAAGGTTCAATTAAAGGATAGTCTTCTTTATCAATTAAAAATTTATCTCCATTTCGAGTAAATCCCATTATTGTAAAACCATCTATTTTTTCATATCTATTTTTATACTTATTGACTTTATTTTTTAACATAAGTTCAGACTTACTTATTTGCTCTAAATTCTTATAATAATAATTAGTGTTATCTCCATCTTTGAAAACAACAACATGTTTTGCTCTTATTTCTTCACAAAAGTATTCAAAAACTAATCTTGCTAAGGTAAAACTTTTACGAATTTTATTATTAGACAATACAACTAATTTTTCATTTTTCTTATTTCTTTTACAATTAAGTTCTTTCCATATTACTTTCCTATTTTTTTTATAACTAAAAACTCTCCCATAATTACTAATCCAATAATCTGGAAATTCTTGTATTTGTCTGATTTCTTCATCATTTTTTAATATAAAAGGAAATCCTTCTGGTAATTTTTCTTTCATTCTATACCTTCTTTATAAAAATTTTCTATAATATTTTTCATATCATTAGGTAAAATTTCCATAATTCTATTCTTAATATCATCTTTTGGCATAAACCCTCGAGCTTCGAGAATAGCCCCTACAATAGCTGCTCCAGTATCATTGTCTATATTTCTATAAATTATATCTCTAACACCATCTTCGTAATCTTTTGCAGTTAATCCTATAATTATCGCATAAGGAGCTATATCCTTTGCCAATTCACTTCTAACATTTTTTATATCAAGAATATTACTAAATTTTATATTATCTAAAACTATTTCAACATTTTTTAATATTTTGCCCGCTGAATAGCCACATTTTGCTAAATATATCGTTCTAGCAATTGCTTTACTCCATCTATAACTATCCTCACTATTATGCGTAAAATTAATTACTTTCTCTACTTCTTTATCCAACCCTTCAAGAGAGCCATTCCACCAATAAGCTATAGGAATTACACGTATTAAACAGCCATTTCCTTTACTCTTATAACTTTCTTTAACGTCAGATTTCAACCAATGCTCAAAATTAGCACCATAACCAACATCTTTATATTTTTTACACCATTTTATCAAATACGCCTGATGATTTATAGAATGATTTATTACGCAATCCATCATTGATATAAGAAACACAGTATCATCTGTAAAAGTGTTATTTTCTGTTAATAATTTAAAATCTTCTGGAATTATATTATGACCAAATTCCAATCTTGAACCAATAACGTCTCCACAAATACCACCAATCATATTACACCTTCAAATTTAATTTCTTAACAAATTCTGTTTGTTTCTTTATTTCTTTAATTAATTCTTTCACATCAACATCGTTACTTTGTATAAATTCTCTTGTTTGAGCCTTCAAATACCCATTTAAAACTCCTTCTAAAGTAACATAATATCCTCTATCTCTAAATATTTCTTCTCCGTATTTTTTAGACTTTTCATCTTGTATTGTATCTTTTTCTTTTAAAGTGTAACTATTACTATCAGCATCAATATAAAATTTATCATCTATTTTAATCATAATTCCCTCCTTATAATATACCCTGTTTTTTAAAATAATCATCTATACATTCTGTAGCCTTATTGTCCATTTCTTTATCATAATCATATTCTACAATGTAAATATAAATTAATTTAGAAACAGAGCCGCCAGAATTAGCAGCCACAAAATTAATAACTCTCGCAGTTTTCCATTCTCTTAAAAAGCTATTAACCTCTTTATCTAACTCAACTAATGAGTTTCCTCTAAAACTTTTAATTCTCATTATTATCACTCTCCTTAAATTCATCTGGGAAAGCATCCATATAATGTTTATTAGCTATTTGAGCAGAAATTTCCAAAGGTTTATATTCATTCTTAAATTGGTTCCACACTTGTTCTGTGCGACTAATTTTAACCCTAATAGGCTGGTCAGAATTACAAACTTCCTGGCATAGAGATTTAAATTGAGCTTCAGCAATTTCTGGTGGGGCTTGTAATCTTTGTCTTTGAATATTATTTCCTGTCTTTATTTCTAAAATATAATCTTCTATTGACATATTTGTAAAATTAAAATCAAAAAACATATGTCTACCCTCCTACTTTACTTATTTGTTTTTTATAATTTAAAACTGCTTCTTTTAAAGTATACCCCTTTGCATATAATGTTTTATCTTTTACTATATAAATATAATCATCATTATAATATCTTTTTCCTTTTATTATAGTTATATTGTGTATATGCTTTTCTAAAAACTTTATTATAAAATCTTCGTTAGACACATCTACAGGATAAAATTTTTTATTATATAAACAATAATATTCTGTTTCTTTTAATATATTTCCGTTTAAAATCTTTATAATTTTCATTACCTATTTGAGCAGACAATGCAAATATTGGTTCTAATATATAAGGCATTATAGGAGTTTTTTCATATTCACATAAAGAAATCCATGTACCATTTTTAGCTTTTATTGCTGTACAATATCCTGAAGAAAAACAGACGGAATTATTTCCCATAACATCTATTTTAGTACAAATTCCACTATTAGCTATTACTGACAAAAAACCATTGTCTATTATATCTGATTGACTTCCACTATTAGCTACATATGAACCACAACCATTGTTTTTTATTTCTGCACGCCATCCACTATTGCTTATTCTACTTTGCTTACCTAAATTATTTACTCTTACATATTCTCCATTATTGCTAAATGCCGTATAACTTTTTTTATTCTCAGGAATTTCAATATCTTTGTCACTTATATTGTTACTGATAAATGCACAATATTTGTCTTCTACTACTAAAGTATTACAACCTTTATTCATATTATTCCTCCTAATTAAATAAATCAGCATCTCCCCAGCCAGCAGAAACAATTTTTATACTAGGAACTTTATTATGAATTAAATCTTCATTATAAGTTCTTCTGTAATAATTTAATTTATTTCTAATACTTCTGTATCTATTGACAACAAATTCTGTATCTCTTTGTCCTGGTATAGTAAGTTCAACTGCAACTGTTTGAGCATGCTCTTTTAAAGCTTCATTAAAAATATCTTCTAACTCTGAAAATTTTTCAATCTTTCTTAACATATTAAATCTCCTCCAAACAACTAGAACTATCTTCTTCAAATTCTTCTGTATTCATATATTCTAAATATTCCTTTATTTCATCTTTAAGTTTACCTAAATTATTGTTTTCACTTAATGTTTTTTCCCATTTATTTATAACTTTTTCATCACCTGTTGCATTAGCATATACTAAATACAAATCTGGGAATGTTTGATATTGTAAAGTATCTATTAATCTACTCTTATATATATCTAACTTTGAATTATTATTCACATACGCATCAATATAAACATCTCTAATATCTTCATTGCTTACTTCATTTTCATCCAAAAATCTTTCTGCTATTTGTGTTAGTAATTCCTGTTCATTAGAATATTCATATTCTAATTCTTCATATTCTTCACTGGCTAAAATGTTATATTTTTCTAATGTTGTAATACACTCAAAGACTTTACTATTTATTTCTCTTTTTAAGAAACTTGTATCATTAATTTTTAAAGAATAATAAGCCATACAATAAGCTTTTTTATCAGTATTTCTTCCCCATTCATAATTATATGAATTTTCAGTTGAATTATCTTTTAATGTTACTTTGAAACAGATTTTTTCTTCCGCACAATTTATATAATCAATTTGTAAAGTCACCACAAATGTTTTATATTGAAATAATGTCCAAATCTTCTGCCACATTTCTGGGTTTAAATAATTTTTTATAATAAAGCTATAATCAATATCATATACCTTTATAGCTGGTAATTTATTTTCCATAATTCTATAATTCCTTTCTTAACCTTTATAATGCCATTCTTGAGCACCATAATTACTATCTACCATAATTTTTTCTCCGCAGTTTTCACATAATAAATAATCAATTTCATATCTCCATTTATTTTTATATTCTGCTTTAAAATAGACTGGCGTTAATTTGTGACCGCACTGTGAACAAAAATCCATTTTACATAATCCTCCATTAATAATAACTTACTTCTTTCCCCTCTTCTCTTAAATCAATGTACACTGGAAATCTTAGGCTTAAAGAATTATCTTTTTTATTTGTAGTTTCTTCAAAATATTGAACAGTAATTATTCTACCTAATAACTTATTTTGATTTTCCCAAAAATATTTTCTATCTTCATCTGTAAAACCAGAGCCTACTTTTACTTTAAATCCTTTATAATCAACTATAATAGCACCCAAAGTCCCTTTATTTTTTCCAGTTCCTTCTTCAAATCCTATAATTTTCAAATCACAATCTTGCATTGCTTTAACTTTTAAAATATTTTTAGTTCTTTTCCCTTCATATGGAGCATCTGCCAAATTAACCATAACTCCTTCATGTTCTAATGAAATCTGCTTATCTAATTCTTTTTTAACTATATCTTTATTGTATTCGCCTTGATATAATATTTCTACTGGTTTTAACCAATCTGGTTCGATTTTTCTTAATTCTTCGTATATAAACATTTTTCTATTAATACATTTAGTATCCCAATATCCTTTGAGAAAATCTCGAGTATTTATATAATCAAATATATTAAAAACAACGCCAGATTTATATTCGTTTTTACTATTTACTACTGTAACTGTTTCTCTGTATAAATCTTTTGAAGGTATGTCGTCTTTTTGTAATAATAATTCTCCATCATAAAATCCATTAGGTAATCTGGATAATTCTTCTTCAATATCTTTTAATCCTTCAATTGGTTTGCCTTGTCTTGAAAATATTTCTATTTCACCATTTTTTACTTTTGCGACAGCTCTTATTCCATCTAATTTTTGCGTAATTATTATATTAGGTTTAGTTTCTTCTAATTCATTCATTCTATTCCAATATTTTTCTGCCAACATAACATTAAATTCTGGTATAAAGTCTTTCCATACTTTATTAATTGTTTTAGCTGTAATACCTAATTTTAATTCTTTTGTAAATATTTGTTTATAAATCTCTCTATCTTCAATAGGTAAAGTATACAAATAATGTTGAATATATGATATATCATCATCTCTACCTGTATTATGTTCTATTAAATAATCAAAAACACAAGTTATATCAAAATTTTGCTCATCTATCGTTTCTAAACAACAAATTGGCACCGTCATAACAACCATATCGGAAATGTCTTTATTTATCTTTTTACTTGATAATCCTGTAACAATAAATGGATTATACACAAAATATAAAACATCTTTAAGCATTTGATTATCTTTATGTTCTTCTAATATTTCTTGAAGTCTTTTCCCTGAGCTAGCCTGTAATTCTCTTATTATTTTTATAACTTCTTCCATTTTATACCTCCTCTTTATTTATTAAAGTTATTATACACCTTTTCTAATTAAATGTCAATACTTTTTCAAAAAAATTAAATAAATTTTGAAAGTTCATTATCAAGTTCTTGATTTTCTTTATCTTCTTCCCACATTTTTTGCATTTCTAAAAAGTCTTGAAAATATTCACAATGATTGCGATGACCGGCATAAATTAGAGCAATAGAAAGAAGTGTAAGGTGTAATTTCTTTTGGTTCCCACCAATTTTTATTATCCTCAAACATTTCTATATCTTCTATTTTTGCTTGAATAAAAGCTTTGGTTTCTCTTTTTCTTTCTTCTGTGAAATCATAATAACATATATAATCTTTTATAGTATATTTATCTTTTATAGATTGAGGTAAATTGTCAAAACTATTGTTTTCTATGGCTTCATCAACCATCATTTCTATTTGTAATCCATCATATTGCTTTAAAGCTTTCAATTCTTTAGTTATGTCTGATTTTAATTTTTCTAATATATATCCACGCTCAGCAATAGTAGTTCTTATTTTTCCATTTTTTAATTTGTAACTAATTTCTACATATTTTAACATTTCCCATGCTAAATCTTTAACTTTATATCCCATTTGTTCCATAGCTAATCCATATAAAATCAATTGTCTACCTTTAGCTTCTAAATCAGCATTCGTAAATTTACTACTTGTTTTATAATCTCTAATAGAAACAGTACCATCTTCATTATAAATAAGTAAATCTATAATTCCTTGTAAATAATGACCATTTGTTTCAACTAAAAACAATTTTTCTGTTTCTACTTTATTATATGTTGGTGCTACATAATTATGTGCAAAAGATATAATATCTTTTTTCCATTTTGTTTCTATATTTTCTGTAGGAAATGTAATGTCTAACATTTGAGCCTCAGCCAACATTTTATCTACTTCTTTAGGAAAATCTACTTTTATTCCATTTTGAATATCTTCTAAACATTTATGAATTCTAGTTCCAGTAAAACCATATATATTATCTTTACCAGCTAAATGTTCTTTATATGTTTGCCAATATTCCCAACCACATTCATCAACTGTATTAAGTCTACTAATAGAATAAATTGTATGTCCTTCTTCTCTTAGCTTATTTATCTTTTCTTTTATATCCAATTATTCAGCCTCCAATCTCACAAAATCAGCCTTAGGAACTTCATCTTGTAATATTTCAAATTTATATGTTAAAGGTTTATAATTATCCCATTGTGGGATTTCAACAAAATAAATATATTTTGTATTAGCTTGGTCAAATAGGCTCATCCAATCATCTTCATAAAATTCTACTCTCAAATTTTTAAATTCCCCTAACGCACCATCTAAATTACCAATATCTTTATTTATTATTTCTATTAATTTAATAGTAAAAATTCCTAATTTATTTTCTACTTTTTTAATATCTCCTATTTTCATAATTCTATCCTTTCTTTATAATCCCAGCCTCAATTAAATCAAATATTACATCAGGAATGAGCCAATCTTTATTAATACAAAAATCCTCCCACTCTTCTTCTGTACAATCACAACTGTCACAATACATAAATCTAACTCTATTATCTTTATTATCCGTATCATTAATCAAAATAGAACAATCAATATCATCTCCTATTTCTTCAATAGTATAATAATAAATATCATAATCATCATAATGATTTTTCCTAAATCCAAAATCTTTTAACTTCTCTAAATCTTCATCTTTTATTATCATAAATTTCTTCTAACTCCATTCAAAATTCTTACAAGGTCTAATACCTTTTTTACAGTTTCTACCTAATTCTGCGTATCTACAATCATAACAAGTAATTGGCGGTTGATTTTCACACTTTGTGCAAGGAAAAAATCCTTTCCCATAATACCTTTTATATTTACATTTTTTACATTTATCTTCCATCTTCTACCACTTCACTTAAATCTTCATAACATTCTTCTGGAGAAGCTCCTGAAAAACTCCTTTTCAAATAATCATGTCCACCATCTACTGCACATTGTCCGCAAGAACAAAACTTAAAATCATGTCTATTTTTACTCTCTATAATATCTCCACAAGATTTACATTTTATTTTATTACTAATTATCATCTTCTTCTCTCCACTCATTATATTCATGAACTGCTTCATCATACCATTCCCAATTATCGACACCGTTACTTTCTAATGCTCTTAAAAATAAATTATCATCATATAAGCTATCTAATTCATTAATTAAAAATTGTCTTTCTTCTCCTTGATATTTTTCTTTAATAGCTAAAATTATTTTATCATAATTACTCATAATTTCTCTCCTTATTTATATAAGCTAGAACATAATCTGTTATTCTATCTAAATTCATTTCTATTTGTTTATAAATATCTATTTTTTCTTTTTTACAATTTTCAAATAAGCCGCCAACTATAATTTCATATTCTGCTCTACTCCAATAATTATATCTAGCCCAATTTTTTATATATTCTTTTAAACTCTCTCTATTATTTGTAACCGTTTCATCTAATTCATCAATAAAATTAGAATTAAATATATTTAACTTTTCTATTTTATCAGAATTAAAATTATAATATAAAACATTCCATTCTAATTTCATATTCAAATCCCTCTATCTTTCTTCTTTAACCTTTTTGTCTATATATGTTAAATATCTTATAAGCTTTTCTTTATCTTCTTGTTCAAGAACTCTACATTGCTCTTTATATATTTTAGCAACATTTTCCACTGCTTCTAAAACATTTTCATCTACTTTTATATTTTCTTTAAAACTTTTATTGTCCATTTATTACTCCTTTTTAAAACAACAATTCTCTAATAAATATTTAAAATTATCTTTACCAAAATCAGTTGGAGAAGCTTTACTTCCTTTTTTCATTATTTTATTTTCATTATCATATATACACCATATTTCTTTATTATTATTAAAAATACCACCTTTTAATTTTTCACATTGAGTTAATATATGTTCAATATCTACCCCTTCATCTAAAGCTAGTATAATTTTATTTACAGGTAACGATTTTATTAATCTAGCTTGTTTATCCGTAATGGTACAATTCCCCAAAGCTAATGCATTATGATAACCATAACTATCTAATTGCATAACAAATTTTTCGCTTTCTCCAATAATAACATAGTCCGCATCTTTTATATCTTCTAAATTTTCATATATTCCATATAAGTAATTTCCTTTTGGAAAACTCTCTAAAGCTTTCCATTTTGGATTGCTACCTATATTATTAAAATTATATCTACCTGTTATTCCTACAAGTTCTCCTTTATGATTAAACCAAGGAACAACTATTCTTTGAGATACTGGGTCATATTTAATATGAAATTTATACTGTGTTTCAAAAGAAATGTTGTCTTTTACAAATCTAATATTAGGGTGATTAATAAATTTATCTAAAGTACTTAAAGGAAATACACTACTTTTATTTTGTTTGTTCTTTTTTATGTGTTTATAAAACCCATTAAATATAAATGGACTTTTAAAATTATCTAAATCCTTTATATTCAGAATATTAGCAATAACTTCAATAGTTTTATGAATATTCCAATCATTATGAATACTAATAATATAAAATAAATCTCCTCCAACACCTTTACTAAAAACATATGATTGAAGTGTTTCACAATTTATTGATACTGAAGTTGGATTTCCGCCATCATAATAAGCACATCTTATCTCTCTTTTATTATCAAAAAAAGAGATAGAATGAAAATCAGTTAATTCCAGCACTTTTATTATTTCTTCTGGATTTTCAATTAGATAATTCTTTAAATTCTCAACTGACATCATTCCATCTCCTTTTATAATTTATTTTCATCTTTTACATGACAATATCCTATTTCTTTCCATTTATTAGCTATTGGAACAAATTCATAAACAACTGTCCTTCCTGCTTCTCCATTCCTACTTTTACAATGAAAGAATACTTTATAATGTTTTCCATCTTCCATTGGCAAAGGGGAGTTCTTTTTAACTGTCGTTTGATTTTCTTCGTCCCAAACATAATAATAAGGTTTTATTGGCATAGTCCCATCATCATATTCATCTTGCCAAACATCTCTAAACATAAAAATTTCTTCATATATTTCAGATATTTGTTTACTATTTGATAACACACTTTCATTTAGCCACCTAATTCTACCTTTTGTAGATAAAGCTATTTGCACTGGAGTTATTACTGCGACACCTTCTTTAGAAGCTATTTGAAATAATTCTTTACTATCATTTAAAAAAGATTGCCAAACTGCATCTGTAGTTGCATCAACTTTAAATGTATCATAAATAAATAATTCAAATCCTTGTTTTGCTAATTTTTTTATTGACCTTCTAACATTTTTCATACTATAATCATATACTCTTTGAAAAAGAATATAAGGTTTATATTTTTCTTGAATAATTTTATTTGCTTTGTCTAACATTTCTTTGTCTTTTTTTGTAAAGCTATCTAAAGATTTCAATTTAGTTCTATCAATTTCCCAATAATTTAAATCAGTAGTTAATACATGTAAGTATAACAAATCTTTAAATACAATACTATCTTGCTCATTACTAATTATACATACTTTTATTTCTTGATTTAATAATGGGGTAACTATATTTTCAAAAACAAAGCTTGTTTTACCACCGTTAGTGTAACTAGCAAACATTGTTAATCCTTTTCTAGGTATTCCATTACAAAATTTATTTAACAATGGGCAAGTTTTATTAAATTGCAATCCTATTTGCTCTCCCATTTGTTTTATTTGCATGTCTTTTTGAGTATAATCCAATGTTTCAAATGCTAAATCATGTGTTATATTTAATGCAACAGTATTTAATTGCATATCTAAATAATCTATTACTTCATCTGCTGTATTAAGTTTACTAAAAGTATTCCAATTAGTTGCAATATCAAAACCTTTTTTATCTAGTTGTATTAATAAATTGTTTTTTACTAATTCATTATAATAAGCTTCAATATTTTCATCATCTAATACTTCTGTGTATTCTGCAATATTTTTCCATCCGCCTCTACTCTCAAATTCTTCTTTTAAATCAGGATAGTCATTTAAATAAGTAAGCATAGAGACTTCATCAAATGTTTTTATACCTTTATCTGCCATATTTTTTCCTAAGCTGTAATAAAATTTTCCATCAGCTGTAAGTAAATCTGTATCTGGATTTATAGGAAAATCTCCATATAATTCTAAGGGATTTTTATATAAAGACAATACAAAATTACCTTCTAAAGGTGCTCTATTTTTAGTTAAATCTATTTTTTTCAAACTTATCTCCCCTTAGTCATCTAAAAATTCACTTAAATCTCTTCTTCTTGTTGGTCTGCTTACTCTTTGATTGTTCATTTCTCTAAGAATGATTTTATCACTTTCATTCATTCTAAGTTTTTTATCGTTTATTTCTTGTTGTTTCTTCATTTGATTATAAACAGATTGTGCATTATTTTTTATTATAGCTATTAAATATGATATTTTGGCTATATCATTATTAAAATCTTTTTTACTTGCATATTCTAAGCTTTTAGCTTTTGTTTTTATAGTATTTAAAATAACATTATAAGAATATGCCTTACTAAGTTGTTTTAACTTAGACACTAAAATTGCATTAAATTTTTTATTAGAATTATATGCAAGATACCTTTGACTTAAAATATCAACACATTCTTTTCTGCATTTTTCTTCTTCGTTAGATATTTGATTAACACCCAACTTTTTATCTTTATATCTTTCTCGTGCTGTTCTATTTTTTCTAGCTTTATTTACTAAATGAATAGAATAAAGTTCTAAATCTTCAAGTTTTTTTCTAATTTTATTATATTGATATTTAGTAATATTTAATTCTTCTAATGTTTCATTTTCTGTATAACCTTTTTTTACTCTTAATTCTAAAATATCTTTTTCTAATTGAGTTAATTCACTATCCATGTATAATCTCCTTACTAAAGGGGATTATTTATCCCCTTTGTTTTCTTCTTGTAAAGATTGTGGAATTTCTATTTTTAAAGTTGTTGCTAATGCTACTATATCATTTTTATTTTGTGCTTTTGATAAAGCCCCAAAACTTTCATATCCTAATGTTTTCATAGTATTTCCAATTTCAGCTTTTACTTTATCATTAGCTTCTTTAAAAGCCGTCTTACAACTTTCTACAAGAATTTCCAAGTCACCTTTTTCAGCTTTTTTTCTTTTTTTCTTTTCAAATTCAGCACTATCAAACATATCAGCTTCAACAATATCAAAAGCATTCATATATAAATATCTTCTTAAATAAGTTTGAACTCCACCATAGTTTTGAATACTATTAGCTCCTTTTAAATTAAGTTCTTTTACATCGCAAGAATATGTTTCTTCTTCATCTGGCTTATCTGTATTTATAATTGTTAATACTGCTATATCTCCATCTAATTGATATTCTGTATTTGTAGTAATTTCATTTGTAGAAATATTTTTCATAGAATAATGTTTTTCAAAATTTATTTTAGTAAATAATCCATATTTATTACATAATTCTATAATTGATGGTAAAAAGTCTCCTAATTCATAATAACTAAAACCAGAAAAATCATTTTTACCAGATTTTTTCAATTCTCTTTCACTTAATTCCTTTTTTACTTTTTGAATTTTTTTATAAATATTCATATTCTTTATCATTGTAATTTCATCTATTTTATCTTCCATAATTTCCTCCTAAATAATAAATGTTGCTGGAATATTTTGGGCTATCTTATTTAAACCGAAATATTCACTAATAGCATCTAATTCATCTACAAATAAATTACTTCTCTATTAAACGGATTGTCTATTGCACTTTGTTTAGCAATCCTATCTAATGTATTATTTTCTAATTGTTTAGAAAATTGCTTATTAATATTTTCTTCAAATTGTTTGTCTGAACAATTCAAAGATACATAAACCTTACCTTCTTTATTTAAAGTATTGTCCGGTCTGGTCAAACATATAAATTCTGTAGCTTCCCCAATAACATTGCTCATATATTCTTTTATATCTCTCCCTGCATTTTCTATTTCAAACTGTATATCTTTTGGTAGTGTTTCTAATGGTGGCAAAATTAATTGAGCTCCCCTTACATATTGAGCTTCCCATTTTGCTTTTACATAACCTTCTTCTGGGCTTGGATGCATATTAGCTTTTCTATGTCTAATTACTTCAACATCTGCAATATTTTTAAAATTAAACCTATTAGTAATAAATTGTACTTCTAAAGGGAAATATTCTCTTTTTTTAGAACTATATACATATTGTTCAATGAAAGCATTTAAAATAAATTTATTTTTTTTATCTTTTTCATCTAAAGATTTATAATTATAAAATAAATCTAAAACAAGTTTCATGACCGGTCGGTCTGTTCTATTTACTTTTATTCTTTTAATATTAAAATTATAATATGTTTTATTATTATATTGAGAGAGTACAAATTCGCCAGTTATTTCATACTTTGTGTTATTAGGTAGAGAAGAAATCAATTCATATGCGTTTTCCATAAAATCATCTTTCCAGATAAATTGTTTTTCATTATCTCCATCATTTATAATATATTTTGAAGAATAACTTATTTTATTTAAAATATTTTCATTAAATCTATCCTCAAAATTTATAGTAGTTCTTCCTGCTTGATTACTTAACCAAACAGGAATACTACCTTTAATAAGAGTATCTCCATACATTTGAACAAATGCAGAATTATTTTCATTTTCTCTAATTAATAACTTTAATTGTTTATTTCCTGTAGAAGTTGTTTTAATACAATCTTCTTTGCTTTTAGGTTTTTGAATTGTTCCTATAAAAGTGAAAGTATTCATATAATCACCTATTTAAAATTCTATTTATCAGCTTTTTTAGATTTTTTCTCTGCTTTTATTTCTGCTTCAGCTTCTTTTAATATTTTTTCTTCTTCTGCTTTTCTTTTAGCTTCTTCTGCTTGTTGTTTTTGGAAAGCTTCTAATTGTTGAACATTACCTTTTGTTGTTAAATAAACTTGAAATAATGTTGCATATTTTTTGTAATTATTTCCACTTTCTTTTCTTAAAATATTTTGTATTTTTGTAGCTTCTCCTCTTAAAAATTCTAAATCTTCTATCATTTTAATCTCTCCTTCTTTATTTATTCTATAAATATTCTATTGAATTTCAATAGTAGTAATACTTCCAGTATTTTCAGACTCTTGATATTCTATTTCAACACATAATAATCCATTTTCTAGTTTTGAAGTAACTTCTTTTATTTTTGTGTCAATACCTACTCCAATATTATAATCAACAGATAGTTCTTCATCGAACATTTCATTTTTAGTCGTTCCTTTTATATCAATTCCTTTGAAATCTTCATTCTCTATTAATTTTACAGATAAATCTTCTTTAGTTATTCCAGCTACATCAAAAATATAAATATCCTTATTATCTTTTGATACAAATGTAAAGTTATTATCCTTTAAATCATCATAATTTAAAGATACTGGTTCTCCTAAAATATGACAATTCATCTTTGCTAAATCATCTTCAAAATCATCATCGTGTGTATTAAAATAAAGTCCCATTTAAATCACTCCTTTTTAATTTTATAAATATATTATATCATATTTTACAGTAAATGTCAATAATTTTTTAAAAAATGTTATTCTTTTTTATCTTTTTTAGGTGAATAAAAATCAACATAATCTTTGCAGCACACATTAATAGTATGACCACAATTTGGGCAACCATTTATTAATGCTCTTTTAATTACTTTAGCATTTTTATATTTTTCTTCACTTTCTTTTGCATATGCTTTACATTCTTTTAATAAATCTTTATTTTTCTTAACTTCTACATATGCAAATGGTAAATCAAAACTTATACCGTCATCTGTTGTTAATTTTTCTTTTTCTTTACAATGATAACATTTTGTTTCAAAAACTTTTTTTGTTTTCTTTGTGTCATCTTTAACTAAATTTACTTCTGGTTCCATTATTTTTCCTCACTTTCATATAAATATTTTAATATTGCTATTAAGTTATCTAGTAAAATGTCAAAATCAGCTTTACAATTTTGTGGACTTGAAGTTATCCTAATAACTCCATTTTGGTATTGAGTTGGAACATTTATTTCCTTTATCACATGAGAAATGTCATCAGATTTTGAATGGCAAGCAGAGCCAACAGATACTAATATATCTTTCTGAGATAACATTAACTGTAAAGTTTTACTGTCAACATTCTTGAACCCTATGCTTAAACAATTTGGTACGCTTAATTCATTTGAAATAAGATAAACTTTATCGTGAAAATTCTCATATAATTTATTTTTTATATTTTCCAAATATTTTCTAACACTATTTCTATATTCTGGTGACCATTTATTTAAGGTATGTTCTAATGCATAAGACATATTTAAAGCTCCAAACACATTTTCTGTTCCAGACCTAAATCCATCTTCTTGACCTCCCCCATGAATTAAAGGATTTATAGGAGTACCTTTACAATATAATATTCCAGTTCCTTTTATTGAGCCAAATTTATGACCTGAGAATGAAGCCATATTAATATTTGATAAATCTATATCATATAATCCCATACCTTGAACCATATCACTATGAAAAATAATATTATGCTTATGTGCTATTTCAGCTATCTCATTTATTGGTTCTATAGTTCCTATTTCATTATTAACAGCCATAATACTAATCATTAATGTTTTATCTGTAATAAGTTTTTCTACTTCTTTAGGTTCTATATATCCTTTAGAATTTGGTTTTACATATTTTATATTATATCCTTGTCTCCACAATTCTTTACAAGTATTTAATATAGCAGGGTGTTCTATAGTGCTAGTTATTAATTCAAACTCTTTTGGAACTTGAGTCATAAAACCTTTTAATGCCCAATTATCGCTTTCAGAGCCACCACTTGTAAAATAAATATTATCTGGGTCACAATTTAAGCATGTTGCAACTCTTTCCCTAGCTTCTTCTAATAATTGTTTTGATTTTATTCCTAGTATATGATTACTGGATGGATTTCCAAATAACCCCTCATCTATTCTGTCTAATGTTTGCTTTAAAGCTTTTGTATCTATAGGAGCAGTTGCTGCATAATCAAAATTCAACATTATTTTTTCACCTTCTTTTTCTTCCTTAATTCTTTAAACATTTTACAATCTACAATTGTACTTCTAAAACTTTGTTTACAATCATAAGGACAACTTTCACAAGAAGAATTATATTGAATTTCTCCATATTTATTTTTATAATATAAATTTTTATCATTCATATAAATTATTCTCCATTTCTATTAGAAGCTATATCAACTAATCTATCTATAATATATTTTATTTTTTCTTCTACTATTTCTTTATCTTTATAGATTTCATATAATGCAGAAGATATACTAAACATTACAGTAGACATTGTATATAATTTTATACAAAAATTTACATACTCATTATTGTCGCCAAATATTTTTATAACTTCATCTTTATTATTTTCATTTAATAAAAAAGTTATATCATTTCCAGGGTCAGAATAACCATTACCTAATAAAAATACTATTAAATCTCCCATCATTTTATATTCATCTGCTTCATTCATAATTTTATACCTCCTATAATACTTTTAAATATACCGTTCTTCTTCCAAAATCTAAGGCTTTTTGATGATTAGAAAAGAAAATATCTATTCTATTTCCTTTTATAGCTCCTCCTCTATCTTCCACAATGTAAGTTCCCATTCCTTGAATTTCTATTTTAGTTCCAAAAGAATATGAACTTGGCATTGCTACTGTTCTACCAGCAGTTGCTATTGTTCCAGAAGCAGTTTTACCTGTAGATTTACCACAACATTTTGCACAACCACAATAAGCTGTAGCAGTAAATTTAATATATCCACCATCATTTTGTCTACTTTCAATATCTCCTCTTGAGGTAGTATTATTTACAACTTTTGCTACTTTTCTTTTTTCTTGTTGTTCTTTAACTTTAGCCAATTTAATTTGTTCTTGTTTTTTTATTTCTTCTTGTCTTTTTAATTCTTGAATTCTATTTTCTTCTTCTATTTTTGCTTTTTGTTCAGCTATTATTTTTTCTTTTATGTCTAATGGTATAGGAATATTTTGAGTATTTATATTTTCTATACTTATTTGGATTTGAGGTAAATCAATTTGAAATTCTTGCTTTCGTTTATTTTTATTAATTAATGAAAATGTTGTATAAATCCCTATTATAATCATAAGAGATAAAAGTAAATATTTTAATTTATTCATTATTATTCTCCTTTTATTACAAAATTTTGGAAAACATTATTAGCACAATCTTCCAATCCTTTTAAATAAATATCTGTTGTTCCTAAACTTTGATGCCCTAAAACATTTTGTATTTCTTTTACTTGAAATCCTGCTCTATACATATTTGTTGCAGCTGTTCTTCTCAAACTATGAGCAGATATTTTCTTTGTTATACCGGCTCTTTTTGCTATTTTTTTAATTGTTCTGTCTATGCTGACTGTAGTCATTGGAGTTCCAGCATTTGAAACAAATAATTTTGGGCAATCTGTTTCTTTTCTAGTTAAAAGATATTTATCTATTTTTTCAGTAACATAAGAATTGAATTGAATTACTTGTAATTTACCACCTTTTCTTCTGATGGTAATATGAGCACAATCTTCTCCTCTTTCATTCTTAAATTTTTCATAACTTTCTAATTCTAATCCTATTAACTCACTAACACGCAAACCATTATTGCATAATACTGCACACATTGCAGTCTCTCTAGCATTTTTACAACATTTCATAAAATTAGTTGCCTCTTGTTTATCAAGCCATGTTGTATTTTCTGGATTTGTTTTACCTCTGGTTTTCTTTCTTAATTCTCCTGCTGCTATTGGGTTCATTATAACTCCATATTTAGGATTACTCATTAAATAGTTATAAAAAGAACTTACTGAACTTAATTTAGCCTTAATTGTATTTGGAGTATTACTTTCAAGCAAATAATTTCTCCAAGCAAAACAATCATCTGCATCTATTTCTTTTAATTGTTCTATATTTTCTATATTATTATAATTCAAAAAAGATTTTATATCATCTTCATATTTACCTCTTGTACCTTTTGACATATAAGTATTTAAAAATAATTCTAATTCCTTCATTTCTATCTCTCCCTTCATTATCTATATTATAGCATAGATAAATTAAGAAGTCAATACTTTTTCAAAGATTTTTAATATCTTTTTTAAAAATTTTTAATGTTTTTTAAATTTCTTCATCAATAGTTACATATAATCTACCATTTGCGACATAATTTAATTGATTTTCATTGTAATCTTCTGTAGTTAAATTAACATATGCGCTTTTAATTTCACCATTTTTATACCAAATATTAATTCCACAAATATAAAAATCTTCAATATCAAATTCTTCTTCAAAACATTCAATTTTATTAGTATTATCAATAACTAATAATAAATTATCTACTAATGTAATATCTAGCTCTTCAAAATCTGAAAATGTTGAACAATTTACTGGTTTTTCACTTATATTACAATTAAATTCTAATATATTATCACTAAAAATTTTATATCTAGCATAATTAGTTGTCATAATTTCTATATATTCAATATCATTCATAATTTTCTCCTTTATATTCTAGGTAAATGCCCAGACAAATACCTAGAATTAGTTGAGTTTCTTAGAAGGGCAAATCTGAACCCTCTCCAAACATTACATCATCTGAAGTAGTCGCTGAAGTTACTTTTGGTGTTGCATCTTGACCACCTTCTACTTCATATTCTGAAACAAATATTTTAAAATCAGAAGTTTTCTTTTGATTGTCTTTTTTACTTATATATTCATCAAAAGTAAGCCAACCATTTTTGACATCTATAACTGTTTTATTAGGTATATCTACTCCTTTTTTAAAAGCAATATTTATTCCTTTATTTACATATTCTCCTTCTCTATTTTTTGCAGAAATTGTTGTTCTGTAAAATCCATTTTCATTTTTAAAAACCATTGTTTTTCCTGTAAATTTACTTAATAACATTTTAATCTTCCTTTCTATTAAAAAAATCTTCCAAATAATCTTCTTGAATATCATCAAATAAGATAGGTGTATAATTAATTCTTTCTACACAAACACATAAATGATTGTCCTGGTTCATATCTGGGTACTCTGAACTTAATGAACTATCATGTATATGACCATGTATGTTGAATTCATTATCATTAACATATTGTGGTTCATGAGATAAGATTACATATTTCATATCCGAATATTGGTCGGTATAATATAATCTTTGTGGTGTATCAAATACTTGAGAAAATCCTATTTCTTTAAAATATTCTATATCAGTATCTCGGTCATGATTGCCACGAATTATTATTTTATATCCATTTAATCTATTACAAATATCTCTAGTTTCATTAGGTGTTCCGAATGAAAAATCTCCTAAAAAATATACAGTATCTTTATTTGTAACAACTGAGTTCCAATTTTCTATAATCTTTTCATTCATTTCATCAATAGAACTAAATGGTCTTTTACAATAAGGTATAATACTCTTTTGACAGAAATGGGTGTCACTTATTAAATAAATCATTATATTTATCCTTTCTTTATTGACTTCATATACTATTATACCAAAAATTAAATTGAAAGTCAAGTATTTTATAAAAATTTTTTATATTTTTGAAATTTCATATATTCCATCTTTTTGATTTATAATATATTTATTATTCTCAACATTAATAGTTTCAATATATTCAACTACTTTATCTGCTTCTTCTTTTGTAAAAACAAAACCATTTCCTTTTTTAGTAATATCATCTATACAATTTTGTATAATATCTTCTTTATATGTTTCTAAAGATAAATCATATGGTTCATTTTCTATATTTCCTGGCGTACATCTTTCAAATTCTGAATATTTAAAACTTTCTTTATACTTTCCATTATCAATCACTACAAAATTATCTGTAATTTGACATATTTTTCCTTTTATTTCTCTGGAATATTCTGTTCCTTGGTCATCATAACTATAAATTCTTGTAGAAATATTATCTCCTAATATAAAATTTTCTTTTCTCATCATAACAATATACCTCCTAAAATATTTTAGCTCCGACAAATTTTTCTATCTTCGCTTTTAATTCTCTTTCTTTAATATCTATTTTTTCAAGTTCGTTATCCTTAGTCTTCTCTAATATATCAATAGTATCATTATTTGCTTTTATTTGTGCTTGTAATAAATTATTTTGAGCTTTCATTTCTTCAATAGCTTTATTATTTTCTTCATTTTTTTCTGCCCATTGACTTTTTTCTTCTTCTATTTCTATAGTAGTATGTTCAACTAATTTCTTCATTTCGGAAATATATTGCTTGTTAAATTCTTCTCCAAGTCCTAAATCAATTTTGTATAATGTGATTAGTTTAGTCTTATTTCTATCTACAACTATTAACCAGCCATTTTTATTTATTCTAAAGTAAGTATAATTATGGTCTTTATTTTTTCCGTACCAAAATGGTTCTGAATAATTATATAATTTTACCAATTGTTCTTCTACTTGTTCTCTATTTTGAACTAAAAATTGTTTGATTTCATTTCCTGTTTTATTCATAGCTCTCTCTACATATCTTTCTAAAACATGTTGAGTAAACTCTATCTTTTCTAAATTTTCTTCCATATTATTTAACCTCACTTTCCTTTTTATACTTTTTATATGCTGGGCTTTGTTGATATAATTGACCATAATGATAATTGTAATAAGCTTCTATCGCTTGCTTCTTAGTTTTATATAATGATTTACCACATCTTTCTTCTATTTCTTTTGTATTAGCATTATATATTGTTTCTGTTAAAATAAAATCAGTACTACCTTCTGAATTTAATATTTTATGTCCAATTATTTTTACTTTTGTTGGTTCTTTGCTGTCATCTGCAATATAAGCATAATCCCCATCTTTAAAATCCCATTTTATTTGAGTGTCTACAGAATAATTACAACCTCTATATAAAACATTAATATGAACTGTATCTTGTTGCTCTTTATTTAATCTTTTAATTTGTTCTTCTAAATCTTCAATAATCTCAATTAAAATATCTGGATTTCTTAAATCTTCTTTTGGTCTTTGCATAAAATTATAACTAATTTCTTTTTTCATATTATATACCTCCATCTCTTTAACTGTGATTATTATACTACTATTTTTATTATTTGTCAATACTATTATTAAAATTTTTATTATTTTTTATTAAAATATTTTTATAATAATTATAATCTCCATCATGCTTAGTATTAAAACTAATACAAGTAAGATTTATTTTATCAGTATTTATAAATTTTTTAAGATATTTTAATTTCTTAAAAGTTTTATTATCTAATTTTTTATATTCTTTTTGAAAATATTCAGAACAATTCATGTTTCTAACATAAGGAATAATATCCTTGCCTAACCAATATTTATTTAAAACAAATCTAATAAATTCTAATCCTTGATATAAAGCTCTACTAATTATTTTTCTTTGACTTGTATCGCATACAATTACTTCATTACCTAAAGCTAAATCTAAAAGAAAATTATAATCTAAATCCATTAGTATTTTATCCCACAAATGTTTTTCACAAGCAGTAGATTGTATTCGAACAAATTTATATTCTTTTATATTAAAATCTGGTCTATCTAAAAATTCAATTCCATTTGTTAAGTTTAAATAATAATTAACCATAATATTCTCCTATCTATTTAATAAATCTAATACTTCATCTCTATTTAAATGAAATTCATTACATATTATATTTATTATAACTTCTTCATCATACATATTGCTTATATCTTTTTTAAGTTGTCTATTCTTTAATTGTAATTCTGTAATTTCACTTTCTAAATCTTCTTCAACTTGTTCATACATTTTAATTGTATCATCTCTAACTATTAATTTTGCTTTATCTCTTAAATGTTTTAATTCTTTATTTTCTATTTGTAGTTTTTCTATTGTTATTTCTTTTTCATTTATTGTTTTATTTCTTTCTTTTAACTCATTATCTAATATATTAATACAACTTTGCATTTTTTCTATTAGATTTGATATTATTTCCACTGAACTTACGCACATATCATAATCTAAATAATCAAAATTAGTTTCTTTTAAAAATTCAATAGCTTTCTTTTCTTCTTCACTCATAATTTACTCCCTTTCTAGTAGTTCTTGCAAAAATTTAATATCTCTGTTAGCAAGTCCTAGCTCTCTTCTTTTGTCTCTAATATATTCTCGACATATATCTTCGCTTTTTAATTCTTTTTCTATTTCTTGTGATAATTCGTTTACTATGTTTTGCATTTCTTCTATCTTGTCTTTTACTTTTTGAACTGAAATACAATCTTCATTTGCCGTATAATATTGTTCAATAATTTCTTCCATATCAGCTTTTGTGTGTTCTTCTATACCTATTATTTCTAAGCCTTTCTCCATAACTTCATTTTTTAATTCTTCATTCTCTTTTAATAGAACTTCGTTCATTTTCAATACTCTTTTATAATCTGATAACAACATATCTGTTAAATTAAAGAAAAATTCTGGGTCTATACTTTTTATAAAGCCATTATCTTTATATCTTCTAAATTCTTCATATACTTTTACTGCTTCGTCTATATTTTTAAAATATTCTTTATTTTGTAGATTTTCTATACTATTTTCTTTCACTTAAAACACTCCTTATTCATCAAAATTAATACTTTCCCAACCACATTTTCTACATTTGTATGAATGAAAAACTCTTCCTAATGGTGTTAAGCTAATATTTTTATCATATATTTTTTTACCATTCATTTTTCTTTCTTGCCAAACCTGAAATGTTTCTATTATGGATATTTTTTTACTTTTGCATATTGGGCATTTCTTTTCTTCTTCAACGAAGTACCCTTCTATTTTCATATCATTTTCTTTCACTTAAAGAACCTCCTAATCTTTCCAATCTTTTCCACATTCAATACATTTAAAACTATCTCTATAATACCACGTCATAGGAGTAACTTGATAATGTTCTTGATATTTTACATATGTTGTGCATTCGTGTTGATTTTCTAATTTTTCATTATTTGGTTCAAATGCTGCCAGAACTACCATTATCAAGAATAATACTCCTGCGATACTCCATACAATAATTAATTTTCTCATTCATAATTCCTTTCTCCTTCAAATAATTCTGAGTTATTATATATATCACCCATTACTTCTAATTCTTTACCATAATAATTATCAAAATCTGCAACCCAACCATCAAAACTAATGATAAATCTTGCTGTTTCTTCATCCCATTCAATTATAGCATTCTCATCTTCACCACTGACATATACGACATCATTTTCATATATTTCTTTCCCGTTTTTATCGTGAAATCCTGTATATTGCATTAAAATCATATCTTCTGTATCAAAATAGTCATTATATTGGTCTGGTCTAATAGCTATTCTTCCACCATAAAATGTTGGTTCAAAATCCAACTCTTGTACTTTTAGCATTTCTTTATTTTCTATGTCCCATATTCTAAATTTTATTTCTCTATTCATAAATTAATACTCCTTTCTAATTTAATAATCTATTTTCAAATTTCTATACTTAATTTGATTTTCAAGTGATAATTTTTCTAATTCACTACTTCTAAAATCAATTCTGTTTCCATCTTCAAATTTAACACCAAATACAAAATCTTTTTTATTATATGAGATTGATGTTACTATTCCTAATTGTCCTTGATATTTAGCATAAAAATTTTCTTCTCCTAAATCTTTTTTTAATTCTTTTACTCTTACCATATCTCCAAATTCAAATTTACCTTCATTTTTTATAAAATTTATCACTTTCATTATTTTACTTTTATATATTTTCATAATTTATTTGCTCCTCTCCAATCATTTCTTCAATAATTAATTTCGTTTTACAGACATATTCAATTGTCCAATAATTAATCTTATCCCCTATGTGTAAATCTTCTTTTGTTTTTATATAAGCATCCGAACCATATTCTAATTCTAATATCCCATTTTCATATACAATTCCATAAAATGAACTTGCTGTGTTAAGCCCTTTACAATAAACAATACTTCCATTTTTTAACACAGGTTTTTCTATCTTCTCTTTGTCTTTTTTACTACATTGTTCAACAATATTTATTCTTTCTATATTGATATATTCCATGTCTTATTTACTCCTTTACCACTAAATTTGCTTTGATTAAATCGTATAGTGTGTCTAAATCTAACATTTCTGATACTTCATTATTGATTTTTAATACATATCCATGTAATTTTGCAATTCTTTTAATTTTCTTTACAAAATGCAATTCTTCAAACTTGTACATTCTAGTTGTAAAAGCTTTTATTTGTGTTTTTCCTATCTGTGTATCGCATTCGTATTCAGGATATATTCCGATACTTTTCAAGTTCTTTTAGCTCTACATCGTCTCTTATTTTTAGCATATCTATTCTCCTCCTAATAACTCTGGATTATCGTATATATTTCCTATAGCTCTTAATTCTAGGCTTATATTTTCAGACAACAATGGGCTATCAAAATAAAAATCATTTATTGGTTTTATTCCCCAAGCCATCCTATCATCATCAAAATATATAATTGCTAAATCTATATTATCTACTTTGACTATATCTCCCTCATATATTTCTTTTCCATTTTTATCGCATAATCCTGTGTATTGTCCGTACAGTTTTTCTACTTATTTCAAAACTATAAATGTGTAATAATCCTTCTTCTCCTATAATATCTCTTTCATTACAAGCATTTCCATTTTGAAATATATAATATTTGTCTGCAATTTCATCAACTATCAGATAGCCATACACCCATTTACCGATTATCTATTCTCTTTCCTCTAAATTTTATTTCTCTATTCATCTTCTTCTCCTTTTAAAATTAAATTTATAATAAATATAATTACTTTTGAAATTATTAATATTGGAATTGATATTACCCAAGCTAACCCAAAGATAAATCCTTCTGCTATTGAAGCTACAACTAATTGTGGAATAAAATATTCATATTGTTTATAATCTTGAGCCATAATAAATAATGTTGCAAATATTCCAAATATTACTCCTATAACTACATATAAACATAAATTAATTGATATATAAGTCATATCACACCTCCTATTTTTCAACTTAATGGGGTAGGTTTTCAATTTAAATCTGGATTTTGAAAAACTACTTTTGCTTTTGTAAAAACTACTTTTAAAATCGCTAGAATATTCCGCTCCTAAAATCTAGGAGCCACCTTTGATAATCCTGATTTATTAAATCATTTTTTTTCATAATTTCCTCTAATTTATCTGAATTTTGGAAATATCTTTCTTTACAATATTCTACAATTTTATTATCAATGAAATAATATAATATTTCCTCCCAATCTTCTAATGTTTTTGGTTCGGAAAAATGATTATGTTTAAATTGAGCATATTTTATTATGTCAAATCTTGCATTCAATACTTTATATTTAAAAATTTTCTTATTATTATCTTTGATTAATATTTTAAAATCAAATCTTGGAATTTTATTTGCGAAATTTATATTGTTTTCTTTGCTTCTTTTACAAAATAAATTTACAATTTCAATATCAAAAACCTCTTTATAATAATAAGCCATTCGATTTGCTATTACAGAATAATTATTCTCTCTAGCTTGTAAAATTTCTTTACTAAATTCCATATATAATTCTCCTTTCTTATTTCTTTTGTTAAATATATATTATCATATTTTTTAAATATGTCAATACCTTTTTAAAATTTTTTTATTTTTTTTATTTTTATCTTTTTTATTTTATATAAATATAGCCTGGGGATTTTTAAATTCTTTGTTACGTTCCTTTTTCTTTTCTCATTTTTCAATCAAATATTATTCAGCCCGGGGAATTTTTGATTTTACTGTTACGTCTTTTATTTTTCACCTCAAAACTCACAGAAAAATTTTCTATTTTGAAATCCAAAACATTGTTCGCAAAATCAATTATTTTAAGATTTTAAAATAAGTAATGAAATTATATGCCTTAATTATAAAAATCGCTCTACGGTCAACCTCGTGCCTCCTAGACCTATATATAATATCAATGTGCTATGTATTTTTATATACCAAACAAAAAAATAGGCTACAATATACCTTTTGAGTATATTATAGCCCACTTGCTATTTTCTAGTTTTAAGTTCTAGCAAACTTTATCTGATTAATTATATTTAATAATTATAAATTCTATATGTAATAATTTGTGACTGTTTATCAATATTAATTTTTTCAAATCTAATATTGAAATAATTTAATATAAATTCAAAAATATTAATTTGTGAAATATAATCAAACCAAATTTTTTGAACTGTATTACATTTCAAATCTTTATTTTTGGCTTGCATTAAATTATCTATGATATGTCTTAAATTTTCTTGTCTAATATCTTCTATATGTAATACTATATCATTTTGTATTTGTAATCTATTCATATTATACAAATCTGCAAATTTTTTATCTCCATAAAATGCTATCATATTTTACCTCCTTATTTGATTTTCTTAATTATACCATTTTTAAAAATCATTGTCAAGACTTTTTTAAAATTTTTTCAATTTAATTTTATTTAAGTTTTAAGCTCATCTAATTTTAAGGTATATAAGTATATACCTAAAGTATAAAAATCTCTCTACAGCTAATCTCGTGCTTCCTAGACCTATATATAGACCTATTATAATTATTTTATTATTTAAGTTTACATAATATTTATTTTGTTGCTCGTTGAATGTTTCCTGCAATTCAACTTTTTTTTGGAATTGTAAGTTTTTATTTTTAACTTGTATTTATTATAACACCAAAATTTTAATTTGTCAAGTGTTTTATAATAATTTTTTAAATTTATTTGACATTGGATTTTAAGCCATTATATTTTAAAGTATGTAATTATATTACTTTATTATAAAAATTGCTCTACACCCATTCTCGTAGTTCCTGGACATATAAAAAATAATGTAACCAAATTGGCTACATTACTTTATTAATTAAAAAGTTATTTCTTCTTCAAATTCTTCTATACTCATATTTAAAATATTTTCTATACTATGAGATAAAGTTAATTCAATTATCGTATTTGTGATAGTATAAATATCTTCAATGTCAAGTTCTATATACATATCATAAGCAAATTCACATAATTTTTCTAGTTCTTCTTCTGTTATATTTGAAATATTTTGTAACTCATCATAAACTTGAAATATAATTATATTTTTATAATAATTTGTATGTCCATTTTCTTCTGCTATTCTTTTTAATTCTTTTTCTACACTTTCATAAATTTCTTTATTTTTCATAATAAATACCTCCTAAAAATCTATTAATTCGTATTGATAGCCACCCATTTCAGTCCACCAACATTTTACAACAGCATCTCCATTTTCTTCTTTTGCTTCTTCTAGTTCTTTGATAAAATCTGTTATTGTTTCTAAATTATCAATAAATTCTTCAATACAACTATCATTTTTTATATGATATTGTAAGTCTTTTATAAAATCTATTTGCATATCTGTAATTTGCCCAATTACTTTTTCATTATCTGTACTACAAATAACTTTGTTATTTAATTCCATTTTAACACCCCCAGTAAATTTCTCCATTTTTATAAAATTCATATTCTTTCAAATCTTCTATTGCTTCCTCGTCTGCTTCCCACCAATATTCAATTTGACTATACCCATAATTTTTTAATTCACAATTCATTTTGTATATTTTTTCTTTTAATTTTTTTTCTTGTTTTTCTGTTAAGTCACAATTATTTGCTGGAGATACACCTACAACTATAAAAGAATTTTCGTGCATATAATTTCCAAAATTTCTAACCTCAACAAATTTATTATAATATGCTAAATCAAATTCTATCATAGCACCTGAACCCTGACAATAACTTAAATCATATAAAACATCTTTAAATTCTGCTTTTTCTCCAAAATATTTTTTTAATAATTCTTTTGCAAAATCTTTCATATCTCCTAATAAACTATGTTCAATATAAGTATCTTCAAAACTTTCTTTTTTTTCTTTAATTAATCTTTCTTGAGTTTCTTTTTCTAATTCCTCAAAATTATAAATTTTTTCTTCTTTTACTATTGTTTTCATAATCTTACCTCCATTTTATTTCATATGTAGAAGCGGAATTTCCGCTCTTAACTTTTCTAAATTATACCATAATTTGTTTGTCTTGTCAACCTTTTTACAAAATTATTTTATTTTTTTTATTAAATTTGAATATATTACATAATTTTCTCTATTCTTTTTAATAACTATATCTACACCCTTATTTAATTCATTAATAATTTTATCTTTATGTTTTAAAAATAAAAATTCTAAATCATTACTTTTTGTTTCCATACTAACCTCCTATATTATATATATAACTTTTCACTATCATCATAAGGAAATTCCATAAAATCAAATTTATTTGTGTCTATATTTGTCAATACAACTTGCAAATCATCTCCCCACTCTTCAATTTCTTTTTTGTGTTCTTCTTTTACTCTATCAATTTCAACTTGAAAATCTTTTATTTTAACTTTATTATTTAATAATATAAAATCATATAATGTATCACAACTACTATCTTCAATTTTTACTATTCTATAATTTTCTAAAATTTCCATATTTCTTACTTTCCTTTCCTTAACCTATAAATATTATACTACTTTTTTATATTTTTGTCAAGCTTTTTTATAATATTTTTATCTTTTTTCAAATATTCTGTCTTTGACCTAAATTTATAATGCAAATACATAATATTTTTAACCTCATTATCTTTATTTTTGGCAATTCTATTACTTATTGTTTGTCTACTAACCCCAAAATGTTTTGCGGTTTCTCTAGTTGTTGCATTATATTTTTTTATATATTCAATTATTTCATTGTCTGCTATATCTTTCACTACTACACCACCTTATTCTATATTTTTAAATATATTTTCAATTTCTTTTCCTGTTTCTTTTTCATTTGTATTATATTTATTCATAAAATAAGTTTTAATAACATTTTTTAATTCTGTTTCATTATTTAATTGATAGTCATAATCTCCTAACTCAACTGCTTGAAATATATAATATTCGTTTTCTCTATCTAAAATAAACCAACTTTTATCTTGAAATTCATATACGTTTTTATATTCGCTTTTTGTAATTTCAAATTGACTTTTATTAATTTTTGGAATTATATTGCTTGTTATTAACATAGCAGTAAATAATATTATTATTAAAATCATACTAATTGTACCAATTTTTTGTGAATTGTTGTTCTCTTCTAATCTTTTCTCAATATCTTCTAATTTTTCTTTCATTTTATACCTCCATTATAAATCTAAACTAATTCGTAAACATTTGTTTATATTTTCTAAATCTTTTTCACAAATAGAACCCATTTTTGAAAATAATTTTCTTTTATCTATTGTTTTTATCTGCTCTAATAATACAACAGAGTTCAATTCTAAGCCATTTTCTTCATCTCTTGTCAAAATTGTATGTATTGGTAAATCTGTCCTTTTAATTTTTGAGGTTAGCGGGGCAACAATTATTGTTGTGCCATATTCATTGCCAACATTATTTGAAATAACAACAACTGGTCTAATACCATTTTGCACACAATAATCATTTTGCCCTAAATCTGCATAAAATATATCTCCTTTTTTTATTTCCATTAATTCCACCCCATTGTTTTATTCATTATTTTATTTTGTAAAAATACCCTTAAATTATCTTCTAAGTCATAATCTTCGCTATTTATACCGTATTCAATATCTAAGTCATTAAATTCTTTAGCTAGTTTTTGTAATCTTCTACTTAATTCATAATCATTTGTCTGCTCATCTTCTGTAAGTATTTCATTTAATTCGTTTTGTAATCTATATAATAATACTACTATTATGTCTATTTCATCTTCTAAATCTTTTTTCATGTTTCCACCTCCTAACTTAACCTTATTATAGCATATTTTGTTTGTCTTGTCAAGTTAATTTTGGACTTTTTCTAACTCTTTTTTATATTTCATCAATTCATTATGTATTATTTCATTTTGCCAATTTTCCCCAAAATCTTCATAAATCAAATTCCCATAATCTTTTAAATCACTATTTAATTTATCATATTTTTTCATATTAATATTGTTTCTTAAAATTTCAATATCTTTTATCAATTCTTCATTATTATACATAATTTACACCTCTTTTTGTAATTTATCAATTTTCTTTGTTATATATTTACAATTATATTGTCTTTTATCTTCTATATTATATAATAAAAATAACAATGAGATTTTATCTGTTTTATATTTCATAATTAAAACCTCCAATTTCCTCTACTTGTTGTATAATTTCTCCATTTTCATCAATTTCATTTACTAACACACTTATGTGTGCTTTATCAGCACTTATTTGGTGCATAAATATTTCTTTAGCATCTTCTACTGCTATTTTTAAATCACTATATATTATATCATTAATTAAGCCTCTACCAACATTTTCTTTAAAATCGTACCACTCTAATTTATACATTTTAAATCCCTCCTTATTTCTAAACTATAATTATTATAACATATTTTACTTATCTTGTCAAGCTTTTTATTAAATTTTTTAAAAATAATTTTCTGCTTCTTCTTTTGGTATTTCATCAATATTAATAAAATCAAACCCCATATCTTCTAAAATAAATTTTAACATATTATCATTTATTAGCCCACTATCTTTAAATATTCTAAATATTTCTCCATACATTATATTTTCTTTAAATTGTCTATAAATATAAGCTTTTAATTTATTTTCTTCTATCATATCTAATAAATCAATAGTTATATTATTCACATTAAATTCTTGAATAAACATTGTTTTCAAAAATTGCATTATTCCCATTTTAATCTCCTCTCTTTAGTTTTTTATGTCTAATTGTTCGTATATATATTCATCATCGAACCATAAAAAATCATTAATTTCTGTTTCTGTTGGTGTTTTATCTTCAAAAGTGCTTTCTAATAACTCTATTAATTCTTCTTCTTTTCCTACATTTTCAATTTCTTCCAATGTATCAATAGCACCACTCCAGCAAATATCTTTTAAATCCTTAAAATCAATTTCCTTTTTTACATACATATTAATTACCTCTTTCCTTAATTTTCTAAATTATATCACTTTTAATTAAATTTGTCAAGTGTTTTATAAAAAATTATAATTATAATCATTTAATACAAAATCACTTATATAAAATTTATTATATTCTTTTTCATTTACTAAAAGTTTTTCTTCATATTTTTTTATATGATTTTTGGCGGTTTGTCTTGTATTACATATATCTACTATTTTTTTTGTAATCTGCCCAACTATTAGCATTATTACACCACATTACAACATACATTTTATTCATTATCTACAACCTCGTTTTTAAATTCTTCTATTATTTTTTTATAATCGTAATAATCTTTATTAGCACAAAATTCGCCCCCCTCTAAGTCATTATTTTTTCTTAACTCTGCAATTTCTTTCGCCATATTTGTTACAAAGTTGTTTTCTTCTAAATCTTCTATATATATGTCTATTCCATTTTCTTTTAAGGTTTCATACATTGTTTGTATATCATCATCTTGTCCATAACAAGATAAGTCATTTTCTAATTGTTTTTGAATAGCTTTATTATCATATATTAAATCATACAATATATCTCCATAAAATGCTTTTAAAAAATCTGTATCTCCATAATAATCTTTTAATTCTTCTATTGTGTTTGACATTGTTGTCGTATAATTAGCAAATTGATATACTAATTCTTTTAAATTCTCAATATCTTTCATTTTCTTTCCTCCTTAACTTTCCTAAATTATACCATAAATTTTATATCTTGTCAATATATTTTTTAAAATTTTCTTATTTTATAAAACTTCAATTCCAAAATAATCATACAAATAACTACTACTAAGTCTACCTAAGGCATTTTCAATAGTTTCAAAATTAGAATAGTTTCCGCCTAAATATGCCCCTTGAATATCAAATAAATCTAATGTACCGTCTTTGTTTACTATTAAATCAAATTCACAACCATATATGTAGTATAACATTTCTTCTATATCTTGATTTTTTATCATTAAATTATAATTATAATTATTTATTAAAATATCAACATAATCTACTAAGTCTTCTATTTTTTCATTTTCTAAAAATTCTGCATTGTATTTTTTTAATTCTTCTGTGTTTGCATTTATATTTTCTACTAACTTGTCTATATCTTCTCTGCTTAAATAAGTTTTTATATTATTATCTTTTACATATTTGTCTATTATGTTCATTTTATAATACCTACCTTTATTTATTAATTTCAAAATATTCTTTTTTAAAATATTCACTTTTTAAATCTTCTTTTGTAACACAAATTATATTTTAGTTTTCTACAATTCCAACTGTAATTTCATAATTTTGTTCGTAAAATACATTTACTGTTACAACTTTTAATTGACTTAGTTCTTTTAATTCCATTTTACTTTTAATTATTTTCACAACCTGCTACCTCCTAAAATTTATTATTTTCTTATTATGGTTACATTGTACTATATATTCATAATTTTGTCAAGCTATTTTATAAATTTTTTTAATATTTTTTCTCATAAATTTCTTTTATTTTTTTTAATATATTATTCTTGCCATATGCAAGTTGATTATTTTCCATATCTAATAAATAATATTTATTTGTATTTGTTTTTTGTAATTTCAAAATATTATTTCCAGATTTATCTTGTATATATTTTTCAAAAACAATATGTAATTCTTGCATTTATTTTCCTACCTTTCATTTAATTTAATATAAGTATAACATAAATCTTAACTTTTGTCAACCATTATTTTACATATTTTTAATGAAATCTGCTATTGCATTTAATAGTGTTAAATCTGCACAAAATGGCTCTAAATGGTCTTCTCCGCATTGTTTTATTATTCTTTTCATAAAAACTCTTTTAGAATTTTTATTAAATATAAGCACTTGTGTGTCTTTTTCTATTCCTAAAAATTTAACCTTATATTGTTTTATTTTTTTATATATTATTTTATTTTTATTTTCTGTTTCTATGTATTCAAATCCAAACTCTTCCATTTTAATTTCCTCCTTTCTTTATTCTATAAATATTATAGCATATAATTATTATCGTGTCAAGTTATTTTTTGAAATTTTAAAAATTATTTTTTGATTTTATCTAGTTAAGCAAATCATTTTCTTTTAAATAGTCATCTAATAGTTTTGGTATATTCTGTAATTCCATAATATTAAAAAATGGAATTGTAAAATCTATTGTTGGATTTATAAAATTTGTAGGTTCAAAATTCCCCATACTGTCTGTTGTTTCAAATATTAATTCTTTGTTATGCATATCTATTTCTTTTAGTATAAATTCTTGTCCATAATTATATTTTATTTTCATTTTAAAACCTCCCTTGTTTTTCAACTTAATATTATTATGTAAATATTAGCATTTGCTTTTTGAAAATCTACTTTTGGGGATAGGTTTTCAAGCAAATACTAATATTTCAAAATTCAATTCTGCATTTTAAAAAACTACTTTTAAAATTGCTAAAATTTTATGATAATTTTTCAACTAATTCCCCTAATGTTTCACAGTCTTGTGATAAAATAGTTTGTTGACATATATATAATAATACAATAACTAAGTTTTTTTCTGTATCAATTGCATTTAAAGGTGTGTCCCAGTTGTTTTCTATTTCTTCTCCTATTGCATTAAATTCAAAAATATTTTCTGCAATTAATTTTGCACTTTCATAAGTGCTACAAGTATATGAACCATTTACATCTCCACAAATATCATTTACCATATCTTCCAAATAACAATCTTCATCATACTCCTCAATATTGTCAAGAAAATCATTAATAATTATACTACATAGACCGTTCCAACCATTATACAATTCAAATCCATTTTCACTATATGTAGCTATTAATTCTCTTTCTATTTTTTCTCTTTGTTCCTCACTAATTTTCATTTTAATTTCCTCCTCTTTCCTTAACTTGATATAAGTATAACATAAACTTTAAATCTTGTCAAGTATTATTTTAAAATTTGTTAAAAAAATTTTGACTTATCTAAAAATCAATTTTTATTTATTATAATATTAATTTTTAAATTTGTCAATATCTTTTTAAAATTTTTTATTCTATTTTATATTGCCGGGCAATTTTTGGAGTTCTTGTTACCGTTCTCGCCCTCCCACCCCACAAGCTCGGGGAAATTTTGACTTTCCTTGTTACGTTCTCGTTCATCTGTTCGGTTTTTCAGATAATTTTTCAGTTACCACCGAACGACTTTTCGTAATAAACGAACGTTCGTAAAATCCATTAGATTGCCTTGTATTGTATTTTATGTTTTAGCTATATAATTACATTGTTATGATATAAACTTGTTGTAAATTGCATTTTAATGCTTCGGCTTTTATGTATTTTATAATAGTTTTTTATTTTATAATATTGTTATTGACTGAATACATTTACAAGTTGTTTTATTTATGTTTATTTTATAAAATACTATTAATTCGCATTATATTCAATTCTAAACTATTTTATATTTTAGGTATGTAATTATATTACTATATTATAAAACATTATTTATATTTCAATTTCAAGGTTCGCAAAGATATTTTTTTATTATCTTATTTTATACCTTATTATTAAAACAAGTTATAAAATAAAACAATAAAAAAAGACTTGCATTTTTTGCAAGTCTTGACTTTTAGGTTGATAACTCTATAAAGTGCAAGCTAATTATTAAAATATTCTCTGATTATCTTATCATTATCAAGATAACCCAATTTTGTGGGAATATCATAGAAAACAACTCTATAATTATTTTTATAAATAAATGTTATTACTTGTGAATCGCTATAATTATAACTATACTGTATTTGCTTGTAATCTTTACATTTTAATATATATTTATTAAATAACTCTTTAGCCAATTCGCCTAAAATTGTAACTTCTTCTGTGCAATGTCTAACAACTTCTCTTTTTTCATTATATACTTTTAACTCCATAATTCAAACCACCTTTTTTTATTAAAATTTTCAAACTTTCTTTAATATTCTAAATAATAATTGTAATCATTATATAAAATTTTATATGTAATTAATTCGCCTTGTTTTGTTTTTTCTGTTGCTATAATTTTAATGTTATAAATTGTTATAAAATAGCCTAAAATTACACCAACAAACAAAATTAATATGTATTTTATAAAATCTTTCATTTTTTCCACCCCTTTTTTATTTTTTTTCTTATTTTATAACAAGTTTTATTTTTTGTCAAGTGTTTTGTAAAAATTTTTTTTATTTTTTTATTTCCATAAAAATTTACTATTGACAAAACTTCTATATAAATTAATTTTTTTATTACTTAATTGATATACAAGTCCCTGAATTAATAAAGTAACAAAACAAGTTATTGACATTATAATTATTATATAATAAAAGTCAAAAACTAAAATAAGTAACTTTTCTAACATTCTAAACACCTCTTTTCTAAACTATAAACATTTTATACTATAATCTTTTTTTTGTCAAGCCTTTTTTAAAACTTTTTTATTTTTTTTATTCGTTGTATAAGTTAAGTTCTGTAAATTCGTTATCGATATTTTTTAGAATATCACTCAAGCTTATATTCTCCATAAAATCACCGCCTTTATTTTTTTCTTATTGTAGCTATATAATACACCATAAAATTAAAAAAGTCAATTACAATAGTATTACATTTCTGTAATATAATTGTAATATAAAACATTATTTACATTTTATAAAATCTATTTTCATTTTTGCATATGCTACATTGCCACGATATTACATTTTAAACCGTTTTTTATTTTAGGTGTATATCTTATTTACTTTTTGTTTTACTATTCTTATATTTACTTTTAATGCTTACATATAACCGTATATATAACTTATTATGTTAACTTAATATTGGTACTTGTATATATTAATATATTTTATCTTACTTTTATTCTTAATACTATTCACTATATATTCACGCCATTAATTAAACAACTTGACAACTTAGACAATAACATAACTATTTTACATTTGCTATTGCTACTATTATAATTATTTTATATGTTCTTTATGTTATTCGTGGAACATATATATTATAGTAGTATAGTGTTATACTATGATATTATGTAAGTTAATTAATTTGTTTTATTTTATAAAATAATTATAGTACACAACTTGAAGAGTGTGTGAATTGTGAATTGAATTTATAAGGTATTGACTAGATAGAATGAGTAAAGTATTTTTTTGAATTAGCACTTGTAAAATCTTTCTTCAGTTACCAATCATTAAAATATGAAATATATTTCAACTTATTTTATAACATTAAAATTTTACTAACTAGTAAATAAAATAATATAATCGTTATTGATATTTTAACAACTAATAAAATTGTATATAAAATAATAATATTATATACAATACGGGCATATTATTTAAACATATTATGTAAACCCGGGGTATGGTTAGCAACCATCTGTTCGATTTTTTTTGATTAGGTCGCCCTAGCACTTCCGCTCACGCACCCCTTTTCCGATTTCCGACTAAATCCTACTCTCCGTTCAATTTTCGCCTTTTAAATTTTAAAAATAGTGCGTATCGCTAAAATAACAAATTAAAATCGACAAAACCTTTACATATCAAGCTTTCTCAGGAATAATGTCTGCCTAGTCTATTTTAAGACAAAAGAAAGCGATAAAAAATAAGGTAATAAAAAGACATTAAAAATTCCTTGATATTTCAGGAAATTTCTACGATTTATAAAAATATACAAAAATAATCGTATAAAATATCGTAGAATTTCTAAAAATTTAAAAAGTTAGAAATATTAAGAAAAGTAAGAATAAAAAGTTCAGTAAGAAATAAGTAAGTAATAAAAGATAAAATTTTTATACATATTATTATACATATAATACATATATTACATATTTAGTGTGTATTTTTCCAAAGTTTTGGTGTAAAAATCCAAAGTTTTGGTGTAAAAATCCAAAGTTCTTGGTGTAAAAATCCAAAGTTTTTCTGCCATAAAAATCCAAGAATTTGGCTTATATCTCTTGTGGTTCTAAGGATATATAGATTTTCAAGATTTTTATCATTTTTACTTTTTAAAATTTATTAAATTTTTTTATAAAAAACACTTGACATTAAAAATAAAATCTGATATAATAGAAAATGTAAACAGAAAGAAAGCAGGTGATATATGTGTGAGAAAGCAATCTTCATTATTAATACCTAATGACAAACAATTTCTTACTAATAAGAAAATATCAGACAGATTGTATGTATGGATATTATTAAATGGAGAATATATTGAGGGTGATATATATATAGATAAGAAACCAAGAAATGCTTATAAGAAATTAAATATAGATTATAAATCATTTTACAGAAGATTGGGAGAACTGGTTGAGGAAGGATATTTAATTGAAACAAATTATAAGTATAAAGTATCAAAAGATATAACTGAGTATGAAAGATATATATATGAAGATACAGCGCGTAGATTGTTAGAAACAAATATAAACAATATAATAAAAATCTATATATATTTAGGAAGTTTGTATTCCACATATGGAAAGAAAGCCTGGTTCACATATAGTAATATATTATCTGAGATAGGATATTCTGAGAACAGAGATACAAGAAACAACAAAAAGATAAAAATGATATTAGAGAAATTAAAAGAATTAGGATTAATAGAATATAGGTGCATTAATTCTGAGCAGGGGGAGTATGTTAAAAAATTCCAGATATTAAAAGTAAATAAAAAATGTATAGATATGGAAGGTGGTGATAATAATGATTAACGGAATATTTTGGGGATTAATGAATGGTATAGCTGCAATTTTAAAGTTTGTTGTAGTATTCATTATGTTAGGATTTATATTTTTGCTACCATTTTTATTAAAAGGTGGTTGGTTACTTGGGTTGTTTATATATGGTTATCCTTTAGTTATGGGAATATGGTATTTAACTCAAGGGAAAGATATATATGGTCAAGAGAAAGGAGATAAAAATGAAAATAGAAAGTAAGTATAATATAGGAGATAGAGTTTGGATTATAGATTGTGATTATAGACATGAAATGGTGTATGTATATTCAGATACAATAAATACTATATGTATTAATGGCAATAATGAAATAAGATTATGGTTTGATAATTGTGATGATGATTTACCTGAAAGTGAAGTAGTTTCTTATTTAGACTCAGAGAAATTAACTGAAAAGATAATTGCTTTAGATAAGTCTTTTAGAGTTAAAAACAATTCAGACTCAAATGTAGGTGAATAATATGCTTAGTGAATGTTTAATATTAGAAAAAATGTCTATAATAGATAGAGAGTTTTATATTAACGGGGAGATTGTGTATAATTTACCTGAGGATATAAAAATGAAAGTTTTATCTGGAAAATTCAAGTACAAATGGATAAAAGATACTTTATATATTGAGGGATATGAATTTAATGGTGAAATTTTTAAAAAAAGCTTAAAAGCTTGGATAATAAATAAAATGTATAAAAGGAGAGTTTAGATTATGTTAGATATAGAAAGATTAAAGAAAGAAATTGATATGCAAACAAGAAATGGTAGGAAAGAAGTTTATATAAAAATGGAAGATATAAAAGAATTATGTGAGGAAATGGAAGGTTTTTATGGTGATAACAGAATGATGATTGAGGCTGATTATATATTAGAACTTATTTCTAAATATGAAAAAGCAAATAAAAAGAATGCTTTTAAAGATGGTTTAAAAGTAAATGTAGATACTAAAATGGTTAGTAAAACTGGTCATAAATATAAATATATGGATATTGAGAGAGGATTAGACAGATAAATATGAGAGAACTTAAACAAATGTGGGGTTTGTGTAAAACTTGCGTAGGTGATTGTAATAGATTAGAATTAGAAGATTTCAATGGAACAAATAAATGTTCTGGATATGAAAAAGATTTAAGAGAAAGGGATGATTATAAAAAATGGGATACTACAATGAGGAGATAATGGAATTGGCAAATGAATTAATTGATAAGATATATGAAAATGGTGACATGGATTTACTTGATTATATTATTGAAAATATGAGTTATGAGGGACATTGTGACTCAGAGGGTTATAAAGATTGGATAGGTGAATAATATGGAAGATTGGGAAGATATTACTGACTGGTTAATTGAGAGAGAAGACAGTATTATTGGACTTGATTATAAAGGAGAATAAATATGAAATATTTTATGTTAGGTTTAGAGATTAGTGATTTAATATCTGTATTGGCATGTTCTTTGTTTGGAATATGCCTTACAGGATATGGAATATTTAATCTTGGAATGTTTATTTATACAAAGGTAAAAAAGATATGGAGTGGTAAGAATGTGTAAAAATTGCCGTTGGTTTCCTTGTACTAAGGAAAACTGTGATTTATTTGGCGGTGGTTGTGAATGTTTCGTTACCACTGTTCAAGATATGATTGATAAAATAGAAAAGGAGAACTTAGATAATGAAAATACCTAATTATGTTGCTATAGGTTCAGCAAGGGGGCGTGACATAAAAACTGGTGAAATAGTATATGGTTGGCATTGGAGTGTTATAGAAGATAGTATAAAAGTTGTACACTATATTAGAAAAGAAGGAATTAATGATATTTCAAAACAAGAGGATGTAGAGGTGGATAATGTTTCATTTTTTATTGGATATAGAGATATGAATATGAGACCTTTATTTTCAGGAGATAAAGTTAAATTTGAGTTTTTAGGAATGGAATTTGAGGGGACTATTGTTTATAATTTTGAAGAATGTGCTTATGTAATAAAATGTAAGAATGAAATGTTTCATTTTGGAAAGATTGAAGTGTATAAAAAAGAAGAAATTTAGAGAAAAGCTTGACTTTCGTTGTAAAATGTGGTATAATTAGATTATAAAGGAGGAATTTTAATTATGGAAAGTGTAAAAATGAATATAACATTTATGGGAGAGCCAAATGAAGATAATGAAATGACTGCTGGGGAAGTTATAAGTTTAAATGTACCTATATCACAAGTAGAAAAAATCAATAAAAATATAGTTGATAATGATATGGAGGCGTTAGATGAAACATTCTCAAAAATAGTTGATATTAATGGGAATATTCATAACTTAAATTTTAAAGAGGTATATGGATTTGAATTTGCAGTGTAGCTCTCCTAATTAAGATAGGAGTGTAAGAAATGAATGAGGAATGTAATTGCTGGAATTGTCCTTACTTTTACAATCAAGAGTATTGCTTGATAAATGAGGATTATATTGAAGATTTTAGAAATGGAGAAAAAATATATCATGGAACTAAAAATTTTGAAATTTGTGAAGAATAATGAGAACTGGGAAGAACTATTAAGTCAAGCCCCTTACAATTTAATAATAACTAGAGATAATGGATATATTATGTTTAAGTATGACCAAATAAAATCTGATTTTTCTTTAGATATAGTCAAAGAGGCAAGGGGAATTATATTTAGAGAAAAAGACTTTAAAGTAGTATGTTTCCCATTTATTAAATTTTTTAATGCAGGAGAACCTTATGCAGATGATATTAATTGGGGAAATATACAAGTTCAAGAAAAGATTGATGGTTCTCTTATTAAGGTCTGGGCTGATACTTCTGAAAATGGTTTACCAGTTTGGAATATATCTACTAATGGAACAATAGATGCTTTTAAGGCTAATTTAATGGAAAATATGAGTGATTATCATAATTTTGGAGAATTATTTATGTCTGTATTTGATGCTGACCTTTTATTTAATCTAAATAAAGACTGCACATATATGTTTGAGCTAGTATCTCCTTATAATAAAGTAGTAGTACCTTATGATAAAATAGATATTTATCACATAGGGACAAGAAATAATATTACTGGAGAAGAATTAAATGTAGATATAGGAGTTAAGAAACCTAAAGTATATAATTTAAATTCTGAAATAGAGATTAAAGAAGCAGCTGAAAATTTGCCTTTTAATGAGGAAGGATATGTAGTTGTGGACAATAACTTTAAAAGAGTTAAAATAAAATCTCCAGCTTATGTAAATGCGCATCATTTAGTTAATAATAAAATGATAAATTTAGAAAGAATGTTAGATTTGATTATTGAGAATGAACAAGATGAATTTTTAGCATATTTTCCAGAATATACAGAAGATTTTAAGAAATTATCTAAATTATATAATAAATATAAGGAATATTTACAAGAAATTGAAAACGAGGTAAATAGATTAAAACAAACTATTGAAACAAAAAAAGATTTTGCTAAAGTGTTAAAATCTGAATTTCCAATGGACACAGCAATTGGTTTTATGCTTTATGATAAAAAAGTTAAGAATTGGAATGAATGGTTAAAACAGCAAACAAATGCAAAAATTATAGAAAGGATAAAGAAGATATGAGACCTAAATTTTATATGTTAGTTGGTTTACCTGGTTCAGGAAAATCAACAATAGCAGCTGAACTTGGTGGAGAAATATTTTCTTCAGATAAATTAAGAGAAGAATTATATGGAAATGAAAATGTACAAGAACATAATTCTGAATTATTTAAGGAACTACATGATAGGATAAAGTCAGCTTTAAAAGAGGGAAAAGATTGTGTGTATGATGCTACTAATATTAAAGCTAAAAGAAGAAAACAATTTTTAACTGAAATAAAATCTATTGATTGTGAAAAAATATGTATAATGGTCGCTTCTGATATAAATGTCTGCCTAGCTAGAAATAAATCAAGAGATAGAATAGTTCCTTATGAAGTAATTAAAAGAATGTATTTTAGTATAGACATTCCACAATATAGAGAAGGCTGGGATAAAATAATAATAAAAAGGACATTAGACAACAATAATGAATATGATATATTCAAGTTTACAGATTATTTAAGTACAATTAATCATGATAATCCACACCATTTATTGACTATAGGTGGGCATATTCAGGCGGTGACTAAATATATTATAGATAATTATAAATTAACATTCGCAGGAGACATTCATAGATTAGAAAGACTAATTACTGCGGCTATGTATCATGATATTGGTAAAGAAGTAACAAAGACTTTTGTTAATTCAAAAGGAGAAACAACTGATATAGCACATTATTATAATCATGAACACGTTTCAGCTTATATGTATTTGTTATATGAAACTGAAGAAAATGTGAAAAATAATTCAGATAAGGTTTTGTATGTAGCAGATTTGATAGGATTACACATGAGAATGCATTGTATAGGTGTGGACAAATCAAAAGTATATGAGAAAATAAAAAAAGAAGTAGGGCAAGTTGAATTTGAAGATTTATGCATTTTAAATGAAGCTGATACTATTTGTAGTTAGGAGATTATATGAAAGATATTTTGATATTAATTATTGAGATTATTGCGTTATTATTAGTAATTCCTATTACTATCGCAATTGTACTAGGAATTAGAACGTTAATTATTTGGGGAATATTTAGTGGAATAATATATTTATTTGGATTAAGTTTTACTTGGGGAGTTTGGAAATCATTTATATTAGCTTGTGTATTTAGTTTAATAAAAATGTTTTGTAAATTGTTTTTTAGTGGAAAGTAATTATAGAAAGGAATGATTATATGCCAGAAGTTATATTAATATCTGGGAAAGCAAGACATGGTAAAGATACTGCCGCAAGAGTTCTTAAAAGATGTGCACTTATGAATAATAAAACAGCATTAATTATTAGATATGCAGACATATTAAAATATGTGTGTAAAGAATATTTTGGTTGGAATGGTGAAAAAGATAATAAAGGGAGAACTTTATTACAACAAATTGGCACTGAATTAGTAAGAGTTAATAATCCAGATGCTTGGGTTAATTGTGTTATTGAGTTAGTTAAAGGTTTTGGAAATAAATTTGATTATATATTAATACCAGATACTAGGTTTCCAAATGAAATAGAAGCTTGGGAAAATACTGGGTTTAAGTATACAAGTTTGAGAGTTGATAGATATAACGAAGATATGACGCCATTTGATAATGGTTTAACAGAAGAACAAAAAAATCATTTAAGTGAAATTGCATTAGACAATTATCAGTTTGATTTTGAGATTTGTAATACTAATATATCTAAGTTTACTGAAGATTTAGAATATTTTTTTAATGAGTTGGAGGATAATGAATAATGGAAATAAAGTTAATTGATTTTTTAGAGTTAGTAAATTTTAGAGCCGGTGTTTCAAATTTAGATACGGATATAATTAGAATTTATTACCCAGATAAAGATGATTTATCTTTTGGAAATTTATATAGAAATGATAGATATTTTGAGTATGGAGTATATGATTTTAGTGCTGATACAAGAAAAAGAATAATACAAACAATAAATCCTTTTATTCTTAATTGTTATGTAGACCAAGTTAAAGTAAATGAGAAAAGTGGAATACTAGAGATTTTTGTCACTATTTTATCTGATATTAAAGATAAAGAATTAGATAAGAGTTATTATGATTTAGAAAAATGTAAACTAGCAGAAAAGTAGGGAGGATAAAAGGATATGGAAAAAGAAATAAATAATATAGATGATGCTTGGGATTATTTATATAATTTATTATCAGAATTGAATAAATTGACAGATACAGTAAAAATTAACAAATTATTAGTATTAATGGAGACAATAGAGAAAAATAATTTGTTATAATGGAAGGTGGGGTATTTATTGAAGAATAAAACAGGAAGAAATTTATTAGAGCAACGATATGGAAAAGGATGCTTTATGGAAAGAGCTGGCATAAGAGAAATAACCGAAGATGAAGAACAAGAAAACATAAGAACAATAAAAGGATATAAAAAATTAAATAGAAAAATAACTTATCATCATATCTTTGAAAAACAATATGGTGGGAAAGTATCTATAGAAAATGGCGCTAATTTAGCTGGCTATAACCATGAATGGCTTCATGAACAAACCCCAGAAGTTAAAGAAGCAATAAATAGACAATTACAAGAATTTAAAAGACAATTAGATGTAACACAAATAAAAGTTACAGATAAAGGATTAAATATACAAAAACCTAGTAGATTAGAGTTTGATATGTCTGATTGTATAGAAATCCCTTTATATGAAAATATTAAAGAGAGTTCACCTAAACATAGTTTTAATAGAGCAAAAACAAAAAGAGAAACTATGAAGATGATTGAAGAAGAACTAGATAGATAATAGGGGGTTATTAAATGCAAAAATTACAGCAATTTTATGTATTAAAATTTAACTCAAGTAGATTAAAAAAATGTAATTATGATATAAAAATAGATATTAAAACTGCTAGAAAAAATGATGAAATAATTTCATTGGGAGATAATCAAGTTTTAAGGTCTATAAGAAAAATAAAAGGTAGAAATATAGATTTTGATTTTATTAATGGACTTTTTAAAGAAAGAAGAAAACTTACAAGGAAAAGAAATTGTATAGAGAATAAAAAAAGAATAAGACAGATAGATAAAGATATTGATAATTTACTTTTTATTCCTGAATATGTGTCTGTGGTAATAGATAAACATTCACATTATAAACAAATGATAAAAAATAAATTTAAAGTAAATGGAAAGACTTTTGTTAGATTGTTATGTGGAGCAGGTAATGCAAGGAGAAATACAGTATTTTTTGTACAAGAAGATGTTTATGAAGAATTAGATAAGATATTGCAAAATGGTCATAAGCCTTTGAAAATAACAGAAAGTAAATATAACGCTTATTATGCTTTATCAAATAGTGCTACTTATAGTGTTAGTGAACCTAGAGTATGCGTAGTTCCTGATAAAGAAATTCAAATGACTAAAAAAATAGATTGGGTTACAGAAAGCGAACCAGACGATATTATTGAAGAACAAGATAGAGAATTGACTTTTAATTTATGGGACGGAATGGGCATTTGCTCTCCTGAGCTTGCAGAAAAGTGGGCAGAAGATTTAGAACTTGATTATGTTCCATGTTCGTTTTGTATAAGAAATTATTTTGTAAAAGGAATGGTTTGTGTTTTTGATTTTCATAAGTTTTCACGAGAAGTAGCTAATAAACATATAATAATAGATTTATATGGTAATGAAGTAGATACTGATAATGTGGATATGATAATAACTGAAAGTCAATTTAAATTATGGAAAGGCTACGAAAGCTGGCAAGATTATTTAGATTGTTGTAAAGAAAATGACCGGTCGATGGGGAGTTACAAAATTCACACCTAAAGAAGATAAAACGGCGGTGTTTACTAATTATCAATTTTTACAAGTATTAAATTTAGATACTCCAGAAAAGATTGAAGAATTATGTAAGCCTACTGCTGAATGGTTAAATAAAATAATAAGTCAAGATAGTGATTATGCTTTATTGTATTTATTAGGCGGTTTATGTGATAAACCTTTGAATGAAATGGAATTAGATGATTTTATGAATGTATTTAATTCTTTAGAAGCTCCAGTCAGGGCATTAATTTTAAATAGAGATATGCTTGGAGATACTTATATAAAAACAAAGCTGGCTAGATATTTAAATACAAAAATAAATGAAAGCTATTTAGGTAAATTATTAGTTAATGGAAATTTCCAAACAATGTTAAGCGACCCTTATCGGATTATGTGAACATATTTATGGTTTAGAAGTAAAAGGATTGTTAAATGAATTTGAGCATTATAGTCAATATTGGAATAATAGAAATGTAGATATGGTAGTAGCAATGAGAGCTCCATTAACATGGAGAAGTGAAGTAAATACTTTACATTTGCAAAATAATGATAAAGTAAATGAGTGGTATAAATATTTATATTCTGGAATTGTTTATAATGTTTGGGGTGTTGACACAATGATAGCAGCAGATAGCGATTTTGACGGAGACATCGTGTTTTCAACGGATAACGAGATTGTGTCAAGAAATTCTTTTGGTGGAAATCCTATAACTTATCAGAAAAAACCAACAGAAAAAAAGTATATAGATACAAAAGATTTATTTAAAGCTGATTTATTATCTTTTGATAGTAAGATTGGATATATTACAAATTGTAGCACTACACTTTATAGTATGCTTCCTTTATTTGATAAAGATAGCAAAGAATATAATACTATAATGCACAGATTAAAAGAATGTAGAGTAGCACAAGGAAATGAAATTGATTAATTGCTAGTCACCTAGCATAGTAATATGTTAGTGCAAATCAGGTGAACCTAGAAATCTAGGGTGTTAGAGAAAGTCTAGCTAACGGTGAAAATCCTATATAGGACAATACCGTGCCAAGCCTTGAAAGAGGAAGGTGTAACGACTAAGGGTGATGAGTGTAGCCCTGTAGCTTTAAGGTGAAATTCCTTATTGCGAAGTGCCTGACTGCCTTATAAGGTAGAAGAGATAGTCTAAACCCACGAAAGTGTTAAAGTACCAGGTAACTGGGGGTATGAATTGAAAGCGAAAGGTTTAGTTGTAAAGGATTTTCCTGAACATTGGACTAAATGGCAAAATCCTGATAAACCAAATGATAAATTTACAAAAGAAGAGATGGAATTTAATAATAAATTATTAATAGAAAAAAGACCATATTTTATGAAATATTTATATCCAAAGTACAGAGTAGAATATAATGAACATAGAAAAAGATATGATTATTTATGTTATAGATTATATGGTATTCATATAGATGAGTTATTAAATTTAGAAAATAAGACTGATGAACAAATAGAATTAGCAGAAAAGTATAATAGATTTAATCCGTTTTTAGAAACAGATTGTCCTATGAATAATATTTGTAGATATATGGAAAAAGAAGTTGCAGAAATAAAAATTAATGCAAAGAAAAAGTCTCCAGATTATATATTTGATATTTTATTTAATAAAAATATTGAAATAACAGAAAACCAAATAAAAGAAATGGAAAAAGTATATAAAAGATATAAGAAAAGAAATAGTCAAAATAAAAATATGAAAAACACATTAAAGGCAGAAGGAGAGAATTTACATGTAAGAGAAGAACTATTTGATTTGAATTTTGATTATATTAGTGATGACATTCAACGTTTGGCAAACTTGGCAGTATATGTAAATTATTATTTATATCCTTCTTCTTCTAAGAATTTTTGTTGGGATTTATTTGGAGATGGAATTGTATTGAATATTTATGACAATTCTAATCATAACTTTAAATTACCTATACTTGATGAAAATGGAAGTATTGAGTATATGGGTAAAAAATATGAGAATAAAGGAGTTGAAATAGAATGCCTATAATATTTAATGAAAGAGAACATGCAAAGAAAGTATTGAAAGAAGGATTAAAAACTTCTAGGAATAAAGATTTTGAATTACAATTAGTTGCAAGTTATTTAAGGGAACAAGGATATAATGATAAAGAGTTAGAAGAAGAACTACATTTGTTTTGTAAATCAAATTTTTCGGATTATAATAAAGTAAAGATGCTTGAGTATATAGATAACAAAGTAAAAAGAAGCAAAAAGAGAAAACTTAAAGATGACTTTTCAGTAAAAATAACTCAAGCAGAAATTAATACTATATTTTTAGAGGATAATGAAAAATATCAGAAACTTTTATTTGTTTATTTAGTATTAGCTAAATATTATATGGAGAACAGTAATTCTGATAAGTATTATGTGGGGTGTGAAGATAATGATATATTTAAACTTTGTGATATGTATACTAGAAAACAAGAGAGATTAGATATGATGCATTATCTTACTGTAAAAGGATATATTACACCTACATCTAAAATGAGTTCTATAGTAAATTATGTAAACGAAGATAGTGAAGTGGTAATGGAAGTGGTTCCAGATGAAACAATGGTGTATAGATTTGAAGAAAAATATTTAGGTGGGATTTTCATTAATTGTGAAATCTGTGGTAAATTAGTAAAGAAAACCAACAATAGATTAAAATATTGTAAGGAATGTGCTACAAAAATTCATAATTCTAATTAAAATTGAGTGTCCGCATTTAGAAATCCTTTATAACCGTTAAGGTTCTAAGGATTTCAGGTGTGTGCTCATGTACTATTTATTGAATAAGGATATAGCGAAGGTGGTGCAATGGTAGCATATAAGGCTCATAACCTTAGGACGAGGTTCGACTCCTACGTTCGCAACCAAAATAGAGGTAGAAAATTTTCGGATTTCTAGGGAAATGAAAACCTTCCCAATATTAGTGCCACGGAAACTTTTGAAGCCCGTGGTCATTTATTTATAGAAAGGTGATTATATGAATTCTAAATATTTGAGAAAAGAAAACGAAGAAGATTTAGATTATGCAATGAGATTAATAGACATAAAAAAAGAAGAAAGACCAGATGATTTAGACTGGGGAGATATAGTAGAATTGCTTGGGTTAGATTTAAACAAAGATAGTTTAAGAAAAAGTCAAGATACTATATTTGGTGGAGTTGCTGTTTATAAAAAGATGAAAAAGAGACAAGCAAATCAAGAACCTATAGACTATAAAAAGGAATTAGAAATTCAATTACAAGAATTAAAAAAAGAAAGAACAAAATTGTCAGATGAGAGAGCAGCATTAAATAGAAGATTAAGAAATCAATCAAGAAATGAAGATATACAAGATTTAGCTATAAAATGTGCTAAAGAAATCGCTCAATCTGAAGATATAAAAATAGAACCTTTATCAAAAGAGATAAAAGGAGAAAAAGCCGCAGTGTTGACATTAAGTGATTTTCATTTTGGATTAGAAATAAATGAATTTAATAATGTTTACAATGAAGAAATATTTGAACAAAGAATAAACAAGTTATTAGAAAAAACAATAGAGTATATAAAACTAAATGAAGTTGGGCGTATATATGTTTTAGGGCTAGGAGATTATATGAGTGGAATAATTCATACAACTACTAGAATTGAAAACAGAGAAAGTATAGTTCAACAAACTATAAAAATATCTGAATATATACTTCAATTATTATCAATACTAAGTCAATATGTAGAAGTATTCTATTATGATATAAGTGATAATCATGGTAGGGTGTTTGCTAATAAAGATGAATGTTTTAATGATGAAAATTTTTCATTATTTGTTAGATGGTATTTAAAAGCTAGATTTGAGGGTTCTGAAACAGTTCATATAATGCAAAATGAATTTAGTAATGAAATAGGGACTTTAGAGATATTTGGAAGAAATTATGGTTTTACACATGGACATAGAGATAAAATGGGAGATATAGTTCAAAATTTAAGCTTAATGACAAAAAGATTTTATGATGGAATATTTATGGCACATTGCCATCATTTTGAAGCTAATGAAGTTCATGGTACTTATATTTACATGAATGGAACATTGTCAGGAACTGATGCTTATGCTAATAATTTAAGAAGAACAAGCAATCCTTCACAAAATTTATTTATATTAAGTGAAGAAGAAGGAATTGAATGTCAATATTTAATTAGGCTATAATTAGGAGTTGATTTTAAATGAAACAAACTGCAATGAGAGTTATGCAAAAAATTATTGCATTCTCATTGTGTATTGTTTTGTTATTGACTAATGTAGGTATGATAATGCCTAATAAAGATAACAATACACAGATTAGTATTCAAACAGAAGAAAATCATAATGTAGAAGTGTCACAAGTCAAAGAAGATAAAAAAATAACAACAAGAGGAGATATTGAAAGAAAACAGGAGATAAAAGAATATAAAGTTTATGAATTGGTTATAAACGGAGAAATTTTATATTTTGATAATTTTGAAAGTGCAAATAAAAAAAAGAATTATTTATTAAATAATACGGTAAATTTGCCGGTTGTTTTAAATGAAAATATTCAAAATGATTTAAATAATATATCAAGCGAAGATTTAGTAAATAATACAATTAATAAATATATAAATAAATACAAAAAACCAACAACATGTTTTCCTACAATTTCGCATAAAGTAAGTTCAACTTTCGGAAAAAGGTCTCGTGGAGATTATCATACGGGAATTGATTTATGTGGTAAATATGGAGACAACATATATGCTTATAAGAGTGGCAAAGTTGTAAAAATACAACATTCTAATGTTAGTTATGGAAATATGGTATTGATAGAACACAAAGATGGAACTAGAACTAGATATGCGCATATGAGTAGTATTATTGTAAGTAATGGACAATATGTTGAATGTGGTCAAAAAATTGGATATATGGGTTCTACTGGTAACTCTACTGGAAATCATTTGCATTTTGAAATAATTGTAAATAATAAGGCTGTAAATCCTTATAATTATATATTTTAATCAAATTTCCTTTTAGGAGGGGTAAATATTTCTGAGGGGTATTTACTCTTGGAAAACCATATGGTTTGCGGAGCTGTGCTAATTAATAGTATGGCTCTATTTTAATACATAAATTTATTTATAGAAAGAGATGATAGAATGCCAGCAAAGAAAAAAAGTAAAACTGTAAAAAAAAGAGTTCCTAAACAAGATGAAGAATTAATACAATGTACTTCTTGCGGTAAATTCAAATATAAAAAAGATTATTATGTTAGTTATAATGAAAATCATGCTAGAACAGGAACTTTACCATATTGTAAAATGTGTATTAAGAAAATGTGTAACGATAAATTTAATAACATAGATAAAGAAAAAACATTAAGAATGTTAAGAACGATAGATAGACCTTTTATAGATATGATGTGGCAAAAAGCTCTAGCAAAAGGTGGGGCTAATGTTATAGGTAATTATTTAAAATTAATTAACTTACAACAATATAGAGATATGAAATGGCTTGACGGTGATTTAGATTTATTAGATAAAAAAGATGCCAATATAAAGCCTGCTTTAACTGATATAAAAAATGTAGAGCCAATAAAAACAGAAATAGAAAAATTTGAAGATTTTCAGGTAACAAATGATATTATTGAGTTATTTGGAAATGGATATACTGAAGAAGAATATTATTATATGTGGAATAAATATAATTTTTTAAGAGGCAATTATACAGAACAAACAAGTATGCATACAGAAGCATTGGTTACTTATGTTAGATATAAAGTAAAAGAAGAAATGGCGGTTGCTGCTGGAAGACCTACTGAAGCTAAAACTTGGGGAGAATTAGCTATGAAACAAGCAGATAAAGCTAAGATTAACCCTAACCAATTAAGTAAAGCTGATTTACAAGGTGGATTATCTACAATAGGTGAAATAGCGCAAGCTGTTGAACAAAATATAGATATCATACCAATATTACCACAGTTTAGATATAGACCAAATGATGCAGTAGATTTTTGTATATGGAATTATATAAATTATGCAAGAAACTTAGAAGGAAAACCTTTAGTTGAGTATAAAGATGTTTATAAATTTTATGATAAAATGCGTGAAGATTATATTACAAGTACAGGAGACCCTTATGGTATTTTTGATGGCGACCCTACATTAAATAACAGAGGTAAAGTTGAACAATTTATTAAGTTGCCAGATGAATATTATGAAGAAGGTGATAAAGACTAATGGCTTATATTCATAATTTTGAAAGAGAAGATACTAAACATAGAAGGTTTTCAGGAGCACCTACAAGTAATTATGAGGCTTGGGATAACCCTACGGTTACTGCTAGTAATGATAGTCAAAAAAGTTTTTTTGAGGCGCATATAAGACAATATACAGAAATGATAAGTTTTTTTAGATTTTATCCAGATTTATTTTTAGATATGTTAAAACCTGAAAAAGGTGGAATAAATTTACATTTTGACCAAAGAGTATATTTAAGATGTATATGTAGATTTTCTAGTGTTTATGGGGTATTCCCTAGAGGATGGGGAAAATGTGTATCTGGTGATACTTATTTATTTACAAATAAAGGTATAGTACCAATTAAAGATTTTTTTAATTGTGAAGAAAATGGAATAGAAGATTATACACCAAAGTTAGATTTAAAAATAGTTAATAAGAATAGTGAACATGAAATAGTAGACCGTGGTGTGTATAATGGTTATAAAGACACAAAAAAAATAAAAACTAATTATGGTTTTGAATTAGAATGTAGTAACAATCATCCTATCTTAATTCAAAAAAATACAGGTGAAATAGATTATGTACTTGCTCGTGATTTAAGAGAAGGAGATAAGGTTTTAATTTCTACAAAAAATGATATTTGGGGAAATGAAATTAAATTAAATATAGATAAAAGCAAAATAAGAGGAAAAAAAGTTTTAAATTTACCTACAGAACTTACTGAAGATTTAGCTTTGGTTATGGGATATATAATAGGTGATGGCTGTGTATCTCAAGAAGATAAAATTACTTTTTCTAATATAGATAAAGATATATTGGAAAATTATATAAATTATATGGATAGTTTGGGAGTTAAAACTTCAAAAGTCCATAAATGTGATTATTATTCATATGGGTTAGGCGTAAGAGATTTATTCTATCAATTAGGATTTGATTATATAAAATCTGATAAGAAAGAAATCCCAGAATGTATTATGAAAGCTCCAAAAAATATAGTAGTAAAAACACTACAAGGCATATTTGATACAGATGGGGGAGTTGAAAATAATAATAGAAGAATTTCTATTACAAGTAAGTCTAAAAAGTTAATCACACAAATACAATTATTGTTATTAAATTTAGGAATAATAAGTAGTGTAAAAATAAAAACAGATAATAAATATAAACATACATTCTATGTATTAAGAATATATAGTAATAACATAGATAAATTCAAAGAAGAAATAGGATTTTCATGCAAGAGAAAACAAAACTCATTAAATAATATTACTGGTGGGCTAAGATTAGTAAATAAAGATAAATATAAAGAAAATTATTTTTTAGATGAAATAGTAGAAATAGTAGACAGTAAAAATCATGTTTATGATATAAGTGTTCCAGATACTCATTCTTTTGTTTCTAATGGATTTATTAGCCATAATACGTGGGGAGAAGTAATATCTATGTTTATTATAGCTGTTCTTTATCCAGGAGTTACTATGGCAATGACTGCACAAACAAAAGCGAATGCAGCAGAATTGTTAAAAGATAAATATGATGAAATAACTAGACAATATCCATGGTTTAAAAATGAAATATTAAAGGTAAGGTCAGCTAAAGATGATTTTGAGATTACTTTTGCTAATGGTTCAAGAATAGATGTGCTTGCAAATGCACAAACAAGTAAAGGGCAAAGAAGAAATAGAATACAGATAGAGGAAAGTGCTTTAATTGATAATTACACTTTTGAGGATGCTCTTAAACCTATCGTAGAGATTGGTAGAACAACTCAAGGAAAATTAGGTACTACTGACCCATTGGAAATAAATCAAGCAATCTCTTTCTTTACAACGGCGCGGTTTTCGTCGGTTCGGACGAGTGGTCAAGAAGCGTACAAATGTATAAAGATATGATAGATTTAAAAGGTGATATGGTACTTGGTTCAGGTTGGATGCTCGGTTGCTGGATGGGTAGAGGTTCTAATAAAAGTCAAATTTTAAAAAAGAAAAGAGATACTGGTTCAGTAGCTTTTGCGAGAAACTATGAAGAGAAATGGGTAGGAGCAGTAGATAATCAACTTGTTGACGTTAAAAGATTATTAAAAACAAGAACTTTAACTAAGCCTATTGATGAAGACATAAAAAATGAGAGAGAAATTATATTAGGTGTCGATGTTGCACGTTCTGCAAATAATGCCAATAATAAAACTATTATTAGTGTTATTGAGGAACATCATGCGGATAATGGACTAATTAAACAATTAGACTTAATAAATATGTATTTAGTCTCAAATACTTTAAGCTTTAGTGCACAAGCTTGTCTTGTTAAAAGGATACAACAACAGTTTACAGCTAAAGTAGTTGTAGTGGATACCAATGGACTAGGTAATGGTTTAAGAGATGAATTGTTAAGACCTAATGTAGATGTTCAGACTGGAGAAACTTATTTGCCATGGGATGCTATAAATGGCGAGATAAGGTCAGAATATAGAGAGGCAACCCCTATGTTATATGCGTTAAACTCTCAAAATAAAGATGAAACAAAAAGAGATGGAAGAATTAATAGTTATGCTATTATTAATTTTATAGATTGTATAGAAAGTCAAAAGTTAAGATTATTAGAAGAAAGAAAAGATAATAGTTTTGACCCAGGAGATATAGACCAAGTAGAAGCATTTGTACCTTTTGCTCAAACAAATGCTTTAGTTGAGGAAATAACAAATTTAAAATTAAAACATTTAACTAATGGTGAAGTTACAGTTGAAAAAGTTTTAAGTAAAATAGATAAGGATAGATTTTCTAGTCTTATTTATGCATTATGGTGGGCTATGGCTTATGATAATGCATTAATAACAGATAATAGAGATTTAGTCATGACAATTGCGAGAATGAATAGTATAGGAGCTCATAGAAGTAGCTCATTAAATAAATTATTTCAATAATGGGAGGGGTGAATAAATGGCTAAAAAGAAATCTAATAAAAAAGTATCAAATAATGGTACAAAAGAAATACAATCAAGTAAAATGGCAACCCCTGAACAAATTGAAACTTTAGAAAGTTTTGTAAAAACATATTCGGCTGATTTATCTAAGCAGTTAAGAAGATTAGATTTGATAACTCAAATATCAAGTAATAAAGGACAATATAATCCCGTATTATCAGAACAATATGTAAATGATACAAATTTTAACCCATCTAAAGCAAGTTCTCATGAAATATCTAGGTGGCTTATGTCTCCACAATATTTTGATGCAAATATTAGACATTTAAGTCAATATTTAGAGAATGCAGTTGGACAATATGGGAGAGCTGTATGGTTTTTAAATACAGAAAAATCTTTTAATTATTTATTAACTCCAGCAGATGCTGATAATAAAGACATGATAAATAGTAAAGAATATATGAATAGTTATAATATGGCATTAAATACTTTAAGGAAAATGAATATAAAATACCAATTCCCTAAAATGGATTTGCAAGTAATGCAGGATGGAGTAGGTTTTTATTTTATACAAGAAACTAATGACACTATAACATTTTTACAATTACCTACAGATTATTGTTATATTACGGCGCCATGGACATATGGATGGTTATTTGCTATTGATTTAACATATTTTGACAGATTGGTTGGAATGCCAGAAATGTTACCAGAACTAACTGAGGCTTATAGAGTATTTGTAGAAAAAAGAGAAGCAGGTTATACAGGAGAGGCATTAGCTCCTTTCCAATATTATAATTTACCACCAGAAAAGTCTTTCTGTTTAACGTTTGACCCAAACAGAGCTGATAAGACTCCCCCACTAACAGGTGCTATGGGAGCTTCTTTAGATGTGTTAAGTTATAGAGATTTATTAAAGAAAAAATCAGTATTGGATTTATGGAAATTAATTGCTATGAAAATTCCAATTGATAAACAAACAAATAAAATGCAAATACCTTATGATGAGGCTGCTGAATTAATAGCAATGATAAAAGAGCAAATGCCTGAAAATATAGTTGCTTTTGCTACGCCTTTTGACTCACAAGAGGTTGCGGCAAATCAAGTAAATACTATGGACAAATTAGTAGATTTGGGAGATAATAATGTATTTAGTGCATTAGGAATGGGTGCTGCAATGTTTGGAAAAGAAAACAAGAATGCAGGACAATTAAAAATATCTTCTCAAATTTCATTTGATTATTCGGCTACTCATATGTATTCTCAATTTGCAAATTTAGCAAACTGGATAATTATGCAAAAAACTAGAACTTTTAAATGGAAAGTAACTTTCTTTGGAAATAAAATGGATAAAGATAAAGAAATAGATAATGCTTTGAAATTAGTTACAAGTTCTAATTTCCCTGTTGAATATTTAATGGCTAATACAGGATTTGAACCTTTTGAGGTTGCTAGTTTTGTAAACTGGGCAAATAAATTAGATTTAAAATCAAAAATGAAACCATTGCAATCAATGAATACAATGTCAAATAAACCAGGAGATGAAGGTGGAAGACCAGAAAAAGACATTGGCGATATGCAAGACAGTGGTGAAAAAAGTAGAGAATATAAAGACAATAGGGTAGGTGAAAAATAGAATGTTTATAGATAACGAAAAAGAATTAAAAGACGTAAAGAAATATACTTGTGGTTCTCCTAATCTTCGTAAATTTTTAGAACAAAACGGATTAGCTCCAGTTTATTCTTATCAATTAAATAAAGAAAGAAAGAACCGCACAATGTGGGTTTTTATTATGACTGATGAATTATCAAAATTATTAACTCAATGGTCTAATAATAAGCCAGCTAATAAAATAAAATAAAGGTGGTGGAATATATGTTAATCTCAGAAGAGACACAAGAAAAGTTGAATTTATTAATTCAAAGATTTTTTCAACATAATCGTTCTTGGGATAATTTTCTAGGATTTTCCAATGTAAAATGGGCATTAAATCATTTTAGTGAAGTATTCCATCCAGGATTGGCGCATTTATATCCATTGTTAGCTGATTTTGTAGCTGATATAGAATTAAGATATAATGTAGTACCTAAATATTATACTACTCAAAAAGATACAAGAATTTATGAGTCTATGTTGGAGTTTTTTAATATTAATATTAATGAGCATATAGAAACATATGGCTTAATTAAAGATGCTATAAATACTGCTACAGTTAATGGGGATTTAAATGTTGAGGCAGATTTAAAATCATTGTTAAGACAATTTAATCATTTCATGGAACAAGCTATATTATTAAGAGATAAAGCTGAAGTATATAAGGATAATTTAGCAATGTTTGATGGGTTTGCTGAACAATTTTATGTTTTGGAAGAAGAAAAAGAAAAATTAAATGGTAATGATTAGTTAGAAAGGAGAGTAAAGAATGAGTGAACAAACAGTTAATTTGCAATTTAGCTTAGACTCAGATAATTTTAGACTTTTAGAAAATGATGGCTATTGTAGTATTGCAGAAATAGACTTTTTACATGTTGGTACAAATAGAAACAAATGTAATATTAGCAAAGAATGTGTAGAGAAATCTTTACAATCTTTTTATAACAAACCTTTATTATGTATATTAGATAATTCTATAATACCTTCTTTATCATCTGATTTTAAAGAACATGCTTACTCAGAAGATGAAAGAAAAAAATTTATAGCATTTGGTACAATTCCAGAAAGTTCTACATTTAAATTTGTAGAAAGAGATAATGGAAAAACTTATCTAACTGCTAAAGTAGTTATTTGGAAAAATTATTTCCCAGTAATTATGAATATATTAAAAAGAAGAAATGGCAATGTAAAAGTTAGCATTGAGTTAGCAGTAATAGATGGTAAACAAGATGACATTACTGGAATATTAGATATAAATGAATTTAGACTATTAAGTTGTGTACTTTTAGGTGAAGGTATAATGGAAGGAATAGAAGGAAGTCATTTAGAAGTTTTAAGATTTTCTTTAAATGAAAATGATTTCAAAGAAGCTAACGAATATTATTTAAACTTCTCTAAAAAAATATCAGATTATATGATACCAGAAGAAGTTAAAAATTCAGTTAAAGAAGGATTAAACTCATATAAAAGTATTGGAAAAGGATGTACAACACAAGATGTTACAATGGCTAAAAAAATAATTAGTGAAACATCTATAGATACATTTCAAGTTAATAAAATTGACCAATCACTATCCGCTTCAAAAAACAAAGAAAAATCTTTAACATTTGATATATTAGGTGGAGAAGTTATGGAAAATTGGATTAATGATATTAAGAATGAAAGAGCAGGTGATAAATCATTGAAAGGGTTAAGCAATAATGAATTACAACAACAATTATGGAATGAATTAGGCTCATATAAATATCATGATGGTGAGTGGGAAGGCAGAAAATATTATGTTGAGGAAATTTATAGTGATGAAAAAATTGCTATAATAAGAGACAATGAAACTGCTGAATGGTTTAAAGTTCCATATAAAGTAGAGAATAATAAAGTTTCTATATTAATGGAAGAAAAGAAACCAGTTCATAAGACTTATGAAGAAACTACAGAAAAATTCTCAGCAAAAGACTTCAAAGCAGAAGATGCTACTGTATTTGCTAAAGTAGATTATGGTAAAGGTGAAACTATTAAAGTAAACAAATCTAAAGAAGCAATGTCAGAAACAAGTTGGGGTCAAGTAAATAAGACAGAACTAAGAAAAAAAGTATTGGAAGCAAAAAATTACAAATCATTAGTTAAAGATGTATATGTAATTGTTGAAGAAGGTTGGGAAGACGCACCAAGTTCAAAATTGAAATATCCAATCATGGAAATAAAAGATGGAGAAGCTGTTTATAACAGATATGGACTAGCAAGTGCTTTGGCATATGCTGAACAACATAATGAAACAGCGGTAATTACTAAGGTGAAAAGTTTATACAAAAAACTTGACATAGATAATGAAGATGAAGGTGGTGAAAAAAAGATGGCAAAAGAATTAGACAAAGATGAAAAAGTAGTTGAAAACAAACTAGACAAAGACAACAAAGATGTCGAAGAAGTTAGAGATGATGTAGATGCACAAGAAGACGATGTAAAAGAAAAAGACAAAGAAGTAAAAAATGCTGATACATGTGATGATATTGGATTTGCTAAAGAAGACGAAGAAGATATTAAAAAGAACAAAATCGAAAAAGACGACAAAGGTGAAGAAGGACTAGAAGACGATGCTGATGCAGATAAAGACTACTGGAAGAAAAAAGCTAATGCTTTAGAAATCAAAAACGCTGAAATCGAAAATGAGCTAAAGAAATATAAAAGAGCTGATGAAGAAAGAATGATGGCAGCAGAAGTAGATAAATTTGCTCATTGTATGTCAGAAGAAGAAGCTAAAGAATTAAAAAATTCTATTAAAGAAATGTCTATGGATGAAATGAAAGAAAAAATCAATTCAAAAGTTGCTGAATTTGCTTTAGAATTAAAAAATAAAGAAGATGAAGCAAAAGAAAAAGAAATGAAATATTCAATTAATCCATTATTTGAATTAAATACTATGAAATTTTCTAAAACTGAAATAAGCAGTTTAGATGATATAATTCATAATAGCCATGCAGAAATTGCAGGTAAATAATAGTAAAAGGAGTGAAATAAATTATGGCTAAACATTTTATAGGGCAAACATCTACAGAAAATCCAGGATACATGCAAGCACAAATAAGAGTTCCAGCTGCTGAAGAATTACATGCTGGTCAAGTAGTTGTTGCTGAAACATTAGACGCTTCATTAGGAAGCAAAAATTTAGGAGTATATGCACCAACTAAAGTTGCAGATGCAACAAAAGACAACATCGCACTTGTATTAAACAATGGTTTTGAAACAATGACAGATGGAAGAAGACCAGATGGTCAACCAGATTACACACAATATGTATATCAAGCAGGAGAAGTTGTTACAGCACATAGATTACTTCCAGAAACAAGATACCAAGTTTCTGTTGATGCATGCGATGCATCAGTTGCATCAGCTACAATAGTACCTGGAGACAAATTAGTTCCACAAGATGGAAGTTTTGATTTAAAATATGAAGCAAAAGCTACAAATGCAACAGCTAAAAATTATTTAGTAATTGAAGCTGTTAAATACTTCAGATTAGGTGGACAATCTGGAATGGATATGGCTAGAGCACTTGTAGTTAGAGCTAAAATGGCGTAAGGAGAGGTGAAAGTATAAAATGAAAGAATTAGAAATAATTAGAACTTTTTCTTCAATGGACGAAGTTAAAGTAATAAAAGAAAACTTAGAAAAAGTTTGCAAATATGCTATGAACCATGATGCTAAATTAGGTAAAATGGCTGATAAAACTTTCGCATTAGTTGACTCAGAAATAGGAAACTATAACGAAGTAAATGAAAAAACAAAATTAGCTTTATTATCATTCTGTGCTGACAAAGCTGGAATAGATAAAATACAAACAAATGGTGATGTTATAAGAGCATTCAATAACTCAACATTTGCTACAATTTACAACTCTATAATTGTAGATGTATTAGAAAGCATTATATTAAAAAGTAGACCAGAACAAATATTCAGATTAGCTAACGTTGACGAAGTTGATGTTGGAGATAGTAAAACATACGAAATTGAAACAAAAGGTTTACCAGTTGCTCAAAGAACATCTTATATGACTAACGTAACATTCTTAGATAGTTATGCAAGAAGTTCAATAACAGTAACACCAAAACCATATAGCATTGGAACAACAATGGACTATATAAGAATTTTATCAAATAACTATGATATGGGTAGAGAATTAGCAAGAGTTGCTTTTGCTTTATTATATGCTCAATTAAGATTAGTTGTTGATGAAATTTATTCTGTAACACCTATAACAGGTACACCATTCTATCAAAATACATGGAATGCTGAAAAATATGTTCAAATGATAGAAGATTTAAGAATGTTAAATGGTGGAGCTGACATAACAGCTTACGGAACACTACCTGCATTTAATAAAATAGGTGCTCTTGCTACTACAGATTATGGTTTCCAAAGCCAAGATGAAATGATAAGAGAAGGATTTTTAGGTAGAGCTTATGGTGTAGATAATGTTGTAATTGACCAATTCACAGATTTAAGTGAACCATTTACAAATACATCTGCTCCAACATTAAGAGCTATTCCTAATGACAGAATTCTTTTATTATCAAGCGTAAATGATAAACCAGTTAAATTAGTAAGAGAAAACTTTGTTCATGTAAAAGTTAAAGAACCAACAGAAGGTTCTCAATACAGACAAAACTATGAATATTTCATGAGCTTTGATGCTGCTATAATAACACAAGCTAACTACGGAATTCAATCTGTAAATTCATAGTCATTTAAAAGGGTAGTATTTTCTACCCTTTTAATTTAATATTATAGATTATTATTGAAAGGAGCTATTAATAATGGCAACAACAAAAAAAAATACAACTAAATCAACAACAAAAAAAGTTGAAGAAGTAAAAACTGTAAAAGCACAACCAATAGAGACAAAAGAAAGTGAAGAGGTTCTTTCATTAAAACAACAAATAGAGGAAATGAAAAAAGCTATGGAAGCTCTAATGAGTGTAAAAAATGAAGCTATACAACCTACTCAAAAGTTAGTTGTTATGAATGAAGAACAAGAAGTAGTAATAGGATGTAGAGTATTACAAGGTATTGGTTGGCAAGACCCAACACATAATGCAGGAGAAGTAAGATTAGATTTCAATGAAGAAATATCTATTCCTGTTTCAGATATGAAAAGATTTTTAAGACAACATTCTGTTAGAAAGCTTTTTGAAGATGGATTGTGTTATTTTGCAGACCCAGAAAGTTATAAATTATTTAATATAAGAAAATATATTGATTTATCAGATGAAAATTTAATAACAATATTAACAAAATCTGATATAAACGATATAATAAGAGATTTAGATAAAATAACAGACAGTCAAAAGAATGGAAGCATTGTAAATTGTATAGTATTTAGAATTTGTGATATGATAAGAAAACATACAATAAATTTAGATTATTATACAAGAAAAGGTATTGAAGGATATTTCAATATGGAATTTGATAGAGGTATTTTTACTTTAGATGCTTTTGATAACGTTAGAATTTAATGTGTATTTGTAGGGGAGGTGGAAAAATGGCAACAAGTTTTGAAGATATATATTGTCTTAATTCGGTTATAAAAATAGACCAACGTTTAGCTAATAAACCTTCTTATGCTTTATATGACCTATATTGGAAATATTTGCAATTAGCAATACCATATTTTCAATATGATTGTAGAAAGAATTTGCTTGATTTAGTTCCATTTTCTCTTACAGAATATTCTTTTACAGGTGATGGAGAAAGTAATATATTTAAATTAGACCCAGCACCAACAGTTACTGATAATTTAAGTTTTTATATATCTACACAAATAGATTGTGGAAAACCAGAAGTGCAAATAACTAATTATCAATGGGATGATATAAATAATACTATAACTTTAATAGATATAACACCAGCCATAGGAGAAACTATTAATATTGTAACTTATGATATAGGACATTTTAATGCAGATTTAAATTATGATGAAAAAGCTATTTTAGCTAGAGCAATGAATATACCATATTATGAAGAGCAAATGACTAATAGTAAAATATTAAATTTTGCTACTTATGGTGGAAGTATAAAAATGCACTCACAAGCTGAACAATTAAAAACTTTAACTTCTGCTTATCAAATGACTAAAAGAGAACTTGAGGGAGATGTTAATAGATATACGTATCGTACTGCTCCAGTAGGTTTAGGTGGATTGGGGGCGAGAACAGTATGCTTACACCCACTAAGGTATCAACCAAAACAGAATGTGTCAAAAGAATAAACAATTTATTACATTCTCAAGACACAACAGAAGCTAATGACCAAATAACAGAGCTAACAAAAAGTAATTTTAATAATAGCACTGACTATAGGGTTGTATATAAAAATTTTAATTATAATAAATCTTATGATACATGGATTTATGAAGGTAACGATGAAGATAAGATAGTTGGTTATAAATATTTACAATCTTATCCTTATGATATGCCACAATTTAGAATTGGTGATTATGTTCATTGGAATTTTAATCATAAAGAACTTTCGACTTGGCTTATAACTTCTTTAGATACTCAATATTTGTATAATGTTAAAGGAAAAATTTTAGAATGTAATAATTCTTTAAAATGGACAGATGAAAACGGAGAACTTAATTGTTATCCTTGTGTAATAAAAGATGCTATGACTTATACTAATTTTAAATGGGGTAATAAAGGTGTTGTTCAACCAGGTGGAGATATTGTAGTTATGGTTCAAAAAAATGAATATACTTCAAAAATACAAATTAATGATAGATTTCTATTTGATAAAATTGGGTTTAGAGTTAAAGAGTTTTTTGATATTTTAAATCCTAATTATATGGAAATATATATGATGAAAGCTCCTGAGCTTGAAGGAGACGATTTTGAAGATAATGTTGCAATAAACAAACAACCAGAAGCAACAACTGATTTAGATGGCATTGTTGTATCACCTAATGTAGAGGAAGTCATGTTAGGGAAAACTGTAGAATTTGATGTATATAATTATATCAATGGAACAAAGCAAAATGATACATTTACGATAAAAGTAAGTGGTATTCCACAACAATATTTTAATTTTGTATCAATTAATGAAAATAAATTTAGTATAGAAAATATAAAACAATATCAAATCAATCCATTAAAAATAGAATGTATTGATGATATTACAGGGAACAAAATAATTAAAAATATATGGCTAGGAGGTAACTGGTAATATGTATTCACCTTGTGATGAAGATAGATTTGAAAAAGTTGCTTATAATGATTATCGCTTAGCGAGAGATTTACCTACTATAATAGTTAATTATTTATTTGACAATTCCCCTGATTTTTGGAAACTATTAAAATATTCGCAAAATCCATTATCTGAACCAGATATGACAAACGAAGAAAAGGCTGATATGATATGTAAATCATCTTTTAATACAGAAGAATATAACGTATTATTTCAAAAATATACTGTAGATGCAATGATTAAGGCAAAGTCTCAAGTAAGAGTATTTGTAGATAATATTAGTTCTTATGGAAGAACAAATGCTTTAGCAAGAATAATATTTCAAGTAATTGTTAATAATAATGAAATGATGATTAGCACTCCAGTATCTAAGAATGACAAACGTGATGTAGCTATTATGCAAACTATAGTAGAAGCATTGAACGGGGTTAAGTTAGATAAGACAAAATCTCAAATGTTTGTTAATAATGAGATAGATAGATTTGCGGGAGCTTCACAAGTAAGTTATAATAATGATTATTCAGGATTTCAATTAACAATGGATGTGTGGATTTAATGGATATAAGTTTTGAAAATAAAACAAGTTTGGCTTTTGATAAGCCTTTGGTGTACAAAGATATAATTTTATATCCTGCTACATTGCCTTATTATTCTGTTTTTGCTTCAGCAGATGAATGTCTGGATGTTTCAAGACTAGATGAAAAGGACATTAGATTATTAAGATTACCTTATTTGGAATATATGTATGAAAAATCATTAATAGATGAAGGTTTTAAATACAGATGGAGTATGCTAATATGCATATTAAATATAGTTTTTAAAGAACAACAAACTTTTGATATATTAAGACAAGATGGTAGGTTATATATAAAGGTTTATCAAAGGTCAGAAAATTATGAATTATTGAATAAAGAAATTAATATTTTAAAGACAAATTTTTTAGAAGAGCATAAAGAAAAAAAAGCAACAGGAGAAGAATTTCAACAAGTCGCTCAAAAAATATCAGAACTTCAAGAGCAAATGTATAAAACTATTATGTTAAGCTCTGAAGATTTTGAAAATATAAGACAATTAATAATGTTACAAAATGATATAAAACCTCAACATTATGATGCAAAGACTGAAAGTTTTTTGTATAAAATGAAAGGTAAAATGCAAGAGGTTAAAAATTCAAATGATAAAACAGACTTAGAGGATTTGATTACTGTAGTTGCTTATAGTCTTCATAAAGACCCAGAAGATATGGAAAATATGACTATTAGGAGATTTAATAGATATTTGCATATTATAATGAGTAAAGATGATTATTATATGTACAAGCAATTAGAATTAAGCGGTATGATAAAAATGAAGGCTGATTTACCACATTGGATAAGTCACTATGAGCCAAAAGGAAAATTTGACGATATATTGGTCAGTGGTGATACTTTTATGTCATCATTAGGAGATGGCGGAAAAATTTAATAAAGGAGAGATAAATATGGCAGTAATTAACAAAGGTTTAGCCCTAGTTTCTGTAGCTGATGTTATGTTCTTTAATCCAGTAACAGATGCTTATATGGGTGAAGGTTTAGCATTAACAAACTCAACTATAACTCAAGAAGTTCAAAGTATTGAACAAAGAGGTGGATATTTAAATGCGCTATTATTCGATATAAAACATAGCAAAAATATCACTGTTGAATTAGAAAGTGCTACATTTAAAATGGAATATTTAGCATTCCAAACAGGTACAGATTTATTTACTGGATTAGGTTCAGTATATGATTTTAATGACTGTGTTGATTTTAAAAACGGTGTAGGTACAACACATAGACAACCAGTAGGAAATGTTTATGTAAGAATGCCAAACGGTGCTGTTACAATGATAACACCAACAGGAAGTAATGTAGATATAGGTATGAGCCAATTCAATGGAACATTACAATGTGCTTATATGTATAATGATACAATAACACAAGTTGAAATAGATACAAAAACTCAACCAAAAACAGTAAAAGCTGTAATGAGAGTTCACGTTCTTACACAAGATGGTGTAGAAGGTTTCTTAGAAATCACAATACCAAGATTAAAATTTGATGGAAGCATAACATTAAATATGACATCTGATGCTGTTTCAACATTTGGATTAAGTGGTACAGCTCAAGAATATGCAACAGATTGTGGAGAAGCTTATTATGCAACAGTAAAATATGTTGCTGGAGAGGGAGAAGAAATTAATCCTGTAGAAAATATAGTTGCTTCACCAAACGTTTTAACATTCTCAATGGCTGGAGTTCATGAAGCTACTGCTCGTATAGTAGGAGTTAGAACATCACCATATGCAAATATTACAGTAGATAATTCTAAAGTTACATTCAAAAGCTCTGACGATGAAACTGTATCTGTAACAGAAGCAGGAGTTATGACAGGTAAAAAAACAGGAAATGCTACTGTAACTGCAACTTATGAAGGATTACAAGATATAATATCAATTACAGTAGGTGAATAATATATGGCTTGTAAAGAATATCCTTTATGTAAGTATGCATTTTATGAAATCCAACCTAATAAATTGGAAGTATTAAAATGTAGAAAAAGTAATGAGCTATGTGCACATTCAAAATATTGCTCAAGAATGCTAAAAGTAATTCATACGAGCACATATATAAGTTGTGCATTAAGAAAACAATAAAACTATAGCAGAGATTAGTTTATTACTAATCTTTGCTATTTTTTTTATGTAAAGGAGAGAAGAATGTTTGGGTTAGATGTAGCAACAATAACAGCATTAGCTAAATTATTGTTTGATGGTTTAGCAATACTTGTTATAATTTTTTTATATATAAAAGCAAACAATAATAGAGAAGAAGAGCGTAAAGCAGATAGAGAGAGATATAATAAAATGGTAGACGATATTGTCGCAGGAGTACATAATGCACATCTTACTCCAAACGAAAGCAAAGATATTGCCTACATAGAAAAACAAATAAATGATAATTTAAACACAATATTAAAAGAGACAGGTGCTTCAAGAGTTAGTATAGTAAAATATCATAATGGAAACAAAGATATGACTGGAAAATCATTTTTAAAAATGAGTATGACAAATGAGGTTATTAATGTTGGGGTGGCTTCTATGATGACAAGTTTTAAGGATATATTTAGGTCTTTTTTAGCTTATTGGTGTCATGAAGTAGAGGAAAATGGTTATTGTATAATTAAAGACACAGAAGAAATAAAAGATAAAGATGTGACTTTATATCAATATTTAAAAACAATAAATGTTGAAGCTAAATTCGGAGTAGCATTAAAAGATAACTATGACAATGTTATAGGTATATTATGTATTGAATTTTTAAATAAAGATGATTTTCATAAAAAAGTTATCGAAGATAGTATAAAGAAAAATTTTCCAAAATTAGAAACATTAATAGCTGTTAATGGGGGTGTTAGACATGAATTGCAATAGTAATACTACACCTTTGATTGATAAAACATCTGGTGTTTCATGTAATAGTGGATGCACTTCAAAGGATATTAACGTAATATGTAAAACGATTGTGATACCTAATGGTCAAGAAATATTGGCAATTCAAGGAGAAAATAATGCAGCCGTTCGATATTTTTTAGTTCCAAAGACAAATGAAAATGACATAGATATGTCAGATAAAACATTCACTATAAATATAAAAACAAATTCTGGAAGTATAATTTCTAAGCAAATAGAAAATCCAGAAATATTAGAAAATTATATAAAGTTAAAATTAGAAATAACAGAAGATATTACAAAAGAAAGTGGAATAATATCATTGCAAATAGTAGCTATTTCAGATAATTTTGTATGGAAAAGTTATTCTGCTAATTTTAAGATAGCTTCTAGTTTATAAGGAGAGATAATTATGGAAACTTTAAGTATAGTAGTAATTGTAGTTATAGTTGCTTTATTTTTAGGGCTAATGGGTTTTAAATTATATAGCAATATAAAATTAAAAGGATTAAGACAAACAGCTATAGATTTAATAGTTGAGGCTGAAAATGCTTATGAAAAAGGAAAAAATAATGAAAAATTTAAATTGGTATTTGATGGGATAATCAATTCATTACCAGCACCAGCAAAAATGTTTTTAAATGAAAGTACAATAAATTACTTTATACAAACAGTATTTGATAGTGTAAAAGCTGCACTAGATAATCAAACAAAATAAATTTGTCTATATAAGGAGGAAATTATGGAAGAAGAATTAATTGATATTGAAAAGATAGCAGAAGAAGCCTTAGAAGATGAATGTAAAGAATATGTTGCTGATGATATGGGATTTGAAGGAACAGAAGGAGTTGGTGAATAATGCTACCAATTAATCAATATATAACAGTAAGAAATAGAACTGTAGCTAATAGAAGTTCAGTTAAATATTTAGTTATACATTATGTAGGGGCTGTTTCTAGTGCTGAAGCAAATGCAAAATATTTTTATAGCACATATAGAGCTGCATCTGCTAATTATTTTGTAGATGATAATTCAATATATCAAGTTGTTAATGATAAAGATATTGCTTGGCATGTAGGAGCAAAAAGTTATAAACACCCAGAATGTAGAAATTCTAATTCTATAGGAATTGAAATGTGTTGTTTTGATAATGGAGGATTAGATATTTCAGAACAAACTGTTAATAATACTTTAGAATTAGCTGCGTATATATGTAAAAAATATGGAATTACTATAGATAGAGTATTAAGACATTATGATGTTACTGGTAAAATGTGTCCTGAACCAATGGTGTCAAACGCTGCAAGATGGGATGATTTTAAAAATAGATTATCTATTTTGTTAGGAAATGGAGAATTAGTTAATCCAGATTATCCTGTAGTTGATAATATAAATAAAACTATGTTTGTTACAACTCATGCTGGGTTAAATGTAAGAAATGGCGCTGGAACTGGATATGGAATAGTAACTACTTTATCTTATGGAACTCAAGTACAAGTAAAACAAGAAAGTAATGGTTGGTCAAGAATAGACCAAGGTTGGGTATGTTCAGCATATCTATCAGAAACTGCTCCAAGTGCTTCTCAAACAAAAACTAAATATGTAAAAGTATCTAGCAAGTTAAACATAAGAAGAGGTGCTGGTACTCAATATGGAGTAGTAGGTTCTTTATCAAATGGTGCACAAGTAACTGTTTATGAAGAAAAGAATGGATGGTCAAGAATAGGAGATAGTAAATGGGTATCTAGTCAATATTTAGTAGATGGAGCTTTATCTAATAGTTCTAAATATTCATTAGGTAGATATAAAGTTACAGCAAAAGCTTTAAATGTAAGAAGTGGCGCTGGAACAAATTATTCAGTAAAAAAGACATATAAAAATGGTACTGTTTTTGACACATATGAAATTATTAATAATTGGGCAAAAACTCCAAGTGGATATGTTTGCTTAGATTATTGTCAATTAATATACAAATATTAATATGGGAAGAAGGTAAAACATGGAACATTATATATGTAGAACTGTTAATGAATTACCTGGTTATATGCAAGTACAATTTCGAGTGCAAGAAGGAATGATTATAAATGCTGGGCAAGTGTATGTTGAAGATATACTTGACCCAGTTTTAGGGACTAATAATTTTTTAACATATATTCCTGAAGTAGTAGAAGATGTTTCAAAACAAATTCCAGCTATAGTTATAAATAATGGTTTTGAAACATTACCAGATGGTAGAAGACCTGATGGAAATCCTGATTATACTGTATATGATTACATACCAGGAGATGTTATAACAGCTATAAAATTATTACCAGGTACAAAATTTGAGTTAAGTCTTGATAGTATAATAATGGAAACGGAAATAAAAGTTGGCGGTTATTTAATACCTGAAGATGGAAGTAGTAGATTAGTATATGTAGATAACTTAGAAGACCTTAACACAAAGACTTGTTTGGTAGTTGAAGCTTTAAAAGCATTTAGAGTAGGTGGACAATTTGGAGAAGAAGCAGCTGATACAGTAGTTGTTAGAGTAAAAGAGAATTGTATGCCAGCAGAAAATGGATTAAAAGTTACTGCTAATATAGTAGATGGATTAGAAGCCCCAGTAGATGCTGAAACTGTAGTAGCTACATTAGCTACAGCAGGTGGTAAAGAACCATATACTTATAACTTCGTAAATGGTGGAATAGATAACCATTTATTTAAAATTGAAGAAAATAATATAATAGCAAATGAAGAATTAGATACTCCAAAAAATTATCATGTTGCAGTAAAATCAACAGATAGTGAAGGTGAGTCTAAAAGTATTACAATAAGTATATTAGTAGACCATCCTTCAATAACAGGAATTAATGTAACTATGACTCAAGATATTAGACAAGGAGAAGAAAGTACACAACCAGGTGGTTTAATATCAGTAGCAGAAGTAGAAGGCGGAACTGCTCCTTATGTTCTTTCTTTGAGTGGAGAAAATGCAGATAGATTTGTAGTAGATTTAATGAGTATAAAAACTGGAGATACAGCTTTATCAGAAGGTGTTTATAATGTTACAATCACTGCAACAGATAGTCAAGGAAAGACAAAAGATTATGATATGGAAGTTAATGTTCAAGAACCTTATCCAGAGATAGATACAGTTGAATTAACTATGGAAGAAGATTTAATTGCCCCAGTAGTTGCTAATACTATAGTTGGACATATAAGAGTAGAAGGTGGAACTCCTGGATATACATTTACATTACCAACTGGAATGGGAGATAATGATTTATTTATAATTGAAGATGCTATAAAAGCAAAAGCAGACATAGTAAAACCAGGAAATAAAAATATAACTGTTCAAGTTACAGATATTCATGGAAAAACAAAATTAGGTGCTGCTATTTTATCAATTGCTGCGCCAGATATAACAGCTGTAAATTTATCACAAACTGAAGGATTAAGAGAAGGAGAAACAAATGTAAATCCTAATGCTATTGTAGGTACATTATCAACAACAGGTGGAACAACTCCTATAACTTATTCTATATTAGGTGGAACTGATGCTAATTCATTTAGAATAAGTGGTAATACTTTAAGAGTTAAAGATACGGCATTAACAGAAGGAACTTACACTATAAATGTGGGAGCAAGTGATAACTATGGAAAATCAGGAAATTCTGAAATTTCTATAACTGTTGAAGCTGCTTACGTTCCAGTGTCTGAGGTAAGAGTAGCTCCTGTATCAGGATTGACTACACCAGTAGCTGCAAATACAAAAGTAGCTGATATTACTTCTAAAGATGGAAAACCACCAGTAACATATTCTTTGCCAACAGGTATAAATAATAACGATAGTTTTAAAGTAAGTGGAAGTACATTATTAGCAAAGAATGAGATAACTCAATTTGGAAGTTATGCTGTTATAGTTAGAGCAACTGATGGAAATGGTAATACAAAAAATTCAGTAACTACTGCATTTACAATAGCAGCAGGCAACTAATTGAAAGGAGAAAATTATGGCAAAACATTATTTATGTAGAACAGTAATAGAATTACCTGTATATATGCAAACTCAATTTAGAGTTCAAGAAGGTACTCAAATGTATGCAGGTGATGTGTATTTAGCAGAAACATTAGATACTAATATGAGAGAAAAAAACAAAAATTATTTAACATTTATACCAGAAAATATTAGTGATATTTCAAAACAAGTTCCTGCTATAGTTTTAAATAATTCGTTCGAGACATTGGTTGATGGCAGAAGACCTGATGGAAACCCTGATTATACAGAATATGTATATCAACCTGATGAGGTAATAACTGCTATTAGATTATTACAAGGTGCTAGATTTGAAATTAGTTATGATTGTATATCTAATTTAAATGATATTGATGGATTAGGATATTTAGCATTAGAAAATGACTCAGGATTATTAAAATATGTAAAAACTTTAGATGAAGTTGAAAGTAAAGTTTATCTTGTAATAGAAGCTTTAAAAAGGTTTAGAATAGGTGGACAATCTGGTAGTGAATTTATTGATACTTTTGTAGCAAGAGTAGAATATCAAAAAGTTGCTGCTCAACCAGTAGACCCAGAAATTACAGGAATAAGAGCAGAGGTAGTTCAAGGATTACAAGTAGGAAACGAAAATGTTGCCAGTGGTGCTACAGTATTAACAATGGAAGCACAAGGTGGAACAGCTTCTTATACTTATGAACTAATTCCTGATGGAGAAGTTGCACAAGATAACGATAAATTTGTTATTGGTTCATCAGAAGTTAAAGTAGGAGAGAATGCTTTAACAGAAGCAAAAACATATAAAATATATGTACAAGCAACAGATAATAAAGGAAAAACTTATAAAGAAGGATTTGATATTCCTGTTGCTGCTGAATAATTATAGAAGCTATAACTTTAATTAGTTATTTATAAACCATACTAATGTATGATAGTGAGAAGGATAGCTTTTATGTTATCCTTCTTATTTTTTAGAATGAAAGGTGGAATAATCATGGGAAGAAAAGTAAAGATTACAATGCCTGAAATATCTCAAAAAGAAATAGAAATTTCTGGTAAATCTATAAAAATAAATGGTTTGATAAGTTTAGAAAATTATGAAACAATAGCAGAAGATATAAGAAATACTATTTTATATAATGGTGAGGTAATTGATAAATATGCTTTAATAAAAATGAGATACATAAAAGATGTTTTAGAATTATGTACCAATATAGATACTACAGATTTAGAAGGCGAAGATTTTAATAGAATTCACGCCGCTGGATTTTTAGCTGAAAATATAATTAATTTTAATGATATTTTAAAATCTTTAGAAAAAGAATATGATAAGTGGGTAATAGAAAATTGTTTTGGAATTATAGCTAATAAATTGCCAACAGCTTCTGAAATGGAAGCAAGTATGGCAAAATTATCTGAAACAATAGAAAATTTACCTGATGATAAATTAGAATTAATTGGTAAAAGTATAGTATGGAATAATTTACCAGCTTTAGGTCAACAAATTGCGCCAGCAAGTCATATATCTACTGCATCAGAAGAGTAGGTGGTATAAATGGCTATAATAGCTGATAATAATTTTGAAGATAACTTAAAGAATGCTTTAAATCCTGTTATAGAAGAAGTTGTAAAAGCTGTAAGTGAAAGAGCTAAAAAACTTTTGCAACAACATATTAATACAGATACTTATGGAATTGGTAAAACTAATATGGGTCAACCATCTATAAATAAGTCTTATTTGGATGGGACAGGAAAACCATCTTATGAATTTAGAGATAAAGCTTGGGATACTCAATTTCAAAAAGATTTGGAGGGTTATTTGTTTTCATTGTTTTATGATGGAAGTAAATTGACTCCACCAAGTTCAAGTTCCCCTTATTTACATGGTAATGCTTCAGGTACAAATAATATAAACAGAACAAGCCAAATGGCTGATATATTAAATGTTTCTGGGGTGGCTCCAGATGGAGATATGCATGATACAAAAATAAGGCAACCATTTTGGGATAATTTTGAAGATGAGTTAAGACAAAAGATAGGTGGTTGGTTATATACTGAATTTAATAATAGAGGATTAACTATACCTGCATTAAAACTTTATAAAGGTGATTTTGCAAGGTAATTATAGACTTCCTTTTATCTTGATAAGAAAGGAAGGTGGGAAATTATATGGCTGGAAAATTTGAAGTTGTATTAAAGGCGAGTTTAGATAAAAGTTCAATATCAGAGATACAATCTCAAATAGAAAATTTAGCAAAAGGTAAAACTATAAAAATTAATGCTGATAATACTCAAGTTAATGGCTTGAAAAATTCTTTAAATGATTTAGGAGACTCTGCAAAGAATGCCAAAGCTCATACACAAGGACTAGATGATATTATTAGTAAATTTAGTAGTTGGCAAATTGTTGGAGATGTAATTCATGGTGTGAAGAATGCTATGGAGGATATGGTTCAACAAGTATTTGACTTAGATGAGAGTTTAACAGAATTAGATAAAGTTACTGATTTATCATCAGAAGGACTGCAAAGTTTAGCAGATGATGCTTTTGAAGTTGGCGAACAAATTGGTGCTACAGGAAAGGACGTTATTGATGCAACGACAATCTTTGCGCAAGCAGGTTATGAAGCACAAGATGCATTAGACCTTGGAGAACAAGCCATAATGTTGAAAAATGTTTCTGAAGCTGGTGCGACCGCTGAGGGTAGTGCAAATACTTTGATTGCAACTTTAAAAGCTTTTAAATTGGAAGCTAGTGATAGTGACCATGTAGTTGACGCGCTAAATGAGGTGTCAAATAGGTACGCTGTTAGTGTAAACGATTAAAATGACTGGTCGGATGTATAGAAATATGCATTAAGAATAATCCTAAACCCAGAAACCCCTAAAGCTTAAATAACTACAACATAACGATGAAATATGCGTAAGTGTGAATGTGGGAAACTGATAAAAATATTTAAGATGGTATATGGTGGAAACACCTAAGTATTGTAATAATGGGCAATTGGGCGCGAAGTTCCGAATAGGAATGTGTCAAACGACTATCCCTTGGTTATATTATTTTTTAAAAAATACTTGACATTTATTATAAAATGTGTTATAATATAACAATAGGAGTAGGGCGCAAGTGTGTGGGTGAAAATCCCTTAAATCGAAATGGATTACCCTTAACAGGTTAAGCTGAAGGTGAAGAAATAGTCTAATCTCATATGAAAGTATGAGAGTATTTATTAATAAATTTTTATTTTATAAATACTGATTAGATTTAACAAATCTAATTAAATATATATGTGTCAACAGCAATACAAAAATCTTCAGCATCAATGGCAGCTGGGAACAATACACTAGAACAAACATTTGGGCTTGTAACAGCAGGTACTGAAATTTTGCGTGAGCCAGGTAGGGTTGCAAACGGTTTAAGTACAATAACTGCACGTTTAACAGCTGAGAATGATGAATATATAGCATCTATAACAGGTGGTATGGGTGTTATAGATAAAAATACAGGAGAACTTCGCTCAACTTTTGACATTTTACAAGATTTATCTAAAGCATGGGATAACCTAACTTCTGTAGAAAAACAAGAGTTAGCAGAAACGGTTGCAGGTAAAACACAAAGGTCTTTGTTTACAGCTATTATGACAAATTTTGATAGTGCTGTAGGCGCAACAGAAGCAGCTTTAGACAGTGAAGGTAGTGCATTAGAAGAAAATAACAAAAGAATGGACAGTTTAAATGGTAAAATCCAACAGTTACAATTAGCATGGCAAGATTTTGCTAGAAATACTATAAATAGTGAAGTTGTTAAATCTTTATTATCGTTAGGTACTCAATTGATAAAATTAGCTGATAGTGATATGGGTAGATTATTAATTACTATAACATCAGTAGCAGCTGGCATGACGATATTAAAAAAAGCTTTTAGTAAATTGGAAATTGTAAAAAGTGCTACTTCTTTATTCAAAGCTTTTAGAGAAGAAATGGCATTACAAGCAGTGCTAGCTCCTACAACTGCTGCAAGTTTAGATACTTTCACAGTTGCAACTGCTGCGGCAAAAGTTGGTGTGCAAAGTTTAACAACAGCATTATTGGCAAATCCTTTATTCTGGGTAGCAGCAGGTGGTTTAGCGATATATGGAATAGCAAAGGCAATAGATGCTTTAAATGTTACATTTGATGAACATATAGAACGTTTAGATGAAGCTAATAAAAAATATGAAGAAGCAAAAAAAGAATTAGACGATAATACTAATGCTATAGAAGAAAAAAAGAAAAGATTAGAAGAAATAAATGAATTAGAGAAAACAGATAATTCTTCTAAATATGAAAATGAAAAGAAAAGTATAGAAGCTGAAGTAAAGGTATTAGAAGCAAAACAGAAGGTGTTGGAAAATAATGCTAAACTAGCAAAAGAAGCTGCTCAAAAGGAAGCAGTAGCTACTTTACAAACTAAAGAAGCTGTGACTGCTGTTAGTTTAGCATATTCTGATAATACTGCTAAAGTTGTATCTGCGGGCTCTAAACAAGTAGATGTTTTCGAAAAAGTACAAATGCAAATGCAAGAGTACGATACTTATTTAAATGCTGTAAATAAAGATACAAAAGATGCATTTCAATCAGATAAAAGTTTTGCAGCAGAGCAAGAAGAAAAGAAAAAGCATTTAGACGAAGTAAAAAAATCTCTATTAGATGAAGCTCAACAATTAGAGGACGTAAGAGATAAGTTGGATACTTCTACTGAGGAAGGTCAGAAATATGCTGACAAAATAGACGATACAGTTGATGGAATAAATAACTATATAGATAGTTTAGATACTCAAAATGAAAGTTTGTCTGCTCAAGAAGAATATTTAAAAGGTGTAGAAGAAGAAGAAGCTGAATATCAAGCACGATTAAAAGAAAGATTAACTCTTACTGAAGATAATATACAAGCATTGAATGATGAAATAGATAGTGCTCAAAGTGCATATGGAACATTAACTGCTGCTGTTGATGAATATAATAGTTCTGGTGGATTATCTATGGACACTATACAACAATTACTTGCATTGGATGGGGATTATTTAAATTCTTTAGAGTTAGTAAATGGACAGTTACAAATTAGTGCTGAGTCTGAGCAAAGTCATAGTGAAATGATTGAGCAAGATACTATGGCTTTGATAGAAAATGCAGCAATGAATGATTTACAGGCTATGGCAGCAGAAGCTTCAGGAAGTACGGCGCAATCTGCGGCACAAAAAATACAAACTGCGGGAGAGAACGCAAAATCTGCTGGAGAGTATGCTAAACAAGGTGCAGCAGGATTTACAGAACTAGCAGGAGCTATGGCTCAAGCAGGTATGGTAAATCTTGATGGAGTAGATGTTGAAGGTTGGGCGAAAAAATGGGCTGGTATCACTGATAAAATAAAAGGGTTGACTTCTGGAAAAGGTGGATTAAAAAGCTCAAAATTCACAGGAAGTAGTGGTTCAGGTAAAAAATCTGGTGGTTCTGGCAAAAAGTCTGGCTCAGGTTCTTCAAAATCAACTAAAGAAGAATATAAAGCAGAGATAGATACTTTATATGCTTATGAAAATGCTTTAGATAATGCAAAAGATGCTGTAGACAGATTAAATGATGCCCTAAAAGATACAGACAATTTTAATGAGCAAGAAAAGATATTAAGGCAATTAATAGACGCAACAAATAATCAAATAAATAAAACAAATGAGTTAAAGAATGCGCAAACAGCGCAAATGAATGATTATATCAATCAATTAAGGGCGCAAGGTTTTGCAATAGACTATAATGCTTCTAAGAACGAATTATTCATAAACAATATGCAACACTTAGCAGATTTCTCTGGAGATACTGCTAAAAATCTTGAAAAATTAATTAAGAAAATTCAAGATTTAAATGATGATAATAGAAGCTTAGATGGTTCAGTAAGAGATTTAACTGGAGATGTAAAAGATTATTACGAACAGTTAGAAGAAATACCTGAGAAAAAGTTAAAGAAATTTAACGAGTTAATGAAGGAATTTCAACAAGGAAGACTTGACCAAATTCAAAATCAAATAGATGATATTCAACATGAGATGGATAATGACCCTCGTTTAAAACAACTTGAGGAACAAATCGAGGCATTAGAAAAACAAAATGATGAAATTGATAAACAAAAAGAATTAGAAGAAAAATTACTTGCAGTAGAAGAAGCGAAAGAAAAGCTAGCTAATGCTAGAAAACAAAAGACGCTTCAGGTCTATAGAGCTGGACAAGGATTTGTTTGGGAAAGTGATATTGATAGCATAAAAGATGCAGCTGATGAATTAAAAGATGCTCAAGATGATTTAAATGACAAAATAAAGCAAGACCAGATTGACCAACTTCAAGCTGAAAAAGATGCTTTAGAGAAAAGTTACCAAGACAGAATTGATGCTTTACAAGCTTTCTTAGATGAACAAAATTATCAAATAGATAAAGCAAATAGAGAAGGAATACAATCTTTCCAAGATTTACAAAAAGAATTAGCTAAATTTGGTTTGGATAGTGCAGAGTATTTAGGCAAAGCGACAGATTGGTTAAACAATTATAATAAGTCATTAGCAGAATTAAATACTACTGTTAGTGGAATATTAAGTTCTTCAACAACAGCGACAGATGGGCTAATTTATAGCTCTGCAACACAAGATAGAATAAATCAAGCATTATCAAATTTAATCCCATCAACAACATCAACAGGATTAACTTTGAGTAATATAGACTATGATAAAATAAAAGGAAGTTCAGACAATTCGAACATTTACATTAACAACATAGAATTACCAAATGTAAAAGATGTAAATGACTTTGTAGAAGCTTTAAAAGACTTGCCAAGATTAGCAAGCTCACAAGCAACAAATAGAACATAACAAGAAAGGAGTTTTAATATGTCAGATAATAGAGATGGATTAGATTGTATTTTACAAGCAATTAATAATATAGTTGAGCCAAAGGTTGCTACATTAAAATACGACAAAACATATAGAGCGAAAGTAACCCAGCAAATTGATACTGGGTTATATATGGTTCAAATCAACAATGTAGAATACAAATTGCCATATAGCGGCACATTAAATGTCGGTGATATTGTAAAAGTTAAAGCTCCTTTAAATAATTTCTCTGATATATATATAGAGGCATTGCCAGGAAGTGGCGGTGGAGGAGGCGGAGGTACTACAGATTATAATGATTTAACAAACAAGCCAGTGTTAAATTCAAATTATAGTACCTCACAAACTCCAAATGCAAGTGAAATTATAAAGGGAACAATTTCATTACATAAAATTTCAAAGACAGGAAATTACAATGATTTATTGAATAAGCCAGACTTAGATTTTATACCTACAAGTGAGAAAGGGAAAGCTGGCGGAGTTGCAACATTAGGAACAGACTCAAAAATAACAAGTACTGAATTACCAAACAATTTAGTATATGATAGTAATTATGTGCATACTGATAATAACTTTTCAAATACATACAAAGATAAATTAGAGAGTGTTCAAGAGGGCGCACAGGTTAATATTATTGAAAAAGTACAAAAAAACGGCGTAGATTTAGACATAACAAATAAAACAGTAAATATAACGGTTCCTACAAAAACAAGTGATTTAGTAAATGACGGAGAAGATGGAACTAATCCTTATATAACAGGTCTTCCAATAGCTTCTAAAACTATGTTAGGTGGAATAAAAGTAGGAGATAATCTTACAATAAATTCTGATGGAGTATTAAGTGCTCAAGCAGGTGGAGTAAAAAGTTATAATGACTTAACAGATAAACCAGTATTAAATACAAATATATCTGAAAGTCAACCTGTAAGTTCTAATGAAACAATTTCTGGGACTATATCTTTGCATAAAATATCAAAAACAGGTGATTATTCTGATTTAAATAATTTACCTTCATTAGATTTTATACCTAATTCAGAAAAAGGAGTTGCTGGTGGGGTAGCTACTTTAGGCAATGATACCAAAATTTTAGATAGTCAATTACCAATAGCTACTACTACTGATTTAGGAGCTATAAAAGTAGGAGTTAATTTAACAATTAGTGAAGATGGTACTTTAAATGCTATAGGAGGAAGTGGCGGAACAGTATCTGATACATTACCAATAGGTTTTGTAGGAGAATGGTTTAGCACAACAATTCCTACTAATTGGTTATTATGTAATGGGCAAGAAGTAAGTAGAACTGAATATGCCGAGTTATTTGCAATAATTGGAACTAAACATGGTTCTGGAGATGGAAGCACAACATTTAATTTACCTAATATTAAAGGTAAAACAACTGTTGGTTTAGATACAGATGATACTGATTTTAATACACTAGGCAAAACAGGTGGAGAGAAAACACATACTTTAACTGAAAATGAAATTCCACCAATGAATGTTTATATGACAAAAGATGCATGGTATGATAGAGGTGGATTAGAGTCAGGAGGAGCTATAAACAGAAGAGTTGTTGCAGGAGGTGCCACTGGTGGTGCTACTGATTATATAATAGGTACTGTTAATGGTGGTGGTCAGGCACATAATAATTTACAACCATATATAGTATCTAATTATATAATTAAGGCTAAACAAACACAAGCTGTGGTTGCAACTGTAATAGATGATTTGATTTCTGAGAGTTCTACTGATGCGCTTTCAGCAAACCAAGGTAGAATATTAAAAGGTTATATTGAAGATAATGATAGTATGATTTCAACATTACAACAAGATATAATTAATATTGAAGACAGTATGATTACAAAAATACAAAAGAATGGTGTTAGTTTACCTATAACTAATAAGACTGTTAATATCACTGTGCCAACAAAAACTTCTGAATTAGAGAATGATAGTAATTTTATAACTTTAGCAGATGAAATAAATGCTAAATATTTAAAAGGAAATGGAAGAATAACAAGTTCAGATATTGACCATATTTATACTGATAATATTGTACATCAAAGATTAGATATTTCTTCTAGCTCTATGACAACAAACAAACCAGCAGGAGATGGATTTATTAACACATATTCTTGGGATAGTGCTGGAAAATATGATACTCAATTATATATTCCAAATGGTTCTACAATCAATGGAGGAAGACCACAAATAAGATTTAATGATAATAAAGATACATGGACATCTTGGAAAAGTCTTGCGCTTTATACTGATACTGAAAATAAGACAAATACAAGTGTATTTCCTAATAATTCTGGTCATATAAAATCAAAATATAGAATAGGTACTCGTGGATATACTTCTGGTGCTACATGGTATTATCCATTATGTAAATTACCTATAGTTTCAAATAGTAATGCTTCAAGTGCCACAATACGTGGAAGAATTGGTGGCTGGACTGATAACGATATGTCCTCTTTATATGCAATGATGTGGAACAGAGTTACAACAGGTATAACTTTACTAGATTTAGCTGGGAATCCATATCAAAAAACACAGACAATACAAGACGTATGGAATTTATGTGACATCGTGATATATAAAAATTCGGATAATTCTGATACTGTATATTTAAAATGTAAAGATTATTTTTGTTTTGATTTAGACTTAGAACTATTTCAAGATAGTGCTCAAATATTATATGATGGAAGTTATTTAACAAGTGAACCAGATGGAACATTATCTGCACAAGCAAGTACGGCAAATGAAAGAATGGAATTATATAATGGTGCTTTATATGTAAAAGGAGATAAAGTTTTAACAAATTCAGACGTAGTTGATGACTTAACTTCTACCTCTACTACAAACGTGCTTAGTGCTAACCAAGGTAATGTACTTGACTCAAAAAAAATAGAAGTAGACAATATAAAAGCAGGAGATAATATTACTCTTAGCGTAGATGGTAAAAATATAACAATAAATTCTACAGGTGGAGGTAGTGGTTCTGAGGAAGTAGAGATAGGAGATAATGAACCCACTCAAGATACTATAGAACTATGGGTAGACACTTCAGAGCAAGGAACTGGTTCTAGTGGGGCAGAGCAAATAGAATATGGAAATATTACAGCGGCTCAAATGACAAATGCTTCTATTGGTGGACAAGATGGAAAAATATATGAACTAACTTTCCAAAATTCTTATTCTACACCGCCAACAGTTATAACTAATTTTTATTCGGAACAAGGTGTTTCATACTATGGATTTGTAGCTACTCAAGTAGTTGCATTAAGTGCTACAAAATGTACACTATGTGTATTTGTTCAAGGTCTATCTGGTTCAAAATGTGGAATAAGTTATATGGTAAAAGGTAAATAGGAGATGATTATATGAAAATAAGAAAAATAGCACAGACTCCTGGATTAGTAGCTACGGTAGTTGATAATTTAACAAGTACCAGCACTACAGATGCTTTGTCTGCTAATCAAGGGAAAATACTTAATGAAAGAATAAATACAGGACTTTCATATTCTACTAATGAAACTTTAACAGGAGGGACTTGGGTCAATGGAAAACCTATATATAGAAAAGTCATTTATATAGGTTCTTTACCCGCAAATACTGCTTCGACTTTTGCTCATAATATTTCTAATATAGATAGAGTTGTCAATTCTTCTATGGTATGGTTTGATACTGTAGATAATTGTTGGTGGAGTAATAGAAGATGGGACAGTACAACAATTAATATTGCTTATAATGTTAATCCTACGCAAGTATGGATAGGAGCTCATGGCGTTAATTGGTCTGCGAGAACAAATCAAACTTATGTTACTATAGAATATACAAAAACAACAGATTAAGAAAGGGGACAATTAAATGGCAGTATTAAAATATAAAGACCCAACAACCGGTGATTGGATAGAACTTTCAAATGCAGTAGGAGATACTTTACCTATAGGAGCTATAGTAGAATATGATGGAACTACAGTGCCTACAAATTGGGAACAAGTTAATGATTATAGTACAGAAGAAGTAAATACTGGAAGTACATGGATAGATGGAAAGCCTATTTATAGAAAAGTAATTGAATATTCAACTCAACCTGCTTCAGGAGATAATACTTTTGAACATGGGATATTAAATGTAGATAAATTTATCAATGTTAGAACAATAATTTATAGAAAAGATAAAGTATTTCATTTTGCACCTAGATATACACCAGGAGAAACCAGTTGGAATTTTTATTATAACGATATAACTAGAAACCAAATAGGTTTTAGTTGTGGTTCTCAATTAAGAAATGGAACATATTGGGGAACATCTTACTTTATTTTTGAATACACAAAAACAACAGATTAAAATCTGTAGAAAGGAGAAAACATGGCGGTACAACAATTAACACAACCTATTATTAATCCTATTTCTGCTTTTGATGCAACAAGAGCACACAATATTACTTTTACTGTAATAGGTGGAGCACAAGTAGTGGCAAATAGATTAGTAATAAGTAATAACGAAACAGGAGCAATCGTATATAATAAAACTGCTATAACGATGAAATTAGAGCACACAATTCCTGCTAATACATTAACTAATGGCGGTTATTATAATGCTGTTGTTTATACAATCGACAATGCAAATAATGAAAGTGTTGCAAGTACGGCAGTGCCATTTTATTGTTATAGTCAACCGGTATTAACAATAGATAATATACCAGCGACTGAAACAATAGAAAATGGAACATATACATTTACTGGTACTTACATACAACAAGAAGGTGAAATTTTAAATAGCTATCAATATACATTATATGATAGCAACAAAAATGTACTTAGTAAAACTCCTTTAATATATTATGAAACTGACTCATCTTTATCTTATACTTTTGTTGGTATGAGTAATGATACTTCATATTATATTGAATTATCTGGTGAGACAGTAAATGGAACACATATAACATCAGGAGTAATATATTTTACAGTAAGATATATTCAGCCAGCTTCTTTTGCTATTTGTGATTTAGTAAATAATTGCGATGATGGATACATACAGGTATCTTCTAATATTGTTGCGATTGATGGAAAATCAAATCCAGACCCACCAATTTATATAGATGATAAAGAGGTAGATTTAAGAGACCCTGACAGTTGGGTAGAATGGGACTCTGGATTTAGAATACAAGATGACTTTACACTTAGAGCTTGGGGTAGAGATTTTAATCCTTATGAGCCAATAATAACATTAAAGAATGACATAGATACTCCACAAACTCCTAATAAAATAGAAATGAAATGGATGACTGGAGATGTAATTAAAAACTTGCCGCTATATACAAGCAAGAGTGGAAATAATATAAATATAACAGATAGTGAAGCTGCTAATATACAAAATTTAACTGTTGGTGGGGATAGTGTAGAAGACAAAGATAATATAACACAATTTGTTGTTGATGGAAATAGCAAGCAAGAGACAACTGAAGGATATAATTTATGTCCATCATTTGACAGTGGAACTTGGACTTTAAAAAATGGAGCTACTATTTCAAATAATATATTAACATTACCTAATACAAATTCATCTGCTACTTCTGATTTTATTGATTGGAATTATAGGTCTCCAATTAACACTAGATTTTTTTTGGTTAGCGGAAATAATTATCATGTAGAATTGACATATTATGATGAAAATCAAAAAAATATAGACTCTAACGGAAATGCAAATCCTTCTGTAACACCTAATAGTGTTATAAAAACATTTACAAATTTTTCTCCATCTGTTTTATCACGAGCTAGATATGTTAAGTATACTTTTGAAAGAAGTACATCATATGCACCAAATGAATATTCTGTTACTAATGTACAAGTAAGTGGAAGAGATGCAGATTACGAACCTTACACAGGAGGAATACCATCACCAAACCCAGAGTACCCACAAGAAATTGAAACTATTGATGGGTGTAATTTGTTTGATGGAGAAACAACACAAGGTTGGATTGGAACAGACGGCAGTGAGAGCACAAGGGCAGATAGAACAAAGTTTAAAGATTTTTTTAAAGTGAAATCAGATAGTTCTTATTATCTTACTTCCGAAGGTATAACAAATGATGAGAATTGGTGGGTATATTTTTATGATGAAAATCAAAACAAAATATCATTTATTAATTCTGCTACTATGTTTGAAACGAATAATATTTTTAAAACACCAAAAACTTGTAAATATATTAAAGGCTGTATAGCAGTAGAGAGTTCTACAGTAAGCAAGATAATGTTAGCAGATAGTGGTATTCCAAAGCCATATTTACCATATGGAAATATTGGAATTAAACAAAGTGGAATAAATAAACTTGGTTTAACTAATGGAACGTTAAAGAATGGTTCAGGTATAACTGTAAAAGAATTAGAAAATGGTGGAATAAGTATAACTGGAACTGCTTCAAGTGATACAAATTTTCAATATATTTGGAAGTTGAAAAATATTGTAAAAAACAATCAATTGATAACATTGTCTAATGGAACAACTGGAGTTACTGGTCTTCAAGTTTCATTGAGAGACTCATCAAAAAATGTAATATCTGAAACTTGGACAAATAATGGAGCAGTTAAAAGTGCAACATTGACAACAGATGCATATTACTATCAAATTCAAATTAATAGTAATATAACTGTTAATACAACAATTTACCCAATGATAGTAGGGGGTGCTTATTCAGAAACAACACTTCCAGCATACGAACCCTATCATGAGAAAATAATTCCAATAGATTTACAAGGAAATACATTAGCAAAAGTAGGAAATGTAAAAGACATATTAAAAGTAAATAGAAATGGCGAAGTAAAAATAGAGAAGAATATTTGGGAAGAAACCATAAATTCTTCAGATTTGATTACTTTATCCAATAATAATAAAGGGCTTGTTTTTACGCCATCTAAAAAGAAAATCACGAGTATGAGTGATAATGATTATTTAGTAACTAATGCTCAAAGAAATCGAACTTTTAATGATGGAACTGTATACCAAAACCCTTCAAATTTTGTGTTTGTTGGAAGTCCAACTGATACATTAGAAACAATAAAGGCTAAATTTAATGGTGGAAAAATATTATATCAGCTAGCTACTCCACAAACAATTACATTACCTAGTATATCTCCTATAGAATTAGAACAAGGAACAAATATATTTAAACTAATATCAAATTTAGATACAACAATGACAACTAATTATGGTTATATATCTGTGGGAGATATTAAAAATATAGTTAATATACAAGATTTTAATATAACATATAATCAAGCTTATTATCAAGATACAAATACAAACTTCAAATTACAACCAAATTATTTATATACTTTATCATTTGATTATAATATTAATAGTGAAAGTACAGATTTATACTTTAGTATAGGATATGGAGCAGATAGTTATGAAACAAATATAGCAAGCTCTATTCAATATCAAACTCAAAATAAAGGAAGAAACACTATATCATTTATATCTCCTGAGGGAATTTCTGACGAAGATACTTTATGGGTTAGATTTGCACAAACTATAATATTAGCAAATGTAAATGTTGATATAAGTAATATACAACTAGAATATGGTAAAAAAGCTACTGATTATCAAACACCAGGATTATATAACATTTATTTAACTTCAGCGGCTAAAAACTTATATAATTATGAGACACCATTATATTTACAAAAAAACAATGTTTCATATACAGAAATACAAGGTGGTTACGAAATCACTCCTGTGATAGTAGATACACCTGCTTCATTAAATATAGGCTGGAAATCATTATTAAATCCAGGAGATACTTACACTGTATCTTATAGTCAACTAGGTCAATTTGAAGATTTTAAATTATATAAGACTGATAAAAATAGTCAAGAAATAATATCAGAAATACCACTTGATAATAATACATTCGTTGCGCCAGATGGTTTTTATGATTTACAATTAGCATTTAGTGTGGATAGCAGTAGTACAACAAATCATATAGATATATGGAATATACAAATAGAAGCAAGTAATGTAATAACAACATATGACCCTTATATTTCAAATTCTTCAATAATCACATTAGAAGAACCATTGAGAAGTAGTGGCGAATATAGAGATTTAATATGTTTAGCTAGTCCTAATTTATTAAACCCAACTAATCAATCTGCTAATGTATCTGGGGGCGAAAAATATTATTTATCACAAGCTGGCAGTGTTTCATATACACTAGATTTTATCAATGAAGATAATAATAAAATATCATCAATAGTACTAACTAGTGGCGTATTTACAACACCAGACAATTGTGTAAAAGTTCAAATAGAAAATGTTGAAGCAACTGATTTAATAAATAACAAAGTTCAAATAAACGTAGGAGAAACAGCTCGAGTATATTATCCTTATGTTACTGTACCTAGTCTTATAAGATATTGTAAAGAAGAAAACGGTGTAATATCTGTATTAGATACACCGGTTGCTTATGATTTGTCTACAGATAATCAAAGTGCGTTGGAAGTGTTGACAACTTATACTCTTATTTCAAATGTATTTACAAATAATACTGTATTAGGGCAACTATATTTAGATTATGTAAGTGGTTATAGTAATCAACAAACTGAAAATGCTTATGTATTATTAAAATGTTGGAATGCTAATACTATGCCTTATGTAATTCATAGTAATTATATAGACATACCATCAGATTATAACAAAGTATTTATTTGGTGTAGGAGAAAAGGTAATTTATTTGATTTGAAAATAGAAGATTTAGGAGACTATAGAGAAGATGACAAGCCTATAGATACTGAAAAGCCAGTTGTGGAATTAGTTGTAGATAAGACTGGCGTAACACAAACTGAAATACCAGTTACGGCAACTTCAATAGATAATGTAGGACTAAGAACGGTAAGATTTAGTAAAGATAACGGAGCTACTTGGGATGAAATTGTTCCCGTAGATGGATTAAGTTCTGTAAATAGTTACACATTCACAGGATTAACACCAGATACAACATATACAATAAGAGCTGAGGCAATAGATTTATCTGGTAATATTGGTGGAATAAGTGAGAGTGTAACAACTTTAGCATAGGAAAGGTGGCTAAGAATTATGATATTTTTAGGATATAATTTTTTGCAGGACAGGTATTCTTGGCAACCTGTTCCTACAAATTTAATAAATATAGAAGATGTTAAACTTGAAAATGGAATATATGACCATTTTAATATAACAAAAGATGTTAGTTTTCCATATATAACAACATATCCAACTGGTTGGGATTTACAAACACAAATGGATGCAGATTTTAATGGAAATATTAACGCAGGAAATATAGATTATGTAGTAACACAAATAAGCAGCATAAAAGTAAAGAGAAGAAAAAAGGGTGAATTTGACTGGTATACATTATATACTATTCCAGTAACTGACCCAAATGATATAGACTTTGTAAGATATGATTATCTTGCTCAAAATGATACAGATTATGAATATGCTATTGTTCCTATCATAGGAAACGTTGAGGGAGAATATTCTATTAATAGTATAACTTCTGAATTTTATGGAATTTTTATAACTGACGGAACAAGTAATTATAAATTCAAAGAAAATGCAACATATTCAGCAAATGAAAGAGTTCATCAAACAGGCGTATATGAGCCATATGGAAGCAAATATCCTATTGTTATTAGCAATGGAGATTTAAGTTATGACAAAGGAACAATGGACGGAGATGTTGTGGTATATACAGCAGATGAACAATTAGATAGAAAAGCTACAGTTGAGAGATTGCAAGCTATAAAGAATTTCTTGGCTACTCCTTCTGCAAAAATCTTAAAAGATTTCAACGGAAATATTTGGCTAGTAACATTAAGTGATAATTTATCATTAACTTATTATACTGAGGTAGGAATGGGATTTGCAAAATTATCATTTAATTGGTCAGAAATTGGTGATGCGGCAGATGGGCAAGATTTATATGATAGTAATTTAATTTACGCAAATAATTAAGAAAGTAGGTGATTACAGGTGGCAGTTATACCAAGTCAAACAGATTATGATTTATCACAATTAAAAGTAAGAAATCAAAGAATAAAAGTAGATTTATTAAATTTTAATTTTCAAACTATTAATTCTTTAGAAGGTAAAGTAACTGATGGGAGCATTTCAATAGATGCCACTTCTGATATTAGAAGAACCTGTAATATTACACTGGTAGTTGAAGATAGCACTGATATAATTGCTCCAGGTGGGCAAGTATGGTTAGATAAATTTATAAAAGTATATGTTGGAACAGATAACCCAAGAAATAATAATGAAACAGTATGGAATAATATGGGATTATTTTTAATAAATAATCCTGAGAGTGTTTACAATGCAACAACAAATACTATAACTTTTGAAGGTTTAGATTTAATGGCTAAATTAACAGGAAGAAGAAATGGTCAGCTACCAGCTGTAACTACTGTAGTACCCGCAGAAAGTAAAGTTGCAGATGTTGTAAAACAAACAATAACACAACTTGGTGGGTTTGATAAATACATAATTCAAGATGTAGGTTATGAAATACCTTATGATATAAAAAAAGATATGGGTTCTACTATATATGATTTATTAGTTGAAATAAGAGATTTATATTCTGATTGGGAAATGTTTTTTGATGTTGATGGAGTATTTCATTGGCAACAAATTCCTAATGGAATAAATGAGCCAGTAGTTCTTGATTTCGACCAATTAAAACAAAAAATAATAATAAGTGAAACTATAGATGTAGACTTTGAAAATGTAAAAAATCATATAATTGTATATGGAAGATTATTAGATAATGGGGAACAAGTAATGGCTACCTCTACAGATACAATTAGTTCAAGTCCATACAATGTAGATAGTATTGGACAAATAAATTATATAGTAGATGATGAAAGAATATATAATAATGATTTAGCTCAACAAAGAGCAGATTATGAATTATTTTTACATGCAAGGATGAATGATAGTATAACATTAGAAATCGTGCCGCTATATTGGCTAAATGATGTTAATGTAAAAATAGCTCATACAAATAAAAATGTTGGTATTGAGGGAGAATATTTAATTAAAACATTGGAAATACCTTTAGGAGTTGGGAATAATATGACCATAACGGCTATAAAAGTATATCCAAAAGAACCAGAAATAGAAACTATAATAGCAGAATATCCATATACCGGTCAATGGTATTCTTCAACACAAGAGCAATTCCCTTATTTACCTTAGAAAGGAGAATTAATATGGCTTACGAAAAACAATTATGGAATGATAGACAAGTTGAAAAACCTTTAACATTTACTATGACTGATAATGATGATGGTACTGTAACATTAACTCCTGCACCTGGTAAAATTACAAATGAGGGAGACCCAATGTCAGCAGAAAGATTAAATCATATGGAAGATGGAATTGCTCAAATAAATGATTTACAAGGTGTTGTAAAAAGTAATGACTTTGCTTTAATTACAACACAAGTTACAACGCCAGAAGCTAATAATGACTCTTTGTCCGCAAGTACAAATGTCGATTATCCTGAGGGGTTTACTAAAGATACTTGTATAGTAGTTGGACTAATGGGTAATAATCCTGCAATAAATCAATATTGGAGTACCTTTATTGAAAGTGGGACTTCTTTAGGATATATTGGTGGAGTAGGTGGTTTAAGAGCTATTCTATTTGATGACCATATTGTAGTACAAAGAACTAAATCTACGACAACAGAACCATCTAGCACTAGCAATATAAGAATTGTTTTAATGAAATTACCAAGTAATGAATAGTTAGAAGGAGGAATAATTTATGTCAGTTTTATATCCAGATTTGGATTTTACAAATTATCCTGGAACATTAGATAATATAGAACTAAAAAGTAATATAACAAATTCAACTGATGCTCAATTAGTTCAACAAATTCAAACAGCAATTATTGCTGGTGATTTTTCTAATGCTTCAGCTATAATAAATGCTAATCCTCAATTAAATGGAAAAATATTCAATGCTAATGATTACAACCAAATTAGAGATGCAATTTTAGCATTAGAGAGATTTTATAAAAATGATATATATAACTATATAGCTGAGAAACAAGCTGAATGGCAAGCTAATATAGATAGATTTAATTTTCAAGGGGTATATAGCCCTACAACACAATATTACCAAAACAACATGGTAAATTATACTACTACAGAAGGAACTTTCTTATATTTATGTATTAAACAACCTGATACAGGTATTCCTCCAACAAATACTTCTTATTGGAGAATATTAACATTGAGAGGAGAAAGAGGTCTTTCAGGAGAAGGATTGTCTTTTACTTGGATATGGGACAGTACAATGGAATATAATGTAAATGACGTAGTTGTTTATGGAAATAAATGGTGGGCTTCTACACAAATAAATAGAGGTCAACAACCAGCCAATGGTTCTGCTTATTGGACTGAAATACTTACTGCTTTACCAGCAATTCAAATACCAGTAACGGCAGCACAACCAACAGACCAAATAATAGGAGACCAATGGTATCAAGTTATATAAAGGAGGATAATATTTATGGATAGAACAATTATTGAATTAATGGATGATATGCATTTGAGTAGTAGAGATTTATTTTTAAATTATTATTATGCTATGCAATCTAATAATATTTCTAGCGCAAATTCTATTCTTTTGAATAATCCTTCTTTGGCTAACCAAATTACTAATAGTCAAAATATTAATTATTTAATTAATGGGGTTAATGAAAGAGAAATAGAACCCAAAAGAGATATAGACTATTATTTAGACAAATTATATCAAGATTTTTTAGTTATGATAAATAATACTAGAGTTAGAGGAGAATTTGACCCAACAGTTCAATATTACCCACATAACTTAGTATATTATAATGGTAAAGGATATTATGCATTAAAAGAACCACCTATTGGAACATTACCAACAAATGCTGAATATTGGCTTGAATTTGATATAAGAGGATTTCAAGGATATGGCGGGCTAGATTTAAATCTAAGATTTAATTGGGATAATACTATATCTTATAAAAAAGGAGACATAGTAATATATAGAAATAAAATGTGGTATGCTTTAGCAGATAACACAAATTATGAACCAAACTTAAATCATTATCCTTGGGTAATTATAAGTATGCCAAAAATGGCTAATAAAACACCTATACAAAGAGCTACACCAACTGGATATGACACTGGAGATTTCTGGTTTCAAATTACTCTTGGGGATGATGTTATTCAAAAGAAATGGGATGTAAAACAACAAGAGATTACACCTAGATTTGCTAGTGCTGGATTTGTTATTGGAGATAACATATATACTACTGGAGGAATTACACAAACATTTGTTAGAAGCAATAAAACAGAAGTATTTGATACTGTAACTAATACATGGTCAGCTAAAGCAGATGCTCCTACTACTAGAGCTAGAACTACAGCTTTTTCAATAGGTAACAAAGCTTATGTAATTGGTGGCGTAGATAGTAATGGTAATATATTAAATACAGTTGAAGAATATGATAGTGATACAAACGCATGGACAACTAAAAGTTCATTGCCAATTCCATTAGTTACAAGTGGAATAGCAGTAAATAATATAGGATATGTAATAGCTGGAGAAACTACAGGAAATCAGACAGTAGGTAATGCTTATTCTTATAATGCAACAACAGATACTTGGACAGCAATTACAGATAAATTAACACCAACATATGGACATGCGTTAGCAAGTGATGGAACAAATATATATGCTATAGGTGGAATAAATCAAAATGGAGATACGATAGGTTTAAACGAAGCTTATGATATAGCTACAAATACATGGTCTGAAAAAGATGATATGTTAGTTCCTAGAAGTTTTTTATCTTCATTCTTTACTAATGGTTCAATTTATGCCGTTGGAGGATTGAATTCTGATTGGTATAGCTTAGATACAAACGAGAAATATAATATAGAAGAAAATCAATGGACAACAGATACACCAATGAATTATCCAAGAAGTAGCTTGAATGCAATGGCAATAGGAACTAAAGGTTATGCTATTGGCGGAATAAATATAGCAACTTCTGATGTTCATGGATATACGGAAGAATATCAAGTAAAAGATATTACTTCAAATTATGATATGATAATAGATACAACATTAGATAGTACAGGAAGTAAAACAATTTCAATTCCAATGGTTTTAGGTGGAACATATGATTATTGGATTGATTGGGGAGATGGAACAAGTTCTACTCAAATTACAGTTTACAATGATACAAATGCAACACATACTTATGTTGCTGATGGAGAATATACTATTAGATTAATTGGGACATTAGACCAATTAGAATACACAGGAAATATAGCAGCTTGTTTAAAAGAAGTAACAAAATGTAATTTAGCATTTTCTGTAATAAAAAATATGTTTAAAGGTTGTACAAATTTAACTAATGTAGTTGAAAGTATATTCAGTCAAACAACTATGCCAACAACTGCTGAAAGTGTATTTGAGGGTTGTTCTAAATTTGGTATGATACCAGTAGGATTATTTGACAATATGTCTGGAATATTAAGCTTTAAGAATGCATTTAAAGGAACATCAATAATTAATATACCTACAGGCTTATTTGACTCAAATAATTCTGCAACAGATTTTAGCGGCGTATTTGAAAATTGTACTAGATTAGTAGCTATACCTATGAATTTATTTAAAAACAATGCAAGTGTAACAACTTTTGCAAATGCTTTTATGGGTGATACTGCTTTAACAGAATTACCAAACACTTTATTTAATAATAACGTTGAAGTCACAACTTATGAAAATGTATTTTCTGGTTGTACAGGTGTTAAAGAACTCCCAATTAATTTATTTGGAGACGGAGCTTTAAGTGCAACTAATTTTTCAGGTGCTTTATATAATGTGCCGTTAACTTCGTTACCAGTAGGATTATTTAGTCAGGCTTATTCTGTAACTAATTATGACGATGTATTTAATTTCTATAGTGGAAATATACCAGCTAATTGTTTTAATGGAGATAATGCAACTTATGAGAATGCATTAGATGTAGAAGGAATAGAAGAAATTGGAGATAATGGATTAAATGGATTAGCATTAAGTTCTGATATGTTTAGTGGTCAAGACCAAGCTTCTGCTCTTACCACATTAGGAAATGATGCATTATGGTCAAAAAATGCTACTTCTATTGCAAATCAACCAACTCAAATGTTCTTTAGAAATACTGCATTGACTACTATTGGAAACATAAACTTTAAACCTGTAACTGAAACTATGGGTGGAATGTTTTATGGTTGTACTTCATTAGAAAATGTTTCTGGATTTTTCCATGGAGATAATAATAAGCCATCTTTATCAGTAGACATTACTTTTGAAAATAGTCCATTAACGCATACTTCTTTATTAAATATATCTGATAGTTTAGTGGTACAAACACCAACTACAATTAAAAACTTAACTTTAGGTGCTGCAAATTTAGCTAAATTATCAGTTGAAGAAAAAATGATTATTATTAATAAATATTGGAAATTAGTAGGATATGATATAAGCAAAGATATACAAGCTGCTGGTGGATATGGCGCTTTTGCTATGGATATGGTTCAAAAATTAAAAGGTAACTTAAATACAAGGGCGGAAGAACTTGATTTTGGTGCCTATCCAGCTGAAACTAATTTATATTATTATGTTAGTTTAGTTAATAAGATAACTTTAGAAAAAGTGGCTATTTATGCTTTTGAAAAATCTACGGGTATTTTTTATGACCCAGATTTAATTCCAGTTCAAGAATATCATATATGGCATAATAATATTGGAGCTCATGCAAATCCAGTATTTTTGTCTAAGACATTAACTGGAGACCCAAATGGAACAATACTTAAAGATTATTTATCAAATAATGATACAGAAGATTATTATGAAATCGCTATAGGCGATAAATATGATATAGGATTGAAAACCGCTGGTTTAGAAAATATAAAAAATGCAACTCAATTATTTATGAACTTACAAAATGTTAGGATATTATATATTGATGGTGATTTTAAACCTGAAACTATGGTTCAAACATTTGAAGGTGTTTCTAACTTAACAACATTGAGCTTTGACAATTTAGATACTTCTAATTGTACAAGTATGGAAAGTACTTTTTCTGGATTAACTACATTTAGTAATTGGAGTTTTTTAAATAATTTAGATACAAGTAAAGTAAAAAATATGAGCAATATGTTTGCCTATAGTTCTACATTAACAGAAATGCCTACATTTAGTATGGCAAGTGTAGAAGATGCAAGTTATATGTTTGAGCAGACAGGAATATCAAAAATAAAACCTAATATATTAGGAAGTAATATAAAAACAGCAGAAGGAATGTTTAGTTTATGTACTAATTTAGATTTAGTTGATATATCTGATTATACAACAATATTTGGGCACAATGACAATTTAACAAATGTTTCTCATTTATTTGAAATGTGTTCTAACGTAAGTACGGTAGGAATACATGATGTATTCACCTATGTAGAAGACCCAACAGGTATGGAACCAGGTGGATATGAATTAGACCAAACAAAATTAAATAATCAATTATTTACTTATTGTCCTAATATTACAGATATGAGTTATATACTAGAAGATACAGGAATAACAAGTGTTCCTATGGGATTATTTTATCATTGTCCTAAACTTACAACAGTTATGCATGCATTTGGGCTTTGTCAAAAAATCGCTACTGGAGCAACAATGTTGTATATGAGTCAAGTATTATTTGCAAATAACCCAGAATTAAAAGATATTTCTTTCTTATTCTATAATGCAAAAATAACTGGATTTATTACTGAAAATATAGGGTATACTGGAATGTTATTCCCAGGAACAAAAATAGAAAGAGCCGTAAGTTTATGGGATGGATGTCAAATGACAGATGTAGAAGGTTATGAAACAATTCCATTTATTTATAATAGCCGTGTGTTAAAAGATATTGATAGTATGTTTGCAAACCAAACAATGTTTAGAGAATTAAGTAATATGTTCAGTGGAACAGATTATGAATATTCTTGGGACAATTTATCTACATTATGTCCAGCATTACAAAATTGTTCTTATATGTTTTCTAATGCTACACAATTAGTAGGTAATGGTAATAAATTGGTAACTGAATTAAGTAAAATAACAACATTAACAAGTCATGAAAAAGCATTACAAAACTGTACTAAATTAAGTGACTATAATTCTATCCCTTCAGGTTGGAAATAAACATGAGAGAGCGTAAAGCTCTCTCTTATAAAAAGGAGAAATAAAATGATTAATGTTAAAGAGATTTTAAAATATATCAATTCCAGAAATGGAGAAAGCTCTATTTCAGAAATAAATAAACTTATAAATAAACAAGATAGAGAAAGTATTTTAAAAGTACAAACTGATAGAATGAGATATGAAATATGGGATAAAAAATCTCCTATAAATGGAATTACTGCTAAAGAAATAATAAAATCAAGAAATTATAAAATAGATAAAGCATATTTAATTTACATAGATAATAATTTAATATATTTTCAAGACCATAACCCAAATGAAAGTGGTTATGTAAAAATGAATAAAAAAGAGGCTGAAAAATTAGCCGTAGATTTTATAAATAAAAAATCAGAAGAAATGACAGATAATATTATTGTAGGTAAAGTAATTGAAACAATATTATCTTAGAAAGGAATGATGAAGAATGTCAAAAAATATTATAATGCAAGTTCTTACAAGTGCTGGGTATGAACCAATGTATCCATTCTCACCACGTCAAGTAATAAATGCAAATTTCTTAAATACAAGTACATCAAGTCAATATAATATTACTGCAACAGGTATTCCTACTCCATTAACCAATAGCTTTGGTAATGATATGGGTATAATATCTTTTATACCAACTGTTAATAATGTTGACAATATTACTTTATCTATTAATGGAGATACAGCTAGACCAATATTATTTGCAGACGGAACACCAGTTAGAGCAAATACTTTAATTGCAAATAGAAGCATTCTTGTTAGATATTATAATAATAATTTTTATTTAATGTTAGATAAAGCTCAAATAGGTTTGGGCAATGTAGATAATACATCAGATGCAGAAAAACCTGTTTCTTCAGCAGTAAGAGATGCTTTGGCTGGAAAATTAAATATCCCCGTTTTGATACCTAGAAATTCAAATCTAAACACATATACAACTGCTGGATTATATTATAATGCTACAAGTGCTGATGCAACTACAATTACAAACACTCCAGCACAACTTCCTTTCAGCTTATTAGTTGAAAGACATTCTGGAGTTAAACAAACATTTACAACTAATACAACATCTGGAGTACAAACATGGGTTAGAAATTATTCAAATGGTGTATGGAGTTCTTGGATACAACAAGCTTTTATACTAAAAGGAACAGCTGAACCAGACCCAACTGTTGGAGCAGATGGAAATATATATTTAAAAATTGAAGCTTAGGAGGTAATGAAATATGGCATTAGTATATTCACAATCTTGGACTAGCCCAACTTCAACAGCTAATATATATATGGATGTATATAGAAATGGTGCAACATTAACAGTTAATGCAACTGTTGTTTGTACTTTAACTTATTCTAGTGGTTATATTAACTATGATGGTGAAATTAACTTTAATATGTGGCATGGAGGAGCTAGTGCTAGTGCTAATATTAAAGGTTATTCAGATAGATGGTCAGCAGGTAGTGCTAGGACAAGAACAAGAACTTGTTCTATGAGCTTTGTAGATACAGGCAATTCATTTGATATAGGATTTAATATAACAATACCTTCTAATAGACCATCAGGGGCTGCATTTAGAACTGGAGACCAATATCAAAGACTAGGTGCTCCAGGATATGCTGCTCCTAGTGCTCCTACATGGATTAATATAAATCCTAATCCTTGTGGTATTAATTTAGCTCCAACAATTACTTGGGGTGGAGCAAGTGCAGGAAGTTTAGGAGTATTAAGATACGATGTTCAAGTAAGGTCAACAAGACCAAATGGTACTTGGACTGATTGGCTTACAATATCAGCAGGTCAATATGGAACTTCATATAATGAAATAGCATTGAATGGTATGAACGTCAATGGACAAAAACCTTTTGCAGGAGTTAAATATCAATATAGAATTCAGTCATCTGATTATGCTTACGCTGCTTCAGGATTTGTAAATTCTCCACAGTTAATTGTGTCTTTTGACGCTCCTACTGCGCCTACAAGTTATACTTTAAGTTCTACAAGTATAAAAAAAGATGGTTCAATTAGAATTAGCTGGAGTGGAGCTACTGGTGGGTCAGGTTCTATAACTTCATATGATGTTGGTTATAGAAAGTACAACCACAAAACTGCTACTTGGGGAGAATGGTTTACTACAAAAGTAAGCGTAACCAACTTCACATTAGATTTATCAAATCCAGCTGTATTAGCACTTTTTGATACGGAACCTCAAAATGGAGATTTAATACAATTTAGAATTAGCACTAATAATAATTGGGGGCAACAAAGTTCTTATTTAATTACTTCTTCTATAAAAGTTCGTGGTAATCAAATGTGGATAAAAGTTAATGGCTCTTGGGTTGAAGGAGACACATATCTAAAAGTAAATGGTAGTTGGGTAGAAGCAACTCCATATATAAAGGTAAATGGTAGCTGGTATGAAAGCACATAAAAAGGAGTGGATAATATGAAACAACTAAAATTTCTAAAAACAGTATCTTTAGAAAGTAGACCAATATGGTATAAAGATTGTTGCTATGAAGTAGTAAGTGAAGGTAACAATAAATTAGGTCAAGACTTCTATAAAGTATTCTGTGAAGATTTACAACTTAGAGGAATAGATAAAAATTTAGCAGGAAGTTTCTATACAATAATAGAAATTGCTGATAAAAAAGAAGAACCAAAAGTTGAAAAAATAAAAGAAGAGAAAAAAGAAATTAAGGTAAAAGAAAAATCAGAAGAAATCAAACCTAAAACAAACACACAAAAACCAAAATATAATGGTAATAAAAAGAAAAAATATACAAAATAATTAAGCACGAGGATTAATTCTAAGCCATTTTATTTTTAACAGGTAACAAACTATATAGATTAAAATTAAGGGAGAATTTAATTATTCTCCCTTTTCTTTTTCTTTCATGAAATTTTCAATTAATTTTAGCATTTCGTCATCTTCTGTATAAAATAAATCATCTATATCATAAAATCTTTTTATATTTTCTATGAATTGTCCAAATCTCCAATCAGGAAATCTTTCCCATTGCTTTTCAATTTCCATCAATAAAGGCTTTATTCTTTTTGGGTCTCTCATAATGTTTTTCCTCCTTTTATTTTCTTTTTATTCTTTTTTAAATGAGTTAATATTTTTTCAATAGCTATCTTACTTTCAAAATCTAAATAACAATCTGAGCATTGTTCTTCGCAGTTAATACATTTATTTTCTAATACCCAATCTAGTGCATTCATTGCTTGATATATATTCATATTTTGATGTAAGTTTTCAATGCTTTCTTTTACATTTAAAATTTTAATATAAGCCATTTTGTATATCTCCTTTAATTTTTTATTCTTTTTCTAATTCCCATTTATCATCTAAAAAGTATTCATTAAATATCACTCTTTTATATCCATTATAACCATTATTGTCATCTTTAATTCTGTCGCCATTTTTAAAAAACCATGCGAAAATTTTGTCATTATCCTTGTCAAAGCCTAAAGAACAAATCATATCCTCATGTTTATATCTTACTGTTTTACCATATTTATTAATTAATTCTCTTAAATACATATTTAGTCATCCTTTCTATTTTCTATAATAAATGCTGTCCCTATAGCAATAGCATCACTCTCATCATCTTTTACAACTTCAATCCCATATTTATTTTTTACATAATCTATAGTTTCTTGTTTTTTTGCTTTTCTATCTAACGTTCTACTATTTGATAATCCTAATATTTTTCTCCATTTTGTTGTTCTGATAGTTTTACATTGTATATTGTTTCTATGTGCATATACTTCAATCATAAATTGCAAACCTAATAAAGATTTGGCAGTAGCTGCATTCATTGTAATTTGAACATCTTCAATTATCATATTATTAGGTTCATATTTACTAATTAGTTTTTCAATTTCTTCCATAATAAAACTTACTCTCTCAAGAACATCTTTGCTTTTAAAAGAAAAAGCCCCGTGTTCTATTAATTCTCCATTATTAAATACTGCATATCCAGTACATGTTGTACTTTCATCTAAGGCAATTAAAATTTTACTCAAAAGCTTTCTCCATCCTTTCTTTTTCACGATTAATTTTTTCAACCTCATCTTCGCCTAATAGCCCACTTTTATATTTTATACTTATACTAATAGCTTCTAATGTTTTAGCTTGAGTTTCTGGATTATTTATACCGAAATTTTCAGCTAAATAATCTTCTATATATTCTTGCATTTCTCTTTGTTCTTCTCCTAATGCATCTAAACATTTCTTACAAGCAAATATTCCATTATCTAATTCTAATAATTTACCTGTTGCACCACATTGTATACACTTTTGATTTGTTTCCATATTTTATCTCCTTTATAAGCTCTATATTTAAGATTTAAACGATATTTAATAATTAGATATATAATTTGTAGGGTAGCATATAAAAATTACTCTACGTTTATCCTCATAGCTCCTAGACCTATTCTAGTAAAAATAATCACCAGAATATTGAAATCCTGGTGCTATTTTATATTATTCATCATTTTTCAATAAGAATTTTGGATTTATAACTTTAAATGATATATTATTATATATATCACGCCATACTTTTCCTTCTCTTTCTATATTATATAAGGTAGATTTTCCTTCTGCATTTTCTACCATTTTATCAATAGTATCTAATAATTCTACATTCTCATCGAGAATAGGAACAGTATTTATGTTATAAGGTTTTAATATAATTTGTATATCTTTTGTATTATATTTTCTGCCTTCTATTATAAGATTAAAGGCAAAGAATTTATAACCATCAATATGATATTTATTTTTTTGAATACCCTCTCCAGCTATTTCTCCTTGTAAAACTATTCTATCTGCTTTATATCTTTTAGATAGTTCTATTAATACTTTTTCAATATCAAGTTGTTTTGCAATAGTCCAATATGAAGAATTATTAGGTGTTTTTAATCTTAAATTTCTTGAACAAACTCCGAACTCGTATTGATTAAATATCCCTAAAGTTTTATGTTTTTCTATAAAGTAAGTAGCAGATTGACCGGTCGATTTTTTCTGTACTATTGAACAATGTTATAGCATTTGGGTCATTAACTATCTCATAAAATTCTTCTGGTATTACTTGCAATCTTGTCTCATCTATCTTCTTTATCCATTTTGGAAACCCACCCTTTTTAGGAGTAGCAACTTGTTTATATAATTTTCTATACCATTTATATTTCATTAATATTTTGTGTATAGGATTGTTATTTTTTGCCATTGCTTCTTCAGCTAATTTTCTTTCTTTCTCTGCTTCAGGGTCGTATTTAGTTGCCCCAATTAAAGAAGTAATGTCATCGCCTTCCTTTAATTTAGAGATTTTTATATTAAAATTTTGCTCTATTGCTTTTAAAGGTATAATTAACCCTTGAGAAATTTGTTTTCTTAATTTAATTGTTCTTACTCTATATTTTTTATCTTTTAAAAATTCAAACATTGGTATATTAGGTAATTGAGTATCAATTTCTACATAAGCAATTAAATCTCCAATTTTATGATTTTCAGACTTAGATACAACAACTTTCCAACCTAACACAGTGGCTAATTCTATTTTATCTGCTCCACTTATCGGTTGCAAATCTACTATTTTTTGAATACTTACTAATTTTCTTGCCATTTATTATTTACCTCCAAATCTATTGATTTGTACTCCCAAATCCTCCATTACGAATACCTTCAGCTTTATCATTATCTGTTATTAAATATTTTATAAACATACCTTGAGCAATACGGTCACCTTTTTTAACTTCCCATTTTTCATCTCCATAGTTATAAAAGAACAAACCTATTTCGCCTTCATTATCTTTATTATTATAATAATCTGACTCTATCCAAGCTTGAGTATTTGATAACATTATATTCTTCTTGCCCATTGAACTTCTAACATTTAATAATAAAGCTTCATCATCTAAAAATTGTGCCTTTACTCCTGTCCATAACATATATTTACTATGTGGCTCAACAACAAAATCTTCTGGACTATAAAAATCATATGCTATACTATTTTTTGTAGCTCTTTTAGGTAAATCAAATTCTGGTGTTTTCATTTCATAACCTGTACTTATAATTCTATTTACATATTCAAATTTTCTACTCATTCTATAACTCCTTCTATAATAAAATAGAAAGATATAAAATATTTGGTATTGCTTAATTCATCTTTTATTTACATTTTTTAAATTTAAACAAAATTGCTAGAAGCGTTATAAACCGCTAATAAATTGTAAATTTCAACATTGTAATTTATTCATGTTAATTGTAAACCTATTAGTAAAATGTAAGTTGTTCATATTATTTATTTCCCAAACTTACTCTCGCATTGGAGTACTGATTTTCTTTTTTATTTTACATGTGGTCAAGACATAATGCCTCGGATAATAAATACCTTATATTTCATATCTTTCTTAAATTTGCTACAATAAAGCAGCAAGATTAATAACTAAATTTCAAATGTTTCTGCATTTAATTGACTTATTTCTAATTCTAAATCTTGTATTTCTGTGGTTAATTTATTTTGTAAATCAACCATCATATTTTTATCATAAGCTAATTCTCTTGATGTAAAATAAGAATTATTTGTTTCACTTGTTCTTTTTTTAGAAGGATTTTGTTTAGCTAATCTTTTAACTAAATTTAAAACCTTTCTTTTATTTTGTATTTCAGCTATAGTTTTTTGTATAGTATTTCCATTTTTTAGTTTTAATGAATTATTTCTTTCAAATATAATTCCTTTTAATCTTGTGATTTCATTTCCTAATTCTATATATCTGTCAAAATCATCCTCGAAGTAAGGATAAAGCTCTAAATCTTGACTATGTCCATCTAATTCTATTATAGTAACATTCATAGATTGGTTTTGTAATTCATAACTCAATTCTGTAAATTCACTTTCCAATTGAGATACTTTAGACATTAAATCTACTAAATTTGTTTTCATATAAACACACTCCTTTAATTATTTTTTTATATAAGTCAAATATTAACAGCAATATATTTAATCCCATAAATTATAAAAATATTTAGCAAATAATCTTAAACCTTTTTGTTTCATATTATATTTATATTTATCTATTTGTGTTTCTCTATCTAAATATTTTTTTACTATTTCATTATTGTCTGTAAATTCTCCCCATATTATACTATCATAAACGTTTTCATATTCATTTTTTTCTGAACAACCCTCATCTGTACTTTCAGTAAGATAATATATCATTCTTTCTAATTCAGCATTCCATAATTCTTCTGTCATATCGACAGGATAACCATGTTTATTTTCTTTTAAAGATTGTATCATAGGGATAGCAACTCTATCAAACCATTCATCTATTGCCCAACAATCACAGTCAGCATATCCTCTAATTCCTCTTTGGAAAAACCATTTAATTTCTCTCGGTAAATATTTAATAAAGTCTAATATTCTATAAAACATAACTACCATTCCCTTTCCTCACAATGAATTTTATTATATAACATTTGTGAATATGTCAAATCGTTACAATATCCATTTGAATTATTAGGACATTCTAAGTTTTCACATTTTACTTTTTCTTTATCTTCCATATTAAATACCTCCTTAATCATATGTAAGCATAATGCCTTCATATAATTTACAAAGGCATTACAATAAATAAGGGCTATAAATTATCTTTCTACTTTATTACCCATTGGCGGCGCCAGTATGGACTTGAACCATAATTAATGAGTTTGGAGCTCATCGTGTTGCCATTACACTACCGGCCCATATAAGAAAGGCATTAACTTGCCTTACTTAAATCAAATCTGCTCATTAGTCCAGATTTAGTTAATTCCTTTTTTAATTCTTTCCAGGATTTAAGTGTTAAAAGAAATGTTCCTTGTTTTAATATGCCTATCATTCTAATCTTTTTGTTTAAATTAAAGGCTGTGATATCTTGTAATGAAATTTCTAATTCTTCTACAAATCCATTCTCATAGCTTTCTTTAACCTTTTCTTTTTTACCTGTAATATTGTCTGTGTATTCTAATGTTTTTTCTGCAATTTTTCTTGTTTGTATTTTCATATAAAATTCCTCCTAATTTATTTTTTTATGTAATGAGATAAATTAAACACTATCGGAAAGGAGGTATAATTTATTACATTAAATGTAAAATTGTATAAACTTATTTTGAATAGATAAGTAACTATTTGTATTTAATCTATCTCATATGGCTCGGAAAGCTTGATTTGAACAAACAACTTAGTGGTCAAAGCACTAAATGATACCCTTTCACCATTTCCGAATATATTAAGTTGAGTTGGACGGCGTACCCAACATCTCTTTCAAGACCTTATATCGACCATCTTGCGTTAATTTAATGTAATTTACATTAAATCCGAGTGTGGAACACTTTATAATATAAGGTGTGATAGCTGCCTTTCTATCCTTCAACTTATATTGCAAAGGGGAACTGCGGATAACCTTTGCTCGCTACTCTCTAGTTATGATATATTTTCTCTTACCTACAAAATATATCTTAGATTTTGCTTTTCTATCTGTATTCAGGGTAAGCCTGATACTATAGCTACCTAATATCTTTAATTAGGCGTTTACGCTCTCAGTTTTTATCTATGTATTAAGAATTGCTATAAACAATTCTTAACATTTGAAAAATAAGAAAAATGAAGGAAGCCTCATAAACAACTAACTTTTTGGCTATCCGCAGAGCTGACCTTTGTTTTCGTAGCACAATCTCTCGGGTATATTCATAGTGCTATATATCTGCAAAAGTTTTTATCTAAATACTATATACCTTTTAGCTTTAGATTTATTATAGTTGATTTGTCTTATTCTGACCGTTAAGACTCGGTAGAATTAAGTCTTACCTTAACTCTATATATATTATAACATATTTTATAATGAATGTCAAGTGTTTTGCA